>SMUZ01023377.1_pt1 | contig 12938 bp, 6 predicted proteins | sample 2456421 | NCBI WGS metagenome assembly SMUZ01 (sample SAMN11095932, study PRJNA526329) | marine sediment metagenome | biome: Marine sediment; feature: Surficial sediment; material: Deep marine sediment; isolation source: Hadal surficial sediment | place: Pacific Ocean | collected 2014-11 | depth 0-1... | reverse complement strand
GGGTGGGCGGCGGGCGCGGTGCGCGGCGTGCCCTTCGTTTTCGAACTGGGCGACCTGTGGCCGGCGTCCATCGCCGCCGTCGGCGCCCTGCGCACGAACCTTCTCCTGCGCCTGATCGAGAGGCTGGAGCTTCACCTGTACCGCAAATCCGCGGCGGTGTTGGCGTTGACCGGGGCGTTCAAGGAAAACCTGGTCGGGCGCGGGATTCCCGGCGGCAAGATCGCGGTGGTCATGAACGGCGTCGACACCTGGCGCTATGGGCCGCGTCCGCGGGACGCCGCCCTCGCCGGCCAATGGGGCCTGAACCGGCATTTCGTCGTCGGCTACATGGGCACCCACGGCATGGCGCACGCGCTCGGCAACGTGCTCGAGGCCGCCGACCGGCTGCGCGGCGAGACCAACCTGCGCTTCGTGCTGGTGGGCGCCGGAGCGGAACGCCAGGCATTGATGGTGGAGGCGGAGCGGAAGCGCCTCGACAACGTGGTGTTCATGCCCCCCCAGCCCAAGGAGAACATGCCCGCGGTGTGGAGCCTGTGCGACGTGGCATTGGTGCACCTGAAGGATTCACCCGTGTTCGCCGGCGTCATCCCGTCGAAGATCTTCGAGGCCATGGCCATGGGCCTGCCGGTGCTGCTTGCGGCGCCGGAGGGCGAGGCGAGCCGTGTCCTCAGCGAGGACGAGGCCGGCGTGTGGGTACCGGCGGAGGACCCGGACGCCCTTGCCGGGGCCGTCGTGAAACTGATGAAAGAGGACGACACCCGGCGCGCCCTGGCCCGCCGCAGCCTGGCGGCCGCGCCCCGGCACAGCCGCGAACACCAGGCCCGGCTGACCATCGAGGTACTGGAACTGGCGGCCGCCGGGCGAGGCGACGAGGCGGGCCGGACCGCATGACCAGGGTCCTGGTCACCGGCGGCACCGGCTTCATCGGACGGACGTTGTGCCCCGCCCTCCTCGCCGCCGGCCACGAGGTTTGCGTGTCGAGCCGCAATCCGCGGGCCGCGGAAGCCACCGAAGGCGTCGAGGTGCGGCCCGTTTCGGACCTCGGGCCGGATACCGACTGGGGCGCCGCGCTCGACGGCGTCGAGGCGGTCGTCCACCTGGCCGCGCGGGTCCACGTAACGGAAGACCGTTCCGCCGATCCGCTGTCCGAATACCGCCGCGTCAACACCGACGGCACGCGCCGGCTGGCGGAGGCGGCCGCCAGCGCCGGTGTCCGCCGGCTGGTTTTCCTGAGCACCATCAAGGTGAACGGCGAGACCACCGGCGCCGCGCCGTTCTCCGAATCCGATCCGGCGGCGCCCGGGGACGCCTATGCGGTCTCCAAATGCGAAGCCGAGACGGCCCTGTTCGGGATCGCCGCGCAGGGTCCCATGGAAGCGGTGGTCCTGCGGCCGCCGCTGGTGTACGGGCAACGGGTCGGGGGCAACTTCCTGGCGCTGCTGAAGATATGCCGCCTGGCCCCGCCCCTGCCGCTGGGCGGCGTCTCCAACCGGCGAAGCCTGATCCATGCCGGCAACCTGGCCGACGCCATCATACGGTGCCTCGCCCACGCGGACGCGGCGGGCCGGACATTCCTGGTTCGCGACGGAGACGATGTCTCGACGCCCGAACTGATCCGCCGCGTCGGCGCCGCCCTGGGCCGGCCGGCGCGGCTGTTTCGCGTGCCGGCGCCGCTGTTGCGGGCGGCCGGCCGGGCGACGGGAAAATCGGAGATCGTCGCCCGCCTGCTTGACTCCCTTAGGGTCGATGACGGACAAATCCGCCGGGACCTCGGTTGGGCCCCGCCGTTCACCATGGACCACGGACTGGACGCGACGGCAGCATGGTTTACGTCCCCAAACGGTTGGTAGAGAAATTCCGACAGCTGGCGAGGATTTCCGCCCGCGGGTACGTCGCCTATGCCCACGACATCGTCATGGCGGCGGTGTCGTTCGCCCTGTCCCTGTACCTCAGGCTGGGAGACACGGTGTATTACTATTCGCCGGCGCTCCTGGTCCAGGGGACGATCGTGTTCACGATGATCGCGGCCGGCGTGTTCTGGTACATGGGGCTTTATCGGGGCGTGTGGCGGTACGCCTCCCTGAATGACCTGTTGGCGATTACCCGGGCCACCGCCGCGGTGGTCCTGATTTTCCTCGTCGTGATGTTCCTGTGGACGCGGCTGGAGACCCTGCCGCGCTCCACCCTGATCATCAACTGGTTCGTGTTGACGGCTCTCTTGGGCGGCCCGCGGTTCTGCTACCGCCTGCTCAAGGACCGGCGCTTCGATTTCGAACTGGAGGACGGGGACCACCGGCGGGTACCGGTTCTTCTGGTCGGCGCCGGCGACGGGGCGGAGCTGTTCATCCGCGCCCTGCGCCGCCAGCGCGACGCCAACTACCGGGTGTTGGGGATCGTCGCCGAACGGCCGTCGCGCGTCGGCCAACACATCCACGGCGTCGAGGTGATGGGAACCACCGGACAAATGGCCTCCATCGTCGAGCGGCTGGCGGCGGACGGACAGCGGCCCCAGCGCCTGATCCTCACCAATGAGAACATGGACGGGGCGCGGGTGCGCGCCCTGCTGGACGACGCCGACGGATTGGGGATGATGCTGGCCCGGCTGCCCAGGCTCACCGACCTCAAGAGCGGCGTCAGCGACAAGGTGGAGATCACGCCCATCGCGCTGGAAGACCTGCTCGGCCGCCCGCAGACGGCCCTGGACCGGGGCGCCATGCACGCCCTCATCGAAGGCCGGCGGGTCCTGGTAACCGGCGCCGGGGGCAGCATCGGCAGCGAGTTGGTGCGCCAGATCTGCGATTTCGGCCCGTCCGAACTGGTCCTTCTCGACCATTCCGAGGCCAACCTGTATGCCATCGACCTGGAGACCGCCGGACGCAAGCCGGACTTGAGGCGCCACGCCGTGCTCGCCGACGTCCGCGACCGCGGGCGCCTGGACAGGATGTTCGGGAAGTTCCGGCCCCATCTGGTCTTCCACGCCGCGGCGCTCAAGCACGTGCCCATGGTGGAGGCCAATATCTTCGAGGGCGTCATGACCAACGTGGTCGGCACCGTCAACGTCGCCGACGCCTGCGTCAAGGCCATGGTGGCGGCCATGGTCCTGATTTCCACCGACAAGGCGGTCAACCCGGCGAGCGTCATGGGCGCCACCAAGCGCATCGCCGAACGCTACTGCCAGGCGCTCGACATCCGCCGCGGCAACGGCGACGGGACCCGGTGTGTGACCGTGCGTTTCGGCAACGTGCTGGGGTCCACCGGTTCGGTGGTGCCCCTGTTCCAGCAGCAACTGGCCGCCGGCGGGCCCCTGACGTTGACCGACCCGGAAATGAAGCGCTATTTCATGACCGTGCGCGAGGCCGTGCAGCTGGTCCTGCAGGCGTCGGCCCTGGGCAGCCGGGACCACGAACAGGAAGGCAAGATCCTGGTGCTCGACATGGGCGAGCCGGTGCGCATCGTCGACCTTGCCAGGCAGATGATCCGCCTTGCCGGCCTGCGCCCGGACGTGGACGTCAAGATCGAAATCATCGGCCCGCGCCCCGGCGAAAAGCTGGCCGAGGAGATGTTCCACGGGGGCGAGCCCCTGGTCCCCACCGAGATCAAGGGAATCCTGGCCGCGGCGCCGCGCGCCGCCGACGCCGGGGAGCTGGCGCGCGCCGTGGACGAGCTGGCGGAGGCCTGCGGGCGCGCCGACACCGCCGCGGTCATGGAAATGATCCGCCACCTGGTGCCCGAGTACCGGGCGCCCGGCGAAGACATCCCGCGTGCGGCGTCCGGATGACCCAGCGCGCACGCCGTCCCGTTTCCCCTATCGTAGGAAAATCCCGTCCATGCCGCCGATCCGCCGCGCCCTGATCTCCGTTTCCGACAAGACCGGCCTGGCCGGGTTCGCCCGCTTCCTCGCCGACAACGAGGTGGAGATAGTGTCCACCGGCGGCACGGCGAAGGCCCTGCGCGACGCCGGCATACCGGTCGTCGAGGTCTCCGACCACACCGGCTTCCCCGAAATCATGGACGGCCGCGTGAAGACCCTGCACCCGGCCATCCACGGCGGCCTGCTGGCGGTGCGCGGCGATGCGTCTCACGAAGAGGCGATGAAGGCCCACGGCATCGCGCCCATCGACCTTCTGGTGGTCAACCTGTACCCGTTCGAGGCGGCGGTGGCCGGGGGCGCCGACGCCGCCGCCTGCGTGGAAAACATCGACATCGGCGGCCCCGCCCTGATCCGCGCCGCCGCCAAAAATCATGAGTCCGTCACCGTGGTCGTCGATAGCGGCGACTACGCCGACGTGATGGCGGACATGAAGGCCGGCGGCGGCGCCACCACGCCGGCCCTGCGCACGCGCCTGGCGGCGACGGCGTATGCGCGCACCGGGTCCTACGACGCCGCCATCAGCGCCTGGTTCCACCGCACCGCCGGCGAGCCCTTCCCGCGCCGCCTGCCGTTTGCCGGCGAGCTCAGGCAGCGCCTGCGCTACGGCGAGAACCCCCACCAGGAGGCGGCGTTCTACGTCGGCGGCGACCCACGGCCCGGCATCGCCACCGCCGAGCAGATCCAGGGCAAGGAGCTGAGCTACAACAACCTGAACGACACCGACGCCGCCTTCGAGCTGGTCGCCGAGTTCGACGGCCCCGCGTGCGCCATCATCAAGCACGCCAACCCCTGCGGCGTCGCCGTCGCCGGCAGCCTGCACGAGGCCTATGCCAAGGCCCTGGCCTGCGATCCGGTCAGCGCGTTCGGCGGCATCGTGGCGGTGAACCGGACCCTGGACGAGGCCTGCGCCGGCGAGATCGTCAAGCTGTTCTGCGAGGTGGTCATCGCGCCGGAGGTGGACGACGCCGCCCGCTCCGTCCTCGCCGGCAAGGAGAACCTGCGGGTGCTGGTGACCGGCGCCATGCCCGACGCCCGCGCCCCGGGGACGACGGTGAAGTCGCTCGCCGGGGGCTATCTGGTCCAGGGGCGGGACGCCCAGGTTATCGCCGGCGAGCTCAAGGTGGTCACAGAGCGCGCCCCCACCAACACCGAGATGGCCGACCTCGCGTTCGCCTTCACCGTCTGCAAGCACGTGAAATCCAACGCCATCGTGTACGCCAGGGACGGCGCCGCCGTCGGCATCGGCGCCGGCCAGATGAGCCGCGTCGATTCGGCGCACATCGCCGCCCGCAAGGCCCGGGAGGCATCCGAGGCGGCGGGGGAACGCGAAAGCCGCGCCGTCGGCTCGGTGGTGGCGTCGGACGCCTTCTTCCCCTTCGCCGACGGCCTGCTGGCGGCGGCCGAAGCGGGCGCCACCGCCGTCATCCAGCCCGGGGGCAGCATGCGCGACGAAGAGGTCATCAAGGCCGCCGACGAAAACGGCCTCGCCATGGTGTTTACGGGTATCCGCCACTTCCGCCATTGACCGGCGCACGGGGCGCGGGGCGAAGCCCCGGAAAACCAAAAAGCGGGGCAATGCCCCGCTTTTTTTTGCTCCCCTCGGAACTTCCCGCTTTGCATATAACCGGTGGTGGCCTTACGGCCATGGGGGGCTCCGCCCCCCCCCACCCCCGCCAGGGGTTTTCAAAACCCCTGGACCCCATTGGTATCGGGGTCCGGGGCGACGCCCCGGAAAAAACACGAAGCGGGGCAATGCCCCGCTTTTTTTGCCCGGCCCTAGAACTTCCGTTCGGCGATCAGGCCTTCGTCCATGTGGGCCTGGCGGATGTACTGGGCGAGGATGTGCATGAGCGCCTGGTGGGTGTCCTCGATGACGCCGTAGTTGTCGGCGTCCACGTGCACGTTGACGGTCGCCAGACCGGCCGTGCGGGCGCCGGAAAAGCCGGTGAACGCGATCACCGCGACGTCGTTGTCGCGCGCCCAGCGGGCGGCCAGGACCACGTTCTCGGAATCGCCCGAGGCGCTGATGGTGAGCAGGGCGTCGCCGGGCCGGGCGGCGGTGCGCAGGGGGTAGACGAAAATGTCGTCGTAGCTGAGGTCGTTGGCGATGGCCGTCATCATGGAGGTGTTGGCGCTGAGCGAGACGACGCGGGGGACAACCGCGGTGTCGGTCTGGATCAGCTTGGCGTGGTCGCAGACGAACGTGTTGGCGATGGCCGCCGAGCCGCCGTTGCCGCAGACGAACAGGGTGGCGCCGCGCTGATACACATCGTCGAGCAGGCGCGCCGCCTCGGCCAGCCTGCCGCGGTCGACGGAACGGGCGGCGGCGCGCTCCCTGTCGAAGTAGTCGTCGCTGAAGGCGGCGATATCGGTGTATTTGCGGTCGGGAAAGGTCATGGGGCGGTCCCGTGATTCCTGTCGGGGCGATTCTGGTCCAAACTCGGCCCGGGTTCAACGGCGGACGTCGGGAACCCGCCACAGCAGGATTATCCCGACGACGAAAAAGACCACGATCGTGGCCATGCCGGCCCGCTGGCTGTGGAAAATGTCGGTGCCGAGGGCGAAAAGTGCCGGGCCGAGAAACGCCGTCGCCTTACCCGAGAACGCGTACAGCCCGAACATCTCGGTCCTCAGTTCGGCCGGCGCCAGATGGGCCATCAGCGAACGGCTCGCCGCCTGCGCCGGGCCGACGAAAAGACCCAGGGACAGGCCGAACACCCAGAACAGGGTCTTCGATTCGATGACCAGCAGGACCGCGCCGAGGACGATCAGGGCGGCGAGAGAGATCAAAATGGTGCGCTTGGGCCCGATCCAGTCGTCGATCCAGGCAAAGGCGGCGGCGCCGAGCCCCGCCGTCAGGTTGATGGCGATGCCGAACTGGATGACTTCCGCGGTTTCCATGCCGAAGGTGCCGGCGGCGTAAATGCCGCCGAAGGCGAAGAGCGTGTTGAGGCCGTCGGTATAGATCATGCGGGCGAGAAGGTAGCGGGCGATGTCGGCGAATTCGCGAATCCGGCGGAGGGTGGCGATCAACTCGGCGATTCCCTGGCGTACCGCCGCGGAAATATCGAGCCCGCTCGCCGCCTTGTCCGGGGTTGCTAAAAACAGGGGCAGGGAAAATACCCCGAACCATGCGGCGGCCAGGACGGGTGTGATCCGCACGTGTTCGAGCGCCTCCTTGTCGAGGCCGAACACCGGGGCCTCCGCCTGGACGAAGGCGAAAAGCGCCACCACCAGACAGACCAGCCCGCCGCCATAGCCGAGCCCCCATCCCCATCCCGAAATCCGCCCGATCATCCGCTTCGGGGCGAGGTCGGGCAGCATGGCGTTGTAAAACACCATGCACATTTCGAAACCGATGGTCGCGAGTCCGACGAAAACGAGGGCCCACGGCACGTCGGCCGGATCGGGCCGGGTCAACCACAGGAGCGCCGAGGCGACGACGCAGAGGAGGGTGAAAACGGCGATCCAGGGTTTACGCCGGCCACCCTTGTCGGCGATGGCGCCCAAGACGGGGCCGATCACGGCGACGACCAAGGCGGCGATGCTGATGGTGTACCCCCATTGGCTGGTGCCGGTTATCTCGTCGGCGGCCACCGCCTTGGTGAAGTAGGCGGCGAAGATGAAGGTGGTGACCACCGTCGGAAAGGCCGAATTGGCCCAATCGAACAGACACCAGGAGAAAAGGGCGCGGGGCGAACCCCCGCGCCCTTCCATTTCGGGATGAGCGGCGTTGCTGGGGCTCCCGGCCACCGTCACACGACCGTCACGAATGGCCCTGGGAATCGGCCAGGGTACGCAACTGGCGGCTGGCCACGGCGACCATGGAGATATCGGTGAACTCCGTCGACCACAGCTCGGAAAGGAGCTGCTCGGTCCGTTCGACGGCCGCATGATTCTTGTCGGCCCAGGCGTCAATGGCCTGTGCGGGCGCCGTTGCGCCGTCGGAGAAGTCGAGGACCTGATCGGTCAATGCCAGCTGGTGGCCGTAGATCTCCTCGACAAGCGCCGCCTCCGCAAGCTTCTGCCAATGGGTTTCGGATTCCAGCCGGCCCAATGTGGCGCGCAACCGCCCCAGCCTGAACCGGGTGCCGACGGCGAAGTACAGTTTGGCCACACGGGGCACGCGCAGCTTGCGGCGGCGGGCGAGGCGCACGATGTCGCAGCCCGAGAACAGGTTGACCAGTCCGGCGATGCGCAGGGCCAGGTCCTCGGGCACGCCTTGGTCCAGGTACGGCTTCCCCCGGGTCCGAAGGTCGTCCAGGTAGTGGGACGGCAGGACCTTGTCCAGGGATCCCGCCAGGGTGGCGATGCCTTTTTTGTACTTGGCCACGTGCGTGCCGATGTCCAGCGGCCGGTCACCGTGGCGCAGGAACCAAAGTGTCGTCCAATCGATCAGGTGGTTGATGTCCAGTGTCATGGCGGTTTGCACGGCCGCCGGCACCTTGGTGTCCAGGCTCTCGATGGCCTCCCAGAGCCCGCGGAAGGCGAAGACCTGGCGCGAGATGGTGTAGGCGCGGGCGATGTCGGGCGCCGCCATGCCCGTCTTTTCCATGAACTCGGTGACGAAGGTGCCGCCGACCCGGTTGATCATGGAGTTGGTGACACGGGTGGTGATGATCTCGCGGCGCAGCCGGTGGCGCGCGATGAATGTCTTGAGCTTGTCGTGGACCGGCCCCGGGAAGTAGGTGACCAGATCCTCGGCCAGTTGGGCATCGTCGGGCAGGCCGGAGTCCAGGATCTCGTCATACAGCCAGATCTTGCTGTAGGACATGAGCACGGCGATTTCCGGCCGGGTCAGTCCCCGTTTGTTTTGGGCCCGCTCCTCCAGGGTCTCGTCGTCGGGCAGGAACTCCACCGCCCTGTCCAGCCGCCCCGTCCTTTCCAGCATGCGCATCAGGCGCACCTGGTCGTCGAGGACATCGACGCCCTTGGCCTGGACCAGGCTCATCGCCTGGGTCTGCAGATAGTTGTGGGTAAGCACGAGCCCGGCCACTTCATCGGTCATCCGGACCAACAGCGCGTTCCTTTGTTTTTCGGTCAACTTGCCTTTGGCGACCGCCGAATCGAGCAGGATCTTGATGTTGACCTCGTGGTCGGAGCAGTCGACGCCGCCCGAATTGTCGATGGAATCCGTGTTCAGGCGCCCGCCCGCCAGGGCGTACTCGACGCGGGCGCGCTGGGTCACGCCGAGGTTGGCCCCTTCGCCGATGACGCGGCAGCGCAGGCTCGCCGCATTGATACGGATGGCGTCGTTGGCGCGGTCGCCAACTTCGGCGTTGGATTCGTGGGTCGCCTTGACGTAGGTGCCGATGCCCCCGAACCAGAGCAGGTCCACCTCGGCGCCGAGCAGCGCCCGGATCAGCTCGTTGGGGGTTACCTTGTCCTTGGAAATGCCGAAGCGTTTTTTGATTGGGGACGACAGTTTCAGGGACTTGGCGCGGCGCTCGAAGACGGCGCCGCCCCTGGAGAGAAGCTTGCGATCGTAGTCGCCCCAGCCCGAGCGCGGCAACGCGAACAGCCGTTCGCGCTCGACGAAGCTCTTGGCCGGATTCGGGTTGGGGTCGACGAAGATGTGCATGTGATTGAATGCCGCCACCAGCTTGATGTGGGACGAAAGCAGCATGCCGTTGCCGAACACGTCGCCCGACATGTCGCCGACTCCGACCACCGTGAAATTCTCCGCCTGGGTATCGGCGCCCATCTCGCGGAAGTGCCGTTTCACCGATTCCCAGGCGCCGCGGGCGGTGATTCCCATCTTCTTGTGGTCGTAGCCATGGCTGCCGCCCGACGCGAAGGCGTCGCCGAGCCAGAAGCCGTAGTCGGCGGACACCTGGTTGGCGATGTCGGAAAAGGTGGCCGTGCCCTTGTCGGCGGCCACCACCAGGTAGGGGTTGTCGGCGTCGCGGCGCACCACGTCGGCGGGCGGCACCACCTTGGTCCCTTTCAGGTTGTCGGTAATGTCGAGCATGCCGCAGATGAGGGTCTTGTAGCAGGCGATGCCTTCTTTCTGGAACGCCCCCCGGTCGCCGCCGGCGGGCGGCCGCTTGACGACGAAGCCGCCCTTCGAGCCCACCGGCACGATGACCGCGTTTTTGACCTGTTGCGCCTTGACCAGGCCCAGGATCTCGGTGCGGAAGTCCTCGCGCCGGTCGGACCAGCGTATGCCGCCGCGCGCCACCCTTCCGAAGCGCAGATGGATTCCCTCCATGCGCGGGCTGTAGACGAAGATCTCGCGCAGGGGCCGGGGCAGCGGCAGGTCCTCCACTTTGCGGCTGTCGAGCTTGAACGAAACGTGTGGCTTGTGCCCGCCGTCCCCGGTTCGCTGGAAAAAGTTGGTGCGCAGGGTGGATTCCACCAGATTGATGAACCGGCGGAGAATCCGGTCCTCATCCGCGCTGACCACCGAATCCAGGCCGCCGTCCAGCCTCTTGCGGATCCGGGCGGCGCGCGCCTCGGCTCCTTCGGCCCGCGCCGGGTCGAACATGGCCTGGAACAGGGCGACGATCTGGCGGGTCAGGGTCGGGTTGTTGGCCAGGGTCTGCTCCATGTAGGCCTGGGAAAAGGCGATGCCCGCCTGGCGCAGGTATTTGCAATAGGCCCTGAGGATGACCACGTCGCGCCGGGTGAGGCCGGCGCTCAGCACCAGGCCGTTGAAACCGTCGCTCTCCACCTCCCCGCGCCAGACACGGCGGAAGGTGGCCTGAAAGTTTCCGCGGATGGCGCCCAGGTTCACCGCGGCGCCGGTGCGGGTCTCGAGCCCGAAGTCGTGAATCAGCACCTTGTCGGCGCCGCCGTCCCGGGGACGGATGGCGTGGGGAATCTCGTCCACCACCATCAGACCCATATGCTCGAGCATGGGCAGGATTTGGGACAGGGGGATCGCCTCGTGGGGATGATAGACCTTGAACCGCAACTGGTTGTCGGCCGCCCCCGGGGGCCTGTACAGGTTCATGCCAAGCTCGCCGCTGACCAGGGTTTCCTCGATCACGGCGATGTCGGCGACCGCCTCGGCGGCGTCGAACTCATCGCGGTAGCCCGCAGGGAAGGCGTCTTCGTACCGCCGGTAAAGGGTCAGGCCCTTCTCCTCGCCGCATGCGGCGATCAGCGCATTGGAGAGATGATCGGTCCACGAACGCGCCGCCTCGATCAGCTCGGCCTCGACCTTTTCCACGTCGTAGGCGGGAATCCGGCCCGCCGTGGTGCGGATGATCATGTGCACCCGCGCCAGGGGGGCATCGCCAAGCAGGGTGGTGAAGGACGTGATTTCGCCGGCGAAGGCCTTTTCCAGGATCTTCTGGGCGCGCTCCCGAAGCGCCATCGTGTAGCGGTCGCGCGGCACGTAAACGAGGCACGAGATGAACCGTTCGAAATCGTCCCGGCGCAGGAACAGGGCCACCCTCTGGCGGTCCTGAAGGTGCAGGATGCCCAGGGCGGTGTGGAACAGCTGGTCTTCGGAGATCTGGAACAGTTCGTCGCGGGGAAAGGTCTCGAGGATATTGAGCAGGGCCTTGCCGTCATGGCTGGCCGGCTCGAAGCCGGCGCGGGCGCAGGTTTTCTGCAGCTTGTGGCGCAGCAGCGGAATGTCGCGGGCACTCCAGTTATAGGCGGTGGATGTGAACAGGCCGACGAACATGCGCTGGCTGACCACCCTGCCCTCGGCGTTGAGGCGCTTGATGCCGATGGAATCCATGTAGACGGGGCGATGGATGGTGGACCTGCGGTTGGTCTTGGTGACCATCAACAGCTCGGGCCGGCTGACGAAGGCGCGCATGTCGGGCGGCATGGAGGCCAGGTCGTGCAGTTCCCTGAAAACCTGGAAATTGGGATCGCGCAGGATGCCCAGTCCCGCCTTGCGGTTTACCGAAACGGTGGCGCGTTCGCCGTCGCCCCTGATCAGGAATTCGCGGAAACCCAGGAAGGTGAAGTGATCGTCGTGGATCCAGCGCAGGAATTCCCGGACCTCGGCCGCGTCCTCCGCCGGGACGTTCGCCGGCGGCGACCCCAGTTCCTCGATGATCGCCGCCATCGTGTTACGAATGGGCCGCCAGTCCTCGACGGCGGCGCGGACATCGTTGACCACCGCCTCCGTACTGGCGGCAATCTCGGCCAGCCGTTCGCCGGATTGCCCGGTGACCTCGAAATGCATGAAGGATTCGGCGCCGACGCCGGTCCCGGACTCTTCCGCCTGCAGGACCTCGGAAAGCCTTCCGGCCCGGTTCCGGCGCACCTTGAGGATCGGGTGGACGATCAAGTGAACGGTCAACCCCTGGCGATTGAGCCCGGCGGTGACGGAATCGACCAGAAACGGCATGTCGTCGGTGACGATTTCGACCACCGTGTGGTCCGACCGCCAGCCGTCCGTTTTCATGGAAGGGTTATAAACGCGCACCGCGGATTTGCCGGAGATACGGGTTGTCCCCAATTTCCAGTGCGCCAGTGCGGCGCCGAACAGGGTGTCCGGGCTCTGCCCCACGAGGTCGTGGGGCGGCACGTGCCGGTAGTACTGGGAGAGGAACCGGTCGGCCGCCGCCCGCCTGTTGCCTTTAAACTGTCGGCGCGCCTTGCGGACCACCGTGGCGATCAGGTCCGCCTTTTGTCGCTCTTCGTCTGTGCGTGGCATGGGCCTCTCTTCAGTCCCTGTCGGGTATTCCGGGGCTTCCGCCGGGAACGCCATGGGCGTGGCGTGCATCCCGCGGAAAAATTGAACGCCGCTACCGCACGTGTGATACGCCGCGCGGCGCCCCGGCGCAATACGGTAGCCGGATTCGCTCCATCATTCACAAATTGTGTTGCGAAAGGCACTTTCAACACCGAAAAAAAGAGGGCGCCGATGGACCGGCCGATCCGGGATTCTACTGCGCCTTCCGCAAACCGGACGGCCCGGAGTGAGCGATTGCGGAGGCGGCCGGGGCCGCCGGCGGGCTTTTGCAGAGGCAGGGAAAGATTGGAGCGGGCGATGGGATTCGAACCCACGACCCCAACCTTGGCAAGGTTGTTTACGATCTCTATTTCCGACAAATATATCAACGTCTTAGCCTCTTTACCAGTCGGCGCTGTGCCAGAT
>SMUZ01037785.1_pt1 | contig 12958 bp, 8 predicted proteins | sample 2456421 | NCBI WGS metagenome assembly SMUZ01 (sample SAMN11095932, study PRJNA526329) | marine sediment metagenome | biome: Marine sediment; feature: Surficial sediment; material: Deep marine sediment; isolation source: Hadal surficial sediment | place: Pacific Ocean | collected 2014-11 | depth 0-1... | reverse complement strand
TCCCACCAAAAAATTAATCGTGACGCCTTTCTCTTTTTGAACCTCATCGGCAACTCTGTCAATTATTTTCTTTTGATTGGTAAACTCAGCTTCTGTTCCGATTAACGGAATCATGATTTCCGGGAAAACTTTAATCCCTTCAGCATAACACTGAGCAGCTGCTTCAATGATTGCCCGTGCTTGCATTTCGGTGATTTCCGGGTAAGTAATTCCAAGCCGGCAGCCGCGGTGTCCAAGCATGGGATTAAAGTCGTGCAGAGATTTAACCTTTTGTTTAACTGCTTCCACCGAAATGCCCAAATGTTCTGCCATCTCTTTTTGTGTATCAGGTTCCTGAGGTACAAACTCGTTTAACGGCGGATCGAGCAGTCGAATGGTAACCGGACGCTCTCCCATAACTTTGAAAATTCCGTAAAAATCTTGTCTTTGCATTGGCAGTAATTTTTGAAGAGCTTTTTTACGGCCATCCAGATCATCGGCCATAATCATTTCTCGCATTGCCCAGATTCGATCGCCAAAAAACATGTGTTCTGTGCGGCAAAGACCGATGCCTTCCGCGCCAAACTTGATTGCAGCGGCAGAATCCTCAGGGGAGTCGGCATTCGTGCGAACTTTCAGCTTTCGGATTTCATCCGCCCAACTCAAAAGCTGGTTATAATATTCGTTGTTTCCCGGATCGATAGTGATCAGCGGCATTTTGTCTTTATAAATAAGACCCTTGGTGCCGTTCAAACTAATCCAGTCGCCTTCTTTTAAAACCGTTTCACCAAAAGTGGCGGTCCTACTTTTAAAATCGATGCTTAAATCCCCACAGCCGACGATACAGCACTTGCCCCAACCGCGCGCAACCAGGGCCGCGTGACTGGTCATGCCGCCTTTGGAAGTCAAAATAGCCTGCGCTGGTTTCATGCCGTGAACATCTTCCGGGCTGGTCTCTTCCCGAACAAGAATCACTTTCTCTCCTTTGTTGCCTAATTCTTCGGCTAAATCAGCCGTGAAAACAATTTGTCCCATAGCGCCACCCGGGCCTGCAGGCAACCCCTTGGTAATCGCAAGAGTAGTCTTCTCAGCAGCCGGGTCAATCATTGGGTGCAACAGCTCATCCAATTGCGAAGGTTTCACCCGCTGCAAGGCCTGCTCTTTTGAAATAAGCCCTTCCTTCTGCATTTCCACCGCTATTCGGGTTGCAGCGATTCCGTTTCTTTTACCGGCCCGGGTTTGCAGCATCCAAAGTTTTCCCTCCTCAACGGTAAACTCCAAATCCTGCATGTCGTGATAATGGGTTTCCAGTTTTGTGCGATAACCTTCCAACTCCTTATAAGTCTCAGGAAACAGTTCCTCTAACGAAGGAAACTCTTTGTTGTTATCCTGCTTGGATTTTATATTGATTGCGTAGGGCGTTCTGGTTCCCGCGACAACATCTTCGCCTTGAGCGTTGATGAGCCACTCACCATAGAAGTATTTTTCTCCAGACGCCGGATCACGGGTAAAGGCAACCCCGGTCGCCGACTTGTCTCCGGTGTTTCCAAACACCATGGATTGCACGTTCACTGCAGTTCCCCATTCTTCGGGAATTCCCTCGATTTTCCGGTAAGCAATCGCGCGCTTGCCGTTCCAGGATTTAAAAACGGCTGTAACGCCGCCCCAAAGCTGCTCATTCGGTTCATCAGGAAAATCTTTTCCTAAGACATCCATAATTTTAGTCTTCATTTTCTCGGTCAAGTCTTTGAGGTCAGAGGCGGTTAAATCTGTATCGTTTTTATAACCATTCCTCTCTTTAACTTCCTGGAGCAAACCTTCTAATTGCGGTCGAATCCCCTGCCCTTCCGCCGGCTCAATTCCGGCCGCTTTTTCCATGACCACGTCGCTGTACATAGAAATTAATCTGCGGTAGGAATCATAAACAAACCGTTCGTTGTTTGTTCTTTTGATCATTCCAGGAATGGTTTTGGTGGTGAGGCCAACATTTAAGACCGTCTCCATCATCCCCGGCATGGAAATGCGTGCCCCGGATCGCACCGAAAACAGCAGCGGGTTTTCAGGATGAGAGAACTTGTAACCAAGAATCTCTTCGACATAACGCACAGCATCTTCAACTTGTTCATTGAGTTCGGGGGGATATTGCTTGTCGCGTTGATAAAAGTAGGTACAGACTTCAGTGGAAATAGTGAAGCCGGGTGGAACAGGCAGTCCCAGGATAGACATCTCTGCTAGGTTAGCGCCTTTGCCGCCCAACAGATTCTTCATATCCGCCTGACCATCTGCTTTACCGTCTCCGAAATGATAGACAAATTTTGCCACTTTCTCCCTCCTTCATTAATCGAGTATCTATGGGATATCTTCATGGTGAGCGCATCGAACCAATGATCCATCCTTAGATTTGGCGCAGGATAAAGAATAGAAATCTTTAGACTACCTCAAGCAGCCTCTTTCATTCTTGAGAGACTTATTTCTCCGGCCCCTTCTTAGGTCCTGCCAGGTAAGAATGATATTGGTTCGGACCTGAAAGTATCTCTATAGCTTTTTGAACTGCTTCATCTTGATCAAACCCGGCTTCCAGTTCAGCCTTGGTTCCCCAAAGCTTGGCGGAGATTTCCTGTTGCAGCTCTTCCCCAACAAAATCCCTACTTACTTCAAAGCCCTTTTTCTTATGCTGTAAAATCGCTGAACGGATCTCCTCAACAGAAGACGAAATCGATGCGAAATATTCCTCCTCCTGAGCCGTTTCTTCTATTTTCTTTAATGCTGACTCTGCATCGGAAGTATAATCGAACTTTTTTTCTTCTAAAAATCTTTCAAATTCAGCGAGCATCTCTTCGGTTATTTCAAAACCCTTTTGTAATTCCGGATGTTTTGTGGCATATCTGACTGAGAACTGAAACGGCATGGTTTTTCGCAGCAGCTCTACTTCGAAACGGCTTAACGTTTCTTGCTCCACTATGACATCCGGGGCAATCCCGTGAGAGGCATAAACTTTTCTTCCATTTGCAGTGAAGTATTCCTTATCTTTAGAACTTTCCTCTGATTTCTCATTTTCCTTTTTATCTTCACTTTCAGAAAAGACATTTTCGGTTTGAAGCAAACCATTCGATTTCTTAGAAGCCTTCTTTGGATCCTGGATAGAACGGCCACTTGGGATCAAGTACTTTGCAGTTGTAATTTTGAGTGCCGCCTCACCAGAGATGGGTATTACAGTTTGCACAAGTCCTTTACCAAAAGTGTTTGTGCCTATAATAAGTCCACGATCCAAATCCTGTACGGCGCCGGCAACAATCTCGGAAGCGGAGGCGCTAAATCCGTTTACTAAAACCACCAACGGCAAATCTTCGAGCATCGGAGATTTTTCCGCATAAAATTTCTGGGTCGAACCTCTTGTTCTACCCTCAGTTGACACAATTAACTTTCCTTTATCAATAAAATTTTCACTCACACTAACCGCAGCATCCAAAAGCCCTCCGGGATTCGAGCGCAGATCCAAAATCAGCGCTTTCAAGTCTTCCTTTTTAAGTTGACGGATGGACTTTTCGATATCTTTACCGGCATTGCGGGAAAAATGAATTAAACGGATGTAACCGATACCATCCTGGATAATTCCCGAATAAAGCACGTCTGTCACAATAATTTCAGCACGAATCAAACGAAAGTCAATGCTCTCTTCCTCGCCTTCACGTGATATTTTCAAGAAAACTTCACTGCCAATTTCGCCGCGAAGAAAATTCGCGACTTTACTTACTGTAAGTCCTTTAGTAGATTGCCCGTCAACTTCAATAATTTGGTCGCCTTCACGAATGCCGGCTTTTAGTGAAGGTGTCCTATCAAATGGAGGCTCGACTACGGTCGGCCATCCGGAACGCAAACCAATTCGCATTCCTAAACCGCCGTATTTTCCCGAAGACATAATCTGAAGCTCGGCATTGTCTTCTTTTTCAACTAAAACAGTATAAGGATCAAGAGTTGAAAGCATCCCTTCGATGCCCGCTTTCATGAATTTTTCGGGGTCTACTTCCACTACATATTTTTGGGCAATTTCCTGATAGACGCGGCCGAAAACCTCGATATTCTTTTTTATTTGGTGATAATAATCCGGACTGTAAGCTGAAACCCAGCCAGATAACCAGCCGCTGATAACTAACGCGACAACTAAAGCCGCAATTAATGAAATTTGTTTTTTCGTTGACATTTAGACCTCCAGTCAAACAGTTACTTCATATTGCTAATTTTGATTTTACTTCCATGAATATTTCATCTTGAATCACTTCAATCGATTGCTTTCCATCAATAATCACAAATCGTTCTGGGTTCGGTCGCGCGATCTCTAAATAGCCGTTTCTTACTCTTTGGTGAAACTCCAAATCTTCTTTTTCCAAACGATCCAAATCTGTTTTTTTTCGCTGTAATGCGATTTCCGGATCCAAATCGATTAAAAATGTCAAATCCGGCACAAGTTCTTCAGTAGCAAAACTATTCAATTTTTTGATAAAATCCAAATCAATTTTTCGCCCAAATCCCTGGTAAGCAGTTGTCGAATCGAAATATCGATCGCAAATCACAACAAACCCTTTTTCCAAATGCGGAATGATACTCTCCCGAACCATTTGCGCACGTGCTGCAGAGTAAAGTAAGACCTCGGTCATCGCGCTCATTTTGTGATTCGCATTGTCTAATAAAACGGCTCTTATCTTCTCAGATATTTCAGTTCCACCGGGTTCACGCAAAAAAAGAACCGGCAGTTTGCGACCTTTCAAAGTCTCATTCAAAAAGTTCGCCTGAACTGATTTTCCGGAAAAGTCAATACCTTCGAATGTGATTAAATTGCCTTGCAGCATTCGTTTCACTAAAATTCAACCATCTTCCATTTTCCGCTTCTAAAACGCAAATAATTAATCCCGGATCTTAGGATTTCATCAAAAAAATGAACCAGCCACAAAGCCAAAAGAGAATAGTTAAGGACAAAAACCAAAGCCCAATTAAGTCCGATTTCTAAAAAGAGCACGCTTAAGATTGTTACAAGCATCAACCATTTCAGATCACCCACTCCACGCAAGGTCCCAATCAAAACACCATCCAAAGCCTTGGGGATTTGAACAAGAGCAAATATAATAATGACTGCCGAACCTATTTCGAGAACTTCAGGGTCTGAGGTAAAAACAGCAATCAAGGGTTTCGAAAAAATAGCAATTAAAGCAAACACGCCAAACGCAAAAACAAACACAACCCAAATCGCTGCAAAAGCGGTTTTGAGGGCGCCTTGGCGATCGCCTGCCCCTATTTTTTTACCCACTAAGGTCATGGCTCCCAAACTAAACCCTAAGTAAAACATAGATAAACTCGCCTGAATTCGAAGAAAGACCTGATGGGCAGCCAAAACCGTAATTCCGAGACCGGCCGCGTACATTGAGACCACCAATTGGCCAAGCGCCCAAGCCAATTGCTCTACAGTTGTCGGAACACCTGCTTTAAACAATCTTTTAAAAGTTTTGTAGTTCGGCGTGGTCAACTCTTTAAATGAAAGAAAGAGAACAGATTTTCGGCTGCGCAGTAAATAGAGCGTGACGAAAAATCCAAATGAGTGGGCTATCCCCATCGCCAATGCAGCACCGCGAACTTCCAACCGGGGGAAACCTAACAAACCGAAAATCAGAATGGGGGCAAGTAGAGCATTGAGGAGTACCACTGATAGATTAATGAACATGGCAAAACGAGTTTCCCCAGTCCCGCGGATGATACCGAGAGCTACAAAATTTGTCAAAACCAAAGGACCAAACAAAGCAATCGTTCTTAAATAAATGATTCCTGCTTCCCTCGCTCCGGAACCGGGTTCTTTAATCAGTTTGAATATCGCCGGTGCGCCGAAAAACCATACTAATGAAATCAGTACTGCCATCATAATGCCAAGCATCAAAGCCTGGCCCAAAATGTGGTTCGCTTCCCATTTGTTATCTGCGCCTAAATAACGATTGATAATGATCGAGCTACCCACGATAAACGTTAAAAGAACCGTTAAGATAACAACGATAATTTGAATGGCCATTCCATGACCTCCGAAAGCGGGTGCACTGATTTTCCCAATTAGAATCGCCTCAAATGTCAACATAAAGGTTGGAGAGGAAAGGTCTATTGCGGCCGGCAGGGAGGTCTTCAGAATGCTTTTTAAGGGAGACTTTTCAGCCAAATCGCTATCCCGATACCTAAATCACTAGTAAGTTTACAAGAAGTATTGACTGCCTTTGGAAGCCTGTCAGTCATAATATTCCAAACCGAGGTGCGTAATAAGCTCTTCGCCTTTCAAGTGCCGAAGGGTGTTTTTTAACTTCATGAGTTGGATAAAAAGGTCATGTTCTGGATAAAGACCCTCCGCGGCCATCGGACTTTTGAAATAAAAGGATAACCATTCCTGAATTCCTCTCATTCCGGTCCGGCCGGCTAAGTCCAGAAAAAGAACGAGATCAAGCACAATTGGAGCCGCTAAAATACTGTCGCGGCAGAGGAAATCGATTTTGATCTGCATCGGGTATCCCAACCACCCGAAAATATCGATGTTATCCCACCCCTCTTTGTTATCTCCTCGCGGCGGATAATAATTGATTCGGACTTTATGATACATATCGCCGTACAAATCAGGGTAAACCTCAGGTTGCAGGATATGCTCTAGAACACCGAGTTTGCTGACTTCTTTACTTTTGAAGGATTCGGGATCATCCAACACTTCGCCATCGCGATTGCCCAAAATATTTGTTGAAAACCATCCTGCTAAACCGAGACAACGCGCCTTGAAGCCGGGGGCTAAAATCGTTTTCATGAGGGTCTGGCCGGTTTTGAAATCTTTACCGCAAATGGGGACGCCTTTGCTAATAGCGAATTCGATCATTGCAGGAAAATCCGTCGACAAATTGGGAGCTCCGTTTGCATAGGGAACACCTTCCGCAATTGCGGCATACGCATAAATCATACTCGGCGCAATTGCGGGATGATTTTCTTTCATGGCTTTTTCAAAGGATGCCAAATCCTGATAAATCGGATTGCCTGGCTCTAAATAAACTTCAGTGCTGCCACACCAAACCATGACCATTCTTTGTAAATCATTTTCACGCTTAAAGTTTTGCATATCCTCGCGAACTTGTTCAGTCAATTCCCACTTAGTCGGCGCAGATTTAACGTGCTTACCTTCAAGCTTTTTTACATATTTCTGATCGAAAACGGCTTTCCAGGGTTTTACGGCCTCCAATTCGGGTTTTATTTGTTCCAATAAATACCTATCTAAAACCCCTGCGTTGGTAGCTGCCTGAAAGCAATTATCTTCAAAAATGTCCCAGCCGCCAAAAACCAGGTTCTCTAAATCTGTAAGAGGAACAAAATCTTTAATCTTTGGAACACGGTTGTCTGTTCGTTTACCCAAACGAATCGCTCCCATCTGAGTAACCGACCCAATAGGTTTCGAAATACCTTTGCGAATCGCTTCAACGCCGGCTATGAAAGTAGTACTTACGGCTCCCAAGCCCGGCAACAGAACGCCTAATTTTCCTTTAGGCTCTTCTATTTTAATTTCTTTTTTCTCCAAAATGCCACTCCCAAATAAATATTTTAATTTTATCGTATCATTTTTTTGATTTTTTTTCAGTCTGCTATTGTATCTAATTCAGCCTGACTAAGCTCCCGGCCTTTTTTTCCATTCTCTGCCACCCAAATATGATAAACCCTTTGCATTGCCGTGATGTTAGCAAATACGGCAATTAGAAGAATTGCAAAAATCAGGGTGCCGACATGAAAGATTGAAAGAATGGCGCCAAACCCAATGTAAACAACTCGTTCAGGCCTCTGCATGATGCCAACTTTGCATTGAAGTCCCAGCGCCTCGGCTCTGGCGCGAACGTAACTTACCATAACCGAACCACCCAAAGCAAATGAAACCGCGATGGAAGTTATGAACATATCCAGTTTGACAAAATAAAAGGCCATACCAAAAAACATGATAACTTCCGAGTAGCGATCTAAAGTGGAATCATAAAGCGCGCCAAATTTAGTGACTCGTTTGGTTGCCCGCGCCACCTTACCGTCGATGATGTCAAATGTTCCGGCAAGCAGGATGATCCAGCCGGCAGTAGCCAGATGGCCCAAAGCAAATAGAACTGCGGCCCCGATGGTTACAATGAATCCAATGGTTGTAAAAAAATTGGGGTTCAGCTTTAATCTAACAAAGAATTCAACGACCGGGTTTATAAGCTTCAAGTACCAATTCTTAATACCATCGGGCAGAACATTGATTCTCCACTTAAAAATATTAAACGTAGCCAATTTTAGTTTTTCCTCCTATTTATCTTTCCTTCGATAACCAGCACAAACTCGCCTTTCAATTTGATTTGCGAAAGATTTTCATTGAACTCGCGTAAGGACCCCCGATGTACTTCTTCAAATTTTTTGGTAATTTCTCTGGCAATAGCCGCTTTCCGATCTCCCCAACAACTCAGTAAATCAGAGAGTGTCCGCGAAATCCGGTGAACGGATTCATATAAAACTATGGTTCGTGTTTCTTCTTTTAGATTTTCCAATCGGGTTTTACGTCCCTTTTTTACCGGCAAAAACCCCTCAAATACAAAACGGTCAGTCGGTAGTCCGGACAAAATTAAGGCCGGGACAAACGCCGTTGCCCCGGGAATCGTTTCAACTGCCAAATCATTGTTTAAACACTCGCGCACCAATCGGAAGGCCGGGTCGGAAATGCCGGGGGTTCCAGCGTCAGAAACCAAGGCAATCTTTTCACCGTCCTGGAGTTTCCTGATTAAAGCAGGAATTTTTTTTTCCTTATTAAAATCAAAATAGCTGGTGGTTGGTGTTTTAACCTTATAACGCTCTAAAAGAATCCGTGTGTGCCGGGTATCTTCGGCGGCAATCAAATCCACTTTTCCCAGCACTTCAATTGCCCTGAGAGTAATATCTTTTAAATTGCCGATTGGCGTGCTGACAATAAATAAAGTACCCGGCGATAAATTATTCCCTGTGTCCGGCATCAAGTGTCAAAGCTCAGCTTTTGCTTCATCTTTAACTCTTGCAAAAGAAGCTCCGTTCATATTCAGGACATCAGCCAAACTTTCCCTCAGAATCCTCAAAGTTTCATCCACCAGTTCGCCGGGCAAATTCAACGACGGCCGGAAGCGAATTGAACGCTCACCGCTTGGCAGTGCGATCAAACCATTCTCATAAGTCTTACTTAAAAACTGGTTACGAATTTCGCTGTTTGGCAAATCAAAAGCACTCATAAACCCTCGACCGCGCACACGGCTTACGATAGTATCAAACTCATCCTCAAGCTGCAGCAATTCGGTTAAGAAATATTCACCGACATTGCAGGTATTTTCAATGAGTTTGTCCGTCACAATAATTTCAAGGTACTTCCGAAACCGGACCATGTCCACAAGATTGCCACCCCAGGTCGAATTCAAACGACCCGATTCGTGAAAGACGTTATCATCAACTTCATCAATTCTTTTGCTGCACAAAAAACCGCAAACCTGCGTTTTTTTGCCAAACACCAACATATCCGGGTTGACGCCAAAATGCTCATAACACCACATTTTGCCGGTTAGTCCAATTCCGGTTTGGACTTCATCAAAAATCAGTAAAATATCGCTTTCGTCAGCAACGGTGCGCAACTTCTGAAAAAACTCCTTCCTAAAATGATTATCGCCGCCCTCTCCCTGAATGGGCTCGATAATCATTGCAGCGATATCATCACCGCATTCATGAATGGCGGCTTTAATTTCGTCAATGGCCTGATTTTCAAGGGCGACAACTTTATCTAAATTAACTTCATTAAATGGAAATAAAATCTTCGGATTGGTAATCCTCGGCCAATTAAATTTCGGAAAGTATTTTGTTTTTCTCTTGTCGGTATTTGTAAGCGACAAAGTATAGCCGCTTCTGCCGTGGAAAGCCTCTTTAAAATGAATAACCTGCGAGCCTTTCTCCTCTTTGATGCCCTTCTGAAAATTCCTACGGACTTTCCAATCAAAGGCAGCTTTCAAAGCATTCTCTACAGCCAAAGCGCCGCCGCTGACTAAGAACAAGTAAGGCAGATGTTCAGGAATCGCGTACTTTGAAAATGTCTGCACGAACTCAGCCATTTCAGTGCTGTAAAAATCTGAGTTTGACGGCTTCATTATAGCAACGCTGAGGATTTTTTCTTTAAATTCCAGGTCGTGCATGGCCGGATGATTGTGCCCGATAGGAGCCGTGGCAAAGTAACTGAACATATCCAAATACTTGCGGCCGCTCAGCGAATCGTAAATGTAATTGCCTTCACTCTTCTGCAAATCAACGACTATTTCGCTATAGCCGTCAACTAACATATGTTCATTCAATGTTGGAAAGACGTCTTCTGGTGTAAGTTTTAACACAGGTGTTTTCTCCTAAGATTGCATCAGCTCTCAGCCGTCAGCTCTCAGCTATCAGCTAAAAAACTAAACGCTGAAGGCTGACAGCTAATAATTATCGATCTGGGCGCGCTGCAACTTGCCGGAATAATCTACGAAAATAGTCTTGGTTTCCGTGTAAAACTCATATACTTCCCAACCGCCTTCGCGATGGCCGTTGCCGGTCTCCTTGACACCGCCAAACGGCATATGCGCTTCAGCGCCGATGGTCGGACCGTTGATGTAAGTAATGCCAGCTTCGATGTCCCGCATAGCCTGAAAGCCTCGATTGACATCATGGGTGTAAATGGAAGAAGACAATCCGTAGGTCGAGTTGTTCATGACTTTGATCGCTTCTTCAAATGAGTTTACTCGCAAAACCGACAGCACCGGGCCGAATATTTCCTCCTTGGCGATGCGCATTTCCGGGGTCACATCCAAGAAAATAGTCGGCTCATGGAACCAGCCGTTGGCGCAGTCGCCCTCTGAGTAAACATTTCCCCCGGCCACCAACTTCGCTCCCTCTGACTCGCCAATTTCAACATATTCCTGAACGGTTTTTCGCTGATCTTCGTTAATCAGGGGACCAACTTGAGACTCCGGTTTAAGCCCGTCGCCTAATTTCAATTTTTGTGCCGCCGAAACCAGCATATCCATAAATGGGTCATGAATTTTTTCGTGCAAAATGAGACGGCTCGTTGCGGTACAGCGCTGACCGGTAGTTCCAAACGCTCCCCAAAGTACGCCCTCTAAAGCCAAATCCAGATCGCCATCGTCCATGACGATCTGAGCATTTTTGCCTCCTAATTCCAAAGAAACTCGCTTTAGCGTGTCACTAGCCGATTTGGAAATGGATTTGCCGACCCCTGTCGAGCCTGTGAAAGAAATTAAGTTTACATCCGGGTGACTTACTAACGGTATACCTACCCCGTTTCCACCGCCGTGCACCAAATTCAGTACTTTAGGTGGCACGCCTGCTTCCAATAAAATCTCAACAAACGTAGCCGCAGTCAACGGAGTATCACTCGCCGGTTTAAACACCACGCAATTTCCACAAACCAAAGCCGGGAAAATCTTCCAGGTCGGGATGGCCATGGGGAAATTCCACGGTGTAATGATGCCTGCAACGCCCACCGGCAGCCGAATTGACATATTGAATTTGTTGGGTAATTCCGAAGGAACCGTGTGCCCGAACATGCGGCGGCCTTCGGTAGCTGCGTAATAAGCAGTATCGATTCCCTCTTGCACGTCGCCCCGGGTTTCGTCGAGGACTTTGCCCATCTCGCGAGTCATGTTCTTGGCGATTTCCTCTTTGCGCTCGGCCATAATGTCTCCGACTCTGCGAAGAATGTCCCCACGCTCGGGAGCCGGTGTCAGCCGCCATTTATCAAATGCTTCGCGAGCAGATTTAACTGCCGCTTCGACATCAGATTTAGCGGAGTTAGGAAAAGTGCCGACCACTTCATTCCAGTTGGCGGGATTGCGATTTTCAAAAATTTCTCCGCTTCGGGCATCCACCCACTCACCGTTAATATGATTTTGGTACTTCTTGCTCATTCATGAACCTCGTTTACATTCGAAATTGGATATCCATTGGTATCAAAAATAAAACTTAAAAAAATAGCAAAAAATGGATTAAAAGTCAAGTACCAAATTTCGATACATTAAAGTAACTAAGTTTCATATTTTAATTGACTTAGGTTGAATCAGTCAAAGATAAAACTATTTTCTTTCATACGTTTTTCAGAAGCAATTTTTAAGCCGCTTTTAACCACACTATATCTTAATTTGCAATTTTCCCCAATTCTAACATTATTCCAAACAACTGAATTCTTTAAAGAGCAATTCTGTCCTATTCGACAGTTACCACCGATAACAGAGTCCCTAAGAAACACATGATCTTCAATTCTGCAATTATCTCCGAGCACCACGGTCCCCTCAATCTCAACCTCACGATCTATCTCACAATTTTTTCCTTGCCAAATACCGTCCTGCAATTCTTCTTTTATAATTAAATTAAACCTATTATCGAAAAAATCCCTGTGTGCCTGCTGATATGCCGCAAAATTGCCTATGTCTAACCAGTAACAATTATCAGCAAAACCATAAATTCCTTCCTGCTTTGCAACTAACCCGGGGAAAAGATCCTTCGCAAAAAAATACTCCTGCTCTTCAGGAATCCAGTCGAAAATTTCAGGTTCCAATAAATAAATACCCATATTTACATGGTGACTAAAGATTTGACCAGCCGCGGGCTTTTCTAAAAATTTTATAATCTTGTCTTTCTGATCGGTGACCGCGATACCAAATGGGCTGGGATTGTCAACGCTGGTTAACCCGACCGAGGCAAGTGCTTTTTTTTCGCGATGGAATTGCACAAAATCAGAAATATTTAAATCTGTGATTACGTCTCCCGAAACGACCAGAAAAGTGTCGTTAACCAACTCGGAAGCCAATTTTACCGCACCTGCAGTGGCGTAGTCATCTTCAGCGGTGATGTAGCTGATGTTAGCGCCAAACTGAGAGCCGTCTTTAAAATGATTTTTAATTAT
>SMUZ01054784.1_pt1 | contig 12969 bp, 11 predicted proteins | sample 2456421 | NCBI WGS metagenome assembly SMUZ01 (sample SAMN11095932, study PRJNA526329) | marine sediment metagenome | biome: Marine sediment; feature: Surficial sediment; material: Deep marine sediment; isolation source: Hadal surficial sediment | place: Pacific Ocean | collected 2014-11 | depth... | reverse complement strand
TGATACAAGCCCGGAGGTGCAAGGGTTTCTTCAGGCAGATAATTCAGAGTCAGGACGGGCACGGGCACCAGAATGTCGTTGGCCAGTGCGATAACACTGTTTTTAAGCAGTGGGCCAACGACGAATTGCGCGCCGTCGGCCACGGCGGTCGCATAGGCGGCACTTGCGCCCCCTTCCACGCCGACGTCGTATACGCGAATCGTCTGATCTTCATCGAGCACCGTGATGGCCGAGAAATAGGCGCCTATGAATCCGTTCTGAACAGCCTGGCCGGCCCTTGCATTGCGTCCGGACAGAGGCAATAGCAATGCGACCTGTTTCGGGTAGTCGAGTATCAGTTCATCCGGCAACTGGAGCCGATCGATAATCGTCATCGCGGGATGCCCGGCATGGCTGTCGCGCCAGCGAATGGCGCCATTGACCCAACCGATACCCTGCTGACCAGTTGATGCCGCGAGTGAACCCAATGTGAGCCATCCCTTGGTGCGGTCGTCGAGCGTTAACTCCGCATCGGCGCGCAATACTCTCGGGTCTGTGACCAGCAAAGCCTGCCACAGATGCCAGCGATTCTGTTCGATGCTTCGTCGACCTGACAGACAGGACTCGCGCTGTGACATCAGCTCGATTGCCCGAGCGGGCTCCTGTTTTTGAATCCACGCATCGGCGCGCAGAGCTTCGACGCGCAATCGGTGTTTCCGCGCTAACGAGCGGCGACTCATCGGTTCGAGAATGTCCAGCGCCTCGTCCGCCTCGCCCTGATACAGCAGCAAGGCAGCGGAATTCGTATTCCACAAGCGGCGCAATTCAGCATCATTAGGCTGCGACACGTCGGAAAATTCAGTACGGGCCCGAGCAGCGTCGCCGGCATCGAGCCATTGCTCGACGGCCAGCATCGTCAGACGATCACGGTCAAGGCCAGTGGTATTGGCCGCGAGTGCGATGTAGATGTCGGCGGCATCCTGATGCTCACCATCTTGCGCGAATCGCTCGGCGCGACCTTCACCGGGCAAGCCAGTCCAGATTCCACTTGTTGCGGCACAGGACCCGAGCATCAATGACACGAGCAAAACCGTGGCAAGTCTTGCCAAGGTACTCTCAACGCGGGCAGGATGTCTTAAGTTTCTCAGCAAAGCACTGTTAACCAAACCAAATGGTCCTTCATGAGTGGCACACTATTTATTGTGGCGACACCGATCGGCAATCTGGAAGATCTGTCGCCCCGAGCACGCCAGACGCTCGCGGACGTGGACCTTATCGCCGCCGAGGATACCCGGCACACCGGGCGATTGCTATCGCATTTCAGCATCAAAACACCACTATTTGCGTTACACGATCACAACGAAGACAAGGTCGTTGAATCCCTGATTTCGGATCTTGCGGATGGCAAATCGATCGCGCTGGTCAGTGACGCCGGTACGCCGCTGATCAGCGACCCGGGTTATCGCCTCGTATCCACGGCACATTCTCGGAGCATTCGAGTCGCGCCCATCGCAGGGGCTAGCGCTGCAACGGCTGCTTTGTCGGCTGCGGGGCTTCCAACCGACCGCTTCTGTTTCGAAGGCTTCCTGCCGGCCAAACAAAAGGCGCGCAAAGATCGCCTGGCCGAATTAAGTCGCGAGACCCGCACGATCGTCCTGTACGAATCGGTGCATCGCATCAGGGCCTCCATGGCGGACCTCGTTGATGAATTCGGGCCCAGTCGCAAAGCCTTTCTGGGCCGCGAACTCACCAAGATTCATGAGCAGTGCGTACAGGCGACATTGAGCGAGTTGTTACGCCAACTGGATGACGGAACTATCGTCGCCAAGGGCGAATTTGTGATCATCGTCACCGGCGCCGACGACGAACAGACGTCCTCGCTGGACGTCGACCGATTGTTGGTAGAGCTTGCGGAGAAACTCCCTGGCAAGGACGTTGTGAAGCTGGTTGCACGAGTGACGGGCGAGAGCCGAAATTCCTTGTACGAGCGCCTTCTTGCGCTCAAGGATGATAAATAACCGGTGGCCGGTTGCTACCGCCACTCTTAGGTGTAGAATCCGCCGTCCAAGAAAGTCGGAGTCGGCCAGGCAATCGCTGTAACGCTCGTCGTTGTAGAGGAAAGTCCGGGCTCCGTCGGACAGGGCGCCAGGTAACGCCTGGAGGGCGTGAGCCCATGGAAAGTGCCACAGAAAACAGACCGCCAGGCAATGCCTGGTAAGGGTGAAAAGGTGCGGTAAGAGCGCACCGCGCGACTGGTAACAGTTCGCGGCACGGTAAACCCCGCCTGGAGCAAGACCAAATAGGGGAGTGGTGCAGCGCAGAGCGCCCCAATAGGGGAACTCGTGCGTTGCGCACCGCCGGTTCCGAGCGGGCTCCCGGGTAGGTCGCTAGAGGCAGTCGGTGACGGCTGTCCCAGATGAATGGTTGTCGTTGACAGAACCCGGCTTATTGCCGGCTCCGACTTTCTTGATCCCCTGCGCGGCCAGTCACTGTGGACCCCAGGGATGGCGCAAACACAAGCCCTGTCTCCGATCGCCGACCCTCTTTTTAGACTTTGTCGAGGAAACAACTGTAAGCACATGATTTTCCTTGCGCCGATGTCGCCATAATTTGCCCGAATTGGGCCATCGGAAAGACCCTAAGTCCCTGTACAACAACAATTAATTGCCATTGCTTATTGACGCTTCCGAGGTTTCAACCTTATAGTGTTGAAAAGTGGATAAAAGTGGGAGGAGATGGGCAAGCTGCCCAGGATTCGCGCCAGAAGAGCGGAGCCGGGGCCGTCCGCATCATTGTGTTTCGAGGGGCCACAAAAGTCACGTTGGACGCCAAGGGGCGTATGGCAATACCGACCCGGTATCGGGATCGGCTGGCCACGCGTTGTGATGGCGACATCGTCATAACGGTCGACAGAGACCGCTGTCTGCTGATTTACCCGCTGCCGGAATGGGAAGAACTCGAGCGCAAGCTGGTGCGGCTGCCGAGCCTGCACAAGGTCGCGCGTCGAATCGTGAGAATCATGGTCGGTTATGCGACCGAGGTCGAGATGGATGGGAGTGGTCGGATTCTTGTGTCACGCGAACTTCGAGATTTCGCCGGGCTGAACAAGCAGGCGATTCTGATCGGGCAGGGCAACAAATTTGAATTATGGGATGAGGATACCTGGATCGAAAAACGGGATGCGTGGTTGGCCGAGGAAGACGACGGCGATTTGCCGCCCGATCTCCAAACCATTTCGTTCTAGGACGCAAATCATCCAATGAGCAGCAGCGCGCATGTGCCGGTGTTGCTGGGGCCAGTCCTCGATGGACTGGGAATGAAAAAAGACGGCTGTTACGTCGACGGGACATTCGGACGTGGGGGACACAGTAGCGCGATTCTCGGGCATTTGAATGCGGACGGCAGGTTGATTGCATTCGACCGTGATCCGCAGGCGATTGCATCGGCTGAGTTGGCACTGACGTGTGATCCAAGATTTACCTTAATAAGGGGCGAAATTGCAAGCTTGGCGACATACATGGGGGAAAGGGGGCTCACAGGACAAGTCGACGGCTTGTTGCTCGACCTGGGCGTCTCATCACCGCAACTGGACGAAGCCGATCGAGGCTTCAGTTTTCTTCGCGACGGACCGCTCGACATGCGCATGGACCCGGGCGCAGGTGTGTCTGCTGCCCAGTGGCTCAAAACCGTGGAGCAAAAAGCGTTGAAAAACGTGCTCAAGCAACTCGGTGAAGAGCGTGAGGCAGCTCGCATTGCTCGCGCGATCTTGGCGGCCCGCGAGAATACTGCTATCGAAACGACTGGACAGCTCGCCGACATCGTTAGTTCGGTTGTGCCGGCGCACACGCGCAAAAAGCATCCGGCGACGAAAACATTTCAGGCGATTCGCATTTTTATTAATGATGAACTTGAGCAACTCGAAGCGGCTCTTGCGCAGTCGATCGACGTATTGCAGCAGGGCGGTCGTCTTTGTGTCATCAGTTTTCACTCTTTGGAAGACCGCATCGTAAAACGATTCATGCGCGATGCTTCGCGGGAATCTGAACAGTATCGAGGAATGCCAAACGTACCAGCCGAACATCGACCAAAGCTGACCTTGATCGGAAAAGTGATTTCAGCAACGGCCGAAGAAATCAAAGTAAATATTCGTGCCCGAAGCGCGCGGTTACGTGTCGCTGAGCGACTCTGATGATGATTACGGCCCGACACCAGTCATTCCCGCTCGTCATTGTTTTCGCTGTCGTATGCGTATTTAGCGCCATGGCATTGATTTATACAAAGCACGAGTCACGCAAGTTATTCGTCGAACTCGAGGGACTGACACACGATCGTGACGAGCTGAATATCGAATGGGGCCAGTTGCAGATAGAACAAAGTACCTGGGCTACGCATGCACGTATTGAGCAGGTCGCTACCGATGATCTGTCGCTGGTGCGACCACGGCCAACGGATATTTTCGTAATTGAACGGCAATGACACGGGGCGCAGAAACAAAGCATCAGACTGCAAAGCGATTCGTCGGCAGAGTTGCGCTCGTAAGCGTGTTCTTCGGATTGATCGCAACCTCGCTAGTCGCTCGTGCCATTCACCTGCAAGTTCTCAATAAAGATTTCCTGAACCAACAAGCCGACGCGCGCCACCTGCGCACGGAGAAAATCACTGCCCACCGTGGAACGATTACCGACCGCAACGGCGAGCCGCTTGCTATCAGTACGCCGGTCGACAGCGTATGGGCGAATCCGCGAAAGCTTGCGCCGGCAGTTGATAGCGTGCCGAAACTCGCGCGCACCCTTGGGCTGGATCCGCAACTGTTGATGCGCCGCATTACGCGCAGCATGGACAAGGAATTTATTTACCTGAAACGTCACTTGAGTCCCGACAAAGCGCAAGACGTCATGGCGCTCAAGTTGCCAGGCGTCAATATTCAACGCGAATACAAGCGTTACTACCCGGCGGGCGAAGTTACCGGTCATCTGGTTGGTTTTACCGACATCAATGACGAGGGCCAGGAAGGGCTCGAGCTCGCATTTAATCACTGGCTTGCGGGTGAGTCGGGCGCAAAGCGTGTGCTCAAAGACAGGCTCGGTCGGTCGGTCGAGAATGTGGAAAGTATTCGGTCGCCACGTCACGGTAAGGAATTGCGTTCCAGCATCGATTTGCGTATCCAATATGTCGCGTACCGGACTCTTAAAGCAGCGATTCAGTCCTACAATGCCGAGTCGGGTTCGGTAGTGGTGCTCGACACGCGAACAGGTGAAGTCCTGGCGATCGCGAATCAACCCGCCTTCAACCCGAATGATCGTTCTCAACTATCCGCGGAACGCTACCGTAATCGCGCGATTACGGACATATTCGAGCCCGGCTCGAGCATTAAGCCGCTCGTTGTCGCGGCAGCTCTCGAAAGTGGCCAGTACCATGCGAGCAGCATCATTGATACCTCACCGGGTTACGTGACTGTCGGCGCCAAGAAAATCGAGGACAGCCGCAATCTTGGACGTATCAGCCTGACCACAATTCTCGCGCGCTCCAGCAATGTCGGCGCGACCAAACTCGCAATGTCGTTACAACCGGATCAACTTTGGAATGCGATGACGAAGTTTGGTCTTGGCTCGTTAACGTCAAGCGGTTTCCCCGGCGAATCGGCAGGATTGCTGACGCATTACAACCACTGGCAACCCATCAGCCAGGCAACCCTTGCCTATGGCTATGGATTGTCGGTCACGCCTCTGCAGCTCGCTAAAGCTTATGCGGTCCTCGGTAGCAACGGAATCATACGGTCGATCTCCCTCATTGCGTTGGACCAGGCGGGCGACAGCGAGCAAATAATCTCGACAGACACGGCCACCGCAGTTCGGCGCATGCTCGAAGAAGTCGTGCGGCCAGGCGGGACAGGTACGGGCGCCGCAATTACCGGATACCGAATTGCCGGGAAGACAGGAACGTCCTGGAAGTACGCGGCTGGAGGTTACTCGAAAGACAAATACATATCCGTATTTGCCGGATTGGCGCCGGCCAGCGATCCACGGCTTGCAGTGGTTATCGTCATCGACGAGCCAAGCGGCGAACTGTATTACGGCGGTGACGTCGCGGCGCCGGTGTTCGCCGATGTCATGTCCGAATCATTGCGCCTGCTTGCTGTACCACCGGATGCGCTGCCGGCGAGAGATCCGAACAGCATTATGCAGGCGATGAGTCGATGAGCATGCCAGCCGAGCATATTTCTCGAACGATCACCCTTGCCGACTTGCTGCAGGGATTTGCGGACGCACCCGCATTGCCGATATCGGGCATCGCCAGCGACAGCAGGCAACTCCGGCGAGGCTTCCTGTTTCTGGCGTGTCCGGGAATCAGCAGCCATGGCGCTGACTATCTTGATCAAGCGATAGAGGCGGGTGTTGCCGCGGTCGCGTACGACGCTGCGACGGCGCAATTGCCGACGGCCGATGTCGGTGTTCCGATGATCGCGGTCGAGAACTTAAGCAGACACCTGGGAACGATCGCGAATCGCTACTTCGATTCGCCGTCGGCGGCGATGCAAGTGATTGGCATTACCGGAACCAATGGAAAGACGACCGTCGCCTGGCTGATCGCGCAGTGTAAGCAACGCCTGGGCGAGGCTTGCGGGTACATCGGCACACTCGGAGTTGGAATCGGCGAAATTGAGATTGATGGGGGCATCACAACGCCGGCGACGATCGAACTGCACCGGCAACTGGCAGAATTTCGCGATGCCAGTGCTGTATGTGCCGCCGTCGAAGTGTCGTCGCATGCACTGGTACAAAATCGCGTCGACGGCATTGCCTTCGACACCGTCTTGTTTACAAATCTGAGTCGTGACCATCTTGATTTTCACGGTGACATGCAGAGCTACGGTGACGCCAAAGCTCGCCTGTTCGTAGAGTACGGCGCCAAACAGCGCATCATCAATCTCGACTCTGAGTTCGGCTCGCAGCTCGCCGACCGATGTGGCCAGGATGTCATCATCGTGTCCACAAACTTCGATCGTGTCGCCAACGGTCGGCCGTATGTTTTCGTTCGATCAGTGGTCGCCAATGAAAACGGATCACAGGTTCGGCTGAGCAGCTCGTGGGGCGATGGCGAGATCGCTTTGCCACTGCCTGGCGAGTTCAATGTCGCGAACGCGGTGATTGTTCTTGCCTTGCTGCTCAGCCAGGGTGTGCCGATCGAAAAAGCGTGTGCCGTTCTTGGAGAAGTCGAGGCGCCCCCGGGCAGAATGCAAAAAGTCTCCCCCGTAACGGGTCGGGCGACAGTCTTCGTCGATTACGCTCATACACCAGATGCACTTGAGGTCGCGCTGCGCGCACTCAGAACGCATTGCCGGGGCAAACTTTGGTGCGTATTTGGTTGCGGGGGTGATCGTGATGCGGGCAAACGGCAACAGATGGGCCGAGTTGCCGAACGACATGCAGATCACATCGTCATAACCAGCGACAACCCGCGCAATGAAGCACCCGACAAAATTATCGCGGCGATTGTCGGTGGCCTTGAGCACCCGGAGAACGCAACGCTACTCGAAGATCGTGCGGCAGCGATCGCCTGGGCGATTAAGGAAGCGAACAGGAATGATGTTGTTCTTATCGCCGGCAAGGGTCACGAGACTTATCAAATACTTAGTAACGAGCGCCGGGACTTTTCCGATTTTGTCGCCGCGACGGCGACCCTTGCCAGTTACGCGGAGGCAAAAGATTGAATCCGACGCTTTCACAGGCGGCCGAATCGATGCAAGGCACATTGCACGGAGCTGATCGTGGTTTCGATGGTGTCAGCATAGATACTCGTACACTCAAGAGCGGCGAGTTGTTTTTTGCCTTGTCCGGTCCGAATTTCGATGGTAGCGAATTTGTGGGTCAGGCCGGTGACCTGGGTGCGGCAGCTGCGGTCGTGAGATCGCTCGGCAAAAATGACGTTGCGCAGATCACGGTCGACGACACGCGGCTGGCACTGGGAAGGCTTGGTGCAACCTGGCGTCATCGACATGCAGCGACTGTCGTAGGTGTCACTGGCAGCAATGGCAAGACGACGATCAAGGAAATGATCACGGCGTGCCTGTCACAGATCGCCCCTACGCTCGCCACGGCCGGGAATCTCAACAACGACATTGGCATGCCGCTCATGTTGTTACGGATCGACCCGTCGCATCGCTATGCAGTGTTCGAGATGGGGGCCAATCATGCCGGCGAGATCGGCTACCTTACGTCGCTGGCGCAGCCCGACGTGGTAGTCATCAGTAACGCCGGTATCGCGCACCTCGAAGGCTTTGGCTCGATTACCGGTATTGCCCACGGCAAAGGTGAGATTCTGCAAGGCGATACGCGGCCGCAGTGCGCCATCCTGAATGCTGAAGACGAGTTCTATCAGTACTGGCTATCACTTGTCGAAGACATTGAGTCCTTGAGTTTCGGGCTAAGCGAAGGCGCCGATGTTCATGCGAGCCGTATTGTTGCCGACAAAGGGTCGACGGCGTTCTGCCTGAATTTTCCCGAAGCGGTGGTCGATCTGACCTTGCCGTTGGCCGGTATTCACAACGTACGGAATGCCTGTGCGGCAGCCGCTGTAGCCACCGTACTTGGAGTTACGCCAGAACAGATTCGTAACGCGCTTGAGTCAATCGAGCCCGCGGCAGGCCGGTTGCAGCCGGTGGCAGGCCGGCACGGTGCCGTTTTGTACGACGATAGTTACAACGCTAATCCAGAGTCGGTCTGTGCCGCCGGTGACTTTCTCGTCACTTTATCCGGCGAGAACTGGCTTGTGCTGGGCGACATGTTCGAACTTGGTGAGGCCGCTAAAGAATTGCATTACGACACAGGCGTGGCGCTTGCCGAAAGTCGCATCGATCGCTTGTTCGCGATCGGCGACCATAGCAAGCACACGATCAGAGGCTTCGGCAGCCGCGGCGAATGGTTTGCTTCGATCGACGACCTGATTGCAAGCGTCGAAACTGATATTTCCGCGGACGTAAACCTCCTGGTCAAAGGGTCGCGTGGGATGCGCATGGAACGCGTAGTCAATGCGTTACGCGCGCCCGAAGCCGTGAGGAAAAAGGCCTGACATGCTGCTCTACCTGGCAAATTACCTGGCGCAGTTCGAGTCTGGCTTCAACGTATTCAGCTATCTGACCATGCGCGCGATTCTCGGCGCGCTGACTGCGCTGGTGCTGTCGTTTGTGATCGGGCCGCGCATGATCAAGAAGCTCAGCACCAATCAGATAGGGCAGCCCGTTCGCGCAGAGGGCCCCGATACACACTTGTTAAAGGCCGGCACTCCGACGATGGGCGGTGCAATGATCCTGAGCGCGATCGTTTTCAGCACGCTGCTTTGGTCGGATCTCGAAAACATGTTCGTCTGGATAGTGCTGTTCGTCACCCTGGCATTCGGTGTCATTGGTTACGTCGACGACTACAAAAAACTCATTCTGCAGGACCCGGCCGGCATCTCCGCAAAACAGAAACTGTTCTGGCAATCGGTGGCGGCAATAATCGCGTCGGTCGCGTTGTACTACTGCGCCGAACAGAACGGCACGCTGGATACGGCGACGGCATTACTAATTCCATATTTCAAGAATCTGTCAATACCGCTCGGCATGTTCCAGATGGTTGTTACTTACTTCTTCATCGTCGGTTTCAGCAATGCAGTGAACCTTACCGACGGGCTCGACGGACTTGCGATCATGCCAACCGTATTGGTTGGCGGCGCGCTGGGCCTATTTGCGTATGTCACAGGTAATGTAAATTTTGCCGCCTATCTCGACATACCGTACGTCGCGGGCACCGGCGAAATCATGGTTTTCTGCGCGGCTTTGGCGGGTGCGGGGCTTGGGTTTCTCTGGTTCAATACCTACCCGGCACAAGTATTCATGGGCGATATCGGCGCCCTGTCGCTGGGTGCGGCGCTGGGTGCGGTTGCGGTCGTTGTGCGGCAGGAAATAGTGCTTGCGATTATGGGTGGCGTGTTCGTCGTCGAAACCCTGTCCGTAATCATCCAGGTTGCGTCGTTCAAGCTGACCGGCAAGCGCGTCTTCAGAATGGCGCCACTGCACCACCATTTCGAACTAAAAGGCTGGGCGGAGCCAAAGGTCATCGTTCGTTTCTGGATTGTCACGGTCATCCTCGTACTGATCGGTCTGTCGAGTCTGAAAATACGATGAGCGCGGTCAGGAAATCCAGGAAAGCGAAAAAGGATCTCGTCGTCGGGCTCGGGGCGACCGGTTTGTCCATTGCGCGCTACCTGCATCGTTCCGGACTGGATGCGACGTTTATCGACAGCCGTGAAGAACCGCCGGGCATTGACGAGCTGAATGAAGTCTGGCCAGACGCAGACGTATCGCTGGGAGACATGCAGCTGCCCAGGAATACGAACCGCATCATTGTCTCTCCCGGCATTGCTGACAGCGATCCGCTTTTGAAGAAAGCGCGCAAGGCCAACATTGAAATCGTTTCAGATATCGAATTGTTTGCGCGAGAAGCGAACGCGCCCTTCGTCGCGATTACGGGTTCGAATGGTAAGAGCACTGTAACGACACTGCTCTATCACATGGGTCGTGCAGCCGGGCAGGAGACGCTGGCGGGCGGCAATCTTGGCGAACCGGCGCTGGATCTTCTGGATCACGATACGCCGGACCTGTATGTGCTCGAATTGTCGAGTTTTCAGCTGCAGCGGACCGAATCGTTGCCGGCCGCGGTGGCAGTGCTGCTAAATGTCTCTCCCGATCATCTCGACTGGCATGCCAGCGAGAAAGAATACGAGCAATCCAAATATCGCATATTCAGCGAGGCAGATGCGGCGGTGATCAATCGGGCGGACCAGCGAGCCGGCAAAGAAACAAAACAAATGGGCAACGTCATCAGTTTCGGAATGGACCAGCCCGAGGACGGCCAGTACGGAATTCGCAACGAAGATGGCGTCGACTACCTGGTACGCGGCGACACGATGTTGATCGCGACCACTGACATGGAAATGTACGGGCTGCACAATCAGGCCAATGCTTTGGCCGCGCTCGCCGCAGGGGAGTTACTTGGCTTTGACATGGCGGCGATGTTGCAGGTGTTGGACGAATTTCCGGGTTTGCCACATCGCATGCAGTTCGTTGCACGCAAAGGCGCGGTGGACTTCATTAACGACTCCAAGGCGACCAATGTTGCAGCAGCCGTTGCATCGATCGAATCCGTCAATGGCATGGTTGTGCTGGTTGCGGGTGGTGAGGGCAAAGGCGGCGACTTTGCCGGACTTGCGACGGCGCTTGAGAACAAGTTACGCGCAGCCGTTCTGATCGGTACCGACGCCGCGGCTATCGCCAGCGCCCTCGACACGGTGATGCCAGTCTACTTTGCTCAGGATATGGAGGATGCGGTTCTGCAAGCCGCAGCATTCGCCGAGTCCGGGGACACGGTGCTCCTGGCGCCGGCCTGCGCAAGCTTCGATCAGTTCGATAACTACGCAGCACGCGGTGACGCTTTCCGCACAGTTGTAGAAGCGCTGCCGCGATGACGTCACGCGCAACAATGCCTTTCCCGGCACGCCTCAAAACTGAACTCAAGATCGACCGGGCAATGATGCTGATCAGTATGGCGCTGTTATTCGGCGGGTTTGTGATTCTGGCGTCGGCCTCAATCACGATGTCGGATAACACCTTTGGCGAGCCTTTCTTTTACGTCGAACGGCAACTCGTCGCCGCGTTGATCGGCGGCGCGGCAGCGTTTGCCTGCCTGTTCGTCCCGATGCGCATCTGGCAACGTTTGAGTCCGCTGATGTTACTGGCAGGCATTGCGCTGCTGGGTCTCGTACTGGTGCCGGGTGTAGGCCATGAAGTCAACGGAAGCACTCGCTGGGTGCGATTAGGCGTCATCAACCTGCAAGTGTCGGAGCCCGCACGACTTTGCCTGTTCATTTATCTTGCCGGCTACGTCGTAAGGCAACAAAAAGCACTGCGAGAGCAATTCGTCGGGTTCTTGCGTCCGATGTTGGTGCTGACTATAAGTTGCGCTCTGCTGCTTGCCCAACCCGACTTCGGTGCCGCAATCGTTTTGCTCGCGACGGCACTGATTATCTTGTTTGTCGGCGGCGCACGCATTCGAGATTTCTTGTTGTTCTTTTCGACAGCACTAATCGCAATGACGGCGTTGGCAATGACGTCACCTTATCGTATGAGGAGACTGACCGGTTTTCTCGATCCCTGGTCGGATCCGTTCGACTCCGGTTTCCAGTTAACTCAGTCGTTGATCGCGATCGGTCGGGGCGAGTGGTTCGGTGTCGGTCTGGGCGGCAGCGTCCAGAAACTTTTTTACTTGCCGGAGGCACACACTGACTTCGTATTCGCGGTATTTGCCGAAGAATTTGGACTGCTTGGGTCGCTCATACTCATTGCACTATTCATCGCTCTGTTGTGGCGTATTTTCAAACTTGCATTACGTGCGTCGAGTGCCGAGAAATATTTCGAAGCCTATCTCGCAATTGGCCTCGGAACCTGGCTTGGGTTGCAGGCGTTCACCAATATCGCCGTCAACATGGGGCTGTTGCCAACAAAGGGTCTGACCCTTCCGCTGGTCAGCTATGGCCGCAGCAGCCTGATCGTCACGATGGTGTCGATCGGCCTGCTTATGCGCATCCATCACGAACTCGTTGTCGAAGCCCCACCTGTTAACCGCAGGAGCAGGAAACGATGAGCGGGCGACCGATACTGGTCATGGCAGGTGGAACGGGCGGACACGTCTACCCGGCGCTCGCCGTTGCTCATGCGCTCAAAGCACGATCACAGGACGTCGTCTGGCTGGGTACACAGCGCGGTCTCGAAGCCGCAGTGGTACCCGCCGCCGGGTTCGACGTCGAATGGATCAATGTCAAAGGCTTGCGTCGCAAAGGCGCGTTCGCCTTGCTGGTCGCACCACTGCAGCTTGTCTGGGCGCTGTTACAGGCGCTCGCGATCATCATGCGTTGCCGTCCCGCCGCCGTTCTCGGTATGGGTGGTTTCGTCTC
>SMUZ01020934.1_pt1 | contig 12996 bp, 9 predicted proteins | sample 2456421 | NCBI WGS metagenome assembly SMUZ01 (sample SAMN11095932, study PRJNA526329) | marine sediment metagenome | biome: Marine sediment; feature: Surficial sediment; material: Deep marine sediment; isolation source: Hadal surficial sediment | place: Pacific Ocean | collected 2014-11 | depth 0-1... | reverse complement strand
TCGCCTAGCAGTTCCGGTTTCGCAAGCGCCTCAAACCGGAGTCTGTCGGCCGCATCCGATGCATTCGAGATCAATTCACGCAGGAAGATCTCCTTGTTGCTGTACATGGAGTTAATCATCAGCTTCAAAAGCTGACGCACTTCCGCTTGAAAACCGAGTGTCTCCCGGTCGTTTGTATCGCCCACGTCCGTATTCTCCTGGCACAAAGATCGGGCGGCCGACAGAATCGGTCGAGCCCGGTCAGACACGATAGGGTCTTGTCAGACTATTTCAAGTGCTATGGCCCGATCAGGCCGACTGGACTAGCGGTGTGCGTGGCACCGTCACTGCACGATACAGCAGGGTCACAAATAACAACATGGCTGTCGCCAGCGCCAGGGGGGGGTGGCGCAATGCGAGTAGCACGCCTGCGCACTGGACGAACAATGAAATTGCGAGAAACGAAAACGCACGAAAGAAGCTTCGAATTCGCTCACTGACCAGACCGATCGCGGCGATCAGATCATCTAGCTCATCAAGCCATTGAATCACTCGTTCCAATTTATCGGGCTCGCACTATCGTACGATCGACAAGAGCGGCTCAGCGTCTTTCGAATCGCTGGCAGAACTGTCCGCGTCTGACATTGAAGCGTCGTTCGACTGCTTCGCATGTGCGATAGCGCGATGAAAAAGCTCCCATCGTTGCCGTGCGGATTCATTCTTAAGCGAAACCACTGGCGATTCAGATTCCGTGTATTTATTTGACATACTGTTTAAATCGCAAATGTAAACGTATTAATGCCGACTATAGTTAGCTCAATTCATTGCCTCCGTGAGGCAGATCACAGCTTGGTTTAAAGGCCATCAATTGTGTGGTGCAAAGATGAAAAATCAGACGCAGTACCGTTTAAAACAGGTACTGGAGCGCGTACGAAAACGCCGACAAAAAGTCGGCGTTACAAAATATGTTGCATGGTTCAAATTTTACTCGGAATCGTCTGCCAGATCTCGTGACCAGTTGCGTCTTATCTGTTCGGTCCAGTTACGATATCCCTTCCAGGAGTACAGTGCGGGATCAATACCCACTCTTCGGCTGCGCGGCGCTGGCGCTTTCGAAATCCACTGACGATACTGCTGCCAGCCATCGGCATCATTTGCGGCCGGCTGGTCCGAATTTCTGGCGGCGTCGGATTCGTTGGCTGCTGATTCGGTATCCTTGCCGAAATCTGCGTCCCACCTAAGGTGTTTGCTATCTGGCATTACATTGCCCCGGTCAGTCCTTTGAACAAATGCTAATTGTCCCGTCGCGCGAATCACAGGAACTGCATCACAATGCCAACCTGCATTTTTACATAAGTTTCAGAGGCTTAGCGGTTTATTTTACTTAATGACCGGGACTTCAGGTTTGGACTGTAAAGTGACTTAACAATAAGCGGCGCGGCCCTGCAACCTGCGCTAACGCCGCAATCAAGTGAGCTGGTAACAAGGGTGGTAGTCGCCACTCGAAATCTTCATGCGCCCTTGTGTCACGAACGCGGACAGTAGTTTATCGAGCAGCGACATGATTTGCGCCGAGCCCTTTATAATGAATGGTCCCTTTTGTTCGATTGCTTCAATGGTTTCTTCGCGCACATTGCCTGAGACGAGCCCCGAAAAGACCCGACGCAAAACCGCGGCGAGTTCGTACGGTGGCAGGTTATCGTCAATGATGAGTTCGCTCATCGACTGATGCGTTGCTGTAAATGGCATCTGAAATTCGGATGGGATTACGAGCCGCCAATTGAAGTAAAACGCGTCGCCGTGTTGTTTGCGAAATTGCTGAACATCCAACAACGCACTTCGAACCTGTCGTGCAACCTCAGCAGGGTCGCCAACAATTATCGAGTACCGACTCTGCGCTTCTTCGCCGAGTGTCGCGGCAATAAATTCATCAATTTGCCTGAAATAATTTTCGGCCGACGCAGGGCCGGTCATGATCATCGGCAGCGGCTGATTTCTGTTTGCCGGATGCAACAGGATGCCGAGCAGATAGAGTATTTCTTCAATCGTGCCAACGCCGCCCGGAAATACGACGACGCCATGGCCAACTCTGACGAACGCTTCGAGACGCTTTTCGATGTCCGGCATTATTGCAAGCGAATTGACGATCGGGTTCGGCGGTTCGGCGGCAATAATTCCCGGTTCGGTAATGCCAATGTATCGACCATTTCGAATGCGCTGCTTGGCATGTCCGATCGTGGCGCCTTTCATGGGTCCTTTCATGGCACCAGGACCGCAACCCGTACAGACATTGAGTCCACGCAAGCCGAATTCGTAACCCACCTGTTTGCTATATTCGTACTCTTCCCGGCTGATCGCGTGACCACCCCAGCAAACGACGAGCCGGGCGTTGCCTTGCCGCACTAGCAGCCCGGCATTTCGGGCGATATGAAATACGGCATCGGTTATTCCGGCGCCCGATTGAAGATCAAAACGTCCGCTGTCCACGATTTCATTGCGCGTGAATACGATGTCACGCAGTACGGCGAATAACAGCTCCCGCGTACCGCGAATCATGGTGCCATCAACGAAGGCTAGCGCCGGCGCCCCGGTCAGCGAAATCTTCAATCCTCGATCTTGCTGAACGAAACCGATGTCGAAATCCTTGTATTGCTCCAGCATTTCGCGCGTATTATCACTGTCGCTGCCCGAATTCAGCACCGCAAGCATGCAGCGTCGAAGAACTGCGTACAGCCCTCCCTCGCCACTCGATCGCAGCTGATCGACCTCAAACTGCGACAGGACTTCGAGACTGCCTTCCGGCCAGACCTCGGCATCTACGATTTTTGTATTGCCTGAATTCAGGGCAAGATCTCGACTGGCGTGCCATCTTCGGTCATGAGCCAGATATCGATCATGTCCGAGTTTGAGACGGCGATGCATCCATTAGTCCAGTCCTGCGTCCGATAGTAGCCCTCGGAGCGCGACGGTGTGTTGGGCTGACCATGAATCATGATGGCGCCGCCCGGCGCAACGCCCTTTGTTCTGGCCGACCGGACATCCACGGGATTCGGATATGAAATATGAATCGACAGAAAATACTCGCTATTCGAATTGCGAACATCGAGCAGGTACTGGCCCTCCGGCGTCTTGAAGTCGCCTTCTTGCTGCTTGCCGCCTATCGGGCGCATGCCAAGTGCGATATCGAAAGTTCGGAAAGTCTCGCTGCCCTTGATCAGATGCAACTTTCGCCTGGCCTTTTCAATGACGACTTTGTCGGCAACGGGGAATTCGCCTGCCTGCAATCCAGGCTGCCAAAGCAACACAACAGCTAAAGCCAGAATAAAACCGAATCCTCGATCGGCTGACGATTTGCGCGGCATTATTGAGTATCGCTCCTTACGGTACCGGGCAAAGACTAGCAAACCTGCTGCTGTTGGAAAACGTCCCGTATCACAGGTTTCTACCCGCTATCCAGCCGATCGCAAATCCGATGCCACCAGCCACTGTCGTGTAATACGGCAGGAATCGGAACAAGGCGACTGGACTTTCGGCAGCGTCGAACATGCCGTTGAGATTCACGGAGTACGCGTAATGAAGATACAAGGCCAGGCCCAGAGCTGGTATTGAAAAACCGAGTGTGCCGAGCGGAAGACACCATCCCGAGCCCGTCCAGCTGCCCTTGCCTTGCAGCAATGTGAGTAGCGCGACCAGCAGCATGATGACAAGCGGCACGAAGTTGCGCAACACATACGGACCGCCACCCTGCACGTCGTTGAACCACGCCCCTGCCGCGCCGGTGAGCAAGACGAGCGGAAGAAGCCGAACCGTGATCAATCTGAGCATAGGTGATCCGACCTCACTCCCGTGATGTCATGACAGGAAATTGCACCTTTGTTCCGGGCTGAACGTTGTGCGCATCGAGTCCCGGATTGTATTGACGAAACAGCCAAACTGGCACATCGTATTTTCTGAGCGACAATATCCAGATCGATTCGCCAGACGAAATCACATGCTCGGTCACGCCCGTAATGACATGTTCACGAAAGAATGCGTCCTGCTGCCTGCGGTGAAAATCCACCCGCAGATCTTCAAACGTTTTCGCATCGACTGTACCGAGGTCGAGCCGAATCCGATCGCCGACCGCCACGGGCGTTCTGAACGCCAAACCATTGATGTCGCGCAAGCGCTGGGTGCGGATGCCCAGCCAATCGGCATAGTGACCCAGCGTTTCAAGCGGATGTACCTCAATCGTATTGTCGGCAGCAACGCTGTAATCACTGGGATCGGACAGTAAGGCTGTCTGCAAGGTACCCAACAGCGCAGCCGCGAAATCGCCCGCCAATACCGACGACGCCAGCTCCCCAAGATAGTCGCTTTCTTCTGCGGTAGCCGCAACGCTCGCGACAACGGCATCCGGCGGCGCGATGGGCGCCGCCGCCGCGGCGACCACCGGCGCAGGCCCGGCGGCTGGCAATCGAAGTCGTTGACCGGCACGAATCCGATTCGAACTGCTGAGATTATTCAATGCAACGAGCGTTGACACACGTGTCTTGTAGTAATCGGCAATCTCCGACAACGTATCGCCGCGGCGTACGGTATGAAATTTGTCGGGTAGCTGCTCGTTCTGCCAGGCCGACGCTGGAATTCCTGCAATCAGATCATCGATCGAGCTGTCGAGCATACTGGACGGCAATCGCACCTGAAATCCTCTGGGTAGAAGCTTACTACCGGTCATCACTGTGGCCTGTAAAGATGGGTTATACGTGGAAATTTGACTGGAGCTGACACCCAGCGCTTTGGTCAGGTCTTCAACAGGAACAAATGCCTTGAGATCCGTTTCCGAGAAACGTGTCGGCCGTTCGATGACCAGATCTCGGAAATACTGCTCAGCGTTTTGATCGACTTGCCTTGCCGCAAGAAATGCAACGTAGAAATTTCGCGACGCAAAGCCGAACGTTCTTCCGTTGTATTTTCTAAGAATGTCCACGTAGGCCGTATCGCCGTACTGTCGCATTGCCCGGCGCACGCCCGCGAGACCATGGTTATAGGCCGTAATGGCCATCGGCCAATTGCCGGTAATAGAATAATTGTAGGCGAGCAGCTTTCCTGCTGCGCGAGTCGCCGCGAACGGATCATTGCGCTCATCAATCACATGATCGATACGCATGAAGCGACGGCCTGTGCTGCGCGTAAACTGCCAGATACCCGACGCACCAACATTGGAGCGCGCATTCGGGTTATAGGATGACTCAACATGCGGCAATGCCGCGAGATCGACAGGCACACCGAGCGCGAGAAACTCATTATTAATGTAATCCCGCCAGCGACCGGCTCGCATGAGACCCTCGCGAAACCGATCATTCAATCCCTGTTGATAGCGTATCTGTTTCGCCGCAGTTGCTAGCGACTGGTTGCTGACGTTGGTCGGCCACAACGCAAGCACTCGCGCCTCGTCATCGCTTAAGTCTTCGCGCTTCCCCGATGCGAGACCTTTGAGAACAGCTTGCATTTTCTCGCGCCGGCTCGAGACCCGACGTTGCCTTGCCCGTCGACCGAGGTCGCTCTCAAAATCGATAACTTCATAAACGACCGCCAGGTTCCGAGAGTCATGTAGCACGCCCTGGTCCGTCGTATAGCGCGTGAAAATACTCACCCAAAAATCGATATCCGGTTGCAATTCAACCGGTTGCGGAAAGGTTTCTTGCGCCTGCAGTGGAGCGACGGCGAAGAGCACGAAAAGGAACAAAAATAATCTTTGACTTGTCATTTACCTTAATTCAAGGTTGTAATCGTAAATACTTGATTAGTTCACGGAAAAATACACCCAATGAGCGTATTTTTGTTTATGCTAAAGAGCCTTGCAGAGTACAGCAATGCTGGTTGCCAAGGGTACACAGGGACAGTGGGCCAATGACCAATTTTCGCCGACAATTCAACGACCTCGCCAAGTATGGCCTAATTGCGGCCTGGCTACTGTACGCTGCAAACCCCGCGCTGGCCGGCAACGCCACTGCAGATCTGCAGCAGAGCGTAATTCCGAACGATGATGTCGCGCCGCTGGAACTGCTTGGCGCCACGATAATGCCAGGAACTACGCAACGCTTGTCCTGGTCTGCGACTGAGTTGTTTGAAGGCGTACCTGTCTCCACGCCAGTGCTGGTTGTACATGGGGCATCACCAGGCCCAACACTGTGTCTGACCGCGGCCGTTCACGGCGATGAACTTAATGGTATCGAAATCGTGCGACGAGTTTTGCACGAAATCGATCCCGAGAAATTATCTGGCACGATAATCGGTGTTCCAATCGTTAACGTGCAGGGTTTCAGGCGCGGCTCACGGTATTTGCCGGACCGGCGCGACTTGAACCGGTATTTTCCCGGGAACTCGAACGGCAGCGCCGCATCACGTATTGCTCATTCATTTTTTACTCACATCATAGAAAAATGCGATGCCCTGATCGATTTGCACACCGGATCTTTCGAACGCAGCAATTTGCCACAGATTCGTGCCGACCTGCGTGATCCCGACATCGTCACGCTGACGCAGGGTTTCGGTTCGATGGTCGTCGTGCACAGCGCGCCCACAGACGGTACGCTGCGCGATGCCGCAACCCGTGCAGGCATCCCCACGGTAACGCTCGAAGCGGGCGGGCCGTTGCAACTCGAACTCAATGAAGTAACGCACGGAGTTAAAGGGATCGAGACACTGATCAGTACGCTTGGCATGATCAGGAAGATCGGCCTGTGGGGAGACCCGGGGCCCGTTTATTATCGCTCGTCCTGGGTGCGCGTAAACAACGGCGGTATCTTGCTCGCCGATGTCAGTCTTGGCAGCACTGTTCGGCAAGGCGATTTACTTGCAACGATAACGGACCCTATGAGCAATGCGAGTACGGAGCTACGCTCACCTTACTCCGGTAGAATAATTGGCATGGCCCGAAACCAGGTCGTAATGCCGGGCTTCGCTGCGTTCCATATTGGCATTCAATCCAACGCAATCTCAACGGATACGATCGACGATGCTATTCCTAGTCTGAGTCACGACGAGAACGACGAACACGTCGGCGGCATGTCTGAGTAACCACCCAGCCAACGCCTGAAAACAGCCTCAAACTGCTGGACTCCCGCCGTTGCTGTTCATAAGCTCCGGGTGCGATGTCCAAAAACCGTAAAGCCCTGCACGAGTATCGTGCCCCGAAATACTGGCCAACCTGGATCGGTCTTGGCTGCTTGCGGTTGATTTGCCTGTTGCCCCATCGAGTTGGACTCGGCATCGGCAAGGCAATCGGCCGGCTCGCTCACTGCTTTGCCGCAACGCGACGGGCCATCGTTCGTCGTAATATCGAGTTGTGCTTCCCGGAGCTTACGATTGAGGAACGTAATCAGCTGGCGCGGCAGCATTTCGAAGCGCTCGGAATGTCGATCATCGAGTTGGGCGTGGGTCGGTGGGCGTCCGACGACAAGATCATGGCGCTAACGTCAATAGAAGGTCTCGACCATCTCGAGGGCCCGCTTCAAGATGGCCAAGGCGTCATCCTCCTGGGCGCTCATTTCACGACGCTCGAAGTCACTGGTCGTGCACTCCGCAAATTAGGCATATCGTTTGCCGCGGTTTATCGACGCAACCGCAGCGAGTTCGTCACCGAATTTCTGCGCACGGGTCGTGAGCGCTCAGCCAAAGTGATCATTGAAAAACGGGACATCAAATCGATGGTGCGCAAACTCCGCGGCGGCGGCATTGTATGGTACGCACCCGACCAGAGTTATAAACGCAAAGGCGCCGAAGTTGTGCCGTTTTTCGGCGTACCGTCCATGCACACGACCGCAACGTCTGTGCTCGCTCGCCTCGGCCGGGCGACAGTCGTGCCACTATTCCAACAACGGCTGCCGGATGGCAAGTACCTGGTGAAACTGCATCCACCACTGAAAGATTTTCCGGGCAGCGATCCAGTCGAGGACGTGATGAAATACATGCGCGTGCTCGAGGAGGCTGTTCGAGCCTGTCCCGAGCAGTACTTCTGGATACATCGCAAGTTCAAGGATTTGCCCGAAGGCTATGAGGATTACTACGCGGATCTGGACGCGGCAAAGTAAGCCTCAAGAAGCTGCTCCCAATTCTGTTGTCCGTAATGAATCATCGGGTCGAGGGATTTGATCTTCTGTAGTGACCTGTGTAGTCGACTCAACGTTTTTTGTTGCCATGGGCCCGGCGGCAATAGTCGACCACGATCAAAATCGAGCATCCATAACTTACCGGAGCGATCGATCTGCAGATTATGGGCGTTCATATCCGCATGGAATACGCCGTGCGAATGAAACTGGTGAATTGCCTCGCCAAGGTCGTGCCAGAACTGCTCCCCACCAGGAAGGTCGTGAATCCAGCTTGACAGCGCCCGCACTTCCGGCACGCGAACGGTGATCAGGTCCGCCGTATAAATCGGCCCGACACGGCAATACCGGGCGGCCGCCGGGCGCGGCACGCGAAGTCCATTTTCAGCCATTTTTGCCAAAATGCGCCATTCCCGAAACGGCCGCGAATTGTCCGCACCCGTCCATAAATACGAGTCTCTGATCAACTTCCCGATAAGGCCACCACGAATATAGTGGCGCAATACGAACTGCCGCGGCACGTTTCCTACAAACATCGTATTGCCGCGTCCCTGGGACCCGAGCCGGCCCTGGACGGGCTCCGAATGCAGCCAGTTCGCGGCATCGAATCGATCCTCGCTAATCTCACTGATGATGGATCGGTCGTAGAGAATCGCCCCGCCCGCGGTGCTGACGACGGTCTCAGTCAATGCTAAACCGAAGAATTGCCAGTTCTCGCCTTTTTTTGGATTTTAGAAACATATATAAAGTATTTTGGCACTTTTCATTGATTTTATCGTCCTGATACTAATGAGAGACAAGCAAAAAGTAGCCTGAATCGGTGCTTGAAGTCTAAGAAACATTTCCTGCCATTTAGTGTCAATTTCGACGGTGTTCGACATATTTAAGGTCATTATCGATGATTTTAACAAAAAGTAGTTACCCCCAGCAGGCAGAATGCAGCGCAACACCTTGGCGCGCGGACTGATATTGACTACATGTCTTCCACGAGTTCTGCCGTTTCGGCGATGATCTAAGCATTTACCGACAGATTCTCTACTGATAGGTGCATTTTCAGGCTAATTCGTTTCTCCAGAGCAATCACCTGAGGATCGACACGTCTTGGCCTTTTTCGCGAAGTTCATGGTACTTAACGGAAATTAGTCGGCTTTTCGCGGCAGATCAGACCAAAACGCCAATCGGGCTAGTCACCCCGATCGAGGCAATAGTGCGCGCCGCAGTATGGACATTTCGCCTCGCCGGTATCTTCGACCGGAAGATAGACCTTGGGATGAGAGTTCCACAAGTACATCCCGGGCATCGGACAAGACAGGGGAAGGTCCGTTGCTCGCACCTCGTAACGGTGCTGAGCATTGGCCGGAATGAGCTTCTCGTCAACCGTTCCTGCTCTGGGCGCCACTGTAGTTCCCGCTATTGCTGCAAATCCAGTCTCGGATTATAAGCGCACGCAGGTGGTATTCGCTATGCACGTTCAGAGTCGAGGTGGGTCGCCCAGGCGTTGGCAACGAATCGGCGTTGATCAAGGAACTCCTGTTGCGATACCAGTGGCGGCTGTTCATCGAGCAACAGATGGTGCACGCGCAGACGAAATTCTCGATAAATATCCTGAAGACGGAGCGCAACCTGGCCATCAAGACACGCAGCCTCTGCCAGCGCGTCGAGTTGCCGAATGTTGTCGGAGTAATGAATGACAGACCGGTGCTTTGCAGCGTTAGCGAGCACCAGGTATTGCACAAGAAACTCGATATCACCGATACCACCCGTTCCCTGTTTCAGATCGAATTGTTCGTCGTCACTTTTGTCGCGTTGTTTTCGCATTCGACTGCGCATGGAGATGACATCACTGCGAAGTGTGTTTTCGTGAATGCCGGACGTCAGGGTTTGTGTACGTATGCGTTCGAAGTCTCTGGCGATGGTCTCACTACCTGCGACCGGTCGAGCCCGCAGCAGCGCCTGGTGCTCCCAAGTCCACGCGTTTTCTTCCTGGTATCGTTCGAACGCCTCGATATTGGTGACTAACAGTCCCGATTGACCGTCCGGACGCAACCGGGTATCGATTTGGTAGAGCATTCCCGAACCGGTTTGTGCCGTCAGAAAATGCACCAGGCGACGCACCAGGCGAGTGAAAAACATCGTGTTGTCCAATGGCTGCGCACCATTCGTTTTTTGGCCCGTTCCGGTTGAGTCATGCAAGAACACGAGGTCGAGGTCCGATCCATAGGACAGTTCGAGTCCACCGAGCTTGCCGTAACCGACGATGCCAAATCCGGCTTTGCGAGTATCGCCACCTGACGTAACCACCGGCTCGCCGTGCAGTTCTGTCATGTCTCGCCAGGCGATCTGCAGCGCACTGCCCAATACCGTTTCCGCAACGTCGGTCAGGCTGTCGCTAACACGCATGATTGGCAGGCTACCGTTGAAGTCCGCGACAGCGATGCGGAATTGACTGGCGCGCTGAAATCCCGCCAGCAGTTCGATTTGCGCCTCACTGTCATCAACGACGGCCTCCGCCAGTCGCCGCTCGAGCTCGGACTCGAAGCCTTCGCGCGTGATTCTCTCAGTGTAAATTCGCGGATCCAGCAACTCATCGAGCAACACCGGATAACGTGCAATCTGCTCCGGTACGTATGCACTGCGCCCGCAGAGGCTGACCAGTCTCGTCATTGCCTGCGAGTTCTCATTCAGCAGCGCCAGGTAAGCACTGCGTCGCAACACTCGCTCTGCGATCAGAAGCGTTCGATGCACGACAAGCTGCGGTTTAGTGGTGTCTTTGAGCAATGCCAGAAGGTTAGGCATGAATTGCCGCAGTCGCCGCCTCGCAATGACGTCAACATGAATTGTCGCTGTCTTGAATGCAATGATCGTCTTCGCGAGTTCGTGGGTGTCGCTTAGGTTCTCCGCCTCCAACGCCTCCACCCATTCGGCTTCCGCCGTAGAGTTCTCCCATAGCTCCCGGTAGCGGGTTTTCGATCCAACATCGATCTCGTCCGATTGATCGCGAAACGCAATTTTCTCGAATTGCTGCACGACGTTTTGACGATGTCGATCCAGGCTTTCCTGTAACGCGTTCCAATCCGCGTATTGCATCGCCTCGGCCAACCGAGCCCGATCAACAGGGTCAACGGGCAGCCCGTGCGTTTGCTGGTCACGAATTGCCTGCATGAAATTTTCGAGACGGCGCAAGAATTCGTACGCGGCCTGCAAAATCGCAATCCCATCTGCGCTGATGCCACGCCGCCCTACGAGTTTCGGCAGGATTTGCTGTAATTGCTGCCCTTGCAGATCGGATTGATTGCCGCCTCGAACCAGCTGCAAAGATTGCACGATGAACTCGATTTCGCGAATGCCACCCGGCCCCAGCTTGATGTTGTCGGCAAGATCCAGGCGTTGTACTTCAGCGGCGATCAATGCGTGCATCTCGCGAAGCGATTCGAAAACTCCGTAGTCGAGATAGCGACGGTATACGAAAGGCGTAATCAAGTTTGTGTACAACTCCTTGGCGTCGGCGGGCCGAGGTGCGATTCCCACGATGCGCGCCTTAACATAGGCATAGCGCTCCCAGCCACGGCCATGCTGTACCAGGTACGACTCCAACGCAGCAAAACTGATGACGGGCGGCCCGCTGTCGCCAAATGGTCGCAGCCGGGTATCGACGCGGAACACGAAGCCATCGGCAGTATTCTCTTCAAGCAGTGCGACGACGAGTCGACTCACACGCGTGAAATACTCCTGTGCACTGAGAGATCGCGGACCATCGCTATCGGCGCCACCCGGGTACAGGAATATCAGGTCAATGTCCGACGAAAAATTGAGCTCGTACCCGCCGAGCTTGCCCATGCCGAGAATGACGATCGAAATCGATTCGCCATTTTCGTCACGCACTTTACCGAAACGATCTTGCATTTCTTTTTCGGCATACCGCGCCGCCGCTTCCAGCAACCGGTCCGCCAGGTCCGAAAGTGAGCGCAATGTTTCTTTGAGCACTGCATGACCCGCGAATTCGCGCCACAACACATGCAGGAAATACCGGTTGCGATAGCGGCGCAGCTCGCGCTTGACCGCGTCAAGTGGCTGCCCACTGGTTGGCAGCTCCAGAGCAAACTTCGCCAACGCCTCGACATCAGGCCGCTCTGCCAATAGTTGTCGCTGCCCGACAAACCAGTTCGCCTCCTTGTTCAAGGTATTGGCCGCAAATTCGCTGCAGGCAATCATGCGTACCAGAGTGCCAATCATGTCTTCAGGAAATAACTGCCCACTATCCGCTGTATCGTATCGCTCAAGCTGGCGTGACGCGATCGCCTGCAATTCTGCTGGCAGCGCCTCGATTGCACGTTGCACAGCCGCTTTTTGATTTGCCTCCATGTTGCGCAGTCTAGCAGCCCGAATTATCGATGCGGATCGCTACGCGTTACACTGGGTATCCGGTCGCAGAGCTGACCTGCCATGTCGAAACACTTGTTGATTGTTTATCACACGCAATCGGGTACGACCTCGCGTATGGCGGATGCCGTCGTCGCGGGGGCAACCAGTGATGACGTTGACGGCGTCGACGTACGAGTGAAGTCAGCGCTGGAGGCCGATTCTGGAGACCTGCTATGGTCGGACGCGTTCATACTTGGCACACCCGAAAATTTCGGCTACATGAGTGGGGCACTAAAGTATTTTTTTGATCGCGTCTATTACGATTGCGAAAACAAACTAAATGGCAAGCCGTATGCGCTTTTCATTCGAGCTGGTAACGACGGGTCAGGGGCGATCAGCAGCATTCGGCGGATTCTGACCGGGCTTGCGGTTCGGGAGGTACAAAATCCGATCCTTATCGCAGGCGACTTTGACGAATCTCGACTGGCGGAATGTGAGGAACTCGGCTTAACACTCGCAGCGGGACTTGAAGCGGGCATCTATTAGGCCGTTGACGATTTGGCGT
>SMUZ01011361.1_pt1 | contig 13010 bp, 9 predicted proteins | sample 2456421 | NCBI WGS metagenome assembly SMUZ01 (sample SAMN11095932, study PRJNA526329) | marine sediment metagenome | biome: Marine sediment; feature: Surficial sediment; material: Deep marine sediment; isolation source: Hadal surficial sediment | place: Pacific Ocean | collected 2014-11 | depth 0-1... | reverse complement strand
GGATTCGCTCACGTAACATCTCAGGGAGCCTCGTACGATGAGTTATTCCTCGATTGCTTTCAGGTCTTCCTCCAGCTAAACCCGGGAAAAGGGCTTTCCTTCACGGGTCTTGATCAAAGAGATGAGCTGTTCTTCAGACAGATCTCCCTCAACATGAAGATCAAGTTGATTGACAAGTTCCTGATCACCAGCCTCGATCTGGAACGTCAGACTCAGGCGCGCTGTTGGGTGATGAAGTTCAAACCGGGGTTGGATTCGAGTACGGTAGTAGCCGTGTCTTCGGTAGAGCTCCCCCATACGGGCAAGGGTTTTTTCTACCGCTTCTGGGGAATAGGCTTCACCAGATCGGATGGCAAGCTCTCGACGCAGCAGCTTCCTGTTCAGTTTTACGTCTCCCTTGAGCTTGATTTCCCGGATCAAGTATCTCCGAATAAGGAGGATCTTGACCCTTACTCGATCACCAACGGATTCGATGCTGACCTGCACATCGTGGAACAACTCGGTGGAGAAGAGGCGTTGGATCGAGCGTTCGGCCTGAGAGGCGCTGTAGGACTCCCCTTCGCGCAGTTCCATCAAGTTGAAAAGGTCGGTGTAAGAGATATCATTCAGAGGGCCGTCCGATTGAATCTCGATGCTTTGAATGATCTTGCCGTCGAATGGGGAATCGGCTCGAAGAGAACCTGAGAAAAGAGAATAGAAGATCAGACTCAGAAAGAGAGCTGGTATCGTTCTGTGAACTCTAGACACAAATCCTCTCAAAATCGTTTCTTCAGCTTGAAGTCGACGGCGATGGATCCGTCCTGGTCCCGGGTTCCAACCGTGGTCAACCAATCGGTTACCTTGTATTCGAAGACCACGATTTGACCCTGTTGATTGCTGCTCAAATCGGTGCTGTAGTTGACGGAGAGATCCTTTGTTAACTGCTTGCCCAGGGTAATCCGAGCTCCCGGAGAGCGCTCGCTTCCGAAAAGAAATGGATCTATGGAAAATTTTTCGATGCCGAAGAGCCGACTGGTTCGAGTTTCCAGTTTTTCTCCGAAACTTCTACTGAGAATAGCTCCTGCTCCGTAGACAGCAAGAGTCCCCATTTGGCTCTGGCTTTCTCCTTCAAACCCCAGGATTTCTTCCTGGGTCTGGCCAATGGCGAGAAGGGAAAGGATGCTCGGCGTGGGCAAGGGAGGATCTGAGCGAAAGGTGAACTCCAGCTGATCGACGGGGCCCAGGATAACGACTGAGATGGTGAACTCCCTGATCTCGGTCTGAGCTTCCAAATTGACAAAGGGTCGGGTCCGTCTCGGATTGTTGAAATTGACAATCCCTCGAGAGATCTCGTACTCATTGTTCTCTAGGAAAACGAGGCCACTGTCGATGGTCACCGTGCCCAGAATGACCGGATTTTGCAAAGTTCCCCGCGCGTTTAAGTCCGCACTGGCCACCACGTCGGCCAGGTTGTTGGTGGCACGTATACTCTGGTAAGCCTCGACCGTGATATCCAGGGCCACTTCCGGAGCCCCTGAGGTGGGAAGGGAATCGATGTCGCTTCGAGCATATTCGACCATGAGTTCGGGAATAGAGATATCTTCGAAGTACTCTGCAGCCCGCACATAGACCGCACCCGAGATCAATTGGGAGGTGTCGCTTTTCAGGAGGTCCAAATCCACATCCAGGGTTGAAATAAGGTTGCGTGGGTATTCCAGGCGGAGGCCGTTTCCAGAGACGTTGATTTGCCAACGTGTAGGCTGAAGCCCCTCCAGGAAGATTCCCCCTTCCGCGTTCACGGTGCCGTAGATGGTTCGGGCCGAAAAGCTGTCCAAAGCAACCTGATTGGCAGTGAACCTAAGGCGGCCTTCCGCATCAAAGAGGGTGGTCGGCAATTGGGGATGAACCAGAAAACCCTCTTTCAGATCGGCAACACCCACGATGCGGGGTTGGCTCAAAGAGCCCCCGATGACGGTTTCCAACTGGAGCTGTCCGGCTATTGCCCCGGTAGGCAAGAAACTGTTCATCACCAGCAGATTCATTGCCCCTTCCATTTTGAGATTGATGTTTTGGTTTCCTCTCAGGTCAACCGTTCCTTCAATCTCAAGCTCGGTATCCGTGCCCCTCAAGCTGAGTTGATCGATGGTGACCAGTCCGGCATCATAGGAAAATTGCAAGGGACCGACGTTGTGCAACTCGTAACCCGCCATCGAAAGGTTGAATTGTGGGAATGCCACCTCCACCTTGAGCTGTGCGGGATCCAATAAGGGGCCAGCCAGGGTGAGGCGGCCGCTGATCACACCCTCGACATCAGGTAGCCCCTGGACAGGAAGGAGTTGCAGATAAGGACCCAGAGGGAGTTGTCTCAACTCCGAGGTGGCCTGGACCCTATAGGGATCAGACAGTCCGAGATCTCCCTCAAACAGGAAGGGATTTCCCAGGTAAAGATGCTGGACACGGAACTTGAGAGCCTCTCCCTGGCTTTCTGCCTGCAGGGAGACGTTCTCCAGAACGTGCTCTTTGACGACAATTCGAGGTCCCTCCAAGAGAAGTTCCAGGTTGGGCTCACTGAAGGTTCCCTTTCCTTTCAGGTTGAAGTTGATGGATCCCTTCGCCGCAATCCTTTTTTGCAGCCAAACCATGTCATCGAGTGGGAATTGGCTGCCTTCGATATCGACCCAATAGGTTTCTTCGTCCAAATTCACAGCCATCTGACCGGAGACCGTGCCCTGCCGGATGGAGCCTTGAAATCGTTGCAAAGAAATCTTCCTGCCCTCAACTTCGACCTGTGCACTGAAACGGTCGAGTCGCTCGCCGTAGATTCTTGGCTGTGTGACGGTAATCCTTCCGCTGCCTCTGTAATCACTCAAGTCGATTTGTTCCAAGTGAAGTTGACCGCTGATGGCTCCCTCAATAGGGACCGCTTGATCGGCGGCGGCGAGGAAACGCTCGATCGGGACTTCATTCAATTCAAGTTCGAGAGCCTTCAAGGGCCGAACTTCAGTGGGGTCGAGGACCAGAAGTAATGAAGCACGAAGATCAAATCCGGGACCCAGGAGCCGAGCATCCTCAAGCTGTAAGGTATCCTCGGATAAACGCACCTGGGATTCGAAGTCACCCAGCAGTTCGTCTCTGAAAAAGATCCGCTCACTCCGGACGGTTCCTCTCAACCCAAACGGATTCTCCCCGCCCTCGAGTGTTCCCGAGATACGGGTGGGCCCCCTCAGTTCGATGGAATCCTGGGCGAGGAATTGCTTTGGGATTTCTGTGTACCCTGCCAGTCTGAAGAGTTCACCACTCTCCTGGGACAGGAGATCGAGCTCCAATCGATAAGCTCCCGAGAAGCTCACAGAACCGCTATAGGTGATTACGCTGGCGGGAGTACGCAGGACACCATTCTTGAGGTGCAGTTCCTGTTGTTCAAAGGAAATCGAGGAATCTCCCTGGAAGGAAAGAGCGGGGACCATCGGATGGTCCTTCGAACCTTGAGGAGGGAATTCTCCCTGGTAGGAAAGGTGACCCTGTCCACTCGCTTCTCCCCACTGAAGTCCGGGCCAACTGATTTGGCCGGTGAAACCTGCGAAGCCGTTGACCTGGACCTTCTCCTGACCCAAATCGGAAAGGAGAGGAGCCATCCTGACTCGAGATGCGTCAACCTGCACAGCAGAGGTGCCGTCACCCTTCCAATTCAGCTTTCCCTCTCCTCGCACGCTGCCGCCATAGAATTGAGCATCCAGCCCCTCGACGGTTACCGCTTCAGAATCCACCAAGATACCGGCTTTAAGTTTCCGAAAAGAAAGATTGTCCCATTGAACCAGATCAGAGCGTGCTTCCCCCTGGAATAAAAAGTCTCCTTCCCTGGCTGAGAGTGTCCCCCTCAGAGAGAGACGACCTTCTTGGAAATGAGAGCTGAAGAGGGACTTTCCCAGTTGGGCGAGATCAACAGAAAAATCGGTCTCAAAACGATAAACCCCATTTTGGATATCACTGATGTTGCCTTCAGCACGGACTTCCAGCTCGTCAGAATCCAACAACAGCGAAAGGACTCGAAGTTGGTTTTCCAGGAATTCGAAGTCCAGGGACAGGGTTAAGTCGGTGACACTGAGTCCTTCGAGCGTTAGATCCAAGTTTTCAAAGCTGGTGTGACCGATATATTTCTGTTGATCGGGAACATAGCGCAGGGTGGCGGCCAGTCCGCCTTCTGCAGAATCCAGGAAAAAAGGGTGGTTCTTGTAGAAGATCAATCCCCGATTCAATGCCATTTGCTTGATATCCAATCTTGGGAGAGAGAACTCGTCCTGCTGTTTCTGCAGGTCCGGGGACAAGAAGATGTTGGAAAAATTGAACCGCTGGTTGGGGTCCTCAGACAAGTGGATGTGAGGATAATCGAGAATCAGATTGTCCAGGGCAATAGAAGGAGAAAAAAAGCTGGTGATAGAGAAGTCCAGCAGGATACGGTCAACGTCGATGGCCGGTTCTCGACCGGGGTAGGTTCGGTTAAACAGTTGGAAATTAAGAATTTCTACCTGGGCCCCGAATGGCCAAACCTCAACGCTTCCAATTTCAACGCGAACCTGGAATCGCTCCTGGAGAGTGTCGATGATCTGGCTTTTCATCCACTCTTCAAAAGCATCGCTGCGGACATTCACCACGATAGCCGTTGCTGTCGCCACCAGGAGGAAGAGGAGCAAGAGTAACCCTGTCTTGTAATATCGCCGCATCAGACTACCCAGAAGTGGCTAACCCCTACCTCGCTCGTCACGAAAACCTATGAATAATCCCGGCTCGCGAACTCCCGCAACTCATCAACTGTCTAGATTAAATTTTAACAAAAAAGGTGCACCCGGAGATGTTTGCACCGGTTGGAACTAAGCCCGGATTATGCATGGGTTCTCTACTGCACCGACGACGGAATTCGGGGACAGTCCCCGAATTCCGTCGCGCTTCGTGACGATCAGGTGTGAGAAATGCGGGCTAGGGAGCGGTCGAACCTAAATCCTCAATTCAGGATGGGCAGGTTCTTGGCAAGATCGTTGAAGATCACAATCCCCATGAGACAGAGTAGAAAGACAAAGCCCACCTGAAAGATGCGTTCCTTGACACGCATGCTGAGGTCACGCCGCATGAGCCCTTCTATGCCAAGCAGTGCGATCACACCACCGTCCAATATGGGAATCGGCATCAGATTGAAAATTCCCAATTGCAGTGAGACCAGAGCCATAAAGTTGAGGAGTTGGATGATACCCATGGCTGCAGCCATTCCGGAAAAGCGAGCAATCTCGATGGGCCCGGACATGGCTCGCAAAGACGTCCGCCCCGTAAAGATCCTTCCCACCACCTCGAAGGTCAACAAGGTCAATCGGAGATTCCGCTGGAAGGAATGTTCCACTGCTTGCAGGAATCCGTACTGTTCCAACTGCATGATCCTCACTGCCGTGCCAATTCGCCAGCGGTCCTCCATCTGAACGGCAGCAAAGGTCGTCTCAAAGACTCGGTTGTCTCTGAGGACTTCAAACCTTAGAGGGCTTCCCTTGGAGGCGTTGATCATTTGGGCGCTTTCGTCAAATCCCACTGTGGTCTTGTTTCCCATTGTGAGTTTGACGATCTCATCTCCGGGCCGGAGTCCGGCCTCTTCCGCAGGACTCCCGGGTTCAACATCGCTGATGATGTAGGAAATGAAGGGGCCCACTCCAATGGTTCCGATTTCGAATCCTTCGCTTAAGGTAGGGGTGATGTTTTTGGTCAGAACCCGCCCTTGACGCTCAACTTCCAGGACCAGGTCCTGATTGGGACTGAGGCTGATGCCTATTTCCAATTCTTGCCAAGTGGGGATCGGGTCACCGTCAATGGCCACGATGATGTCCAGAGGTTGCAGGCCAGCCTGCTCGGCCGCCGATCCCTCCTGGACGCTGCCAATCACGGCCGGTTGCCGCAGGTAGCTTGCAACGGGAATCCCAAACAGGAGAGTGGTGGTGACCAGGACAAGAGCCAGAATGATATTCATAGCCGGTCCTGCTATAGCTACCAGGAAACGATGCGTTTTGGGATGGGCCATGAACTCCCCAGGATCACCGGTGGATTCCTCGTCGTAGTTCTCTCCGGCCATTTTCACGTAGCCTCCCAGGGGCAGGAGGCTCACTCGATAATCGGTGTCTCCTCGTTTAAAGCCGAACAGTCTGCGGCCAAACCCGAGGGAAAAGACATCCACCCGGATCCCCAGTAGTTTTGCCACGATGTGGTGTCCCAGCTCATGAATGAGAATCATTACTCCCAGCACGAAGAGGAAGGCGATGAGGCTAAAGCCGATAGAAGTTAAAATAGCCAAAAGTTTCTGATCTCCTTAGTGCACTTAATCTCTAATTGTCCGTCGCGGTCTGGACGCTTGTCAAATGAGGCTCTTGGTTTGATTCGGATTCTCGTCACGAAGCGGCGAAGGGGGGAGCCGAGAACCTATGAATAAACCGAGTCTATAGTCTCCTGTGCCATTTGGCGAGCCTCACGATCCGCCTCCAGTACGGTCTCCAGATCCTCAACGGCACGAGGGACGTGCCGGTTGAGCACTTCGTCGATCACTTCGGGGATGGACGAGAAAGGCAGCGACTGATCCAAAAAGCAGCGAACGGCGACTTCGTTGGAGGCATTAAGGGCGGTGGGGTAGGTTTGTCCATCATCGAGTGCCTGGTAGGCCAGACGGATACAGGGAAACTTATCCGTGTCTGGAGCATGGAACTCGAGTGCGGCAAGGGAAAGCAGGTCCAATCGAGGTAAATTCGAGTTCCAACGATCCGGGTAGGCCAGGGCGTACAGAATGGCCGCCCGCATGTCGGTAATGCTCATCTGGGCCAGAATGGTGCCATCGATGAACTCAACCATAGAATGGATGATCGACTGAGGATGGATCACGATGGAGATTCGATGGGGTTCTACGCCAAAAAGGTGATGGGCTTCAATGACTTCTAACCCCTTGTTCATCAAGGTGGCGGAGTCTACGGTGATCTTGGGCCCCATACTCCAGGTGGGGTGATTCAAAGCTTCTTCGACCGTGACCTGTTCCAGTTGCTGTTTGTTTTTGTGAAGAAAAGGCCCACCTGAGGCCGTTAGAACCAATCGATGAATTTCTCGCTTTTCTGAGCCTCTCAAGCACTGATGGAGAGCACAGTGCTCGCTGTCCACAGGGAGCAGGTTCACCTGTGTGCTTTTGACGATGGGCATGATCAACTCACCCGCCATCACCAGGATTTCCTTGTTGGCCAGGGCCACGTCCTTTTTCTTGAGCAGTGCTTCGTAAGTTGGAATCAGTCCTGCCGCGCCTGCGATGCCTGCCAGCACAACATCCACATGGGGATGGGTGGCGGCTTCGATCACGCCTTCGACACCCGAGAGGACCTTCATCTCGGGAAGGCGCCGCTGCAGATCTTGCGCCGCTTTGCGATCATACAGAGCGACTAATTCGGGCCGATACTTCAGGCATTGCTGATGGAGAAGCTCCACGCTTTTTTGTGCGGCCAGCGTGACAATTTGAAAACGTTCCGGATAGAGATCAACCAGATCCAAAGCGCTTTTTCCGATTGACCCGGTCGATCCTAAAATAGCCAGTTTTTTCACAGCTTCTCTCTCAGATCGGCTCATTTTATCAGAACCAGGAAGGTGTAATAGGCGGGAAGGGCAAAAAGCAAGCTGTCGATACGATCCAGGACTCCTCCGTGTCCCGGAAGTAAATTGGAGCTATCCTTGATGTCGGCTCCGCGTTTGAGCATGGACTCGAACAGGTCTCCCACCATACTCACCAATCCTAAGAAGGCGCCGATGAGGATGAGAAGGAGATAAGCGGTGGACCAGGCAGGGATAAAGAAGTGCCCGAACACCATTGCGGCCAACACCGAAAAGAGGAGTCCGGCGACATATCCTTCCAAAGATTTGTGGGGACTCACCTGGGATGTCACCTGATGCTTCCCCCACCTTTTCCCGACCCCATAGGCCAAGATGTCCCCTGCCCAGACGACAGAAAGGACCATCAAGAGCTGCAGCTTCTGAGAACTTTGAAAACTTCCTGCAATGGATAGAGGGACGCCGAGGTAAAAAATAGCCATCAAATTGCCTGACATGGACAAGAATCCCTTTTTCATCTCTCGCGTCTGGAATACACTGTAGCCCATGCAGATCAGACCGCTGACCACAAGATAGTTCAGTACCCATTCAGGAGAATAAGTCCATACCCATGGCAGGAGCAGGGTCAGAGGGTAGGTGAACCAATAAGCCTCGACTCCATACCGGGCTAGAAGCCGAAATAATTCGAAGACACCCAGACCCAGGATCAGGTCAATCACCAGGAGAAACAGGCTGGGTGGAAGAAAGCGAATGGACAGGAGGACCAGGGAAAGGAGAAAGACTGCCGTGACCACGCGTCGCATCATTGGACATTGTCAAACGAGGTGAAGCGAAGGCCTCCGTAGCGCCGCTCACGTTGCTGGAATTCAAGAATTGCCTTGAGCAAGTGAATCTCGCGAAAATCCGGCCACAGCACCTCGGTGACATAAATCTCAGCATAGGCGATTTGCCACAGAAGGAAGTTGCTCACGCGCATCTCTCCACTGGTTCGGATCATCAGGTCAGGCTCCGGCAGCCCCACCGTATAGAGGCTCTTCTCGATGTTGTCTTCGCTGATCGGATAGGGTACTCCCTCCTTCAGGAGTTGATTGAAGGCATCGACCAGCTCGAGACGACCACTATAATTGAGGGCGACGACCATTTTGGTGCCTTTGTTGCCTCGGGTTTCTTCCTCTGCAAATCGCAACTCTTTTTGAACCGACTGAGGCAATTCATCGATGCGCCCGATGGTCAGAAAGCGGATGCCGTTTTTTTGAATGGTCGAGAGTTCTTTACGGATATAGTTCTTGAGAAGATTCATCAGCGTGCTGACTTCGCTGCGAGGACGCTTCCAGTTCTCGGCTGAGAAGGCGTAAAGCGTGAGCACCGAAATGGGCAACCGCGCAGCCGCCTCTACCACCGCCCTGACGGCCTTGATTCCCGCCCGATGACCCGCAACGCGTGGTAATTTCCGCTGTTTGGCCCATCGACCATTGCCATCCATAATCACAGCGATATGGCGAGGGAGCTTCTTCGGATCAATTCGCTCAAGGAGTTCCGCTTCAGGGCTAGAAGGGTCAAAAATAGATTTAAATTTTTTGACCAGGCCGTTCATAAAATCGCCTCGTACTCTAACATACTGATAGGCTCACGAAAACCGCGACGGGTAAGCCCGCGCTTCTCACGCCTGATCGTAACGAGGCGGTGGAGGTGGCTGTGGGTACAAGGCGCACGAGGAGAGGCCCCCGCAAACGTACTCTCTGCAGTACGTTGAGGAGGCCGGGGGCACCCGCTTGCGGGTCGTGCAACGCCGTAGACGCGGACAGATCCGCCGACGTAGTAGATTGGGTGTGAGAAACGCGGGCTAATAAGAGACCTGCATCAAATAAAGGCCGTGAGCGGGTGCTGTAGGTCCGGCCAGCCGGCGATCTTTGGAATCCAGGATTCTACAGATGTTATCAGGAGCTCTCTTTCCCATTCCGACTTCCAGGAGAGTACCCACGATATTGCGCACCATGTGATGTAAAAACCCGTCGCCTTCGATCTGATAGGTGAGGTGACATCCCTGCTCTTGGATTTGGGAGAGAAAAACGGTACGAACGGTGCTTTTTACCCTTGTCGAAGCGGCCGCGAAGCCTCTGAAGTCGTGAGAACGGCACAATTGTTCCGCTGCCCTCTGCATGTCTGAGGCATTCAATGGGCGGGTCATGTGATGGACGTGGCCATGGAGAAAAGGAGGAAGAACAGGCCCAGTGTAAATGCGATATTCGTAACGTTTCCTTAAGGCGTCCTTCTGAGCGTGAAAGTCCTGAGGAGCCGGATCAATACTCATGACTCGAATGTCCCAGGGTAAAATTCCATTGAGTCCCCGAAGAAGTTTCTCTGTCGCCATTTCTTCAGAGAGTCGGAGGTGGGCCACCTGTTCCATCGCGTGGACGCCTGAATCGGTTCGACCCGCCCCCACCACACTGATCTCTTCGCCGGTTAACTGGTGGAGTGCGCTTTTTAAGTTGCCCTGGATGGTGTGCTGATTTTTCTGGATTTGCCAACCGGAGTATCGGGTTCCCACGTATTGGAGAACGACTTTGTACTTTGTCATTCTTTGCTTATCCTAATGTCAGTTGTCAGCACTCAGTTCTCTGTCCTCATCACTCAGCCCTCTGTTCCAGCCGATCTGCCGGTTGGGGTCTGCTGTCAGTTGTCAGCTGTCAGCTTCCCCATGTCCATGCTACAATACGACTGATCCTCAAATCATACAATCGATTCAAACAGGGGATTTACAAGCATGTCAGGACATTCAAAATGGCATTCCATCAAGCACAAGAAGGCGAGTGCTGATGCCAAGAGGGGAAAGCTCTTTACTCGACTGATCAAGGAAATTAGTGTGGCTGCTCGGCTTGGCGGGGGTGATGTTGAGGCCAATCCTCGTTTGCGAGGGGCCGTGCAGACCGCTAAGGGTGCCAACATGCCCCAGGACAACATCAAGCGTGCCATCATGAAGGGAACGGGAGAGCTTCCCGGCCAGATTTACGAGTCCTTTTCCTATGAAGGCTATGGGCCGGGAGGAGTGGCGGTGCTGATCGAGGTCCTGACCGACAACAAGAATCGAACGGTAGCGGAGCTTCGCCGTATCTTTTCCAAACAGGGGGGGAATTTGGCTGAGACAGGCAGTGTGCAGTGGATGTTTGAGAGGAAGGGGTCGATTGACATTAACCAGAACGAGGTTTCTGAAGAGAAACTCCTGGAAATCGTTTTGGAGGCGGGAGCTGAAGATCTTGAGAGCCAGGAGGCACTCTTTAAAGTTTACACCTCTATTGAAAATTTAGAGGCGGTCAAACAGGCCCTGCAATCAGCCGGAGTCAAAATGGCGTCTGCCGAAGTGACCATGATCACGCAGACCGACGTGCGTCTCGAGAACAAGCAAGCAGAACAGATGCTCAGATTAATGGACGCATTGGAGGATCTTGAGGATGTGGGAAATGTCTGGGCCAACTTCGACATCGATGATACGCAGATGGAGTCCCTAGTCCACTAACCGCAGACCACAGCCGGCAGACCGGCTGAAATTCCAAATTCCAAATCCCAAAGAAATTCCGAATTCAAGGTAGAGTTTGGTGTCAGCCCCGAAAATTCTCCTTTGTCTTCAGGGGCTTCCACCAGAATCTTGGGCCTGTCCCAAAATCAAGCGCACCGCAGACCCCGGTAGTATCATGATTCCGTGGTAATACTAGGCGTTGACCCCGGGAGTCGAATGACGGGATATGGGGTTATCAACATCGAAGGGAATCATCCGTATTGCCTGGAATACGGGGGAGTTTCGGGCCTCGCCAAGGGTGAATCGAACCTTTTCCCGGATCGGTTAAGGCGTATTCACACGAAGCTGTATGCTTTGTTGGAGCGCCATGCACCGGACGTGGTTGCGGTCGAGGATGTCTTCTATGCCGTCAACGCAAAGAGCGCACTCAAACTCGGGCAGGCTCGGGGCGTGGTTTTGTTAGCCGCAGGCCAGTTTAAGATTCCTCTTGTCGAGTATTCACCTTTGGAAATCAAAAAGGCGGTCGTGGGTTACGGCAGGGCCGATAAGGCACAGATCCAGGTCATGGTTCGGACCTTGCTGAATCTCAAGGAAGAACCTCAACCCCACGATGCTGCTGATGCGCTCGCCATAGCATTGTGTCATGCTTTCAATGGATCACAATCCCGCCATTCCCAGCGGCGCTGGAAGAAACTCTCCTAATCCGAAGAGAGAGGCGTGGGCTCATTTTCGTCACTCTGGGACTTCTGCTCAGCTTGATACTGCCCCGTCCGCACCCGGGCCGGACGCAACACCTGCTCACCCCGGCGAAAGCCACGTTGTACAACTTCGATGACGTGTTGGTCCAGGTCGGGATTATCCACCTCAACCACGCCTACCGCCTCCGCCTCATGTGGATCGAAGGGCTTGTGGAGGAGATCCATGGGTTCAATACCCAGCGACTTGAGCTTACTCAGGAAGAGTTCCAGATTCAGCTGAACACCCTCTTTCAGAGCCTCAAAACTGAGGGTTTCCTGGGTCGCCTTGAGGGCCCGCTCCAAGTTGTCGATCAATTCCAGGAAGTTGCCGAAGAGCTCAAGCTTTTCTTGTTCCATCCGCCGGTCCATATCTTTGGACAGGCGGAGGCGGAAAGCTTCATTCTCCTGGTGCAGTGTTTCGACTTTCTCCTTGAGCTTTTGCTCAGCCAGTTCTGTCCTTGTCTTTAACTCTTCGATCAGACTCGGATACTTTTTGGTTGGTATCGAAGCCTTTTCCTCGGCTGATTCATCCTGGGCCCAGAATCTCCGGTCGTTCACTTGGATTTTCGATTTTTTCTTGTCTTTCACCATTCTTTTCTTCTCGTGGTCACCGGTTGGAGTCAATTTTGTTCACCCGTGACTATCATAAGATCTCCATCAACCACCGTCAAAGTCGGATCCTCTCCTCACTTACAAACTTGTCAAACCACTGTTTCGATCCTATATAAGGAGCAAGAAGCACGGAAAAAGATTAAGGGGAAAGGAGATTTATGGATATCAGTCGTTTAACGGAAAAAGTTCAGGAAGCCCTGAGAGAGGCTCAAGTTAAGGCTCTGCAACTCGGTCACCAGCATGTTGAAGTGGAGCATCTTTTACTGGCCCTCCTGGAACAGGAACAGGGGCTCGCCACTTCGATGTTTCATCGAGCGGAAATCAGTGGAGAAGATCTCAGGAAAAGTCTTCAAGAGGAACTCGATGCCCTTCCAAGAATTTCTAGTCCCTCGGGTACTCCCGATCAAGTATATGTTGCGGGACGCCTCAGTTTGCTGCTGGAACAGGCCCAGGAGGAAGCCAAGACGCTTGGGGACGAATATGTCTCGGTGGAGCATCTGCTGCTGGCTTTGACCGCGGACAAAGGTGCTGCAGGAAGAATTTTCAGTGAGCTGGGGGTG
>SMUZ01039106.1_pt1 | contig 13050 bp, 10 predicted proteins | sample 2456421 | NCBI WGS metagenome assembly SMUZ01 (sample SAMN11095932, study PRJNA526329) | marine sediment metagenome | biome: Marine sediment; feature: Surficial sediment; material: Deep marine sediment; isolation source: Hadal surficial sediment | place: Pacific Ocean | collected 2014-11 | depth... | reverse complement strand
CGCAGTCGATTCTGACTCCGACGACGACCTCTAGGGCAATTCACAGTGACGAATAAAAGAAGTCGATTGGAAGCCATCGACGGCCTCTTGCTGCTGAACAAACCGGCGGGTTTGTCCTCGAATCAGGCCTTGCAACGCGTCAAACGCTTGTTGAATGCGAAGAAAGGGGGACACACGGGCAGTCTCGATCCGGCGGCGACGGGCATGTTGCCGCTGTGTTTCGGAGAGGCTACCAAGGTGTGTGCGTTTCTCCTGAACGCGGACAAGACCTACCGCGTAACGGCGAAGCTCGGGGTCGCCACGGATACGGGCGATGCGGAGGGCAACGAAATAGCGCAACAGCCGGTTCCTGAGCTGAGTCGGGATGACTGGGACGCAATTTTGCAGGGATTCATGGGTGAGTCGATGCAGATACCGCCCATGTATTCGGCGCTAAAGAAAGACGGTAAACGTTTATACGAGCTTGCCAGGAAAGGTGAGATCGTCGAGCGTGCGCCGCGGCAGATTCGCGTCGATGAGATTGAATTGCTGGAATTTGCAGGCACGCGGCTGGTGTTTCGGGTGCGCTGCTCGAAAGGCACTTATATTCGCTCGATGGTCGAGGATATCGCTGCGAAGGCCGGGACTGTCGCGCATACAGCGCGCTTGCACCGGGAAGCTGTAGGTGGCTTCGAGGCGGACGCAATGATGGACCTGACAGCAGCGGAAGCGTTGGCTGATAAGGGCAGGGAAGCGCTCAGAGAGCGGCTGCTGCCCCCCGATGTCGCGTTGACGGCTATGCCGGCTGTCAGTCTTGATTCGGCGGGCGTCGAGGCGTTTCGTCTGGGCAAGATTGTGGCGCTGGATGAGACGCAGGATCAAGGGCTGGCACGGGTTTACGGCCCGGCCGGCAAGCAGGAATTTTTAGGTGTGGGCGAGTTAAGCGGAGACGGGCATGTCGCTCCAAAAAGGGTGTTTATGCCGGGGTCTGAAAAGACCCCGGGTAATTGATATTTAGACTGTTAATAGCTCTTTGCAGGCGCTAGAATACCGCGCTTCAAAAAAGGGCCAAATTAAAATCAGGTACACAAGGTACCGTGGAGTAATCGAGTAATGTCACTTTCAAGTGAAGCGAAAGCAAAGATCGTAGAAGACTATAGCCGTGGCGAAGCCGACACGGGTTCTCCCGAGGTTCAGGTAGCACTGCTGTCAGCACGAATTTCAGAACTTACCGAGCATTTCGGTGAGCACAAAAAGGATCACCACAGCCGTCAGGGTCTGCTCAAAATGGTCAACAAGCGACGCAAGTTGCTCGACTATCTGAAATCCAGAGATCAGGACCGCTATCGCGAGCTGATTTCCCGGCTCGGCCTGCGTCGCTAGAGAGCGCGCAATCCCGGCAATTAAATAACCCGACTGGTCCCTGAAAAGGGTACACGGCGGGTCGCTTATGCCTACATCAACTCAATCGAGTAAATATAAAGTGAATTCAACAACTAAGACTTTCCAATATGGGGAGCATCAGGTATCCCTAACGACTGGCGGGATTGCCCGTCAGGCCGACGGCGCTGTTCTCGTCAACATGGCTGAGACCATTGTTCTCGTCACCGCGGTAGGCCGCAAGGAAGCGGATCCAGGGCGCGATTTCTTCCCGCTCACGGTTAACTATCAGGAAAAGACCTACGCTGCCGGCAAGATTCCGGGCGGATTTTTCAAGCGTGAAGGACGCCCGGCCGAGAAAGAGACGCTGGTTTGTCGCCTGATCGATCGCCCGATTCGTCCGTTGTTTCCGAAAGGCTTCAAGAACGAAGTTCAGGTTATCGCGACCGTCATGTCACTGAACCCGGAAGTGGATGCGGATATACCGGCCCTGATCGGTGCCTCTGCTGCACTGGCTATTTCGGGCATGCCGTTCGCGGGACCGATTGGCGCAGCGAAAGTAAGCTACATCGACGGCAACTATGTATTGAATCCGTCGGTATCAGCCGCCAGGGAATCCGATCTGGAACTTGTTGTCGCCGGCACCAAAGACGCAGTCCTCATGGTTGAGTCAGAGGCAAATAGCCTCTCGGAAGAAATCATGCTGGGTGCCGTCATGTTCGGCCACGAGCAAATGCAGATTGCGATTTCGACGATCAATGAATTGGCCGCAGAAGTTGGCAAGCCTGCCTGGGACTGGGTTGCACCGGCTGAGGACGAAGAACTCGCCGCTGCCGTTGCCACGCAAGCACAGGATGGCATGACCGCTGCGTACATGATCACGGACAAGCAGGAGCGTCAGGCGGCTGTAGCCGACGTGAAGGCCGCGGCTGTTGCAGAACTCGCAAGCGATGGCGACGACGCTCGCTGGTTGGCTGGCGATGTCATGAGCGCCACGTACAAGCTCGAAAAGAACACGGTTCGCCAACGCATTATAGCGGGCGAGCCGCGGATTGATGGCCGCGACAAGTCGACGGTCCGTCCGATCAATATCGACGTTGGCCTTCTGCCTCGCGCACACGGTTCAGCCGTGTTTACGCGTGGTGAGACGCAGGCGATTGTTGCGGTAACGCTGGGCACCGGTCGTGACGCGCAGATCGTTGATGCGATCACGGGTGAGTACAAAGACAACTTCATGTTGCACTACAACTTCCCTCCGTTCTGTGTCGGTGAGACCGGCTTTGTCGGTTCGCCGAAGCGTCGCGAGATCGGCCACGGCAAACTGGCGCGTCGCAGTATCGAAGCTGTTCTGCCGAGTCAGGATGACTTCGGCTACGTCATTCGCGTTGTATCCGAGATCACCGAGTCCAATGGTTCGAGTTCAATGGCCTCAGTTTGCGGCACCAGCCTCGCACTGATGGACGCAGGTGTGCCGATCAAGGCACCGGTTGCCGGTGTTGCGATGGGCCTCATCAAGGAAGGCGACGATTTCGCCGTCCTGACCGACATCCTGGGTGACGAAGATCACCTCGGCGACATGGACTTCAAAGTTGCTGGTACTGAAGAGGGCATTACAGCCCTGCAGATGGACATCAAGATCCAGGGCATTACGCGCGAGATCATGGATCTCGCACTGGCGCAGGCTAAAGAAGCGCGTTTGCACATTCTTGCGGAGATGGCCAAGGTCATCGACAAGCCGCGTGAAGAGATGTCTGAATGGGCGCCGACGATTATTACGATCAAGATCGATCCCGAGAAGATACGCGACGTCATCGGCAAGGGCGGCTCCACGATTCGCTCCATCACCGAAGAGACCGGTGCATCCGTCGATATCGACAACGACGGCACTATCAAGATCGCATCGGTTGACGGCGCCTCGGGCAAGGAAGCACTGCGTCGCATCGAGCTGATCACGGCAGACGTCGAAGTTGGCCGCATCTACGATGGCAAGGTTGCCCGCCTGATGGACTTCGGGGCATTCGTCACGATTCTGCCGGGCAAGGACGGACTCGTTCATATCTCGCAGATCTGCAACGAGCGTGTTGAGAAAGTCAGCGACAAACTGGCCGAAGGCGATCTCGTTAAGGTTAAGGTCCTGGAAGTTGATCGCCAGGGTCGTGTTCGGCTCTCGATGAAAGAGGTCGACGGCGAATAGCTTGTAGGAGCGGCTTCAGCCGCGAAGGGGTTGGTAGGAGCGGCTTTGCCCGAAGGGCCACACCGTGAGCCGCGACACGGTCGGACCTCAAGGCCCTCCTACATCCCCGGTCGGGCTGTAAACGGCTCCAAAAACCCGATGATACGATTGGGCAGATAGAAGCTCGGTTTCCACGGTGTGCCGCCGTCGATAAAACCGACGTGACCACCGTGGGTGCTGACTTCAAGCGTCACCGAGGCCGACAAGCGCTCTGCTGCAGGGATTACCTCTGACGACATGAACGGATCGTCCAGCGTGTTGATAACGAGTGTCGGTTTTTCAATCGAGTTCAGAAAATTGACCGAACTGCAGCGATCGTAGTAGTCCTGCTTGCCGTCGAAGCCGTGTAACGGAGCCGTCACAGCATCATCAAAGTCATCAAAAGTCTTGGCGGACATGGCCTTGTCCCAGTCAAATGCAGCCGTATGCTGATCGAATTTTCGCCGCACAGCGTTCTTCATTCTCTTTATTAAGTAATACTGATAAAGCTTTGAAAAACCAGTATTTAATGCGTCAGAACATAAATTCAAATTGAGCGGCGCACACACAGCGGCCGCAGCTCTGAGCGGCGTCGTGTCGCCGGCCTCGCCGAGATATTTCAAGAGCACATTGCCGCCCAGAGAGTAGCCGACGGCGACAATCGGGCCGTATTGTTCGGACGCGTCGAGCTCGCCCAGGAAAAATCGCACATCGTCGGTCTCACCTGCGTGGTAGCGACGTGGCAGGCGATTCGTGTAGTCGCCGCAGTCTCTGAAGTGCATCACGCAGCAATGCCAGCCAAGATTGGCGGCCAGGTGCATCAGCATTCGTGCGTAGGAGGATTTCGCGGAGCCCTCGAGTCCGTGCAGGATGACAAGAATTGGCGCCGAGCGCGGCAATGATTCGGTCGGGATGACCCAGTCAACGGCTGTGGCATCGCCGTCCGGCAGCTCCAACTCCTCTCGGCGCAGTTTCGGCCGGTGCCGAAACGCCCATGGAAAGGACGGATAGATCGTTTGCAGATGACGATTTCGCAGCCACGGGGCAGGCCGAAATTCGCTCTGAATGATGCGCTTGTCGTCGCCGTTGGTCATCGCTGGCAGCGTAGCGGATTTCTGTTCACAGCCAAAGCCTGTCAGCGGTCCGGCACAGCCGTCTGTCCGCGCAGTACGTCGATACGCCAGTGTTCTTTCGCCCACGCCCATACGTCAGCCAGGGTGGCATCAACAAGCTGCTCCGGAGGGTTCTGTCCGAGTGCCCTGAGCGCCGCAACAAGTGTGGGCTTCACTTCGTGCATCGCAATGCCCTCGGCACCGGTCAGCTTACTGAGTTTGGCGCCGTCCGCGTTAACGGCGACCGGAATATGCTGATAGTCAGGCGTGTGCAGGCCCAGGCATTGCTGCATCCAGATCTGACGAGGTGTTGAATCCATCAAATCAATGCCGCGTACGATTTCTGTCACGCCCTGCAGGTGATCATCGACAGCAACAGCGAGATGGTACGCGATCAGGCCATCGCGTCGAAGAATGATGAAATCACCAGACTCGGACTCGAGCTGTTGCGATTGCGGTCCTTGCAGACCGTCTCCAAATTCGATCGGCCTGTCGTTTGTACGAATTCGCGCAGCCGTTTCAAGCGAGCTCGTGCCATTGCGGCAATATCCGGGATAGATCGTGCCCAACGGACCTCGCGGCACCTCGGCGAGGTCGCTTCTGGAGCAACCGCACTCGTAGGCGAGGCCCTCGGCGAGCAATTGCTGCAACAACTGTCGGTGCTGCGGATCTGACGTGCTCTGAAAAGTGATCGGCCCGTCCCACTCCAGGCCGTAATTATCGAGTGCGGCGACAATCATGGCGCTCGCGCCGGCCTGCTCACGGGGAGGGTCGATATCTTCGATACGCACGAGCCAGCGGCCATCATTGCGCCATGCCTCAAGGTAGCTTGCCACTGCTGCGAGCAAAGAGCCGAAATGCAGTGGTCCGGTGGGAGAGGGGGCGAACCGCCCCACATAACCCGTTTTACCGATAGCGATCGTCCCGATCGCGGAACTGGCGTTCTGCAAGTTCGCGACGCTCCTGCGCCTCGACAGACATTGTGGCGACTGGACGCGCCTCAAGGCGTTTCAAGCCGATTTCCTCGCCGGTCTCATCGCAATAGCCGTAGGACGCATCGTCGATGCGCGAGAGTGCCGACTCGATTTTGCGAAGCAGTTTCCGCTCCCGATCACGCGTCCGCAGCTCAAGCCCGAATTCGGATTCCTGAGTTGCGCGATCGTTAGGGTCGGGGAAATTCGCCGCTTCATCCCGCATGTGATGCACCGTGCGATCGACCTCTATGATGAGTTCACCTTTCCAGGCACTCAGGATATTGCGAAAATGCCCGAGCTGCTTGTTGCTCATATATTCTTCGTCGCGCAGCGGCTTGTACGGGCTAATGCCGTGAATCGGTCCTGACAGGATATTGCGGCTCGATCGCGGGCGACGTGGCGGGGCCTTCCTGGTGACCGGCTTCTTGCGAACGGTTGCCTTTCTGGCGACATTTTTAGGCGCAGCTTTCTTCTTGCTAACGGCCTTTCTGGGCGCAGCTTTCTTCTTGCTGGCGGCCTTTCTGGGCGCAGCTTTCTTCTTGCTAACGGCCTTTCTGGGCGCAGATTTCTTCTTGCTGGCGGCCTTTCTGGGCGCAGATTTCCTCTTGCTGGCGGCCTTTTTCGGCGCAGCTTTCTTCTTGCTAACGGCCTTTCTGGGTGCGGCTTTTTTCTTGCCTGGCTTTTTACTTGCCACTTTCTTTTTACTAACCTTCTTCTTGCTTATCTTTCGAGCAGCCGGCTTTTTCGCGCTGACTTTCCTGCGAGATACCTTCTTCCTGGAAGATGCTGCCTTTTTCTTGCTCACCTTGGGTTTCCTGGCCGCCGTTTTCTTAGCCACAGACTTCTTTGCTAGGGTCTTCTTGACCGCGGCTTTTTTTCGCGTTGATGAGACCTTTTTCCGCTTCTTGCTCACGGTGTTCTTTACGGGCATTTCTTACTCCAGCCGGGCCGAGAAAAGGCCGGGATTATACATTGATGGGGCCGGCATGGAAGCCCTGATTTGCCCTTATTTCGTGCCACTTCCGGGACCCCTGTCTATTTCTTGCGACAATCGTTTTATGGGCTGTTTTCTATTACACTAAGCGCCCTTCCAGGGCCCCAGGTGTAACAGCACTTCATGCGACTCAGCAAAATTAAGCTCGCCGGCTTCAAATCCTTCGTAGACCCCACCACCATTACCTTTCCGAGCAACCTGATCGGTGTCGTAGGCCCGAACGGCTGCGGTAAATCCAACGTCATTGATGCCGTCCGCTGGGTCATGGGAGAGAGCTCCGCGAGTCGCCTGCGTGGTGACTCGATCACGGACGTAATTTTTAGCGGATCGAGCGCCCGCAAGCCCGTTGGTACGGCATCCGTCGAATTATTGTTCGATAACACCGAGACCACGCTAGAGGGGCAGTACGCCAAATATGCCGAGATTTCGATTCGTCGCGAGGTGTCGCGCGACGGCATATCCAATTATTACCTGAACGGTACGCGTTGTCGGCGTAAGGACATTACCGGCATCTTCCTTGGCACGGGCTTGGGTCCTCGAAGCTACTCGATTATCGAGCAAGGCATGATTACGCGCATAATTGATGCCAAGCCCGAAGAAATGCGCGCATTTCTTGAGGAAGCCGCCGGCATTTCCAAGTACAAAGAGCGCCGCCGCGAAACATCGAACAGGATAAAACGCACCAAAGAAAACATTGATCGCCTGAAAGACGTACAAGACGAAGTGGCTAAACAGATTCGTCATCTTGATCGGCAGGCGAAGACGGCGGAGCGATACGGTCGCCACAAAGAAGACGAGCGCCGTACGACGGCAGAGCTGCTGGCTCTGCGAACGAAGGATCTCGACGACAAGGCGCAAAGCGCAAATTCAGTCTTGTCTGAGCGCAAGACGAAGCTTGAAGCAGTCATTGCAGACCAGCGTAAAATTGAAGCCGGCATTGAAGATGCTCGTCTTCAACAGACTGAACGGGCCGACGAGTTCAACGAAATTCAGGGGCGTTACTACAAGGTTGGAAGTGAAATTGCACGTCTCGAGCAATCCATTGAGCACGCGCACGAACTTCGGGAGCGTCAGGAGAAAGAGCTGCAACAAGCCGTAATTGGCGCCAAAGAAATCGTTGATCACATTGACAAGGATCAGGATGAGATCGCTCAGTTGGAGTTGACCTTGAACGAGCTGTTACCAGGGCTTGAGCAAGCGCGCCAGCAAAGCAGTGCTTCCTCGGAGTCGCTGGAAAAGGCTGACTCAGCATTGGCGGACTGGCAGCAGCAGTGGGAGTCCTGGACACAGAGATTTAACGACGCCCACCAAGAGTGCAATGTTGAGTCCATGCGGGCAGAACAGATCGAATCGCGTCTGCAGAGTTTGTCCGATAGAGCTAAAAAACTGGACGAAGCGAAGTCCGGCGCCAACCAGGATGAGCTGCAGGCCAAGTATGAAGAGCTGACCGGCCATGAGTTGCGCAAGCGACAAGCGCGGGATGAATTCGATCGGCACCTCACGGACATTAGCGACAAGATTCGCAAGCTTCGCGAACAGGATACCAAGCTCACCAAGATGGTCGACGAGCGACGCGCGCTGCTGTTGGTGGCGCAGGGAGAATACGCGTCGTTGGATGCACTGCAAAAAGCGGCCATGGGCGAAGGTGATGAAGGCGTTCAGAAATGGCTGGGCGGTGCAGCTCTTGCGGACAATACGCGCGTGGCACAAACGCTTAATGTCGCTACTGGTTGGGAAAGCGCAGTTGAAACGGTATTGGGTGATTATCTTCAGGCCGTCTGTGTGGACGATATCCAACCGATCACCGAGATTATTGGCAACCTGAAATCCGGCAACGTCACGGTCTTGCAGGGCAGTGTGGGTACACCGGTAGACAGCGCTGAGAATTCGCTTGCGGCGAAGGTGAGTGACGCACCGGCGTCGATTCAGGACATTTTGTCGATGGTTCGCATAGCCGATTCCTTGAATGACGCATTGTCGATGCGCGATCTGCTGGGCGACGGTGGCTCGGTAATTACGGCTGACGGAATCTGGTTTGGCAAGAGCTGGATACGTGTGTCCAGAGACCAGGACACCAAAGCAGGCGTGCTGTCTCGCGAGCATGACATGCGACGTTTGAAGAATGACATTCGAGAGATGCAGGCCAGATTCGATAGTTCTCGAAAATTGCTAAATGACGGACGTGGACGTTTGGTACAGCTCGAAGAGCGACGCGAGGCCGTGCAGAACGACGCCGCTGTGTTGCTAAGTGAATACGCTGAGGTCAAAGTCTCGCTGGACTCAGCGCGTTATCAGATGGATCAGGCGAACGCGCGTCAGGCCGCGATCGATGCGGAATCGACTGACCTGGACAACGAGAAGATCTCGGCGGACGAGCAGCTGCGCGAGTCCAAAGCACGCTATACGCAAGCCAGTGATTCCCTGGCCGGGCTCGAGGCAGAAAAGACCAGTCTCGAAGCGCGCCGTGATGAATTACGGGCGGAATTGGAACGCGTTCGCAGTCAATCGAACGAGGATCGTCAGGCCGTTCAGAACATCACGATTCAATTTGAGAGTCGTCGGTCGAGTAAAGAATCAGCAGCGCAAAGCCTCGAACGCATGCAGTCACAACTGACCCAGTTCCGTAGTCGCGAAGAGAGTATTCGTGAGCAGCTTGCAATGAGTCAGGCGCCGATGGGTGATAACAAGCTGCGGCTTGAAGAACAGCTGGCAGCGAGCGTCAAGGTCGAGAAGGATCTGGGCAGCGCACGAACGCTCGTTGAAAATGTAGAAGAAAAGTTGCGGGAGCTGGATCAATTACGCATGCAGGCAGACCAGGTCGTGGAGTCGTCTCGAACGGAACTGAGCGCAGCGGAAATGGCCTTGCAGGAAGTACGAGTGCGGCGTGAAGGCTTTTCAGATCAGTTAGGCCAGACAAACTACGAACTCGACACGCTTATTCAGGAATTGGATGAAAGTGCGACGATCGAATCCTGGGATGAGAAGCTTGAGAAGATTCGGCGACGCATCGAGCGCCTTGGTCCGATTAATCTCGCGGCAATTGATGAATTCAAGGAGCAGTCGGAACGCAAGGCGTACCTGGATGCGCAACTTGAGGATTTGAGCGAGGCGCTGGACACACTTGAGAGCGCGATTCGCAAGATCGACAAGGAAACTCGAACGCGTTTTAGTGAAACCTTCAACAACGTCAACGCGGGCTTCCAGCGCTTGTTTCCGAAATTATTTGGCGGTGGGCACGCGTACCTTGACCTGACCGGTGATGATTTGCTGTCGGCCGGAGTCACTGTGATGGCGCGTCCTCCGGGTAAACGCAATAGCACAATTCATCTTTTGTCAGGCGGCGAGAAGGCACTGACGGCGGTCGCATTGGTGTTCGCGATTTTCGAACTCAATCCCGCGCCGTTCTGCCTGCTCGACGAGGTTGATGCGTCGCTCGACGATGCGAACGTCGCGCGCTTCTGTGAGATCGTTAAATCGATGTCGGAAAAAGTCCAGTTTGTGTTTATTACACACAACAAAGTGACTATGGAAATGGCGCGCCAGTTGATTGGCGTGACCATGCAGGAGCCCGGCGTCTCCCGTCTGGTTTCCGTCGACCTCGATGCAGCGGTGAAGATGGCAGCGAGTTAGGAGGTTTCGGGTGGACGGTCTGCGATGGTTGCTACTGTTCTTCGGCTTGGTCGTAGTCGTTGGCGTCTATTTTTACAGTCGCCGCGAGCAAAAATCGCAGCAGGAATCTGAGTCTTTTGAACGCCGGACGCCAACCTTGGGTGGCGAAGAGGCTGGTTCAGGTGATGATATTGAGGCCGCAGGGATCGTGTTGGCCGATGAGGCGGCGCAGGGCGGCGACGAGGCGGAACCGGAAGCTCAGGCGCAAGCAGAGCAAAAAATCGTAACCCTGAGACTCGTGGCGCGCAACCGCGGCTCCTTTCGCGGGGACGATTTGATCTTAAGTATGCGTGGCATTGGTCTGCGACGCGGAAAGTTCGGAATTTTTCATCGATTTGACGGTGACGAAGAGGGTGCGGCCGTGTTTAGCGCAGCGAGCCTTGTCGAGCCGGGTCACTTTGATGTGGAGAACATCAAGGAGCAGGAGTTTCCAGGTATAAGCCTGTTTCTGGTATTGCCGGGGCCCATGGAAGGTGTCGATGCGTTTGATCTCATGATTGCAGCGGCGCGCACGTTGGCCCAAGCGTTAAACGGGGAGTTGGTCGATGAGTCGGGAAGTACGCTGAGTATCCAACGTGAACGCTACATGCGTGAAGAAATCGTGCAGTTCGAACACGACAACAAGGTTGCCTGATCGCGTCCAGCGGTCGTTCGACAGATGACTGTCTCGAAGGCAACACGCGATAAACTGGTGTCGCTGCGCGATGAGATTCGGCACCACAATTACCGCTATCACGTACTTGATGACCCGGAAGTGCCGGACGCAGAGTACGACCGATTGATGCGCGAGTTACAGGCGATTGAAGAAGCGTATCCGACACTCATACGCTCTGATTCTCCGACGCAGCGAGTCGGTGATAAGCCGATCAGCGCATTTGGCACTGTTCGGCATGAACTACCGATGCTGTCTCTCGACAATGCATTCACCGAGGAAGAGCTGCGTGATTTCCATCGGCGTGTAATGGACAGGCTTGAACTCGAGTACGGCTGTGATGAGTTCTTGTATTCGGCTGAACCAAAACTTGACGGTGCAGCGGTCAGTCTCTTGTACGAAGAAGGACGCCTGGTTCGTGGTGCAACCCGAGGTGATGGCACCACCGGGGAGGACATTACCCACAATGTTCGCACGATCGATGCGGTGCCATTGCGGTTGAGGGGAAGTGGATTTCCGAGAGTTCTGGAGGTGCGCGGCGAAGTGTTCATGCCGAAGGCGGGATTCGATGCCTACAACCGAAAAGCGCAAGAGCTTGGTGAGAAAACCTTCGTAAACCCGCGTAATGCAGCTGCCGGCAGCCTGCGCCAACTGGATCCCCGCCTGACCGCTGCAAGGCCCCTGGATGTCTATTTTTACTCCGCCGGAGTAGTAAAAGACGGTGAATTGCCAATCAGGCACTCGTTGGTATTGGACCAGCTGCAGGATTGGGGGCTAAAGACCTGCTCGGAACGGCGAGTCGTGGAGGGTGTCGCAGGGTGTCTCGCATTTTATGAAAGCCTGGGTGAAGAGCGTTCGTCCTTACCGTATGAGATCGACGGTGTCGTATACAAAGTTGATAGCCTGGCAGATCAGCGCGAACTCGGGTTTGTGTCGCGCGCGCCGCGCTGGGCAATAGCACACAAGTTCCCGGCACAAGAGGAGCTGACCAAGGTTGCGGCTGTTGAATTTCAAGTGGGCAGGACAGGTGCGCTAACGCCCGTAGCAAGATTGGAACCCGTGTTTGTCGGCGGCGTGACGGTTAGCAATGCAACGTTGCACAACATCGACGAATTAAACCGCAAAGATGTTCGCGTTGGCGACACGGTCATCGTACGGCGGGCGGGAGATGTGATTCCGGAAGTCGTTAGCGTCATCGTCGAACGAAGGCCGAAGAACGCGAAGCGAGTTCGTCTGCCGTCAAACTGTCCGGTTTGCGGATCGCTGGTTACACGTGAAGAGGGTGAAGCGGTCGCTCGGTGCACCGGGGGGCTGATCTGCGCCGCACAAAGGACGGAAGCGCTGAAACACTTTGTGTCAAGACGGGCGATGGATGTTGATGGTCTGGGCTCGAAACTTATTGAGCAATTGGTGGCGGCGGATAGACTTAAGACAGCGGCAGACATTTACGGATTGGAGGCGAATGAGCTCGCATCGATGGATCGGATGGGCGACATTTCGGCGGAAAAATTGATCGCGTCGATAGAGTCGAGCAAATCAACAACATTGCCACGTTTCTTGTTCGGATTAGGTATTCGAGAAGTGGGCGAGGCGACGGCCGCGTCACTCGCCGGACACTACGGAAGTCTGGATGCGATTATGTCGGCCACGGACGAAGAGCTGCAGGGTGTCGATGACGTCGGGCCGATAGTGGCATCCAGGATTCGGGCATTTTTTGAGGAGGCCCACAACGCTGAGGTCATTCGATGCTTGCGACAGGCGGGAGTCGGTTGGCCAGAGACAAAGCATGTGCAGAATCGGAAAGATGGTAAGTTGGCGGGTAAGACGTTTGTGCTGACTGGGGTGTTGGCGTCGATGACAAGAGACATGACGAAGCAGAGGATCCAGGCGCTGGGTGGGAAGGTGTCCGGAAGTGTTTCCAGTAAAACTAGCTACGTCGTTGCCGGTGAAAAGCCCGGATCCAAGCTAACGAAGGCGCGAGAGTTGGGCGTAAAGATTTTGGATGAGGAGGCGTTGGAAAAAATTCTGGACACCTGAAAACGCAGGATAGGCCTCCTGTTCATGCATTCCGCCTGAAT
>SMUZ01028858.1_pt1 | contig 13070 bp, 10 predicted proteins | sample 2456421 | NCBI WGS metagenome assembly SMUZ01 (sample SAMN11095932, study PRJNA526329) | marine sediment metagenome | biome: Marine sediment; feature: Surficial sediment; material: Deep marine sediment; isolation source: Hadal surficial sediment | place: Pacific Ocean | collected 2014-11 | depth... | reverse complement strand
TCGCTTACACCGTTCCAGGGGGCTGCGAGCGGCTCTGGTATGCCAAACTTTTCGCCGCAGTTGCAGTGTTACTCTGCAGCGAAGTGCTGCTGGGGTTGAGTGTTTACGCCTTCTTCACACCATACCCACTGGCTGCGCTCTATAACGCACTGCAAGCGTCCTGTTTCTATCTGATTCTGGCACTCGCCTTCGCCACGTTGTTTCGCAGCGAAGCTGCAGGGGCTATGGCGACGGTATTAGTTTTGGGGCTAAACGGTCTTATCACCGACTTTGGCGACAACCAGATAAGGATCTCACCATTCTGGAACCCTTACGCCCTGACGGATGCCGACCCAACAGAACTCTTCGCCTGGACGCTGCAAAACCACATCGGCATGCTGCTGGCGATGGTCGCCATCTTGAGTCTGGCTTTTATGCGGGCCAATCGGCGGGAACAGATGTTGAGTGGATAAAAGGCAGAGAGTACGGGTAAGTAACATTAACCACCCTGTTCGAACAAAGAATCTCTAACCCTTGTTTACAGCAACATCACAAGTGGGCGAGTATCAGGCGACATAAAGCACATTCATATCGGTTCAACCGCAAACAAGTCATAAAAGGGGAGTTTTGAAATGACAAAAATGGTCCTGGTCTCAACACTGGTTTTGCTCAGCATCGGATTCGTGTTGACGACGGCTGCGCAAGAAGCGCCGTCACCCGAAGAGCGCGCAGAAACGGCGACGGTAAATCGACAGGCAGTTTTCAAACTGCTGGGGGTCAACATAGGAGCCATCGTTGGCATGGCAAGAGGTCAGGTACCATTTGATGCCGCCGTCGCCGAACGCAACGCGAGACGCATCGCCATGCTTGCCACCATGATTCCCGAAAGGCTCGGCGCCATGGATACCCGGGAATTCGATGTTGAAACCGAAGCGCTGCCACTTATCTGGGACAACCTGGATGAAATCGCCAACAAAGCACAGAACCTGGTAGAGGCCGCCAATACGTTTGCTGATATTGCCGCTGGAGGAGACCAACAGGCGACTCTGGGCGGGCTTCGATCATTGGGTGGCGCTTGTGGCAGTTGCCACGATACTTTCCGAGTAGACGACGACTAGCTGGTACTCGTTCAAAAAGCCGCGTACGCAGGACCGCTTTTTCGAATCGGCTAGCGCCGTTTCAGAAAAGCGGCCAATGCCTGTCGATCTTCCAGCGTGAGTTTGCTCGTGTTGTGCTCAACCACTTTTTCCATTTCACCACCGACAAACTCACCATCCGGCTTCACACCGAGAAATAGAAAATACCCCAAATCCTCTTCTGTCCATTCGGCGAGCGCCTCCCCGTCAATCGCTTCGACTTCGCCATCGCCAAGTGGCGCGCCGGCAAATTCCCGACGGGGATCGGCAATACCCAATAAATTCCTTGGCGTATGACATTCGCCGCAATGGCCCAGACTGCGCGCAAGATAGGCACCGCGAGCGACCTTTACATCGGCTTCTTGCGGGAAACGGGGCAGCGAAAACGCCGCAAGCTTGTTCCATCCCGCAAGGGTCCATCTCCACAGCCACCGGGGTACCTCGTGACTGGGTGGCGTGAACTCAACGGCCGGTGAAGACATCAGATAGGCGGCGATATCCAACGCGTCTCGATCAGTCAATCCAGCATAAGAAATGTATGGAAAGGCAGGATAATAGAAACCACCTCCACGACTGCGACCATGCTTGAGTGCCAGCAGAACATCCTTTCCGGTCCAGCCGCCAATGCCTGTTGCAACATCCGGGGTAATATTGGAAACGTAAAATGTACCAAATTCGGACTCAAGCGCTAAGCCGCCACTCAGCGACTGAGGATGTTCCGTTCCCTCATGACAGCTGACGCAGCCACCGGCATCAACCAGATAGCGACCTCTTTCTATGGATTCAGTTGAATCGGGTATGGCAACGTCCTCTACCCGCGGCATCGCAAAAAGCCAATAAATCACGCCGATGGCTGCGATCGATAGCGAAGCCGTGACGATTTTTCGTTTACTCACCGCTCGTTAGTCTGATCCGGAAGAGGACGTCGAACGTTCCATGACTCATATGTGACTAATCCCAGCAGTAACCCGTGTAAGCGTTTAGGATGAATGAAGCCACCAAAATCCGTGCCCTGCCAGCCGTTACCGGTCGACGTGACGCGTTGCTTGATCGCTGGAATATCGTCGGTCTCGACGCTGGCCATGTAAATACCGTTTCCGTTTCGCCTGACAAAGCGAGCCACGGCCATGCTGTCGTCGTTCGGTTCCAGATACTCCAAACTGTCCAACATCCCGCCAACACGCGCATCAAACCAGGTGATCGCACCTTCGTAACCGAAATTATCGGAGGTGTAATAGTTGGTGAATGTTTCCTCCAAACCGAATAGCAACGAGTAGTTGGCGACCGCAGCTTTTATGTCCGGCACCGCGTAAGTGATCTGCCATATCTTGTCATTGAGACCAATACGATCATGTTCCTGCGTCTTCGTAAGTACCACGCCGGTGCCATTGAGCTCACCAGGCAGTACCATAAAACGAGCCGTGGATTGCTGGTGAACGGTTACCCCGCGTTCCTGCAAGCGAGCCGCGACGGCTTCCGGATCGGCTGAAGCAAATCCACCCGCGAACAATCCACTGTGCCCACCGTCCAGGAAATCGGCGACCGGTCCATCGCCTTGAGGTTCGAACAGCTCCACCTGATCCTGGCCCCATTGCAGCGTCGTGCGGACTGCGTTCGTTATTTTGTCAAGCGACACGTCGACGATCAGAGTATCGAAAATGGCCGCGAAATCTTCGGCGGCCTTACCGGCATCCGGCACCGCAAGGCATACGCGGTCGGTTCGCTGGAGCATATCCCATCCCTACAGCTTCATGCGGGAACGAATGATACCTCGTAGTTGCAATTCTCATAGTCGAGCGACGGTCGAGCAGGGGTTCGAGCTTCGGATAATTCAACGGGGATGCCATACCCGGATTCTCCTCTCAAAATAGTCCCAGTTGCCGGTCGTCACCGATGACCTGTCCAAAATCGAGCCCCAGCGTTCCGAGCACCGGTTCAGCCACCGGTTTGATCTGCTTCTCCACGTAGTGTTCGCGATCGGGTTCGTGCATCAACGCATCCAGGGGTTCGGGGCCGGCGGTGGTAACGAGATAAGCGATGATCCTGCCCAGTGGCTCGTTGGATTTCCGCGCTGCCGCAACGTGGGGTGGGGTGTTCGCGGTGTACTGGTCAACGGGTTTACGTAACCCTTTGCGGTAGACGAGCAGGTCGTCGCACTCACCACGACGCACACGACCAACCAGGTCGGCCAGATATTCGTCCACCGGCTTGTTTGAAAAAAGCCTGGCGTAGAGTTCACGTTGTACAACCTTGGCGAGCTCTGTCCAATCCCGACGTACGACCTCCATGCCCACAAACTCGATTTCTCCCGTCGGGCTGCCGTGACGTACTCCCGCATAACGCTTGCGTGCACCACTTGTGCCGTGGCGTATGGAAGGCAGGAAAAGCCGCACATAAAGCTTTTCGAACTCCAGTTCAAGGCGGCTTTCGAGATGCCATTCGGCGCGGATGTAGTCTGCCACTTCCTGATTCATCTCGGAAACGAGCCGCAGGCCGACGATTTTGGCCTCGTCCGGATCGGTGATGCCGGACGACACGAAGACACTGTCGGTGTCGCCATACAACACCGTATAGCCCTTGTTTTCGAACCAGGCTTTTGACCATTGCAGAAAGTGGCGACCCATGCCCGTGATGGCATTCGCAATGTCAGGGTTATGAAACCGGCAGGCCGGAGTTCCGAGCACCCCATAAAACGAGTTCATGAGGATCTTAATGGCTTGTGACGCCACATCATCGCCCGCTTGCTTTGCTGCTTCGCGCTTGGGGAAAAGATCATCGAGCATGCGCGGCAGGATGGCATCTTCGCGCTTGAAGCCTACCCCTGTCACCACGGTGATGGCGGCGGTACCCACCTCAGCAGCACGCGCCTCATCGAGAAAACCCAAGGGGTCGATATTGAAAGTGCGCATGATGCTGGGGTAGAGGCTTTTGTAATCGAACACCCATACGTTGTCGTGCACTCCGATTACGGGCTCGAACACGTGACCACCCGCCTGGGCCGCGTAAACGCGCGAATCTCCCGAGCGCACCGATGGGGCGACGATGTTTCGCCGATGTAACGCCGAGAGGTAGAGAAAATCGAACGAAGCAATGCTCGCAGCAACCCGATCCGGCGTCATTCCAGTCAGCGCACCACGGGCGAACGACAGGTCGATGAGGTTCAGCTTTTCCACGATCTGCAATGCCAGGCGCGCATCCGTGCGCGCGTAGAGAGCAAATCCCTCGAGGTCATTGTTGTAACGCTCGAGTATCTCACCGACCCGGTCGCGCACATCGCCATGTAAGGCCTTGCCTTCGCCAAGCACCTTGCGCGCCACGGCATCGAGGGAATATTCGTCCATGCGCACAAAGGCACCACGCAACAGGTCCATGCCATCCAGAACCAGACGGCCAGGGATGTTGGCGCTACCGCTACCAAAATAACCTTCAGCGGCACGAATACGCACAGCTCCGACATCGCGACCGAGTTGCCACGGGTGCCGAACCCGGGCGGCGATACGCGCCAGCACGCTGAGATCAAAATCTACGACGTTCCAACCGGTGAGCACATCCGGGTCATAAGATTTCAGGCACTCGCAAAACGCCTCGAGCACTGCCTTTTCATCGAGAAACCCGCGCGCGCGTTCCGGCATCTCGCGTTGCTGTGGATCAACCACAAACACCTCATCGAGATTCTCGCCATACACGGAAATCGCCAGCAACCGCTCTGCCTTCGCATCCGTCTCGATATCGAAGGAGAGAACCTTCGGCTGTACCTCAACGACAGCAGGCGTTACCTCAGGATCATCGAAGACCCAGGTCAACCCTTTGGCGGATTTTGCTGCGCCGGTAATGGCGCAGCCTCCTTTGATGCCTCTATCGATCAGATAACGCATGGCAAATCGTACGTCTGCCTCAAAGGTATCCACACCCTGCGCTTGCAATTTATCTCGAATACCCGGGGCATCAGGTGGCAGGGCAACATCGACCCGACTTACGGGTTCGCCAGCAAACGTGGTCTTATCGGTGCTCGTCAGGCGAAGGGGTCCTTCCGTTCCAGCGGCTTGCCTGGCGATATCCACTTCGCCAGTTCTAATATAGAAGTGTGGGCTCTGACGATGATCGCGCACGAGGAACGTCGACCCGTCTTCCAGCCGTCCATAGAGATGGACGACCGGCACGCCAGCTTGAATCCGGTAGCTCGCCTGGAGTATGTAGCCACGGGCTTCCATCAAGGAATTGTGCACCTTATTTGGCAGCCCGGACAGATCCCCACCGCGCCAGCAACCATTCAGCTAGCACACGCCTACTTCGGATGTACCTGCACCGGTAGCTCGGAATATCCCTTGATGAAATTGGAGCGAAGGTGCACCGGCTCACCGACCACTTCCACAAGATCGAATCGGCTGATGATCTCTTCCCATACGATCCTGAGCTGCATCTCCGCCAGCCGGTTACCCATGCAGCGGTGTATGCCAAATCCAAAGGACAGGTGGTGGCGCGCGTTTGCTCGATCAACCACCAGATCATTCGGACGCTCGATCACCTCTTCGTCCCGATTTCCCGAGACGTACCACATCACAACTTTGTCGCCCTTTTTGATCTGCTGACCTGCCAGTTCGGTATCTTCTTTGGCGGTACGGCGCATATGCGATAGGGGGGTCTGCCAACGAATGATCTCGGAAACCATGTTGGGTATAAGCGCCGGATTGTCCCGTACCTTCTGGTACTCCTCGGGGAACTGATTGAGCGCAAGCACCCCGCCGGAGATGGAGTTACGCGTTGTGTCATTGCCACCGATGATCAGCAGCAACAGATTGCCCAGATATTCCATCGGCCGGGAAGGCATGTCACGGGTATTCTCGTTGTGTGCCATCATCGAGATGAGGTCGAAGCCCGGCTCGCCATGCTCCCGTTCACGCCACAACCGGGTGAAATATTCGAGACACTCATTGAGACCCTCGCGGCGCGCCTCTTCGGTCATCGCGTCCGAGCCCGTCAGCTCAGGGGTAGCGATGCCAATGTCGGACCAATAGGTGAGTTTGTGGCGGTCCTCAAACGGAAAGTCGAACAACGTCGCCAACATCTGAGTGGTGAGTTCGATGGAAACCCGATCGACCCAGTTGAACGTCTCCCCGACGGGCAGCGAATCAAAAATCTCCTTCACGCGTTCCCGGATAATCGGCTCCAGCCGAGTCAGATTACGTGGCACCACCGCCGGCTGGACAACAATCCGCTGCTCATCGTGTTTCGGCGGATCCATGGTAATGAAGTTTTCGAGGGTAAAATCTTCGGGTTGATCGCCGAGCAGAATCGTTGGCTCTGAGGAAAACAGATCGTGCCGCTTGTCGACGTAAACGATATCGTTGAACTTGGACACCGACCAGAACGGACCGAAGTTGCTTTTTGCACAGTAATGAACCGGCGCTTCAGCACGTAAACGCGCAAAGTAACCTCCCCAGGTATCGAATTCGAACAATGAGGGATCGCTGACGTTGATCTCGTCGAGCGCAACCGCAAAAGGATCTGCGGGCATTGTGTTCAGCACTGCTTCGCTCATGACCTTTTCCTTCGTTTGGGCGTAGTCGCAACTATTACCTCTAGAGTATCTGTGCGCCGGCGCACGCTCAACTTGGGTTTCAGTAGAAATACGACCCCACGTCCTTGGGAAGGCGTACGATCCAAGCTCCCTTCAGTAGGCGCTGTACAATTCAGGAGCGCTCAGAGATTCCCCGGATATTCATCCCTCATCCAGGATCACGATTCTCCCACGCTTGCCTCGCTCTACCTCCCGCCGGTTTTCGGGCCTCAGTTGTTCTGATTATCAAACAGGAATGCCGTGCCTTCTGCGACTCGTTTGATTTGCGGCTTTGACCAGGACACGTAGTCAATCAGGCACTTGTGGTTGTCTAAAAGTGACAGACTGCCCTCGGAATTATTCAGTTTCACCTTACCCAGTGTTCGCCCTTTCAAACGCATGGCGCCTCCTGACTCAATACTCCCCGTGACGATGGCCTCGCGGCCATGTCCGTCTATCAAGCGCCAATTATTGACCTTCGTTTTTCGATTGCCGCGATTGAGCAAAGATACCCATTCGCCGGTACTTTCGCTGCCCTTCGGGTCAATCATCGCGGACGTGATGACTATTAGGCGACTCGCGAGGTGTGTGACATCCGGGCGCCGGTCCGCCGAATCGGAAACGATGGCGTTTGCCGGTGTAACAGGGATTCGTTCAGGTAGAGAGTTCGCATGCCGCCGATTGCTCGCGATATTGCGATAGAACAAAGGATTTGCGTTGTACAAACGATCACCGAACTTTATCCCGGTCCAGTTTTGAATCTCACTGATCGTAACCTGGTAGGTATGATTGCTCTTAACTTGTTTGCTGCCCTTTTTATCCCTCAGGACTTCGGTATCCTGGAAGATTGCGAAGGCTAAAACACCGAGCTTGTCGGCAGCGTTTGTACTCTTCCTTTCGTAACAAATCACTTTGAAGAAGCCAGACGGCACTCGTGCCGAGTCCTCATCAGACAGATTGATGTGGCGATCCAGATCGCCATAGATGGGTCCGGTGAACACCGAGATTCTGTCGTTAGTATCATCCTGCAGCTTGCGGACGATCTCCAACTCCAATTCCTTCCACTCATCCCGGTTGAGGTTCTCATGCTGCAGAGACGAGTTTGAATAGATGAAAGTGGCTTTGCCCGCCTTGTCGGACTCTGCGTTGTCCGCGCCCCACATGTTGTTAAAACGCATGACCATGTGCCCCCGGTCATAGGGGTTGGGTATCTTCACGCCAGATCGCGTGGTTCGGTCTTTGTAGTAGTCGTTGTCGAGTTGATGTTTACCGGCGATTTTCGGGTCATTGCGCCAGCTTCGTTTCCCCTTACCTGGCGGATTTGGCCGGAAGTTCGATTGATTGATGTTGTATGCCGAGTAAATCAGCTGACGCGTGTGTTCGTTCATCACAACAGTGAAATGAACGTGGTCCGAGTATTTGTCGTCCCTTAGTGTGGGAATACGAAGGACAGAGCGGCCGAGTCCTGAAGTGAACGTAGGCAGCGTTACTCGAAATCCGGGCCCAATGAAATCCTGATCATATCCAATCTGCATACATTCCCCTCAGTTCAAGTCAACATCGAGATTATGTAGGCCGGTATCCTTACCTCTCCACCAGCCGTAATGCGATGTTTGCTGGCGCTCAGCGGCAGGGCGACATCTTCAACGATGGCGCCGTGCATTTTCATTGAAGTTTGCAGACCGATGACTATACGCCAACGCAGCCGTCGGTATTGCCGAAATACCTTCGATACAAAGCAGGCCGTTCTCAATACTATTCGAGTGGTCGGCATGCTTGAATGAAGCGACCTTAAGCCGCTGTTTGCCCACGCTTGTGAGGCACAGCTTAAATTAGGTTGAAATCCTCTCGCGATATTTTGGAGGTGATAGATGAACACGACCAACGGCAACTTTCAGACACCAAGGCAGTTGTTACCCAGGCAAGTGTATTTCGAACCGGATTGGTTTGAACGCGAATGCGGGGAGTTGTTCAATCGTTCCTGGATCTTCGCATGTATCGAAACGGAAATCTCTGAGAACGGCGACTTCCATTCGTTCCGTTATATGAATCACTCACTTTTTGTTGTGCGTGATCACAGCGGTCAACTCCAGGCGTTCCACAACATCTGTCGCCATCGGGGTTGTGAGGTATTGGAGGGCAGCGGCAATACGGGTCAGGCTGTGGTCTGTCCGTATCATCATTGGACCTACGAACTGGATGGGGTACTTCGAGGCATCTCCAATGAAAAACCATGTTTCGACAATATCGACCGGGCGCGCCTGAACCTTAAGCCCGCCGCCGTAGGTGTGTTTCATGGCATCGTCTTCGTAAATCCCAATCCGCAACCGAAGGATGATTTCTCTGCGTGGATTGCGAACCTGTCTGACTACGACTGGCCTCATCGATTTGATGACGGCACGCTGGAGCCCCGAGGGGAAATAACCTATGAGATGAAATGCAATTGGAAGGTCTTCTACGAAAATGCTATCGATGGCTATCATCTTGGTTATCTGCACGACCGTACGCTGGGTGAGTTATATCCGGATCGTAACGTATGGAAATCTGCCGGGCGTAACGTGGTGTGGTACTCCACGCAGAGGGAGGGTGAGCCACAATCCAACAGCTTGCTTTCTGCGGAACTCGCCGAAGGCGCAGGAGCCGTGCGGCTAACTGGCCACGAAAACGCGTTTTATCCCGGTGTGGTGATGCTGTTCCCTCTCACCATCCTCTCACCCAGCCCTTGGGGATTTTACATCTCCATCCTGGAACCGATCGGCCCGGAACTGACCAATATGCGCACGCTGAGCTGGGCTCCATCCGGATCCCCTGGGCGAAGCCGGATGGGCAAACCAAGTACGGTGGTAAGACTCGAGGATCTGAATACACACCCGCTCGAAACGGGCAACTTCCAGATTGAGGATATGTGGATCGTAGAGAAGATCCAGCGCAACTTGCGTTCACCTGATTTTGAGGTCGGCCCCTTAGCGAAAGGTGACGGCGCAGAAGGCCCGCTGATGCACTTTCAAGAGCAGATATTGGAGTTCGTACCTGCCAAAACCGTTTGACAACATGACATCAGTCAAACAAGAAAAATGGTTGCAGTTCGTGATTCCAGCGGATGTTGGGTAGTGTCGCGGGTCAGGCTCGATCAGCGCAGATATTTGTCGAGATAGTCCACCGAACCTCTAATCTCGAACTGTGGCACCGCCTGATGTGCCCCCGGATTGGCGTGTAAAGTCTTTTTCTTGCTGCCGAGCGTTCCAAAAAGCTCGATGCAGGTATCCCTCGGAACGATTTCGTCGTCCCACTGCATGAGAAAACGCACGGGGCAGGATACCTCGGGTGCCAGCCGAATCAGGTCGTCTGCATTGGGTCCCCAGGTTCCCATGAGCCCGAGCAACGCAACCCGAATTCGTTCGTCCGTCGCAGTAACAGGCAAGCCCATCATCGTGCCCATGGAAAGCCCCCACCATCCTGTCGGGCGTACGCCTTCCTGCTGTTCGATGAAGTCGAGTGCAGCGCGCCAATCCGCCAGCATTGCCGGGGTGCCCCCTCCCTCGTCCCACACCTCGGCGAAAGCATCCGGATGTTGGGTAATGTCGCGGGTAGCACGTTCTCCGTGCCCGGGCCCGTCGATGGCCATGCAGGAGATTCCGCGGGCTGCGAGCATCGCCGCCATTTGTTCGATGTAGTCGACTTTCTTGTGAGTGGTGCCGCCGTGGCCAAGCAGAACCAGGCGCTCACTGGCGCCATCGCTAGGTGTCCAGTAGACACCGGGGACAGATCTGCCCTCGAGGGAGAGGGTAAATCCTCTTTCGTCCAAACCGTTCTTGTTGTCGTTCTTGTCGTTCCAACTCATTGAAGCCTCCAAGTTCCTCCGATGCACTCAGGCACAGCGGTTTGCCAGTAAAGCCGAAGCCCTATTATTCAGCGCATGAATGGTTCGAGTCGAGATGTATGGGTTGTCTTCGTTTGCTACTCGGGTATGCGATACTTTTCGACATGGTTTTGGCGAAGGAAGTTGAATGACTGAAGGGGCCCTGTCTGGTCTGCGCATCGTCGATCTAACGGACGAAAGATCGATTTATGGCGCGAAGCTGTTGGCTGATCTGGGTGCGGACGTCGTGCGCCCCGAACCGCCGGAAGGGGATCCGCTTCGCAGCCGTGGCCCACACTTTGAATCGGCCGGCGAGGGTGCCACCTCGCTATGGCACGCTTTTTTTGCATCCAATCGACGTTTTTTTGCCGTAGATCCCGAAAGCCACGACGGTCGGGCCCAACTGCAACGGCTTATCGACCGTGCAGATCTGGTACTGACATGCCGTGATGCATTTGCCGTGGAGCAGGCTGACCTGGAAGCGGCGTGTCAACGAAGGCCGGAACTGATTGTCATCGACTGCTCCTCGTTTGGACCAGAGGGGCCCTGGTCCGATTACCTGGCACCCGATCTGGTTGCCGGTGCGCTGGCTAGTGCCGCGGCCACAACGGGCGACGTGGATACGCCGCCGCTCAACGGTTTCGGCGAGCTGAACTTTATGGTCTCCGGCGCCTACGTCGCCATTGCTGCACTGGCAGCGTTGTATAACCGACGAACCACCGATGTTGGGCAGCGGGTACACGTTCCGGTCCACGAATGTATTGCGTCATGCCTCGAGCAGGTGTTCATCTTCTACTGGTACGGTGAAGCTCTGAACCGTGAGAAGGTGATGGCTCGTCGTGGTGCTACCCATTGGTCGGGTGCCTATATGGTGATGCCGGCTCGAACCGGCAGCATCATGGTTACGCCCGCTCCTGATTTTGATGCGCAGCTCGCATGGCTGATCGAGGAAGACGCTCACCAGGACCTGTTAGATCCAAAATACCAGGATCCGGAGAACCTCAGTTTACTGATCGAACGAATCATGGAAGTCCTTCGTGAATGGGTGTCCAGCAAAGATGCGGACGCCTTGTTTTTCGAAGCGCAGCAGCGCCACTGCCCCTATGGATGGGTGTTACCCATCGAGAAGGTCGCGGACAACCCGCAACTCGACGCGCGCGATTGGTTTGTACCGTATCGTATAGGTAAGGCTGAAACTCGTGCGCCTGGTGCCCCTTATCATTTCTCTGCAACGCCCTGGGCCCTCGGCGATTATGTGGGGCCAGGAGAGCATACCGCCGCGGTGCTTGCGGACATTGGTTGGAGAAACGACCAATGAGTGAGGTTGACAAGAAGTCCGAGCGACCTCTCGATGGCTTGCGCGTTTTCGATTTCACTCACGTGCTTGCGGGCCCTTTTGGCACCCGCATTCTCGGTGACATGGGCGCGGACGTGGTTAAGGTCAACCCTACCGAGCGAGCGGTGGCGGTGAATGACCCGGCACATCCTTATTACGTGATGTGGAATCGTAACAAGCGTGCGCTGGCATTGGACATGACAAATCCAGAAAGTCAGGCGTTGTGCCGACAGTTATGTAAAGCCGCAGATGTTGTCATCGATAATTTTTCCGTAGGTGTGCTCGATCGATGGGGTGTTGGCTACGAACAGATCAGTGAAACCAATCCTGGCGTCATCTACGTGCAGATGTCCGGCATGGGTGATGGGGGACCCTGGTCGAACTTCGTTACCTATGCACCGACAATTCATGCGCTGGCTGGCCTGACCTATTTGACCGGTGTAGAGGGACGTGAGGATATCGGCATCGGTTTTTCTTACAACGATCATCAGGCAGGTTTACACGGTGCCGTGGCAATTCTCGCCGCGCTGGAAGCGCGTCACCGCACCGGTCGTGGGCAACGGGTAGACATTTCCCAATTTGAGGTGGGAGCAAATTTTGCAGGCCCTTCACTGCTGGATTTTTTTGCCAACGGGCGCGCGGCTCGACCTACGGGCAATAATCTTCCCTACGATCAGGCAGCACCCCATGGCTGTTATCGATGCGAACCAAAAGCCGTTAGCTCCGTTGCCGATGAACGATGGGTGGCCATTGCCTGCATGGACGATACACAGTGGCAAGCGTTGAAGCAGGTGATGGGCAATCCAACCTGGGCAGACGGTGAGCGCCTGGATTCATCCGTTGGGCGAGTCGCGGCAATGGCTGAGATCGACGAGCACATCTCGCGGTGGACGGCTATACAAGATGCCTATGCAGTGATGGAACTCTGTCAGCTATCCGGCGTGCCTGCCGGAGTTGTCCAAAACGGGATAGACTTGGCGGAACGCGACCCTCAACTGAAAGCCTCGGGTTTCCTTCAAAACATCGAAGATCTCAGCCCGTCACTTGGGCAAACCTGGGCTGACAAGCTGCCAATACATTTTGAACGCACCCCTTGCAACGACTATCAACGCGTGCGCGAGGTCGGTGAAGACAATGATGCTGTGTTGAACGACTGGTTGGATATGGATGAGGCAGCAGTTCGAGATGCCGAAGAGATCCACG
>SMUZ01000515.1_pt1 | contig 13076 bp, 6 predicted proteins | sample 2456421 | NCBI WGS metagenome assembly SMUZ01 (sample SAMN11095932, study PRJNA526329) | marine sediment metagenome | biome: Marine sediment; feature: Surficial sediment; material: Deep marine sediment; isolation source: Hadal surficial sediment | place: Pacific Ocean | collected 2014-11 | depth 0-1... | reverse complement strand
GGTCTACGATCTCGCGCGGCAATCATTCGGTGGGACGATACGGTTGCTCGAGCACTTCCGCTGCGTGCCGGACATCATCCAGTTCTCGAATCAACTCTGTTACAACGGAGAGGTTCGGCCACTGCGCGAAGCGTCGTCCAGCCGCGTCTTTCCGCATCTGGTGGCGCACCGGGTTAAGAACGGAAAGGAGTCGAACGGAGTCAACCGGAACGAGGCACTAGAGATTGCGTCGCTGGTGTCGGCCATCTGCAGGCTCGAGGAATACGACGGCTGCACCATTGGCGTGATCTGCATGGTGGGAACGGACCAGGCATTGTACATAGACTCTGTGCTGAGCAAGCGTCTGAGCATCTCGGAGTATCAACAGCGGCGTATCCTGTGCGGCAACGCCTCGCAGTTCCAGGGCGACGAGCGCGATATTATTTTCCTTTCAATCGTGAACTCACCGTCGGACAAGGGTCCGCTCCATCGCCGCCAGCGCGACGACGCGCGCAAGGTCTTCAATGTGGCCGCCAGCCGCGCGCGCGACCAACTGTGGGTGGTGCATTCACTCAACCCGCAACGCGACCTGAAGCCCGGCGATCTGCGGTTACGTCTGATCTCGCACGCCGAGGATCCGTCGGCGTTGCGGCCCGACATCGATCGCGGCCGAAAGAAGTTTCGCTCGGGGCTCGAGAAGGCAGTGTTCTTGGGGCTTGGCGAGGCAGGTTACCGGATCATCCAGCAGTACATGGTGGGTGAATGCGTGATCGACTTGGTCGTCGAGGACGACAAGGGCAACCGAATCGCGATTCAGTGTGACGGCGACCGCGAGCAGACGATGGAGGCCGTCGAAGAAGAGATGGCGCGCCACCAGATGCTCCGACGCCTCGGTTGGGACTTCATCCGCGTGCGCGGTTCTGAGTTCTTCCGCAACCGCGACAAGGGGCTGAAGAAGCTCCAGCGACGGCTTCAGGAGGTTGGCTACGCTCCCATCGATCCGGACGAGGAATCGAAGCTTAAGAAGCGGGCCATGAGCGCGGGGCAGGCCGAGGATTCGCTGCTCAAGCGTGTCAACAAGCGCGCCGAACAGATCCGCAGCCGCTGGAAGGACATCCCCACGCCCTCGGCGGCACGCAAGGCCGCAGCCGCGGGGCAACGGCGCAAGGGGGCGGGGCGCAGGAACATGCCGTCGGTGACCAGCGCATAAATGTTCGGATTCAACGTGGTGAGATTGGCGCCTACTTCCTGCCCCACCCCCAACCGCAAAGCTTGGCAGGAAACCAGATAGTTTTCTGATACTCGCTCATGGAATGATTCCGAATGATCTGCGCGCCCATTTCCGCGTCTGCTCGAGTTGCTTCTTCAGTTCGCTCTATGGAATCTCGAAATCTTCGTACCCCGCATCCTTCAGAACGCAATCCCAGTCGAGTCGTTCGAGGTTCGTAAGAACGAACTCGCGGGTTGGGGTCCACGGAGCCGTGAACGTAGCTGGATCCTCGTGGGCGATATTCAAACGAAAGCGCTGACCATCCTCGGTCAAGGTGAGCCGTTCGATGGTGCGTAGTGTCCCGGTCTGTGGCGTGCCGGTGATCGATCCGATGTAGCTGGAGATGAATCCAGTCGTTTCGATGACGAGTGTCGAACCCTCATACCGTCCTAGGGAATGACCCAGGACTTGAGGCAGCGCATCCAGGGGGTGGCTTCGCCCGTCGAGATAAACGGTGCGTACGGCGTCCATGTATTCGTATCGCAGAATCACCCGATCAGACTGTTGCTCTATCTCTATCGGTACCGGATTGGACCAGACACGGGTGATGCTAGCCGGACTGCATCGATAGGCGGGATCGTCTACGAACAGGTTGTACTCCTCCCGTATTCGCAGTGCCTCCGAGGTTAGCTGCGGAGGCTCAGGACCGGCCATCTCCGCGGCCTGCCCACCCGGGTGCGAGCCAGGAGCGGCCAGCCACACGCCGTTAAAGTCAGGGCGAACGGCCAGAACGTTTTCGACGGTTTCGTCGACACCGCCGTCCTGGGTGGCACCCAGATCCCAGGTCACTAGGAGTACCACTAGGGTTACAATTCTTATCATTACGTTCCCCTCGATTTCACTCCGTACGTTTCTATGCAGACTTCTACTCGTTGTGCAAGCAACTTGCTAGACGGAGAGAACGTGACAGAACTTTACTCTACACCGTTCGCTTGCCGTCGCAGGCGGTTAGCGTAAGAAATTGTGTAGTTGCGCGCCGGCGCATTGAAAGTGCGCTCGCCCACGATCGCCAGCGCATCCGCCATCAGTAGCTTCGGCTCCGGATTGTCTGGTTGCAATCGAATGACGTGTTGAGCCAGCTGAGCCGCTCCCAGCGGATCATCCGTTGCAAACGCCGCACGAGCCTTCGCTAACAATACGTCGACGCCGCCCACCAACTCTGCAATGCGTTCAGACTGCCTGACTGGAGACTCACGATGCAGATTCAGCGGATCGCCATCGAACCAACCGAAGTTCTGGGCGTAGATATCACGCACGGTTCCCCAGACACTGCCATAGTAGTTCGCGAGGTAGTCCAGGTTCGAAAGATGCTCAGGTAACGCGGCGTACTCCACCAATTCATCGGGTGTCATGAACTGTTTCGCACCTTCGATGGTCCGATCTTGCACCCACTGCATCGCATCCCGGTAGTTGGTCAGTACCTCTACCGCGTTGCCCAACATCGGCGTCGTGTGACCCCCGACTAGGTGGTCGGGTTCCTCCTCTATCATGCTGTCGATACTCGCGATCCAATCCCGGATCGAGCGCCTGGCCGTGCCTCGCAATGGATAGACGTTGGGCCAGGACTGATAGAAGTTGTCTCCGGCAAAGACGACCTTCTGCTCCGGCAACCAGACGTAAAGGTGGTCTGCTGTCTCGCCCGGTGCGGCCACCAGGTCTAGCGAGATCCCCGCGATCTCTAGCGTCACTCGCTCCTCGGCAAAGGTATGCGTTGGCTGAACGGGGTCGATGGGCTGCACCGCTGCGCGCGCTACCCCGTCGGTCATTATGAACGGTGCACGTTCTGGCAGAATGGCCACGCCGATCCCGACCTTCTGCTCAGGCAAGAGGTCGAATCCTCGCGTGTCCGACGGTCGTGCGCCGCCGGCGAGTCCCGCTTCGGTAAGCCTAGCCGCCTCAGATCCGAAGTTGGACCTCGCCCACACCTGAATTCCAACGTCAGGATCGTAGAACGCCGGTGCACCGTTGGTGTGATCGCCGTGGCCGTGGGTGAAGATGATTGCCCTGATGGGCTTGTCGGAGATCTTCTCGAATTCGACACGCACCTGGCGTGCGGCAGGAATCTGCTGACCGGGATCTATGATGATCACTCCGTCCTCACCGACGATCATCGTGTTGGTCGAGACCTGGTAGCCGATCGCCGTATAAACGTTCTCTGCGATTTGAATCACATTCGGCTCGAACATCCGGTTCCGTTCGAGCAGTCGCTGGGTGGCGTCGCTTTGTTGTTGCGCCAACGCGCCCTGGGCAAGAAGCGTCCAGATAATAGCGCTAGGTACGGTTCGAAGCTGGTTCATTACCTTTCTCCGGTGCTCAATCAACCGAGAGGTGGCGGCTGGCAGCTTCTCTATCGCAACCGTACTCGGTGAATACGCGATTCGAGGTTTTCAAATAACGGCCCGTCACGGTCGCTGGCGCAGTTAGATACTCTGGGTCTTCGATAGTGTATGAGATGTCCATGGACAAACCGTCGCCGGCCAGACGGTAGTGCTCGATCAGACTTTTCCGTTCGCTTGAATCTATCCCGTTCGCATTGCCCCATCGAGTCGGCAGGAATCCGGATGTCTCAACGATCAGATGCCGTTCAGACTCGAAATATCCTCTCGATGTCCCCGCGAAGCTTGGAGCCGCTCCTTCGAGATCACTGGAGCTGGTATTGAGTAGGATGATGCGCTTTTCATCCAAGTGCTCCTTTTCTATATAGATTCGATCGTCAGTGCGGAACCAGTTGATCCCATAGGGATAGAGCGTGATTTTCGGAACGCCGATCGGAAGGCACTCAAGTTCGGGATTATCTTCGGCGCTGAAGGCATCCGCCATCGCGAGCCCGAGCTCTGTCAGCGACCAATCTGCCGGTGGTCCGCCGCCCGCCAGTCGAACATTGAATTGGCTCAGGTCCATGGCCCAGGTGCCGGAGAAATCCTCGGAGGGCTCGATCTCCGGTCGATTCGACGCAGCTCGTTGACCGCGACCGAAGGGATACAGGCGCGATCCATCGGCCATCTCCACATATTCTAAAAGGATAAAGTGCTTCGCGGGATCACGATCGGGCTGGCCGGATACAGTGATGGTGGAACCCGGAGTGAGCGTTTCCGCGTCCCAGCCCTGTCCTCGCATACCCGTGACCGAATGCGCCTCTATTAGCCATGTCTGGCTGACACCCGCGTCGTCTGCTGCTTCAATTTCGAGGTACACATGCGGATTGCGCCAGCCGTACTTCAGCAGCGTTCCTGTTAGCTCGACAGACCTTGTGTCATCAAAGTTCGCACGGGAATGATGAGCCATTGCCGCCGAGTGCGTCATACCGGCAAGCACGAATAACGCTAACGTACGCACTGAAATCCGAGCGAACATAACTGCGGATAACGGTCGTGTCGTCGCTACTACGGAAAACGGTTGGCGACACGTATTCATAAGTCATTACTCCCGGAGACCAGCAACCAAGGTCGTATCTCGATCGGTAAGTTTGCCGTGAGATCAGCTACTCGACAGTAGCATTTTCCTTATTCCTTTAGCAGCTTCTATCGAGAAAATAGTTCAAAGAACACGGACGCCTTAACACCACTAAGTTTGTGAATGGCCAACCTGCGTATCGAACCGACTTGTTGCGAGGCTCGGGTCGACGAGAATGAGGTGTATAATCGTTATCGAATAACGTACGCGAGAAGAGGAGCAGTCATCATGTCCCAGCAGCGTAATCCTAGGTTCTGGGCCTCGCAATGGTATTCAACAAAGTCTGCCAAGGAACCTTGGCCGGGTGGATGGTACTGGCACGACGAGCAGTACAACTGGTCCGGGCCCTTCGAAGAGGAAGACGAGGCTCTGAACGCCTTGAGATCCCACGAGACGGAGTTCCGTACGGTCGCGAACAACCTTCATGGGATTCCGCGCGAGGAAATCTCCTTTTCGCTCTACTACCATCCTCTGTCCATCTATTCACAGAAGGTCCTGATCGCCATCTACGAGAAAGGTCTGAAGTTCGAACGTCAAATCGTGAACTTGATGGACGAAAAAGAGCGTGCCCAGTACCGCGAGATATACCCGATGGGGAAAATTCCTCTGCTTGTCCTAAACCACGGCCCGTTGATTCCAGAATCAAGCATCATTATTGAATACCTCGATGGCCTCGGCGGCCCCCGCCTCATCTCTGAAGACCCAGATGTTGCTCGTAAAACACGCTTTAAAGATCGAATGTTCGATCTCTATCTGAGCGATCCTGTAACGATACTTTTTTTCCAAAGTATGAAGTCCGAGAGTGAGCAGAATCCGGACAAGATGCAGACGGCCCGTACTCATGTGAATAATGTCTACGATTTTCTGGAGAATGAAATTCAACATCAGACGTGGGCGAATGGCGAGGAATTCTCGATGTCAGACTGTGCGGCGGCCGCGGCACTTTTTTACGCGCATACATACGTGCCGTTCGACAAGTACCCGAATATCAAGGCTTATTCGCAACGGCTGAGCGCACGGCCTTCAGTGCAACGGGTTCAGAAAGAAGCCGCCCCATATCTGGAAGCATTCGAGCAAAAACACGCGAGCTGACGCCACGATCTACGAGACTTGTCGTTCATCCGCCGTTGAGTTGTCGGTACCACTCCTGGTCTAGCGAACTCGTCACCGAACGCTTTCCTCGCTCCAGAACGTCCTTTGCGGGTCGTTCTTGAACCCTGGCGGGAAGCAGAAGAGACCCACGCAGGCCAGCGGTTCCGGTGTGCACTCTTCACCGACACAGGTGTCAGGGTCGTCCGGCGAGGGGAATAGAAACACGACCTCGCTGGCGATCGATCCTCGGAATTCCTTGTAGCGGTCGGTCTCGGTCAGATTGTAGTCATCCCCGACTTCATCCAGATTATTCACCGGTGCGCCGTTGAATATGTCGATGACGTACAGACGATTGGTACCCAGTCTGGGTTGGCAGTCGTTTGCACTGATGCCGCCTCCCGGCGTGAAGGTGGTGAAATAGATCTCATTGTCGAACGTGCGAGCCTCCGCCAGCACCTTCTCGCCGATCCAACCGCCATCACGCAGCTCGAAGCGCCAGCCCGGGCTGCCCGGAGGCACGACGGCGTTGACGTCGTCGGTGATGTCCACCAGATCGGCGGCGGTCGTTGGCGTCGCCGTGTTGTAGTCCGCCTGGGTTCGGCTGTTGAAGACAGCATAGTCGCGCAGCGCGTAGAAGTGGTCCTGGGTCAGCTCGCTGTTGGGGTGAGCGCGGTGACCGGAACCGATGCCGATATGCAGGAAGTTGTTACTGTCGTCATTGACCAGCGCGATATCCGGCGCATAGTAGAATCGTCGGGTTGCTTCGATTGGCGGTGGGTCCTGGGGTGCGCCGCCGAGTTGAGCGATGACGCCGCCAGTGATCAGGCTGCTGACCGGTTCACCGTTGGCGATGTCGAACCGCCAGATCTGCCCACCCATATCCGCTACGTACATTCGATCGGCGAATTGATCGGAGTCTATATCAATGACTCGGACATCGGACGGTATCGAATACTCCATTTTCGATAAGTTGCGGTCTGAGCCGCTGTCACTGGCATGCCAGAGCAACGTGCCGCTGACCGAATCCACGATGTAAATCGCGTTACCCTGAGTGTCTGTGCTGCCGCTACTGTTGTCCTGGGTCGTGTCATAGCCGCCGCCGAAGATCAGCACCATCTTCTCGGTGTTCTGAACCGCGCCGAGAATGTCGAGTCGAGTGGGTGTGGGGGTGGACCAGCTCTGGCCCGCGCCCGGGAGGCTCGCGCTGTCGAGCGTCCACATCAGTTTGGGGGAATCCTGATTGGTGACGTCCAGGCCATAGTACGCGGTCCCGCCGCGGCGCATGCCGAAGTAGAGATAGACTTTGTCGCCAACAGCGGGTTCTACGACGCCATTATTATTATGCAGCAGCAGCTGCACCACCAAGTTACCGTCAAGCCCATAATGCTTGTCAGCTGAAGCGTCGTTGTTGAACAGCTCCAGCTGATCGCCCAGGAACTCCGGCGGGATGAAGGTCCACTTCTCGACACCTGTCTCAGGATCGATGGCATGGAGGAACCCGTCGTTGGTGCCGAAGAAAACCACGGCATCGTTGCGGTCCGGGTTGGCCACGGTTCCACCGTAAATGACGGAGAGCGGTTGCGCGTGCAGCGGATCGCCCATTTGATAGCGTGGCTCGTTGACGATGCCGTCATTGTCCGTATCCGTCACGTCGAGCCCGAGAATGAAATCGAAGAGATCGGCTCGTGTGGGATCGCCGGGTTGGCCAATGCCCAATAGCGCATCGTCGATGTCGAAATTGGAGCTGATCACGCGATTACTGGCTACGGTGAGGTCCGAATCAAACAGGTAGGTATACACGTTACGTGCCGCAGGATCCGGAATCAGGTTGGCCGCGCCGCCGAGGACAGTTTTCGCCCCGTCCACGTCGGCAGACCAGTAGCTCTGGGCAGTGTCGGCGAAATACCCGGTCGCCGGATCCACCGCGAGATTGTCGTTAGCGTCAACGATTTTCCCGTCGGATGCGCGCAGGCGATATTTCTTCAGGTTGCCGGGCCAGTGCACATCTCCCGATGAATCGAACACGCTGATGAACATGTCGTTCAGGTTCTGCGTCCGGTTTAAGCTGTTCACGGCTACAGCGGGTGTGGTGAACGTCGTACTGCTACTGAGAATATTTGTGACAATGTTGGTTAACGCCGTCGACAGCGACGCTGTGTCGCCGGCCGTGTGATACTCGCCGCCTCCTCGGGCTGCTGTAGAAGCCAGGAGAGGGAAGTCCACGGTAAACCCGATGGTATGGGTGATGATATTCTGCGTACCGTTATCAGGATCGCCGTCGAGATCCGATTCGAACATATATTCCGCCAGGTCGTCCAGGCACATCCCGTCGCCGCTACCATCGCAGGCGTTCCCCACCAGGCCGCTGTAGCCGGGAAGCGACCGAATCTTATTGTTGGCGCTGGTGTCTATGGTGGGTTCGCCGTCCGTGAGCAGCACGATGTAGTTCTTCTGACAGCCGAACTCGATCGGCGAGTTGTAGGCACCGGAATTGCCCGAGCTACGGCTATTCGCCACCGAGACTATCGGCCCGTAGTTGATTCCGTTGGCGTCGCCGAAGTCAACATTCCGCCCGGCGTAGTATTGCTGCGCTTCATACAGGGTCTCGGACAAGGGCGTCCAGCCAGACGCAGGCAGATTGTTGATCGCGGTGGTCATTCCGGTGCGTGCTGTAGCGATGTCTTCCATCGCGTAGATCACAGGTCCGCCCTCACTGGTGTTGAACCGCATAAGGCCGACATTGACACCATTGATGGTATTCAGAAGATTCGTAGCCGCGTCTTTGACGAGTTGAAGACGCGTGGATGTCGTAACCGGGCCGTAGTACCAGTTGAGGTAATTGCCGCTGTAGATCGTGTACACCTGGTTCGTCGGGGACTGGCCCCACGCGACCTCGACAACCGAGTTGTCACTCCAGAGCTGAGTGTCGGCACCGTTTTGGGCGTAGACGTTATCGTCGGTGCCGTCGCCGTGTTCACCGCCATCATCCTCGCACTCCACCACGCGGTCCTTCTGGTCTGGCTCGATGCGCTCCCAACGGTCTTGAATGTCCGGGTCGTACTGGGCCATGCCGTCGGTGTAGCGGCCCGCGCTAGAGGCAAACGCCTGGATGGCTCTATAGCACATCAATGCATCGAGGTTGAACCATCGGTTCGTCGTGCGACAGTTCGGGGGGTTTCTGGTGCCGATGCGCCAGTACACGCGGTCGGTGCGACAATCACCCGTGTAATCGTCGCCGGAAACGTAGGTAGCCTGAGTTTCTACTTCGGTTCTCATGCTCCCCGAGGTATCGATGATAAACAGGATGTTGGGCCGGGCAGTGTCTGCAAATTGACTGGAGTTCGATACGAAAAGCTCGGTGTCATCGGCGAAGGCGGGAATCCCGGACCCCAGAGCCCAGAGCGTCCCTGTCAATAGCCAAGTGCCGCGTTTTCTTGTAACACTCATGAGTCGTTCGTCGTTTTAATGAGTTGCTTTCCTGGTTCGCGGGTGGTTTCGATTACCCGTTGAAGTGATCTATTTCCAGCCGCTTGACCAGCCGCGACTCAACATCGAAAAATACGTATACGGCGGTCATCTGATGGCTGCGACTCATCTGGCGAATCGCTTCCGCGGCTTCCAGGAAGTCCGGGAAATCCAATGCCGCGCCGTTCACGAAATAGGCGGTCTCACGGGTCACGTGAAGCGAGGTTGTCGTGCACGCCGGGCAAAGCTTGAAGATTACCGAGCTGGAGACTCCACGGGGCAGCCAGACTTCACTCAGTATCAACTCATACGAACCCTCAGGTTGTACGATGACCCGATCGGCCCAGGCCGAGCCGATACTGCCCAACACGAGGGCCAAGGCTGCAAAAGCTGTACGATTCTTCATCTGTTTCCGTATGTTCGAACGGGGCCTAAAGGCTTCCCGGTTCTGTTGCTCGTTGATACTCTTGATCGCGCATCTTTCCCATGCCAATTCCTGCCGTAATGTCGAAGTTACTTGCAATCAACGACCTCGAAAGCCGAATAGCTGTGCGTCCCGGCCCCGTGGTCCTTGGGCGACCGACCTAGTTGCATCGAGCGGTATGCTGTAGACGAGAGGCACGAGTGTGCTCCCGTGTTTGGCAACCCCGCTGTCGTAGACACAACGTCCTTAGACCGGAAGCTTTGCGTCCCTACCTTTCGGTAGGTTTGCCTTTGTCACGCGTTGAAGATTGCCTGTCAGAAATTCAGTTCGCAATCGTTTTTCGACATAAGCGAAATAGAATGTTCGACTGAGTTGTTTATGACAAACATCTCGATAACATATGCTGGATATCCGGAAGATAGATAGAAAGCCCACTGTTAATAAACGGCGCGGCCGGTCAAGAGCAGACGTCCCATCTCGTGATCAGGGGCCGAATCCGCTCGACCAGTTGATCACTGTCGTATAAAATGAGGCGCTCGGACCCGTTAATTCTCTCAACAAAAGTGGGGTCGAACGATGCGCCGGTCCCGTGTGGCGCTATATTCCTTATACGCTGTGGTTGCGATCTTCGCAGCCATAATCGGTATTGCCCTGACCATGGACTTCGGTCGTTTCAAGAGCAACGCCGAAGCTCTCGTCAGTGAGCTGCTGGATCGAGAATTCGCTATTGACGGGCCTCTCCACCTGACGCTCGGCCGGACAGTCGACCTCAGCGCAGAGGGAATCCGCTTGGCCTCGACCGGGTGGAGTAGCGATCCGCAGCTCGCCCGTGTTCGCCGCATTGAGGCCAGCGTCAACACATGGTCCCTGTTCAGCGGGCCGATAATGATTGAATCGCTTGCGATCGACGGCGTGCGAATCAACTTGGAGCACGATGCTGAGGGCCAGAATAACTGGACTTTTTTCGAGCACTCCGAAGAACAGGCGGAAGAAGAGACGTCAAATGCTTTGGGACGCTTCCCGGTGATGCTCAACAATACCAGCATCAGCGACGTGATCCTGAGTTACGGCAATCCGGATCGATCTAGGCCGTTTCGCTTTGCCATCGCCGAACTCACAGAACGTATCGACGACTCCGACCAGCTTCTGATCAGGTTGGAGGGCGATCTCAATGAAACCCCGTTCGATCTGGAAGCAACCGTGGGAGCGGTAGAAGACCTAATCGAACTCGCCGAGGTCGAAATCGAACTGTCGGGAAATCTGGGTGAAATCCGATTCGAAGGAAATGCCTCGCTCGGTGATTTGCTCCACCCGAGCCGGCCGACAGCTCGGTTGAACCTAGTCGGCCCCAATGTCGAATATCTCACCGACATTCTGAGGATCGACCGGGTAACCTCCGGCCCGCTCGACTTGTCGCTGAGCATCTCTCCGAACGGGGAGAGAATGCAGTTGAATCTCAGCGGTCATATCGGTGAGTTTGCTCTGCTCGTGAACGGCCAGTTTGCGGATCTTCAGCAGCTTGAGGATATCGAATTGCAAGTTTCTGCAAGCGGACCGAGCGCAAACACAGTGGCTGAAATGCTGGGTCGACCAAATGTTCCGGACGATCCGTTCAATATTATCGGCGCTTTTCGACGTTCCGGCTCAGAAATATCCCTGGAAGAGATCCGAATTACGATTGGCGAAACACAATTCGACATCAGCGGACAGTTCTATGATTTTCCCGATCCCAACGGCGCGAACGCCACCGTACGAATTAACGGATCGGATTTTGGCCGCTTCAACAGGTTGCTGGGCCTGCCGGGTAGGCTTAGCGGCCCGTTCCGGCTCGATGCGGACCTCGCGCCCCTCGAAGCTGGCGGCGCCAAAGTCAACCTGACCGCATATGCCCAGAACATCACGATTTCGCTCGACGGCGATATTACGGATGCGCCGGACCTGATTGGGACCGACGTAAGATTCGAATTAGCCGGGCCGAATCTAGCCGAGATTCTCGATGCTTTCGGCAGAGACGCAGATGAGTTGGCCCAGGCCCCCTACCACGTGTCGGGGCGTATCGAGCGACAGCCGGATCATTTTGTACTGCACGACGTCGTTGCGACTATCGGCGACGAGCTCGAGTACGAATTCAGCGCCGACGGCACAATTACCGATCAGCCAGGGCTGCTCGGCAGCCGCGTCCGTGTGGGCATCCGCGGTAAGAGCTTGGGTGTGTTAACCGACGCGGCCAGTATTGACGGGTTTCCGAACCTTCCCTTCGATATTGAGGCCACGGTCGAGCGCGTCGCGTCCGGATTTGTAATCGACAACGGCAGATTGAGTTTGGGCAGTGATAGCGTGACGATTAACGGGCTCGTCGGCGATAAGCCGCTGTCGCAGGACACCGACATCCAGTTTGAGGTCACTTCACCAAACTTGAAGGCCACATTGGCGGAATTTGGCATTCAGTTCGAGCTATTACCATCTGGAGACTTGCGCGCCACCGGCGCGATTCGCAGCCAGGGGGACTCCTTTTTTCTGCAAGACCTTGCGGTCTCCTTTTCAGGGGCCGAAGCCCAGTTAAGCGGCAGGCTTGGTGGGTTGCCGACGCTGGACGGCACGAATCTAAGGCTGACCGTGTCAGGGGACGAGTTTTCGCGCTTGTTGCCGCCTAGCGATGCGTTCGCAGAGCTGGACAAGCCGTTCACACTGGCGACCAATATTCGGGTGATCGATGGCACACTCGAACTTTCCTCGGTGGTGTTCCAAATCGATCAGACTCGACTGGCGGCAGACCTAGCATTCGCATTAAATCCGGTACTGGATCGTGGAAAATTTTCGCTCGAAGCCACTTCTCCTGATCTGTTCGTGTTGTCGCCGCAATTCGCGGAAATGGCCGCGCCTGGCGAAGCACCGTTTGAGCTGCGTGCTTCCGGCGACTGGACGGATAATCTTTGGAATGTGAACGAGTTCGACATGAAGCTTGCTGAAGGAACGCTTCGGGTCAGCGGCACGGTCGATGGTCCGCCGAATTTTGACGAAACAGACCTGAGTTTCGATTGGAGTATATCCAGTCTCAGTAATTTCAGCGTCCTGGCAGGTCGCGAACTGCCGGACGAGCCAGCGCATTTCCGGTTTCACCTCGCCGGCACGCGAGAAGTGCTGTCAGTCAGCGATTTCGATGGAGTATTCGGCGACAGTGATATTAGTGGTGAATTCTCCATGCGTGGCGGCGACATCCCGACGATAGAGATTGATTTCACTTCGAACCGGCTGAATCTGACGGCCTATCTACCTCCGGAGTCCGAGGCGCTCGCCGAGCAACCTTCCGAGTCTGTTCCAGGAGATGGCAGACTCATTCCGGATATTTCGATCCGCGTCGATATCCTCGAGAAATTCCTGGCTACCGTGAAT
>SMUZ01072221.1_pt1 | contig 13088 bp, 24 predicted proteins | sample 2456421 | NCBI WGS metagenome assembly SMUZ01 (sample SAMN11095932, study PRJNA526329) | marine sediment metagenome | biome: Marine sediment; feature: Surficial sediment; material: Deep marine sediment; isolation source: Hadal surficial sediment | place: Pacific Ocean | collected 2014-11 | depth... | reverse complement strand
GTTGTTACATTTTATTGTATGATAGTTTTTTCTAACAACATCAAACATGTTATTTTTGTAAAAAAAGCGATCGTATGAATAGTAAAAATGCTTGATTATACATATTTTAGGCGCAAAATTGCACGTATTGCGTGAGTAGTGTAAATCAATTACGTAATAATGTAGAACGTTGGTTAATTCATGAAAATTACAAGTTTTCAAACAAAAAAAATGATGATGCAACATTTTGTACTGTAATTAAACATGTAGGATCATTTGGAACTCCAATTGAAATCTTTGAGCCAAAAAATCAACTTGGGGTTTTAGTTTTAGGAGGTAAAGTCTTCTTTAAGAATAATCAAACTTTGCGATATAACAAATTAAACGATGCCGAACGTGAGAAATTCCACAACTCTGTAAAGGATTATTGTAACACGATTTATGCGATAAATAAAATATTCAAAGAAGATGGTAAAGTCGTTATTGGAGTCTATGTTGTTTTAGATAAAGTCGAGCGATTTACCCAGCAGATAGTCATAGATACAATGGATAAAGTAAACGAATTAAGTGAGAAAGTAAATCGATTCGTTTTCAAGACCTTTTAGAACTATTCTTTGGTAATTAAAAAAAAACGTAATTGCGGCTAGGAATTAAATCACGATTTTTACACAATTAAGAAATATCCAATATCACATACTTGAAAATATACGAATAACTATTTTTTGCTGATAGTTTTTGCTATGAAATTAAGTTCCTTTGAAATCTTATGATCATATCTTTCTGAAACTAAATTCAAGGAATTAGTCCACCAGTCATGAATGCTCAAATTTTAATTCCTCCAAAAAGCAGTATCAAAAGTATCATTGTAGTCTCCAACTTTATCAATGATAGAATATTGAACCACAGAAATATACCAATTATGGACTTGATAGTCTAGATTTTATCAAAAACAGTGGGGGTTTTTAGCATATTCTATGTTCCTCAATCTAATTATTCATCGGAAAAACCATTCCAAAACACTACCAAGAATCAACAAGAAACTACTAAAAAATAACAAAAACATGGGGTTTAGCTTTTACACCTAACAAAAAAAGATCATACAAGTCTAGCTGAGCTACCTGGGTGGTTTTACCCTTGGATGCGATACTTACGAACAAGTGTTAAACCCCCCCTTAAAACAACCATTTATGAAAAAAACACATTATGAGTAACTAGTACTCAACTATAGGGGGGTTTAGCTTTCAGGCAATAAATGAGGAGAAATTCAACATTATATTTGAACGCCAAATTCTTGGCTAAATTCAGGAATTTGTGAAATCAAATAATATACAAGTACTAAATTTATAAATTGTAGCAAAAGTCCAAGTTGAATACAAAATTTTGCCAATCTTGGATCGTTATTTCTTAGAACAAAATATGCAATTATTCCCCCAATTAATTGTAAAAAAACGGGGAACAGAATCCACCAAAGACTTTGTTGTCTTTCAGGATGCATAATTGTGGTTTCTTGAATGAGTTATTTAGAATCTTGCTTTTTACGTACTTGGTTAATTTCGATTTCTACTGTTTCTAATGGTTCATCTACCTGATTTCTTCTAATAGAGAACATTTTTGGTTTATCAAAGTCATTCGTACAATCAGGGCAGGCATAAACCAAAATTCTGTGCTCGTTAGGGGCTTTTGGGTTTGAAAGACGTGGATAATATACTAATCTTGCCCCACAATCAACACAATATCTGTTGGCCCTCCTAGTTCTGGCCAATGTAAATCTCCTGCATTATACCTAATTTGCGATCAGATATTAGATCTAGGCTGTCTAAAGCAGTAAACCAAATGGTTCTAACATTCTATATTTCTAAATTCGAATTTAGAAACAATGAATAGCGCCGCCCGTCAGACTTGGACTGACGACCAACGGATTAACAGTCCGACGCTCTACCACGCTGAGCTAGGGCGGCACAGGTTTGTACCTTGATCAAAGCGATTTAATTCTTACTAAATAAATTTTAGATAAAAAATGTAAAATCAATTAAATTTTGCAAAAAATTCACGTATTTCTTCATTATAATTTTCAACCAAATCAACAATTTCCATATGTTCGTCAGCAGTTGGTTCTCTTTTGTGATATACCTGAAATGCACTCAAAGCTGAGCCAACCATTTCTCCAACAAAAAATCCACATAAAAAATCACCGATATTTTTACATTGCCAAATATTTCCAATGCGTGGGGAGGTCCCAGCATTTTTGTAAAGAGCTAAAGTTTCTTTAATTAGATTAATAGTTTGATTTTTGAATTCAGAATCAAGTGTCATAATTAGTCTAGACACCGGTATAGGTTATAGTTATTTTTCTATACCTTTTGATTGTGAGGAGATATAGATTCCATCAAGAAAAACTCTATGATCCTTGTTTTTTATTTTAGTCTTTTGTTCGATTTCAGCTGCACTCTGAGTTACCTCAGAAAATACCGGACCAGTTAAAATTATCTCATCACCTTTAGAAACTACTTTTGTTTGTCCATGAATTCTGGCTACTCGGGCTGAACGCTCTCCCTGAAAATTTTCAATTAAAACTTGTTTGTTTTTAACTTTCGCGGTGATTGGAAAGTGCGCATATACAAGTTTCATTCGAATTGTGTATCCAACAATTACTCCCTCGCAAAGAGTTCTGATAATTGATTTAACATTATTCATAATAGCAAAATCTTTTTTCCTGTTTCTAGGGGTTTTTATGAAAATGCTCTTATCTTGTATTTCTAATAAAACAGGGATTTTTTTGAAGTTTTTGAATGTCTTACCTAATGGACCAGATACTCCAAGCATGCTTTTTTTGAGAGAAATTGTAACTTTATCAGGTATTTCTACAGAAGTTACAAAATTTTCTGCTTGTTTAGTAGACATAGCCTATCAAAAACCCTCCAATTCCTTTGTTAACTGCGTCATGATGTGACATCACTCCTTGATTAGTAGTAACTAGCAACATGCCTCTTTGGTATGATGGCAAATATTGTTGCTCCCAAGCCGAATATTCGGTTTTTTTAACTTTAAATCGTGGAGTAATCGCACCACATTTAGTAATTTTTGCCAATAATTGAACTTTAAATTTACCACCACGGTTGTCTTCAATGCGTTCAAATTTTCCAATGTATCCTTGCTTTTCCAATGTTTTAAGAATCTCACTTGCTAACTTTGAAGTTGGAAGAATGGTACATTCAGACTTTCTTCTGGATTCAGTATTGTATAAGGACACAAACAGATTTGCTAACACATTAGTTGCAGGCATTATATCATCTCACTCACATATTTTTTTTAAATCCCAAGGATTCAGCTACTTCTCTAAAACATCTTCGGCAAAGAAGTAGCTTATATTTTTGTATAACTGCAGTATAATCGCCACAGCGCTTACACCAACGTGATCCTCTTCCAAAATTGTGTTTTTTTCTTCCTGTGAATTCATAAGATCTATTTTTTGCCATTATACTATCTGCGCTCCAAATTCACGTGTCAAGAATTCTTTTGCGTCATCAGACGTAATTTTATGAGATTTTCCAATTTTCGATTTATGTTTGCTTCTAAATCTAATGTTAAATCCAGGACGAGTTATAGACACAGCCACATCAAGAGCAAGGATTCCTATTTTTGGTTCATATTTTATTCCAGGAATGTCAATATGTTCTAAAATTCCAAAAGACACATTACCAAAATTATCAAAGGATGAACCTTTAATTTGATTTCCCTTTGCTTCTAAAAGACGTTTAAGAAGAGCCTTGGCTTCTTTTCCTCTGCTGGTTACTGCGACACCAATTGGTTCGCCCTTTCTAATGCCCCAGTCTCTTTGTGCAGCTTTTGCATTTCTTGAACAAGCTTTATTGCCAGATATTTGTTCTAAAGCTTTTTTTGAAATTTCAATAATTTCCCCAGATTTTCCAACCCCCATGTTTAGTACAACTTTTTCAAGTCGAATTTCTTTCATAATATTTTGAGTTTGTTGAGCCATATTCATCATCTAATTTGTATTACGGGTTTATCTTTTCCCACCAACATTACAAGTGTGGTAGGAAGCTCAATTTTTCGTTCACCTAATGCTATTAACACACGTTTTGGCAACATGAATGTACCTTCTTTAATTTCCTCTATTGAACCTATTTGTCCTGTATTAACTCCTTTAATTACAATTACTTGTGAGCCTTTTTCTAATTTTATTACATCAATAATTTTTTGTTCAGGTACCTGAATTAAACACGAATCCCCCACATTCATTGCTTTATCAGAAATTGAGGAACGTCCATCATGAAATCCAATCTGAGTTTTTCCATTTTTTATTGTCGTCTTACTAGTAACTTTGACTAATTTTTTTGATTTTTCTGAATCATTAATTTTTATTGGTTTTAGTATTTTCGAATCTTGCGGAACAAGACGATAAATATCTGAAATGCCTTCTAGTTCAACGACGTCCATTAATCCAATTCCATGATGCAATGACTTCCTTTTAATGCCATCAACAGTAATTTTGCCTTCATAAATTGTTGATTTTGCTTCTCGTAATGTTGATACGATTTTTAAGGTATCACGTAAAAATACTGCAGTAGGAATAGCATAATTCTTTGAATGAGGTCCTGGTCTGACGGTGATCACAAATCGTTTATCCTTTCTAGTTATTCCCCAAAAAGTTGGAGCCATTTGTCTTTTAAGCTTCTTACTGCCTGCAATGCTAACCATGTTTAGTTTTTAACCTCCTTAGAGTTTGTTTTAGTTTTTTCCGGTTTAGTTTCTTTAGTTTTTTCCGGTTTAGTTTCTTTAGTTTTTTCCGGTTTAGTTTCTTTAGTTTTTTCCGGTTTAGTTTCTTTTGGAGTAGATTTAGGTTTTTTACCCTCTAATTTACTTTTACGCCAATGATCATCAGTGTTAAGTGAGGTAATCAAGATATTAGAAGACGGAATGTAAACATCAATTTTTTCCCCTTTTAATTTTTCTTTTTTAATTCCTTCAATTGCTATACAACCTTTTGCTACAGAAATTTTTGTGATTTTTCCATCAATGCCTTTGTATTCTCCTCGAATAATTCGGACAGAATCATCAAGAGATAATCGTATACTTCGTTTTCCATATTTTTTTCTAAGTTCTTTTGAAAGTGGTCCTGAAAGTTGTTTACTTCTTACAGCATATGGTGCTTGATAGATTTGACGGTTTCTCATTTTTGTTGGTTTCAATTATACCACCATTGATGCTATACTTGCTACTCTAGGCCATTTTTCTGCTGCTTCAGCAGCTACAGGTCCTTTGATGTCAGTTCCTTTAATTTCGCCTTCTGGAGTTACAAGAACTGCAGCATTGTCTTCAAAAGTTACTCTAACTCCGTTTAGTCTTCGAACTGCGTACTTTTGTCTAATTACAACTGCGCCATGAACTTGTTTTCTTAATTCAGCTGGGCCTTTTTTCACTACAACACTGACATAATCACCCACAGCAGCTGCAGGCAGTCTAGATGCACGTGTTTTGATTTTATGAACCATAATTATCTCTAATATTTTAGCGCCAGTATTATCAGCACATTTAATTTGAGCACCTACAGGAAGTACTCTGGTTACATAAGGCCTAAATTCTTGTACACCTTTTGCTTTACCACGACTTCTACCTTGTGACACTACTTTTTAACCTCCACAACAACAAAGGAAACAGATTTTGAAATTGGTCTACATTCTCCAGTTAAAACTAAATCGCCTTCTTCAACATCAATACATGAGGGTTTGTAAGCATGAATTGTACTTTTACTTCTGGCGTATCTTTTGAATTTAGTAAAATAAACAAGCGATTCTTTTTGTAATACAATTGTATTTTTGGCCTTTGCACTAACAACTTTACCTTCAAATAATTTTCCTCTAACACTTAAAATTCCATGAAATGGACAATGTTTATCAGTGCACTCTTTTTTTGGCACAGTGATTGGAATTCCTATATTTCTTGTCATATCTTTGTCTCCAATCTATCAAATGATCTTTTTTCAAAAAGAGTCCCTGATAGAGTTGTTTCCTTATTGTTAACATGGAATTTCCAAGTATTGTGTTTTTTTGGAATCATTTTAAATCCTTTTTTTGTATTAATGACAAACATGGATTTAGTCTCATCAACAATAGTACCATATAATCCTATAATCTGCTTGTTAGGTGAATCTGAAATCATTGTTTTTAGTCCAACTAATTCATGTATTTGGATATTTTCAAGCGTAATCATTTTTTCTTCATCTCATTTAATTTTGTCAAGATTCTTGCAATATTCCGTTTCAATGGTTTTATCTTCCCGCTTTGCTTACGCAATGTACCCTTAGCAGAATCTATTTTCAGTTTTGTAAGATCTGAACGAAGTTGCTGCAATCTATCTAGTAAATCCTTTTCATTTAATGCGTTTATCGTTTTCATTTTTAATCTAGTCATTTCTTTAATTTATTTTCCTCTTCTTCCATCGTTTCAATCGATTTCATTTTTTCTGCATCAATTTTAATTTGTTCAGTTTCTGTTTTGGGTTTATCATCATGTTCAGGTTCTGTTTTGGGTTTATCATCATGTTCAGGTTCATCGCTCTTCTTTTCTATAGATTCATCTTTAATCGTTGGAACAGCATCTTGCTTTACTTTTTCTTCTTTTTTCTGTTTAAATTCAAATTCAGGAATGAGTTTTTCTTTTTCAGCTATTCTAATTCTAATTCCAATAAGTCCCATAGGAGTTTTTACGTGAGCAATGTCCTCAGATACTATTACATCTGCATGGTGACCTGCTCTTGGTAAAATTCCAACAGAATGTTTTTCAAATGCAGAACGGTCACCTCTTAATTTCCCAGAAACTGTAATTTGAACTCCCATTGCTCCCCCTTCCATAATTTGTTGCAAAGTCCACATTGTAGCACGTCGAAATGCGGTACCTCTTTCAATGTGAGACGCGAGTCTATTACACATAACACTTGGGGACAATTCTGGTTTTGGAATTTCAACAACAGAAATCTGTGGATTTTTTAAACCAAATTGTGAAGTAAATACCTCAGTTAATTCTTGAATACCACTTCCTTTACGTCCTATTACAATTCCGGGTCTGGTGACATGCAATACTATACGAGAGCCTGTTGGAGTTTTAGATATTTCTACCTTTGAAAAACCTGCATCTTTAATTTTTGCTCGTAGATAATCATTAAGCAACATCATATTATAATTATCTTTAATTACATTTTTTACAGCTGACAATTCTATACCTCTTGAGCTACGATTTCAACATGAGTCAATACATTATTTTTTGGAGTAGCTCTACCCATTGCTCTTGGAATGAATCTTTTTATTACTACCCCTTTGTGTACATTAGCGTTAATGATTTTGAGTCTATCTAAGTCCATACCCTTGTATTCAGCATTAGATTCTAAATTATCAAGAAGTTTAAGAAATTCAATAGCAGATTTTTGTGGATATCGTCCTGACATAACTCCAGGATCAGATTTATGGCCTACTTGATTCTTATACCTTCTAAAAGGAACAGCACGTTTCAGATTTCTTACACTTTGAAGATAGTCTCTTGCTTTTTCTATAGAAAGGCCTTTAATTGCAAGTGCAATTTCACGAGCGTGTTTATGTGAAATTTGTTTTTCTCTCAAAGAAGCTCTTACATGTCTTGTAGAATCAAAATTTTGAAACGCGTATTTGAATTTAGACATATTAATCACTTCAATGGGACGTATAGACTTGACCTGGATGCACCTACTCCAGGAGCACCATGCGAGACTCTTTTGTTTGTAATAACGAATTCGCCAAGATAATGGTTAATCATTTGTGGAGAAATAGTAACAGGAGTAAATTCTTTTCCCGAGTATACATTTACTTGGACACCAACCATGTAAGGAAGAATTATCAAATCTCTTAGGTGAGTTCTAATTGGGTTCTTTAGATTACCTGCCTTTGCGGATTTTATCTCTTCAATTAATTTTCTTTTACTCTCATTAATTCCGCGAGTAAGAGATCTTCTAGCTCTAGATGGAAACATCTGAAAAAGTTTCTCCATGGACAGTTTCTCCAATTCCTGTAAATTAATTCCGTGATAATCGAATTTTTTAGCCATTATCTTTCTCCTTGATTGTAAATAGGGAGGATTTTAGAACCATATTATAGCATTCCTATCTTTGTTGCTAAATCTCGCGCCTTATCTGGGGTTTCAAATTTTACAAAAGCCTTTTTCCCATAAATTGTTCTAGCGGTATTTACACGAAGTACTTTTTCATCGTATAGGATCTTTATCGCTTGGGCAATTTTTGGTTTCTTGGCATTATCATCTACAATGAAACAAATTCTTTGTTCTTTTTCTACCATAGCAAATGTTTTTTCTGTAATGTAAGGTCGTAAAATAATTTTTGTGGCCTCGTCTAAATTCATTTTAATTTCACCATTAATTCAAGATGTGTGGATTTAATTTTAGAAATTTCCTCAATTGCACTTTTTGAATAAACTGTTAATCTAATTGGAACTGCTCCTGGTGCTAAATCCAAAACACTGAGATTCTTCACAGAACAGACTTCAACTCCTCGAAATGAACCACACGCTTTTGAAAGTTTAGCATCATCCTTTGTTACAAATAAAACGCTTCTTCCAGTTTTTATCCCACGTCCCCTTAATGCAGATTTTCCACTTCTAGCTTTTCTAGATAGCAATCTTTCAATGTCTGGAGTTAGATGAAGTGCTCCAAGGATTTTTTTCATATCTCTAGCTTTTGAGACTTTTTCAATATCATCTGAAACTATTATAGGAAAGGAATCGATTTTTTCTAAGATATGACCACGAGACTCGATGATTTTCTTTGACGAAGTGGCTGCAATAGCTGAACACAGTGCAAGTTTGTTTTCTTTTTTATTTAGTTTTTTTACAATAACTTTTTCTGAAGTAGGAGCATGAGCTTGTCTTCCGCCTCGAATTGACGCAACCTCTCCTGCTTCGCCTTGTCGTCCTCCGCCTCCTCCTCTCATACGGGCAATTCTTGCTCTGCCTTGACCAGTTGGCGGATTATTTGAATCAGCTACAACATCTTCTCCTGCAGTTGGATGTCGCCCTTGTTTTTGAAATTTATTAGTTGTAAGATGTATTACTGCTTTGTGAATAAGATCTTTCCTAAATGGGGTAGAAAAAACTAAGGGTAATTCAATTTCAGTTTCTTTTGTTCCAGTAGTCGTTAAAGTTTGAATCTTCATTACAAAATTACCTCCAGAATATTTGGTTTGAGAATTTTAGAAGGTACGTTTCTTATTTGAGAACGTAATTTAATTAATCGTCGATAAGTTCCTGGAACAGAGCCTTTTAAAATAACAAAGTCACCATCCACTAATCCAAAATGTTTGTAACCTCCTTCTGGGTTAATCTTTATTTCATTTTTTTCGGTATTACTCATTATCATAATTCTTTTATTGTATTCAATTCTTTGATGAAATCCTCTTTGACCTGCTCTGGGAACTGTGTACATTACATTTTGAGGAGAAATAGGACCTAATGAACCAACTTCTCTTACGCTTTTTCTTGATTTGTGTTGTTTCTTTTTCACACCCCATCTAGTAATTGGGCCTTCCCATCCTTTTCCTTTAGTAATGGCAGCAGTGTCAACGCTTGCCCCAGTCTCAAAGACTTGATCAATTTTCACTTCTTTACCCAGTATGTTTTTTACAAATTCAAATTGTTTTTTAATGTCTCCTCCCTTTACAGCAGCTTCAAAAATGTAAGGTTTCTTTTGATCAAGATTGGAGGTTGGGGTAATTCCAACTATGGCATAAATTGCTTTAATTCGACCAAGATGTTTCTCAACTTGTTCTGAATTACTTCCTTCAGTTTTTAATTTTAAAAATTTTGAAAAATGTTTTGGTAGGTCTTTTGCATAAATATCAAAATCAGCTTGAAATCCCATATGCACTTTTGTGTATCCACGAATTCCCATTACAAATAATGGGGGAGTAACAATAACTGTTCCAAGACTAACAAGTTGTTTTCCAGAGTTTGGAGTTTTATCTCTATCATCTATACTAACAAGTTGAACGCATCCAACTTTGAAACCTGCATGCGCTAATAGTTTTGGTTCTTCAGAGTCAATTTTAGGCCATGCGCGAATTCTAGCTTCCATACTTTTAGCACGTCCTCTCGGAAGATATGCCAAACTTCCTCTACGTGGAGAACTACGTTTTCTATGACCCATAGATAAACGAAAAAAGTCGTTAACCCCATTATATATCTACTAAAAATTTCAAGGTTTACATGAAAATTTTGTAAAAATTATCAAGTACTTAACAAGCCTTCTATGGAATAAAATATTGTTATGGAACCTATAACAACTCCAGCAATTCCTATTATTATTGCAAAGAGAAGAAACTTTTTTTGTTTAGCCATATCTTGTGATCTAATTTTTGGATATTAAATCTAATGTGTTTGAAATAGATTAAGAATTGAAAGCACGCCATTGATTGCCTCGTCTAACCTAATAGTATCAGTAGCCTGATTGGGAAAGAAATTCAAAATTTTTGAATTTTGAACTTGGTTAATTTTTCCACCCATAATTTCATGAAGACCACGCTCAGGAGAACCAAAAACTACAAGAGTCGACACATTCCCTTCTGAAAATGATTCTAGAAATTCTTTCGAAATTAATTTTCCTCTTCTGGATGTTAAAATAATTTTTCCGTCCCACGACGAAAGTAATGAAAAAAGATTCCCTCGTTCTTTTACTTTGTATCCCCAATACTCTTTTACATCATCTCTAGAAATCTCTTTAATTGTGAAATTAGGACTACTAGTTTTAAATTGCACCGTTATTCTTTGCCCAGTTTTTTCTTTCCCAAAATATGGTACCAAATGATTAATCGCAGTATCTACAAATTTTTTTCCTTTTATTGAAACTACTAGTCCCTCTCGTATATCACCAGAATTGATTTTTCTTGGATCTGAGATTTTGCTGTGACTTGGAATATTTAATGGATGTAAGATCCCAGCATATTTTAGTAAATCCATTTTTGGATACAAATTTCTTCTAAAATATTGCGGAGTTTCCAAATATTTTAAAATTGTAGCCATGAGTATGGCATCACTTTTTTCCCCTAAAGTTTCATGATAAATGAAAATTTCATCTATTTGAAAAATAGAACACGCCCTTGCTATTTTAGAAATTTTAGCAGATTTTTCCTTTTGTGTTATATCATCAGATAAAGACGAATCAGGAATAGCGATCGAAATTGTCAATGTATTAACTTTATTTTAATTGTAATAATACTATCTGTTAGCTTTTGTCAGATGGATATTTTTCAGATGCATTTTTTGAGTATTTTTTAATTTGTTCTTCAGGCATGATTTCAAATGTTTTTGTGTCAGCTAGGATTTGAGACATTATGATATGTTGTGGACTTTCTTTATCTTCACTTGCAATGGATATAGATGCAGCAGCTAGTGTCCCAGCATCATCAAAAGAAATATCTGGTTTGTAATTTTTTTCAAGAAATTCTGTTACTTGATCAGATCCTGAACCAATTGCTACTGCATCATAAGAGATGTATGTTCCACTTGGATCTGTCAAAAAAAGTTCCGGTCCTCCAGAGTCAATGCCTCCAATTATTAATGATACCCCAAATGGACGAACTCCAGCATACTGTGTAAATTGTTGACATTGATCAGCCAAGTGTTTGGCAATGGCTTCAACATCTACTATTTCGTCATAAATCAATTTGTTACTTTGAGAGAAAAATCTCGCATTATCAACTTGGCTTCTAGCGTCTGGAATGTAACCTGCTGCTGCTACTCCAACATGATCATCTATTTGAAATATTTTTTGAGCAGTTTGAGAAATCTGAAGTTTTCTTGGTTTTTCTTCTACAGCAATGATGATTCCATCTTTACTTTTAATCCCAACTGCAATTGTTCCACGTCGTACAGTTTCAATTGCATATTCTACTTGATATAATCTACCATCAGGCGAAAAAACCGTAATTGCTCTATCATATCCTTGTTGTGCTGGTAGCAAATCAATCTTGAATGCTTTGAAAGTTTAATTTAAGTCTAGTCCCGTTCAAATTGTGCATTTTGAAATTCCTTTTAGTGGTCATGAAAATATTAGATCACTTCACAAAAATACAATTGAGATTACAAAGGAATCTACTCTAACTCCAAGTGGAGATTGCATTATTGGGATAAATGCAAAATATGGTTGCAGTGAGATCCCATCTAAAATTAAGGAAAAACTAAAAGATCCTAATTCTAGAGTAATTTTTTCTATTATTGTAAATGATTATATTTTTAAAATTAAAGGAACAGGACATCGAGATCTTATTTGCTCCGATCCCAATGACATTGTTTTAAGAAAAAGTGACTATGTTTGTCCCAGAACTTTAGCGGTAAATTGTGATAAAGCCTCAGATTCTATTCCAAGAGAATTAATTCAAATTTTACAAAATCCAAAAACTAATGGGATTTTTTCAATTGAAATTATTTAATTTTAGAATTTTCTAAAACATTTGTTAACGCACGATTAACAATTTCCATAAGTAGGTATTGATTATAATTTTCAATTTCGGAGGTTTTTTGATTTTTTGTTTTAGAATAAGTTTTTTGTGAGATATTTTTTACAAGTTTTTCGATCTTGCCAGAGGTTGATTTTATGAGATTAGCGTATTTAGAATCAAAATCATCTGGGGTATCATACTCTAAAAGTTTTGTAGAAGTTCCATAAAATTTTGCAATAGCTCCTCTACATTCTTTGATTTTCACAACTTCAATTAATCCTGAAATTTTTAAAATATCTATATGATGTCGAATAGTGGTTAGTGCTTTATTATATCCAGTTTTTTTTAATTCGGCTAAAATTTGTTCAGCATTTAATTGTTTTTTGTATAATATTTTAAGAATTTTTGTTCTAGTTGGTTCTTCAATAGCTTTAGCTTGTATTCCTGAAGTTGTAACTATTCTATTTACCCTAATAGATTTTTCCATTAATATAGACATTATAGTTTTGAGTTATCAAGTAAGCTAAAAGATCGTTGTATCATATTTTTTTGTCTATTCGCATCAATTTTTTTTTAGTATTAGTAATCTTCAATCCCTATGATAATAACTAATTTAT
>SMUZ01026719.1_pt1 | contig 13088 bp, 8 predicted proteins | sample 2456421 | NCBI WGS metagenome assembly SMUZ01 (sample SAMN11095932, study PRJNA526329) | marine sediment metagenome | biome: Marine sediment; feature: Surficial sediment; material: Deep marine sediment; isolation source: Hadal surficial sediment | place: Pacific Ocean | collected 2014-11 | depth 0-1... | reverse complement strand
GGGAGTCGACCTCAACTGACGAGACCGCCGAGCAGCCACCGGATCTCGACGAGCTCCGCCGTCGGCTCGATCTGCTGGCCGAGGAGGTGGAGCGGCTGCGCAGCGGGGAGGCGCCCAGGGCCGGACTGAGCGCCGACGCAGCGCGGGCGATCGGGCTGGCGCCGTCTGCCGCAGCCACCTACGGGCAGGGACAGGGCCTCTCGATCGCCGGCTACGGCGAGATGCTCTATGAGAACTTCGCAACCGAGAACGAGGCGGGCGCGCCCGCCGGCAACGGCACGCAGCTCGACTTCCTGCGCGCCGTGCTGTACGCCGGGTACCGGTTCAACGACCGGTTCCTGTTCAACTCGGAGATCGAAGTCGAGCACGCCAACGAGATTTCCGTCGAGTTCGCGTATGTCGATTACCAGGCGCACGAGCACTTCGGCGTGCGCGGCGGCATGTTGCTGCTCCCGATGGGGCTGGTCAACGAGTTCCATGAGCCCACGGTTTTTCTCGGCGCCGAGCGGCCGGTCACCGAGAACCGGATCATCCCGTCGACCTGGCGGGAGAACGGCGGCGGCATTTACGGGTCGATCGACCGTGTGGCGTTCCGCGCCTACGTCGTCAACGGCTTCAACGGGTCGCACTTCTCGTCGAACGGCGTCCGGGGCGGTCGGCAGAAGGGGAGGAACGCCAAGGCGAGCAACATGGCGTTCACCGGGCGGATCGACGTGACCCCAACCCCCGGGATCTTTGTCGGCGCCAGTCTGTATACCGGCGGCTCGGGACAGGGCGACCTCGTCGTGGACGGGCGCGAGATCGCCGTGCGGACGACCATCGTCGATCTGCATGGTCAGGCGCAGATCCGCGGTCTCGACGTCCGCGGGCTCTTCGCGCGCACCAGCATCGACGATGCGGCCGAGCTGAATCAGGCGCTGGGGCTGACCGGATCGAGCGGGGTCGCCGAGCGGATGCAGGGCGGCTACGTGCAGGTGGGCTACAACGTACTGTCGCAGACGGCGTCTGCCGGGGGCGTGGCGCTGACGCCATATCTTCGGTACGAGCAGGTCGACACGCAAGACCGGATGCCCGTGGGGTTCGAGCGCAGCCTCGCGACCGACAACACGTTCGTCACGCTGGGTGTCGAGCTGAAGCCCATTCCGAACGTAGTCGTGAAGGTCGACCATGCCTGGGTGAGCAACGACGCCGATACCGGCGTCAATCAGTTCAACGTCAACATGGGATATGCCTTCTAGCACGCCCACAGGAGACGGGAGGAGCCGACGGGCTTCGCCAGAGTCTTCCTCAGTCGGCTGAGTGGTGTGATGGCTGTGGCGAGGGTCCCGGGTGTCGGTATGGTTGCGGTGTTGCTGCTGCTGGCGGGGGCCGCAAGCGCGTTCCAGGGCCGATTCATCTCGCGTGACGAGGCGCTCGCCGCGGTGTTTCCCGGGGCGGTCGTCGTGGCCGAGCGGGTGTTCCTGACCGCGCAGCAGATGGCGGAGATCGCCGAGATCGCCGGGGTCGAGATCGAGAGCGGTCTCGTGGCCCGCTACGTGGCGACGCGGAACGACACCGTGATGGGCCGCGCCTACGTGGACACGCACGTCGTGCGGACCAAGCGCGAGAGTCTGTTGATCTCCCTCGAGGCCGACGGGTCCGTCAGGCGGATCGACGTGACGGCGTTTCTCGAGCCGCCCGACTATCTGGCACCCGAGCGTTGGTTGCGGCAATACACCCGGCGCCAGCTGGACGACGACCTGGCGTTGCAGCGGGCGATTCGCCCGATCGCCGGCGCCACGCTGACAGCGAACGCTACCAACGCGGCGGTGCGCCGGGTGCTGGCCATCGACCAAATTCTGGAACAGGTGACGCGATGAAGTGGTGGGAGCAGTGGGCGTTCAACCTGTTGCACGGCGTGGTGGCGGTGACCGGCGTCGCCTACCTCTACATGAAACAGGTGATGGTGGCCACCGACCCGTTCGCCGTCATCAATCATCCGTGGCAGTCCCCGATGCTCTCGCTGCACATCGTGGCCGCGCCGGTCTTCATCGCGTTCTTCGGCATGCTCTTCCGGTCCCATACGCTGGCAAAGCTGGTGTCGCCGAACGCCGCCAACCGTCGCACCGGGTGGACGTCGCTGATCAGTTTTTCGACGATGGCGCTGACCGGCTACTGCCTGCAGGTGGCGTCGGACCCGGCGTGGCGGGCGGGGCTCATCTGGGCCCATATCTCGACCAGCCTCATCTTTGTCGCCGGCTACGGGGCACATCTGGCGATCGCCTGGCGTCTGTCCCGGGTGCCGCCGATCGCCGCCGGCGCCGTGCCTCGGGCGGTCCGTTTCCCCCAATGAGAGTCGCGACGACCGTCGTGCTCGCGCTGCTCCCGTTCGTCTCGCTGCCGTCCCTGTGCTGGCCGCGCGCCACGGCGTCCACGCCGCACGCGGTCCAGCGCACCGTCTACCTGATGGGCACCCGCGCGACGCTGGTCCTCTTCACGACGGCCCGCGCCACCGGGTTGCGGCAGCTCGAGGCGATGGTTCGGAGCCTGGAGCGGACCGAAGCGGAACTCAGCACCTGGCGGACCGACAGCGTCCTGAGCACCCTCAACCGCCAACCGGTCGGCGAGCCGCTGGAGCTGCCGGCGGCGGTCTGTGCGCTGTGGGGCGAGCTGACGGCGTGGCATCGGGCCACCGACGGCGCCTTCGACCCCGCCGTCGGCGCGCTGAGCAAGGCGTGGGGCCTGCGGGCGGCCGGACGCCATCCGTCGCCTGGTCAGCTGGCGGCGGCGAGGGCCGTGACCGGGTTGACGCATTTCCAGTTCGAGGCCTCGGCCTGCCGGGTGACGCGCCTGGTGGACGTGACGCTCGACGCCGGCGCGTTCGGGAAAGGGGAAGCGCTGCGTCGTCTCCTGCGGCAGCCCGCCGGAGGCGGGTCCTGGATGGTCGATCTGGGTGGTCAGGTTGTCGTGTCCGGAGCACCGCCCGCCGGTGGCTGGCCGATTGCCATCGCACATCCGGCGCGGCGAGCCGAGACGGCCGTGGCGATCACCCTGGAGAGTGGCTCGCTCGCGACGAGCGGCGCCTCTGAGCGATCATACGAGACCGCGGGTGGAATGGTGGCGCACATCCTCGACCCCCGAACCGGTCGACCGCTGCATCGGCCCGGGTCGGTCACGGTGTGGCACGAGGACGCACTGACCGCCGATATCCTGTCGACGGCGCTGTATGTGCTGGGCCCCGAAGCAGGGCGACGCTATGCGGACGAACACGGGTTTGCCGCCCTGTTCCTGGCGCCGGCCCGTGGGGACCGTGAATCGGTTGTGCTCCGCGCCAGCCGGGCGTTTCGTCAGCGATTCCCGGCGGTCGCCCGCGTCGCCGACGACCCGCCCGCCCGACGCGCCGTTAGTCCGTGCGAGATGTTCACACCCCACGACTGGACCACCTTCGGGCCCGCGCAAGACTAACTTCCCATGTGCGACCGCCGATCCATCCCGCCTGGCGGCGTTGCTCGTCGGTCGAATGCTGCCCGTATGCGCCCTCCTCGCACCTGGCCAGCCGGGCGCCTCAACGCCCCCAAATGGGAACCTGTTCGTGCGCAGACACGAAGGTGGCAACGCCCACCGATGTCTTCTGTCTCCTGTCTGCTGTAGGACTGGCGTCCCCGTAGCCACTTGCCACGGCCTCGCGTCCGGTCTACGATCAGCGTGGCTAGATGTGCATCCGTTGAGGAGGGTGGAGCATTCGATGATCAGGCGTGTCCTTCGGCCGACCGCGTGCTGTCTGATGACGGCCGCGCTGCTCGCAGGCGACCCCGCGGGCGCGCAGCCAGCCCCAGGCGCCCCCGCCATCGAATACCGGGCCTTGCTCGATCAATATTGCGTCTCCTGTCACAACCAAACGCTGGTCGAGGGGTCGGAGGAGCCCCGGACAGCGCTTATCTCCCAGTTGCGGGCGGTGGGGTTGACGCTCGACACGCTCGACCTGGCGACCATCGGAGAGGACGCCTCGCAGTGGGAGCAGGTCGTGCGGAAGCTGCGGGCCGGCTTGATGCCACCGGCTGGACGACCGCGTCCCGACGACGCGACGCACGACGCCTTCCAAGCCTGGCTGGAGACCCAGCTCGATGACGCGTGGGCGGCCCGGCCGGACCCGGGACGGACGGCGACCTTTCATCGTCTGAACCGGGCCGAGTATGGCAACGCCATCCGCGACCTGCTGGCGCTCGAGATCGATGTCGACAACTTCCTGCCGGCCGATGACGCCAGCTTCGGGTTCGACAACATCGGCGGTGTGCTGCGGATGTCGCAGTCGCTGCTCGAGCGGTATCTGGCGGCGGGCCGGACGATCAGCCGTCTCGCGGTCGGCCGCCCGCCACCCACCGCCGTCTCCGAGACCTATCGCGCGGCCCAGGACGAGCAGCAGCACGAGCGCGCCGACGGACTGCCGTTCGGCACCCGTGGCGGGATGCTCGTGCGCCACCAGTTTCCGCTCGATGCCGACTACGACATCCGCATCCAGCTGAGCGGCACGCGGGGGTTGCGTGAGGTGTACCAGCTCGAGGTGACGGTCGACGGCGAGCAGGTCGAGCTGTTCACCCTCGGTCCCGCGCCGAGGGACGGGCAGCCGAATCCGTACGTCACCGGGTCGATGCTGGAGGTGCGGGTGGGAATCGACGCCGGGCCCCGGGAGATCGGGGTCGCCTTCTACCGGACCCCGCCGGTGCTGGTGGAGCAGGTGCGGGAGCGGTTCCAGAACCCACGCACGTCGGGGAACACCGGTGGGCCCGGTGGCGCGATGCCGTTCGTGAGCAGCGTCACGATTGCCGGTCCACACGACGCACGGGGTCCAGGGCGCACGCCGAGCCGGGCGCGCATCTTCGTCTGCCGGCCCACGCGCCCGTCGGACGAGCCGGGGTGCGCCCGAACGATCCTGTCCACATTGGCCAGGCGGGCCTATCGCCAGCCGGTGACCGCCAGGGATGTCGACGTGCTGCTCGAGTTCTATGAGATGGGGCGCGCCGACGGAGGGAGCTTCGATAAAGGTGTCGAGCTGGCGCTGCGACGGTTGCTGGTGAGCCCGGAGTTCTTGATGCGGATCGAGGCGGACCCGGCGGGTGCGGCCTCCGACACGCCCTACGCGGTGACCGACCTGGAGCTCGCCTCCCGTCTGTCGTTCTTTCTCTGGAGCAGCATTCCGGACGACGAACTGCTGGTGGTTGCCGAGCGCGGCGAGCTCAGCGACCCTGCGATGCTCGATCGCCAGGTGCGCCGGATGATCGCCGACCCCCGGTCGGAGGCGCTGACCGAAAACTTCGTCGGCCAGTGGCTCCAGCTCCGGAACCTGGCCACGGTGATCCGGCCCGGCGACCCGTACTCCCTGGCCTTCGACGAGACGCTCCGGCAGGGGATGATCCGGGAGACGGAACTGTTCGTCGGCAGCATCATCCGGGAGGACCGCGGCGTGCTCGAGCTGCTGACCGCCGACTACACGTTCCTGAACGCGCGCCTGGCCGGGCACTACGACATCCCGAACGTGCAGGGCAGCCACTTCCGCCGCGTCACGCTCCCGCCCGACAGCCCGCGTGGCGGGTTGCTCGGCCACGGGAGCATCCTGACGCTGACCTCGCATGCCATCCGCACGTCGCCGGTGCTGCGCGGCAAGTGGATTCTGAACAACATCCTCGGCACCCCGCCGCCGGACCCGCCGCCCAACGTGCCGGCGCTGGTCGACAAGAAGACCCACGCGAAGGTCGCGACGATGCGCGAGCGGATGGCGGCGCATCGCGACAACCCGGTGTGTGCCGCCTGTCACTCGATGATCGACCCGGCCGGTTTCGCGCTGGAGCGCTTCGACGCGATCGGGCGGTCGAGAGTGGTCGACGAGTCGTTCAATCAGCTCGACACGTCGGGCGTGCTGCCCGATGGGACGGCATTCAGCGGTGCCCGCGAGCTGCGCGCCGCGCTGGTGCGGAAACCGGAACGGTTCGCCAGCACCGTCACCGAGAAGCTGCTGACCTATGCCCTGGGCCGAGGGCTCGACTACTACGACATGCCGGCCGTACGGCGCATCGTGCGCGACGCGGCGGCGGACGACTACGGGATGCAGTCGATCATCGTCGGCATCGTGAACAGCTACCCGTTCCTGCACAGGAGATCCGAGTCATGATCGTAACCAAGAAGGCACTTGCACGTCGGACCGTGTTGCGGGGCATCGGCGCGACCATCGCCCTGCCCTTCCTGGACGCGATGGTGCCGGCGCTGACCGCCACGGCCCGGACCGCCGCGAACCCGGTGCCGCGTCTGGGGTTCGTCTACGCCCCGAACGGGATGTTCCTGCCCAATTTTCATCCGGTTGGCCCAGGCGGCCGCGGGTACGCGATCACCCCGATTCTGAAGCCGCTCGAGGCGTATCGCGACCAGATGGTGGTCATCAGCGGGCTCAGCAACAGCGGTGTCGTGAGCCCCAACGAGGGCGGCGGCGTGCACACACGCGCGCATGGCGGCTGGCTGAGCGGTGTGCTGCCCAAACGGACCGAGGGTGCCGACATCCGGGTCGGCAAGACGGTCGACCAGTATGCGGCCGACGTGCTGGGCGCCAACACGTCGCTGCGGTCGCTCGAGCTGACCACCGATTCGAACTTCGCCGTCGGGAACTGCGAGAACGGCTACAACTGCACCTACCAGAACTCGACATCGTGGCGGACCCCCACGCCCCCGTTGCCGCACGAGCGGGACCCGCGTGTCGTGTTCCAGCGGCTGTTCGGGGACGGCGGCAGCGTCGAGGCGCGGCTGGCGGAGATGCAGACCGACCGCAGTATCCTCGATTCGGTGACCGAGAGCATCGGCCGGATCGAGCGGCGGCTGGGGCTGCGTGACCGGTCGGCGGTCGAGGAGTATCTGGACGCCGTGCGGGAGATCGAGCGGCGGATTCAGCGGGCCGAGGGGAGCAACGCCAGCAACCCGCTGCCGACGGTGGCGCAGCCGGCGGGCGTGCCCGAGGAGTACGACGACCATATTACGCTGCTGTTCGACCTGCTGGTGCTGGCGTATCAGGCCGACGTCACGCGGGTCAGCTGCACCCAGATGGCACGCGAGCTCAGCGGCCGCACCTACCCGAACATCGGAGTGCCCGAGTCGCATCACGGCGTCTCGCACCACCAGCTCGAACCCCACAACATCGAGCAATACACCAAGATCAACACGCATCACATGTCGCTGTTCGCACGGCTCATCGAGAAGATGCACAACACGCCGGACGGCGACGGCACGCTACTGGATCACACCATCATGTTGTACGGCACCGGAATGGGCGATGGCGACCACCACACGCCGTACAACCTGCCGATCACCCTGGTCGGTGGGGGCTGCGGCCAGCTCGCCGGCGGCCGGCATATGCAATACGAGCTCAACACCCCGTTCATGAACCTGGGGGTCACCCTGCTCGACAAGGTGGGCGTCCACGTGGACCGCATCTCGGACAGCACCGGGCTGCTGGAGGATCTGTAGGGCCGCTGGTCGCGGGAGCAAGGCCCTTCAGGGTCGCCGGTTACGGTCGCAAGGCCCTTCAGGGCCGCCGTTGGAGACGAGAGATGCGAATTCTGCGCACAGCGAACCTGGCTGTCTTGGTGCTCGGGGTCTCTGTGTCCGCCGTTGCGAAGGCGGACCTGCCACTGATCGACGCCGTGCGGAGTGGCGACGTTGCGGCGGTGCGGGCGCTGCTCGACCAAACGGCGGATGTCGATGCGCGGGCCACCGACGGCGCGACGGCGCTGCACTGGGCGGTGCACGAGCAGCGCCTCCCGATCGTGGAGCTGCTGCTCGACGCCGGCGCGGACGTGACGGCGATGAACCGTTACGGCGTGCATCCAGCATCTTTGGCGGCCGAGAACGGCGACGCGGCAACTCTCGAGCGATTGCTCGATGCCGGCGTCGACCCGGACACGACGATGCCGGGCGGCGAGACCCTGTTGATGACGGCGGCCCGGACGGGCGACCCCGACACCGTGCGGGTGTTGCTGGCGCATGGCGCCGACCCGAACGCCCGCGAGAGCCTGCGTGGGCAGACGGCGCTGATGTGGGCGGCGGCCGGTAACAACGCCGCCGTGATCCATGTGCTGGCGGAGCAGGGGGCGGACCTGCACGCGCGGACCGACAACCCCTCGCCGAGTCCCGGCCGGACATTCTCGAGCACGCCGGTCACCGGGTTCACCCCGCTGCTGTTCGCGGTACGCGGCGGGCACCTGGAGGCCGTGCAGGTGCTGCTCGACGCCGGCGCGGACGTCAACGACACCGTCTCGGATGGCCAGAGCGCCCTGGTCGTGGCGGCCGCCAACGCCAACTGGGAGCTGGCCGCCTATCTGCTCGACCGGCGCGCCGACCCCAACCATGCAGGGGCCGGGTGGAACGCCTTGCACCAGACCGTCCGCACGCGGCGGATGAACATCGGATTCGGCACGCCGGGGCCGTTCGCCGCGGGCACCCTCGACAGCATCGACCTGATCCGGAAGCTGATCGCGCACGGGGTCGACGTGAACGCGCGCATGACCCGCAACGGCATCCGGGACGGCCAGCGCAACCGGCTCAACCGGCTCGGCGCCACCGCATTTCTGCTGGCGGCCAAGGTGACCGACGTCGAGACGATGCGGGTGCTGCTCGAGGCGGGCGCCGACCCGTTGATGCCGACCGCGGACGGCACGACGCCGCTGATGGTGGCGGCCGGGCTCGCGATCTGGAACCCCGGCGAGGATGGCGGGTCGCTGTCGGGGCAGGAAGACGAGGTGCTCGAGGCGGTCAGGATCTGCGTCGAGCTCGGCAATGACGTGAACGCGTCGAACTACCGGGGCGAGACGGCGCTGCACGGCGTCGCCTTCCGGGGCGCGAACATCGTGGTGGACTACCTCGTCGAGCAGGGCGCCGATCTCGACGCGCGGACCGAGGACGGCTGGTCGCCGCTGGCGGTCGCGCGGGGCCTGAGCTACTCCGACTTCTACAAGGCCCAGGTGCACACGGCCGCCCTGCTCGAGAAGCTGATGACGGCGCGGCGTATCGACACCGAGGGCGAGGCGCACCGCGTGCCCGGGTCGGTCTGTTACGACTGTCTCCAGACTCGACGCGATCAGATCCGGTTCGTGGCGGAACGCGACACGAAGATGGAGGCCGCGTTCGACCCGGCCGACAGGGGCAACCAGACCCCTGTTCCGGACCAGACGCCAGACCCCTGATCGGAATGCCCGTCGCCTCGAGACACTCCATTGGCGTGAACCCCCGCGTGTGACCCCTCCGCCCTGTGTTCGAGATGCACAGATTCTTCATCCGTCTCACCGGCCTCATCGGTCTCGCTGTGCTGGCAGTTGCCTGGCCTGTGACCGACCGAGACGTCACCGCCCAGGAGCCGCAACGGCTCAACCGGCTCATCGAGCAGCTCGAACAGGACCAGGCGGCGATCAGCGGTGTCGACTGGCAGTTCATCGACATGGAGCACGGGCCCTATCTCCTGGACCGGCTGCAGACCACGCTCCAGGGGTTGCGGGAGGAGGGCGCCACGAGACCGCGTCTGGCCCCGATCGTACGGATCCCGATGGAGGGGGACGAGAACGTGCGGTTCGCTACCAAGCAGGTGCTCGATCTGGGGGCGTTCGGGGTGGTATTCCCCCGTGTCGAGACTGCCGAGCAGGCCGAACGCGCCGTCAGCGCAATGCGCTACCCGCCGCAGCGAGGCGAGGCGTCGCCCGAGCCGGCGGGCCGGCGTGGATGGGGCCCCGGACGGGCCGCCCGGTATTGGGGGCTGGGGGTGGCCGACTACGCGCGCAGGGCGGACGTCTGGCCGCTCGACCCCGAGGGCGAGCTGTTCGCGATGATCATGATCGAGTCGGCCGACGGGGTACGGAACATCGACGAGATCGTCAGCGTACCCGGCATCGGTGCGATCTTCATCGGACCGGCCGACCTGGGGATGTCCCTTGGGGTTGGGCCGCCGACCCCGGCCCAACCTCCGGAAACGGAGGCGGCCATCCAGCGGATCCTCGAGGCCTGCAAGGCGCACGACGTGATCTGTGGTCTGGCCGAGCCACGGACCGAGTCGGAGAAGCGGATCGCCGAAGGCTTCCGGGTGTTGCTGGCCTTCTAGACGCCGACACACGAAGTCAAACGACCGGCGAAGCCCTCCGGCGACAACGTCTCGGTGTGCGCTGCTCAGGACGAATGGGCTCGAAGCCGGTGTCTATTCCGGGGCCTTGAACGCCCAGAGCTCACCGGCGAAGCCGCCGGCGGCGATGGCGACCACCAGATACTGCGTGTCGCCGAGCATGTAGGTCATCGGTGACCCGGTGGCCGGGACCGGCAGCGCCACCGTGCCCACCTCTACACCCGTCGCCTTGTCGTAGGCACGGAGCGCCGAGCCGCGCTCACCCTCAGCATTGGTAAACATCCCGCCGTCGCTGGCGATGACCAGCGTCTTGGTGACCAGGGTGCCGATACGCTGATTCGCCGCCCCGGTACGCGGCACGTCGACCCCCTCGAGGAGCGGGTGGTTGCGAATGTTGTCCGGGGTCTCCCCGTGTGCGACCTGCCAGACGATCTCGCCCGCGTTCAGGTCGATCGCCGTGATCCGTCCCCAGGGCGGCTTGACGATCGGAATCCCCTCGACGCTCAGGCCACCGAAGCCACCGCGACCGCCCCGACCGCCGCGTCCGCCGCCAGCGCCTGCCGGTGGCCTCGGCCGGCCCATGATGAAGTCCATGTTCGACCGCTCGGGGCTGCTGATCAGACCCATGTTGCTGACCTGCGTCTTCGAGTAGATGTAGAAGATGCCGGTCTCCGGGTCGAACGACCCGCCCGGCCAGTTCGAGCCGCCGGTCAGCGCCGGGATGTGCAACGTGCCCAGCGTGCCCTCAAAGGAGGCCACAGAGGGCGGCGTGTAGAGCGGGCCGACCCGGTAGGGTGCGATCACCGCTTCGGCACGTCTGCGCAGATCCGGGGTGAAGTCGATCAGGTCGTCGACGCTGATGCCCTGACGGTCGTACGGCGGCGGTTTGGTCGGAAACGGCTGGGTCGGTGACGTCACCTCGCCCGGCACGTCGGACGGTGGCACCGGCCGCTCTTCGATCGGCCAGACCGGTGCACCGGTCGCCCGGTCGAGCACGTAGAGGAATGCCTGTTTGCTCGGTTGGGCGAGTGCCTTGATCGGACGGCCGTCGACCGTGATGTCGACCAGAATCGGTGCGTTCGGCAGGTCGAAGTCCCAGACGTCGTGATGGATCGCCTGATAGTGCCAGACCCGGTTCCCGGTCGCGATCTCGATCGCGACGATGCTGTCGGCGAACAGGTTGTCGCCGAGCCGGTGTCCGCCGTAGAGGTCCCCGGTCGGCATCTCGACCGGCAGATACACGTAGCCCAGCTCCTCGTCGATCGTCATCTGACCCCACACACCGGTGTTGCCGGTGTAGCGCCACGAGTCGTTCAGCCAGGTGTCGTTGCCGAACTCGTCCGCGCCCGGGATCGTGTGAAAGATCCACTTCCGCTCCCCGGTCCTGGCGTCGTAACCCCGGATGTGGCCCGTGACGTTCTCCTTCGCGCGGGGCGCGACGCCGGGCAGGTGCGCCGCGCCGATCATGATGACGCCGTTGGCGATGATCGGTGCGGCGTGCAGCCCGATGTCGGCGGTGACCAGATCCAGGTCCTGGTCGAGTCCCAGCTTGAGGTCGACCATGCCGTCCTCGCCAAAGTCCGCTATCCGGTCACCGGTGCGGGCATTCAGGGCGATGAGTCGGTAACCGGGGGTCACGTAGAAGATCTGGCCCTCGGCGCCGTCATCCCAGTAGGTGAGCCCGCGTCCCGACAGTCGGCGTGGCGCGCCGGCGCCCCGCTCACCCTCGTTCAGCCGGTGTATCCACAGCAGCTCACCGGTCTCGGCATCGATCGCAACGGCGGCCCGGCGGGTGCCGGCGGTGGTGTAGAGCACGCCGTCGACCATCAGCGGGGTCGACTGGAAGACGAACTCCGGTCGCGGCCCGAGGCTCTCGGTCTTGAACCGCCAGGCCACCTCGAGGTCGCTGAAGTTGTCGGCGTCGATCTGGTCCAGCGCGGAGTAGCGGGTGTGCCCGAGGTCGCCCCCATAGGTCGGCCACTCGCCGTTGGGTGCGCCCAGCTGCGCGGCGGCCGGCGCCACCACGATCAGCGCGAGCGCGGCGACCAGAAGGAGAACGAAGCGTGCGGTGCGTCGCGGCATGGATTCCTCCGGAAAGAGCGAAGTCTACCCCGCCTTCGTTCGCCGGCGCTAACCGTGACGGCCAGACTTCGGCGGGTCCGCCGAAGCCTGGTGGCCGCCATGGCCTGCCGGCCGCGGTTGGCGAAGGCGGACAGTGTCCGCCCTATCCGTAGGGGACGTCAGTCAGGCGGGGGCCGCTTACCGGAGAAGCCCTCCCCCGTCTCCTGGACCGCGGTCTGCCGGACTGTCGGACTCACGCCCACGATCCTCATCCAGGAGCCAGGCGTGTCCTCGTCTTCGGTTTCGTCTTCGTCGATGTCCAGACGGATCCGTTGGCCGAGCACCTCGCAGCCGTTCGGTCAGCGCCTCGATGAAGGCGACACGTTGCTCGGGCTCTGGGCACTTCTGGTTCACGAGCTGCACACGCGCCGTGAGCACCCGATCGCCGTCGACCCCGAGGTCGAGCTGATACAGCGGCGGTCTCGCTGGTCCAGGTCATCTGTGGGTTGCAGCGGCCGCCAGGTGTCGGCGTTCGACGGACACTGCATGCCCTTCGGCATGACTCCCACAATCGTCGACGGTTCTTCGTTGACCCGCAGCATCCGTCCGATGACGTCGGGGTCGTCGCCGTAGCGGTTCTGCCAAACCTCGTAGCCGAGGATCACGACACGGTCCGCTCCGCGCTCGCTTTCTGCCGGCAGGAAGTCCGGGCCGAGTAGGACCGGCTGTCGCAGGAGCCTGAAGGTGATCGCGCTGGCGAGCGACCCGTTGACCCGTTCGGGGGCGTGGTCGTTGTCGCTCAGGTTGGCGGTGCCGCCTGTGAAAGCCGCCAGGTCGGTGAAGCAGGTACTTACGGGAGCCAACGCCCTGCAGGGCCGTTGGGCGGCGCCACACCGGGCTTTTG
>SMUZ01033215.1_pt1 | contig 13162 bp, 10 predicted proteins | sample 2456421 | NCBI WGS metagenome assembly SMUZ01 (sample SAMN11095932, study PRJNA526329) | marine sediment metagenome | biome: Marine sediment; feature: Surficial sediment; material: Deep marine sediment; isolation source: Hadal surficial sediment | place: Pacific Ocean | collected 2014-11 | depth... | reverse complement strand
CTTGCGTTTTCATACCTACCAACTCAACAGTTGCGTAAACTGTTCCCAGAAGTACTCTGCTGCTTCTTCGCTAGAAAGCGGCTGATTCGTACTCGTGCCAGAGCTGAACCTCCAAAATTTCCTGGTTCCCAGCTTAGTTCGCCCCGAGATACACTTATCCAATCGTTGTAGGAGTTGTTGTCGTCGATGTTGCTAAAACTGGTGCTGAACGAAATGTGGTCCCCGTCGTGTTCGAATACATCGAGTGTTTTTACAACCGCCAACGTCGCCACGGTTACCTTGGTAACATAAGTCCGGTGGCGTTCGAGGAACGGACAGGCGGTCGATTCCAAATGGTCCATTAAACCGGGGCAAAACCAGATGGCCGTATTTGATCTTGAAAGCTCTGGATATTGTGTCCGCTTTTCCAGTGTGGTCTGTATCTTTGTGCTGTCCCATTAGAACCCAAACTATTGCAGCCTACAGCACGACTCTCACACTGGATTGGCTAAAGAATAGGCAGGGCAATGGACTCGAAAAAAGTAGCTTCGAGGGAAAATCGTCAAACCAGGCTTGGACATCGATGGGGGGATTCCAGTGGCCGAGACTATCGCCTACAAAACAAAACGATTTTTCACACTGACCTTCGGCGTCACGTGGGTGTGCTGGTTTGCCGCTCCTTATCTTGGAGATCCGGAAACCGGAGATGCGATTTTCATCATTCTTATGCTAACCGGTTTGTTAACTCCGTTTGCTACCGCTTTGTACCTGACTCTTGCCTCTAAGAACGATGCGTTGAAAAAAACGTTTTTCAACAAATTGCTCAATATCAGGCTGATCAGACTAAGCAGCATTCCTCTTTTTCTAATACTTTTTCCTGCATCAATGATTGTATCGATACTGATTTCGACGCTGTTTGGCTATTCGTTTGACCAATTCACTGTGGCTGAAGAGTTTTCCTTCACCGTAGGGGCCGTCCCAACACTCCTTTTTCTACTGCTTGCTGCGTGTTTCGAGGAGCTCGGCTGGAGAGGGTATGCCGTTGAAAGTTTGAACAGTAATCGTAGCTATTTTGAGGCGACAGCAATTTTCGGCGTTCTCTGGTCATTGTGGCACCTTCCCATGTTTTTCATTCCGCATTCATACCAGGCGGAATTGCTTCAGGAGGATTTCTTCCTTGTTCTGAATTTCTTCGTGAGCATTGTGCCTTTGGCCTTCATCATTAGTTGGTTTTGCAAAAAAAACAGCGGCAGCATTTTGGGAGCAGTGCTGATTCATTCGATTATCAATTTCACACAGGAATTCTTCTTGGTTTCGCCGTACACCAAATGTATCCAAACCCTGGTTCTAATAGTTGTTGCAGTTGTTTTCGTCGTAGCTGACAAGGAAGCTTTCTTTGGAGACGACAAACTAGCGTAACGGCTTGGCCCCAAAGGTCTGCTGATGGCCACGAACCGCCTCGTGCAGTGAACAACTCCATGTCCGCTTTGGAGTGAGGCGGCAGGCATGTAAACCCTTTGATGTGCTCGACAAAACGCCGATCCACGGCACACGCTTCTGATACCGGTGAATGAGCCGATATGTAGAAATTCGATCGATGTGGCCGGACAGGAACGGCTAGTTTTCAGCCTATTGTTGATGCGCCACCGTCACAGGGAATAACCACCCCGGTCAGAAAAGACCCGGCCCTGGACGCCAGAAAAATCGTCAACCCCGATGCATCCTCCATAACACCCCAACGACCCATCGTGAAGCTTTCCATTACTTGTTTTTCGACCTCTTCATTCGCGTACAACGGTGCGGTCATCTTCGACTTGAAAGGCCCTGGTGCAATGACGTTCACATTGATGTTATCGCTGTTGAGATCTCGCGCCATTTGCGCTGACAGCCCTTGCAATCCGGCCTTGGCAGCCACGTAAGAATAGTTTTGCAGGCCGCTCGGGCGGATCGCATTAACCGAGGAAATATTGATTACGGTCGAGCGTGATTCGGCAGACGCCGCAGCGCGCAGTTGTGGCAGGAGTGACTGGGTAAGAAAAAACGGACCTTTGGCGTCGAGGTCCATGACTTTATCCCAGGCTTTCTCGGGAAATTCGTCTATGTTTGCACTCCAGGAGAGACCTGCGTTGTTTACCAGGACATGCAGTTGTTGCTCTCTTGAAATAATTTCTGCCGAGAGCGCTTTGATGCCGTCGAGGTTGCTGATATCTCCGGGAATTGCAGTGCAATAACCGAAAGCACTCAGCTTCTCTTCGGCTGCCTTGCAGGCATCCTCTTTTCTTGAGGTTATGTAAACCTTAGCGCCACAACGCACCAGTCCTTCTGCGATCATCAGGCCGATCCCTCGCGTACCCCCGGTAACCAACGCTACCTTGTCGCGGACGCCAAAAAGATGTTCGTAAAATGAATCTGTCACTGTGTGATCCTGTGGTGAGTTCAAGGGCATGAGGGGGTGAAGAGTATAAGCTGAAGAATAGATCGTGCATGATGCGGTGGATGCCGCTCAGCTTCTAATGAGTCAGGCAGGGAAACGATGGAATTATGGGGAACGGTAGATGATGCAGCAGGCACAAGACTTTCAGAGCGAAAGTGAGGCGTTGTATGCACTCGTAACATCTCTTGAGGATGAGGATTTCGAACGTAAAACCTCGTTCAAGGAATGGACGATCAATACGGTGATTCGCCATCTGCACATGTGGAATTGGGCGGCCGATCTTGCCCTCGAGAACGCAGACGCTTTCAAAGCTTTTCTTGTCGAACTGCGAACCCACACGTCAAACAATGGTTCACTCAATGAGTTTGAATATAAGTGGGTTGAAGGTTTGTCCGGTCAGGCGTTGGTGAAAACCTGGCACGACTTCATTGCAGAGATGACCGTGCGATTTGGCGTGGCTGATCCGGCGATGCGAGTGGTTTGGGCAGGCCCCGATATGAGCGTGCGTTCCTCGATCACAGCGCGGCTCATGGAAACCTGGGCGCATGGTCAGGAGGTTTATGACGTGCTCGGCGTGGTGCGGGAGAACGCGGACCGCATTCGCAATATCGTCGTACTTGGCGTGAATACCTACGGCTGGACGTTCAACGTGCGCGGTGAAGAGCCACCGCTGCCAATGCCGCATCTCAAACTCACCGCGCCTTCGGGAGAACTATGGACCTTCAACGATTCCAGCACTGCCGAGCTGATCGAAGGGCAGGCGGAAGATTTCTGTCAGGTGGTGACTCAAGTCAGGAACATCGCTGATACCGAACTGCGTGTCGCTGGACCAAACGCCTCGAACTGGATGTCGAAGGCACAGTGTTTCGCCGGTGGGCCACAGGCACCACCACCGCCCGGAACCCGAAAAGTGCTCCGCAACACGTAACGCCAAGTGTCGGAGGAATCGTCCTTGATCGTTTCTTTACGCGATGGGATTGTCTACAGTTCGGCTTGAATAACCAGTTATAACCCGGGGAGCTAAAATGCAGGGGATGATCGTCGATTGGATCGCGCACAATGCGCTTAATCTACCTAACAAAACCGCAGCCATCGAACTACCGAGCGGCCGACGGGAAACCTACGCGCAGATGCACGATCGCGTTGGGCGAATTGCGGGTTGGTTGCGGGCGCTTGGTGTGGAGAGGGGCGATCGTGTTGGCGTGCTCGCACTCAACTCAATTGACACCTTGGATATCATCTTTGCCACGTGGCGAATAGGCGCTGTACATCTGGCGTTGAACTTCCGGCTTACTCCGTCGGAACTGGATTACATTATCGGCGATGCCGAGCCTAAGGTGTTGATCGCCGATGTGGAACTGGCTGAAACGGTGAGTGCGCTGACCGTTTCTATTGAGCACATCGTGGAAACAGATGGCTTGGGTGGTGACACCGATTTCGAAGCGCGCACCCTTGACGCAACACCCATCACCGACATGGTGGAACTCGAGCCGGAAGACCAATGTATGTTGATGTATTCCTCGGGGACCACGGGTCTGCCGAAAGGGGTGATCATCACCTGCGGGATGATGCTCTGGGCACAGGTTAATGCAGGTGCTGCGATGGGATGCACTCAGGACATGGTCAGCCTCGCGGTGATGCCACTATTCCACATCGGTGGGCTTCAGGTGTTCACCTGTCCAGCGTTGTTTGCTGGTGGTACCGCGGTGACCATGCGGACTTTCGATCCCGGTGCCACCTTGGATGCCTTCAGTGACAAAGAACTCGGCATAACCCATTTTCTCGGCGTGCCTGCCATCTTCAATGCGCTGCGTGACCACCCTAAGAATCCGCAATCTGATTTCTCCGGGTTGAACACCGTCATCGCCGGAGCGGAAGCGGTGCCAGCCTCGCTAGTGAACTGGTGGAATGAAAGGGGGGTAGTGATCCAGGAAGGGTATGGGATGACCGAAAATGTCGCGAGCTGCTGCATTCTGGGTCGTGACGATGTGACCGAGCACATTGGTTCTGCTGGTAAGGCGCTTCGCCACATCCAGATACGGATTTCGCGGGAAGACGGCACCGAGGCCGACCCTGGAGAATCTGGCGAGATCTGGTGCCGTGGTCCGGTGGTCACCCCCGGTTACTGGCGACGGACCGATACGGATGAAGATACGTTTGTGGATGGTTGGCTGCGCACGGGAGACATCGGGTCGCGTGATGCGGAAGGTTTTATCTACATCGAGGATCGGTTGAAAGACATGTACATCTCGGGTGGCGAAAACGTCTATCCCGCAGAGATCGAGAATATCCTTTACGAACTGAAAGAAATTCGTGAAGTCGCTGTGATCGGGGTGCCGGATGAACGTTGGGGGGAATCCGGTTGCGCGGTTGTTGCGCTGCAGGACGGTGCCGAGATTAGCAGTGACGCCATTCTGGAACACTGTCGGCCTCGGCTGGCACGCTTCAAACACCCGAACCATGTGGTTTTTGTCGATGAGTTACCGCGCAACGCCACGGGCAAAGTACTTAAGTTCGAGCTGAGGAAGACGATCAAGGTCTGAACATCGCTTGCTGGTATCGGTTAAGCACTCTCAACCAGGTCCATGCGACTGACTGGAGGGTCATAGCTTGGGTCTGGAGGGTTTTTTGACCCGAGTTCAGATACCGGTAGAATTATACCCCTGTTGGTTGGAGAACCGGATAGCATGCAGATCCACGCCAGTATCGAAGAGCTCATGGGTGAGTTCGATTTCGATCCAGACGCGCTCAAGACCAAATACCTCGCGGAACGGGATAAGCGTATTCGAACAGACGGCATTGAGCAGTATGTAGAAGTGACCGCCGAGTATTCACGTTACATCGATGATCCGTACATCGAACCGGGTTTCGAACGTGAGCCGCTGTTCGACGAGGTGGAAGTTGTCATCATCGGCGGTGGTTTTGGTGGGTTACTGGCCGGCGCCAGGCTCCGCGAAGCGGGGTTTGAAGATATCCGCGTCATAGAGAAGGCTGGAGACTTCGGTGGTACCTGGTACTGGAATCGTTATCCGGGTGCGATGTGCGATGTCGAGTCGTACTGTTACCTTCCGCTGCTCGAAGAACTCAACTACATCCCCAAACATAAGTACTCGTTTGCGCCGGAAATTCTCGAGCACAGTAAGCGTATCGCGCGCCGCTACAACCTCTACGAGAACGCCTGTTTGCAAACCGGTGTGGTGGAGTTGCGCTGGGACGAATCCTCGGCTCGATGGATCATCAAGACTGACCGCGGCGACCGCATGAAGGCACAGTACGTCGCCATGGCGAACGGACCCCTCAGCCGGCCGAAACTACCGGGTATTCCCGGCATCAACGACTGCAAGGGTTATACATTCCACACCAGCCGCTGGGATTACAGTTACACCGGTGGCGATTCGAGTGGAGGCCTCACAGGCCTCACGGGGAAGCGGGTCGGCATCATCGGCACCGGTGCGACGGCCGTTCAGTGCATTCCTCATTTGGGCGAGTGGGCCGAACAACTCTACGTTTTTCAGCGCACGCCGTCCTCGATCGATGTTCGTAACAACGCTGAAACCGATCCCGCCTGGGTCGAGTCCCTCGAGTCCGGCTGGCAACAGCAGCGCATGGACAACTTCAACATATTGGTCAACGGTGGAGATCAGGACGAAGATCTTGTCGGAGACGGCTGGACAGACATATTCCGCAACCTCACCCGTGTTGCGGTGACCTTGGCCGGTCGCAAGCTCGGACGACGGCTGAACAGTGAAGAGCGGGCCCAGCTTCTGGAGTTGTCCGACTATCGGAAAATGAATCAAATCCGCAACCGGGCAGAAAACATCGTCGAGGATCCGGTTTTGGCTGAGGCTTTAAAACCCTGGTATCGCCAATTCTGCAAACGTCCCTGCTTTCACGACGAATACCTGCCGACTTACAACCGACCTAACGTGACCCTGGTCGACACCCACGGCAAAGGGGTCGAACGTCTGACCGAAAATGCAGTGGTGGTTGACGGCACGTCCTATGAGATTGACTGCCTTGTTTTCGCTACCGGGTTCGAGGTGGGCACCTCATACACACGACGGGCCGGTTATGACATCATCGGGCGTGGTGGAAAACACTTGAGTGATCATTGGTCCGAAGGGTTACGCACTTACCATGGCCTCCAGAGCCACGGTTTTCCCAACTGTTTTTTCCTCGGCTTCACTCAGACGGCAATTACCGTAAACGTGCCACACGCGCTGAATGAACAGGCGAAACATGTTGCCTACATCTTGAGCGAATCCCGCGCTCGGGACAAACAAACCATCGAAGTGACTGCTGAGGCTGAACAGGATTATGTTGACGAGATTCGCCGCCTGTCCAGGCTGGGTGCCCGGTTCTACGCGGAGTGCACACCGGGGTACTACAACAGCGAGGGTGAACCCGGGAATCGCAGCGGGTTCTTTTCAGAGATGTATGGGGCCGGCCCAATCCAATTTTTCAAAGTCCTGGAGCAGTGGCGCGCCGAGGGTAGTCTGGAAGGGCTTGACCTGCGCTAGTTAAGTTTGCGATCAGAAGTTGGTTTTTACACTGACCCCAAATTTACGCTGATGACTAAGTCGCCGGATATGGGCAAAACAATACTTGCAAACGGCAACCTCAAGTTCACGGCGCTCACCTGTGGATTCGAAACCAACCCAGCGGGTCAAGTTGTGTTTTGCTTACATGGATTTCCGGACAATGCCAACTCATTCCGTCTCCAGTTACCCGCCCTGGCAGATGCTGGCTACAGAGTAATTGCGCCCACGCTGCGGGGTTATGAGCCGTCCTCTCAGCCACCCGATAACGATTATTCGTTTGTCGCTCTGGCACGTGACGTAGTCGCCTGGATTGATGATCTGGGTGAAGATAAAGTCCATCTTGTCGGCCACGACTGGGGTGCTGGCATTGCTTACGTTGCGGGCGCCCTTGCGCCAGAACGGTTTCACTCCCTTACGACTATCGCCGTGCCGCATGCAGCCCGATTTGCAGACGGTATTCGCAAGGTACCGGGGCAACTCGCCAAATCCTGGTACATGATGTTTTTTCAGCTGCGCGGTATCGCCGAGACTTTCATAGAGCGGAACGACTGGTCGTTGATCAGGAAACTCTGGAAGGACTGGTCACCCGGATACAATCTATCTGAAGAAACCTGGGCTGACTTGCGTACTACCTTCGCAGCCCCAGGTGTGAAGACAGCCATGTTGGGCTACTACCGGCACAACGCATCACCCCGTGTTCTGATGGGGTGGAAGAAGACCGAGGCAAGTTCGCTAACGACGGTTCCCGTGCGCACACTGGCGATAACCGGTGCGGATGACGGCTGCATCGATACGCGACTGTACGATTACGTGTTCCTCGAAGAAGACTTTCCCAGCGGATTTCGCGTGGAGCGTATTGAGCAGGCAGGGCACTTCACGCATCTGGAAAAACCCGAGGAGATCAACCGTCTATTGTTGGATTGGTTGAAGAGCCCGGACGATTAGAGTTCGCTCGGTATTCACCGCGTTGATCACCCGGGTCCCAACGCATCCAGAGCGTTTGCGCGCTGATCGAGTGAATGGGCGATTCCCGACAGAAGCGCAAAGGCGCGCGCAACGAGGACAAAGTCGGTGGGTACCGTGACCACCGGATTCTCCCGGATCGCATCGAACATCCCGTCCGTCATCTCCTCCGTGAACTCTCCCTGAAAAGTACCACTCTCGGAACGCGAGATCATACGCCGGGCGATGGCGAGATAGGTTTCCTTCTCTCCGGTCTGGGTCTCGAAGCCCAGTTCGTCGAACGCACGCAACATTGCCGTCTCGTTGAACGTCATCATGGAGAACATGAGCTCGAATATGCCAAGTCCGAAACCTTCTGGAAGTTGCTTGGCAAGCCCGAAATCGAGCAGCGTGAACACCGGTCGACCATCAGCGTCGGGATTCACCAGGATATTCCCAGGGTGCGGGTCCGCGTGAAAGAAACCATAGGCGAGGATCATGCGGTTGAAGATACGCATGAGCCGGGTCATGTATCCCTGCATCTGCACCCCGGCCGTCTCCAGCGCCTTCTTGTCGTTGACCTTGACACCGCGCACGTACTCCATGGTGATTACCCGACGGGTGGAGTACTCGGGATAGATCGATGGGATAACCACCGTTGGATCGTTCTTGAAAAGCTCGCGGATCCGCTCCGCACTCTCGACTTCGCGGCGAAAGTCGAGCTCCATGCGCAGGTGGCGCTGGAGTTCGTCCAGCAGCGGTAGGAAGTCCATGGGATTGCGATCGAAACGGCTATAGATGGCGGCCACGCGTCGCGATACCGTGAGATCCGTGCGGATGATGTGTTCGATATCGGGATACTGAACCTTCACTGCAACCTTACGTCCGTCGGTGAGGGTGGCGCCATGCACTTGCGCGAGGGAGGCCGCTGCAATCGGCGTAGGTTCGATATCCGTGAATATCTCGGCAATGGGTCGTGCGAAGTCTTCTTCGATCACGCTTCGAATCGTGTCGATGTCGCGTGGCGGCAAGGCATCGTGACATTGGGAGAGTGTCTTGACGTATTGTGGCGGGAAGATGTCGGAGCGGGTACCGATCACTTGACACATCTTTACCATCATGCCGCGCAGACTGACCGCAGTGGCGTAGATCTGATCTGCGTTGCGCTGATGTATCTGCGTCATGTCGCGCTCGTCAGGATCGCGCCCGCGATACGCATCCCACCAGCGAGGAAACTTGTAGCGTAGCCAGACCGAAACGGCCGTGTAGCCGATTCGTGTACCGCGATAAGCTCGCTCGAAGATGCGGCCAAGAAAGTAGCGACGAAAGCTCATATCTACCAAGTTTGAGCTGGCGTTCTTTATGCAGTCTCGAGCAGGATGTCCAGCTCTTCGTCATCCCCGTGCGGGAACGTCCAGCCGCTATCGAGATCTTCGAACCTTCTTGCGATCATGCTTGCGCGAGCCTTGTTGTCGATGGCTTGATGGATCTCTTCACGAAATCGCTCGCGATTCTCCTGGGGCCGTCGCGTTGCCATCCCCCGCAGTTGACGCGAGAAGATGGCATCCACCACTTCTTTGCCACGAAGCTCCTTGCGCCCGTCCTCGGATATCAGCGTACGCGCGCGTAGCTCCGAGATGGCGGCGGTCAGGTAATCGACGTGGGGCACCTCGTCGGAGGCAATACAGGTCACCATGTGATTCGCGGCTTCGGCGTCGGCGCTCACTTCGGGATCTCCAAGAAGCTGTTGCGCCCAGGTAAACGTATTATCTGCAAAGGTCTCCACCACGAGAACGTTCGCCATGGTAGTGATCAACATTTCCAGTCGCTCGGAGAGGTCAGGAAATAGCCTCTCGCCGCGCCCGCGTCCGCTGCTGCCCGTCATGAGTCTCATCAGCACGTCGCCGGGAATGTGGGGCTTCGCGAGACCGATATCCCGCGCTGACTCCCACATTTGCTTGTGCCCACCCTGATCTCGATGACCGGCCTCGTCGCGCGCATGGGCCTCGAAGAGTCCACCGTCGAGGTGCGCAAGCGCGGTACCTGCGATGTCCTCCAGGATCTCCTTACGAAGATCAGGGACGGGCACGTCGCGAATGCGCGCACCAAATCCTTCAATTATCGAGATGATCGTGAGCGAGCGCGTGATTGGTTCGGTGACCCCCTCTTTCAGGAGATACTTCGCCTGCGCATAGTTCGGATAAGTAGGCGGAAGGTAGCGACCCGGTACGTACACGAGAGGCTCACCGGCATCGCGCAGACGCTGCTGCCAGTTTGCGATCGCCGGGCGCCTGACACGCCCGCGAGGAGAGACGTAAGCGCCGTCGACGTAGCCTCCGTGGCAGCGCACGCCGCTTGCGAACAGCGGTTCCTCATAAGGGTCTTCCGCTAGTAGCTCATCGTATGTGAATTCCAACGCATCGAGGCGAATCTCATCATCGAGTTCGTGTTGGTCCGCCATGATTAATGCTTCTCCGTCGGATCATATCAGCATGGCACAGGTAGCCTGCGGATAGGAAGCACACTGGGTCCCACTCCCGATATGTTAGAGCTAACGTCCGCCGGTGCTGACGGTTGCCTTAAATTCACTTTCCAGAAGTCTTGCTCCCCGGAGAATATTTCCCATGGCATAGTTGCCTTCGTGACAGGCGTATTCATAAACTTTCTGGTCGCTTTTCCTCCATGAATACTCGCCGGTCCACGGTGCCGTCCATGCTGTTGGATCATCCACAGTGAAGCGGTAGAACAAGTCACCATTCTCGAGTTTCGAAAAGCGTTCAACGAGGTGCAGGTTTTCGTCGCCGCCATAAAGGCCAGTATCCTCACGGAAGTTGGTGGTATCAACGACAAGCGTATCTCCTTCCCACCAGCCGATGGAGTCTCCAAGCCAACTGCGGGAGCTTGCTGGTACGTGTTCAGAATTGAGTCGGATGATGCGAGCGTCGTGCACCATCTCCAACAGAATCATTACGTGGTCATCGGTCTGCACAATTGTCTTATAATTGTTGTAGATACCCGGGAGCATGGGTGGCCCGGCACTGAACCCCAGCAAACATCGTTCGGCAAGTGCCAGGTCTTCAGGGCCGTCATAGGGTCCCGGACCCTCCTCTTCGAGCCACCAGGCGGTGCCCGTATTGGCATGGGTAAACGAACTGAAATTGTCCGCGATTTTTGCACTTCCTTTTGCTGTCATTTCCGGCTGGCGTCCGTTGGGTGGGTCGATGATGATGGATGTGCGGTACTTCCCATCGATCTCCAATGCATTCGAACCAGGATCAATCCAGAAGGTGTTGTAGCCGCCAACATTACCCGCACCGAATGCCGTTCCGGATCCGTCTCCTCCTACCGGGGGCGCCTCCCGGTCCGGATCACTTTCGCTCTCGGCGGCCCATTTTAAGCCGAGTTCTGCAGCCCAGCTCAGCGTCTTGGCGACCCATCTATATACGTGCTTGGTTTCACCCAGGAATTCCGGTCGCTGCAACGGCGTCAGGGTTGCAGCATTGTAATTACCTGTCAGGTCGGGAACCTCTTGTTTTGCCGTGTCCGCGCTGACTGAGAGCGCTTGCAACAGCGACAACGTCAACAATGTGATGGATGCAAAACCTGGTAACTTTTTCGTCATCGGTCGCCTCGGAGCTCAATTGGAAGCAGGACAGTTTGTACATTGACATTATAACCACACGTTGGGTATGGAGGATCAATGGCGCACCTGCGGCTGTAAAAGTAGAATTGGAGATGACGGGTATGTCCTCCTGAAAACGGAGCCATAAATCCTGGCACCGTCGATGATGTCTACTCCACCCCAGCAAACATGCGATCAACGCGTTTCCTTCAACGGCTGCGGCGCGGCGACCTCCATATCCCAATAAGCCGTTTCGCGGTCGAAGTAGTCCGCCAGATAGTCGATGAATGCCCGTACCCGCGCGGGCAGGTAACGCGTCTGTGGGTACACGGCATAAGCCGTGACTTCGTGCCAGTCATAGTCAGGCAGCAAGCGCATGAGCTGACCCGATTCGAGCGCCTTGTAGATGATGAAAGTCGGCTGCAGCACGATACCGAGCCCTGCGATGGCCGCATCGCGGAGAAACTCGCCGTTGTTTGCGCGCAGGTGATGTGACAGACGTACGCTGCCTTGTTTGCCGTCAGGCGTTACGTAGTGCCAGCTCGGATCGGCCCTGTTGGTGTACTCGAGGCATTGGTAGCTACCGAGTTCTTCCGGAGTTTGCGGAATGGGTTGACCCGCAAAGTAACCTGGGCTCGCAACAACGGCATGGCGGCTGCTGGTGAGCGGTCGCGCTGCGAGGTTCGAATCGGCAAGCGTAGCGATTCGGATGGCGAGATCGAAGCCGTCCTCAATGAGATCCACCTGGCGGTCCGAGAGATCGAGATCGAGCTTTACCTCGGGGTTCGCGCGGGAAAAGGCCCGGATGACCGGGCTCAAATGCATCAAACCGAAGGTCAGTGGTGCGGCCACGCGCACTCGCCCGCTCAGTCGACCGCGAGCGCTCTGGGCTTCGGATTCAGCCTCCTCCACGTCGGCGAGAATGGCCTCCGCACGCTCGAGGAATTCGCCACCGGCGCTGGTCAACGTCAATCGCCGCGTAGTGCGGGTAAGGAGTTGCACCCCGAGGCGTTTTTCCAGATCCCTGAGCCGCTTACTGACGGCGGATTTGGCGATGGACTGTTGTGCCGCCGCCGCTGTGATGGAGCCCGACCGCACCACCCGTATGAAGGTGGCCATCTCGACGAATCGATCCATCTCATGACACTCCTTTGCGTATTGTTCTAAATATTAGAACAATTAGTTCTCGAAGTGTCAGTTTTTAACTGAGAAAGAGAACGACATACTGGATCCACAGTTTGAAAATCAAGCACCCCGAGGAGACCCCCATGACTAACCCGAACATCAAGATCTTGCGTATCGATTCGAGCGCCCGCGGAGACGGCTCCGAGACCCGCGCCTTGAATGACGCGTTCATCAGCCGCATCGGGGCGACTGCCGACACCACGGTGATCCATCGGGATCTAGCCGCGGACCTGCCGAACTTCGTGAACGAGACCTGGATCGGCGCCGCCTTTAACGATCCCAATGCCCGCTCTGACACGCAAGTGGCCGAGCTTGCCGCTTCCGACGTCCTAGTCGCGGAGCTCGAGGCCGCGGACGTGATCGTGATTGGCGCGCCGATCTACAACTTCTCCATTCCCGCGGTGTTGAAGGCCTGGATCGATATGGTGGCCCGCGCAAGGGTGACGTTCCTCCACACTG
>SMUZ01041364.1_pt1 | contig 13174 bp, 8 predicted proteins | sample 2456421 | NCBI WGS metagenome assembly SMUZ01 (sample SAMN11095932, study PRJNA526329) | marine sediment metagenome | biome: Marine sediment; feature: Surficial sediment; material: Deep marine sediment; isolation source: Hadal surficial sediment | place: Pacific Ocean | collected 2014-11 | depth 0-1... | reverse complement strand
AGCGAGCCGTTTGCATCACCCCGTTCACTGAGCTGGGTCAGCAGACCACCAAAGCTCCGTACGATCTCCGTTTCGATCTTCTTGAGCTGTGCGATCTTGGCTTCGTCCCGTCCATGGTGTGACAAGCTATGTTGATCGCTCGTCACCCCCGGAACCAGGGGCACCACCCCGTGGTCCTGAATCATCAGGCTGATAACTCGCGACGAATCGGTTTCGAGGATCAGCGGAATCAAACCGAACATGAGCCTGATCCGGCCGATAAGATCGGCGGAGTCCGGGGTGTCGATGGGCGGCACCTCGTCGATGACCGGCTTGGGCTTGTCCATCCAAGCCTGGACCTCGGTGAGCTCCTGCTCGGCCGTGCGTACGGCATGAAAGTAGGCGTCGAGCTTGCGCTGGTCCTGAACGCTCACGCGCCGCCGTAGTGACATCGTCTGTGACTTGAGACGGTCCAGAATGCTGCCGCCGTCGCTGAGGCTGCGCGCCTGGCGCTCGACCTCCTCAGGGCTGCCTTGCAGGAACATCTTCTTGAAGAGCGCTGCCGGGCTGGTTTCGGCCGGCACCATGACGCCGTTACTGATGTACGACTGACTCTGCGCGGTTGCAGTCCCCATGACCACCGATGGAAACCGGGTTATATATCCGAGGTGGTTGGCGGCCGCCTGATCAAGCGAGATGGTGTTCTGAAACCCGTCGAGCCCGGGATGTCGGGCCGACGTCAACCAGGTGATCTCGGAGTTGTGTGCCTGCCGACCGGTTTGTTGTTCGTGTGAGAGCCCTGAAAACACCGTGTACTGCTGGCGGTGCTCGTCGAGGAGTGCCAGATACTCGGTGGTTTCGTAGTCGGCGCCCACTGTTTTGGGTAACCACGCCTGGGTGTAAAGACCCAGGGTATTGCAGATGTTCACCATGCGCCGCGTCCCTCTTTGTCCGACAGCGGCAGCGGCACGGGCTAGCATCGGGTGCATCGTCTCGAGCAGCGGCAGGGCCATCGCCACGCCCGAGGCCCGAAGAAACGTACGGCGGTTGAGCTGTCGAGTCATCGCTATCGCCTCCTGAAGAGATCGCTGTGCACGACCTCCTGAATCATGGTCCTGATGGGATACCCGCGTGGCGCGAGCTGCGTCAAGATGCGCTCCACCTCGTCCCGGTCTGCAAACTCAATCTCCGCACCGGTCCCATAGACGAGCAGCTGCGACACAAAGTGGCGGGCCACCTGTTCGAGGTCGTGCTGGAACAAGAGACGCTTGTATTCATCGATCCCCGTAAACGCTTCACCCCCCGGTGTTACCCCACTGGAATCAACCGCGAGCCCCTCGCCATAGGGCAGGGGTACCACATAGTCACCCACCTTCGTCTCGCCGCCGGATACCCGATAGTGCGTGCGGTAGCCACCGATCGGATCGAACGACTCGAGGGCGAAACCCGGGGGATCGATCGTTCGGTGGCAACCGGCACAGGTCGGGCTGGCGCGATGCGCCGTTAACTGTTCGCGGATGGTCGTCGTTCCCCGTGTATCGGGCTCCAGACCCGCCACGTTGGGCGGCGGAGGTGGCGCCGGTTTTCCGAGTAGATTGGCTAACACGAAGTTACCTCGGGGTACCGGTGAGGTTGTCGTGCCGTTAGCGGTGATTTTGAGGATGCTCGCCTGGGTCAGAAGTCCTCCTCGGGGACTGTCAGCCGGGAGCGTCACCTTGCGCATCTGCTGCCCCTCGACCCCCTGCATGCCGTAGTGCTCCGCCAGACGGCGGTTCAAGAAAGTGAACGTGGCATCAATCAAGTGCCCCACGCCGAGATCCTCGGCGATCAACTCAGCCAGGAACAGCTCAGTCTCCCTTTGCATTGCTTGCCCCAGCCTGTCGTCGTATTCAGGATAGAGCCCCGGGTCGGGGGTCGTTGCCTTGAGTTCGTAAAGACGAAACGCTTGTCCCGCGAAATCTTTGACAAACCGCTCGCTTCTGGCGTCGTCCAGCATCCGGTCGACTTGGCGGGCCAGCACCTTGGGGTCGGACAAGCGCCCGTTGCGAGCCACATCGAAGAGTTCGGCATCGGGCATGCTCCGCCACAGGAAGTAGGAGAGCCGGGACGCCAACCTGTAGTCGTCCAGCACGCCGGGTGCGCCGGACTGATAGAGAAACGACGGCGCGCTCAAAATGGCCCGGAGCGGCACGCGCACTGCTTCGAGGAACGGCCGCTCGTCGGCCAACAGTGGATTTGCAAGGCTCGCGAAAACCTCCACCTCACTCTCCTCGAGCGGGCGTCGGAATGCCAGTGAAGCGAAGCGTGCAACGATGTCAACGACGTGCTCGTAGGGTGATTTGCTGAGCCGGATTTGCCCGGCATCATCGAATTCAACCCCTGTCAGCAGCCGCCGAGTGCTTGCGGGCGGCCACATCTCGATGAGCGGCCCCTCAATGGTCAGCGACTTGATCGCGATACCTTCGCCCTTGTAGTCCTTTACGTTGTTTTCGGGCAGGAAATAACTGACGTATTCCCCTGGTGGAAGGTCGAGTTCGGCCACCGACGGGCTGAGGAGTTCGCCAGGCCGCAGGAAGGTCGTGACCTCGACAGTCCGGCGCGTATCGTTCAGCAAGTCGAATGTACCAATCAACTCGTCAAGTGAGGCGGTCACTCCCTGTTTGGTTCCCCGGTAGAGGGTCAGCGTGACTGGGGTTTCCGCCTGGTACGGATAGACTTCCATGGTCGCGCGATACCGGCCTGGATTGCGAACGTTGAAGCCTTCGGACTCCGAGTGCATCAGATAAGTCGAGCCGGTATCGAAGAACATCACCACGGCATCGTCGAGCTTTTTGGTGATACCCCCACCGAGGATTTTCGCGTCATGCATGTAATTGAGATACGAAGAATTCACGTACTCGATTTCGTATCGATCGGTGGAAGGACGCGGCCCGAGCTTGATGGCGGCGTCGAGTGCTCGATCACCGGCGGCGAGATAGCTCCGCACATGTAGCGCCGAGATACCCTGCTTTGCTGCTACCGTGTCGAACCCTCCGGAGTCCGCTTCCGCTGGCAGTATTTGACTGAGTTCCTTGCCGAGTTCTTCGTCGATCAGCAGCAAGTCCTGGATGGTGTATGCATACTCGAGCCGCGTCAGCCGACGCAGCGGGGTGCGCTGACCCGCGCGGGCAGCCAGGCTCGCGTCAACAAGCGAACGCTTCAGCGACCCGAGTGCGGTCTCGACAATCGCGCGGTCTGGCCGCGGTGCGCCGAGGGGTGGCATCTCGCCGTCCTCGACCCGCTCGAAAACTCGTTCCCACGCGCGTAACGTCTCGGGGTCGGCGAGATCGAATCCGAGGCTCTGGAGGTTGAGTGGGGTAACCGTCAAGTCGCTGTGGCACTGCAGGCAGGACGACTTGACGAGGGGCGTCACATCCTCCTCGAGGGACTGTGCAGGGGCGACGCTCGCGGCGACCAATCCGATCACATACACAAGCACCGCCGAACACACTTTACCCATGACTTCAGCTCCTTCCGATTAGTTTACGTGCTCTTGTGGGCATCGGTCGAGCCGGTTATCTCGAACTCAGGTTTACTCGAATTGAGCCTGCGTCCAAGAAACTCACCCTGAGGTAGTGCTGTTTACCGATTAATCGGACACTCTCCTTTTGCATAGGTTCTGACCAGGGAGTTCATGCATGCCTTACATGAGTTTGTGGTGTTCCGTGAACTTCGATGGCTTCAGGAGCATGCAAGCAAAGGGCCCTAGTTCAGCCTCCTGGCTTGTTGAAAACGATTCTAATTACCGCCATTTAAGGTTTTGGCGTCAACCGTAACAACCGTCCTCCGCTGTTATTACGTTCGTCTTCGAGAATCCAAATCGCACCGTCCGGGCCCTGCTCTTGTTCACGGATTCGCGCGCCCATCTCAAAACGTTCGACTTCGCGCGCTTCACTGCCATCGATTTCGACACGAACCAGCACCTGTGACCTCAGGCCGCCGATAAACGCGTTCCCTTGCCAGTCCGCAAACATATCGCCATCGTAAATCATCAGGCCAGCCGGTGAGATAGCCGGAACCCAGTAAGCTTTTGGCGCCTCAAACTCAGGCCGGGTGTCGTGATCCGGTATTTCTGAACCGTTGTAATGATCGCCATTGGAAACGATCGGATAACCATAGTTTCTGCCTTTGATAACGAGATTCAGTTCGTCCCCATGTCGCGGACCCATCTCCTGGTTCCACAGACGTCCCGCCGAATCGAACGCGAGGCCTAACGGATTGCGATGTCCGAGTGACCAGATCTGGGCGGTAACCCCACCCTGGCCGGCAAACGGATTGTCGTCGGGAACGGAACCGTCATCGTGCAGGCGAACGATCTTGCCGAGATTCATCTGCATATCCTGCGCGGGGTTGAACTTCTGTCGTTCGCCGGAAGAGATAAAAAGATAACCGTCTTCGGAGAAAGCCATGCGGTGACCGTAGTGACCACGACCGGTAACTTTCGGTTGCTGGCGCCAGATTACCTGCATATTGACTATTTCGCCGCCGCCATCGCTAAGTAAGATCAGCTCACCGCGAGCGATCGCCGCACCTCGTGTTTCACCTTCACCCGCTTCTGCGAAGCTTAAATAAATTATGTTGTTAGACGCGAATTCCGGGTGCAGGACAACATCCCCGAGCCCTCCCTGACCGCCATAATCGACAACAGGCACACCAGGCAGTGGGGCACTCTTGTTACCGTCGCGTGTCACGATCAGCAGCCGTCCGGGTTTCTCAGTGATCAACATGCGCCCATCGGGCATGAAGGTCATAGCCCAGGGTTCTTTCATTTGTGCGATAGGTGTCGCAATAAAAGGCCAAGACGCTTGGTCAGCCGTAGCACATCCCGCAATAGCCAGGCTCAAAAATAGTGTCGTTGATGACCTCATTCCTCTCCTCAGGCGTTTTAACCGGGCGCTTGAGGCAACCCTATCCGGAATCTCGGTATTGCGCCCACTTGTTGTTTTCACAGACGTACTCGATCAGTTCAAAACGGCGCACCCTTGTCATCGTAGACCGTTCCAGAGATTGCGCTTGCTGCGGCAGGGCCGGTAAGCCAGAACACGCAGAAGACGGTGAGAATTCTTTGCAAATAACGCATCACTCTTCCCCATGCGATTAAGCAGACATACATGCTAACGGGTCCCCGCCGATAAGCGAAGTACGGCAGGAATTCTGCCTCACGTAGATCAATGTGCTAGCCTGGCTGAAACCAAAGTGGGAGAAACACCATGAGTTTTGAAAACAAAGTTGTCGTCGTAACCGGGGCAGGGGGCGGATTGGGTCGGTGCCACGCGCTCGAGTTCGCAAAACGCGGCGCCAAAGTGGTGGTAAACGATCTAGGTGGTTCTGTGGATGGAGCAGGCTCCGGCGATGCCGCCGATGCGGTGGTTGAGGAGATAAAAGCTCAGGGTGGAACCGCAGTGGCGAACAAAGACTCGGTAGCTGAACCTGACAGCGCCAAACGCATCATCGACACCGCGATCGATGCCTTCGGTACGATTGATATTCTGGTGAACAACGCAGGAATTCTGCGTGATAAATCGTTTAAAAACATGACCATGGGTGATTGGGACGTCGTCTTGCAGGTACACCTTGACGGCACCGCCTACGTAACTCATGCCGCCTGGCCGATCATGTACGAGAAAAACTATGGCCGCATCGTGTTTACCAGTTCGGGGTCGGGAATATTCGGCAACTTCGGTCAGTCGAACTATGGAGCGGCGAAGATGGGCATGCTCGGTCTCATGAACGTCCTGGCACTGGAAGGTGCTTCCCACAACATCCACGTCAACTGCCTCGGTCCCGGGGCGGCAACCCGTATGACCAATACGGTGCCGGGTCGCGACGATAACGTCGACGCGCCACCCCCGGAACGTGCACCGATATTGGTGAGCCCGGCAGTGCTTTTCATGTGTGGTGACGAGGCGCCAAACGGGGCGGTGATTCACGCTGCGGGCGGACGATTCTTCCGCTCTCAGATTTATGTGAATGAAACCGTAGATCTTGGTATCGAGGCAACTTATGAAGATCTGGATGCGGAAGCCGAGCGGCTGATGGACATGAGCACAGCAAAACCATACGAACGCCGGCGTCCGCGCAGTTAAGGCTTCTGATTGCGCGCTCCTTCGCTCTCGAAACGTTTTATCTCTTCGGTTATTTTCGTGGCAAGCGCATTCGGTATCGGGAAGGTCAGGTGATACTGTGATATTTTCCAACCGGCATCGCTGTGGATCAGGATGCCTGTGCCGCGACTGGTGCCGTAGTTTTTGCTGATCAGGATTTCATCGAACCAGGCGCTGACGCCTGAAGGAGTCAGATTGATATTTCGCGTTTTCGGGGAATAGACCCAGCCGGTCGTATTTCCGGCATAAGCCTTAAATACTGGTTTGGTCCAGCGTTCTGAAGCATCCGTGCCGAATGGTCAGACTAAGCGCGTTCATAGCTCCTCCGAACTGCTGGTGGACCAGTTGAAAGCACAACGATACTCTTTTGCAACATGTTCGTTGCACAGACCGTACTCTCTCTATAAATCTACTTGGATCCATTAATGCGTGTTCGTGCCTCCTGTGACCTGGAAATGCTTTTCGAAGTCGAAACGCCACTCATCTTGAAGTTGCGTCCACGAAGCGGTGCCCAGCAACAGGTGTTAAAGGAGTCCTGTACCTTCACCCATCCGGTAAAGGTGGACGAGTATTCAGACATTTTTGGAAACTCGTGTCAGAGGATTGTTGCACCAGCGACAGAATTTGGAATTCATACTTCTACCGAGGTTGAAACTGCAGATCGGATGGATGAGTTGCCCGGTGCGCCATTTGTCAATATTCGGGATCTACCAATCGACGTTCTGGGCTACCTTGTACCGACACGTTATTGTGAATCGGACAGGCTGGGCGATATCACCAGAGGCATGGTCGTCGACACACTATTGGGTTACGACCAGGTGCGGGAAATTACCGATTGGATTCGAAACAACGTTGGGTATGTGCCTGGTTCCAGTGAAATTCCTCTCTCTGCGGATGAAATAAGGAAACAGGGTCACGGTGTCTGCCGTGATCTTGCACATCTTGGCATTGCGTTGTGTCGGAGTATCAGTATCCCCGCGCGTATCGTGGTGGGTTATCTTGTTGGGCTGCAACCCATGGATCTGCATGCATGGTTTGAAGCCTATGTGGGAAAACGTTGGTACACGTTTGATCCCACACAGGAAGATCTGATCGGAGCGAGGGTCTCAATCGCCTACGGTAGAGATGCTGCCGACGTCGCGATGTTGCATCAATTCGGCCCGCTGCCAATAAGCAGCACGTTGCAGGTGAAGGTTGAAATCGTTACCGATTGATGACGCTTGGCGAAATAGGTATCAGGTCGCTTCCGTGAGGTGTCAATAGCTCCTGCATCGTCTCCGCCTGTGCACGAGGGAGATTCGGTATTTCTATGCGTTGATTGTTCGCAAGACCGTTCACATCAATCACCACGTTCATGACGCCGTGGCGTCGCTGCAAAAGACCCTGGACTAAGATCACGGCTTGAATCCGAGACGTTGCGACAATCCAGCGCCGCGGGCTGACCGCTCCTCTTCTCACATGCAGGTATCCATCAGTGAGCGCAAATCCTGTCTGGGAATAGCTCGGGGTGGCAGTACGCCAGGTCACCCAGGCTAACACTCCGAACGTTAGCGTTATGGTTGCGATCGTCACGATGTTTATAGGGACGACTCCGAGAGCGATTAAACTCAAAACGAGGAGCCTCACAATTCCGCGGCTAATGTGCTGTCTTCGATAGTAGGGATGAATCGGCTGCCATTTTAGATCTTCACCCGTTTGAGGCCACAACACATTCAAGTAGTCACTCGCGCGATCGGTCGGCGTAATTGGGATGAAGATGCGTGACCGCGCGCGTTCACGCCTGCCCGACCCGGCAGTTACCAGAGCGATCTGTACGAACCCCAGGAGGTGGCGAACGAGGCTCGCACGAACCTCCACGGCCTGTATTCGATCCCGCACGATGCTCATACGGCTGCGTGAAAGAACGCCGCTTTGCAGGTGAAGTTCGTCTCTGTGCTCGATGATACGAAAGCCATACCAGCGCACGATCGACAGAACAATGCCGAACCCCCAGATCGTGAGGAGGGACACCACAATGCTGAGTATGATCAAGGCCGGTGACGCTGAGATCGAAGCGAATAACTCGTCGAAGAATGTGATTACGTCACTCAAAAATGCCTGAGGTGCGCCTGGATCAGGGTTCTCGTCCACTCCCACCCGTCGAGCATACCGCCACGCGAGCAGACCGACCGCCACTAGTCCGCCGATCTGCAGACTTGTTGCACCAGCAAGCGCTCGATCTCGCAGAGACGCCGTGTAGATGATGCGCTCGTCCTGGCGAGCCGGTCCGACGTTTCCAATGTGTTGACGGATCTGTTCAGCCGCAGCAAGAGAAAGCGCAGAAAACGATGCTTCAGATGCGCCACCGTCTTCTGTTTCGATATCCAGGCGCACGACGCCGATAAGGCGCGCAAGTGCGTTCTGGTGTGTATTGACGTGGCTGATACGGGTAAGAGCGATGTTGCGCTGGCGCCGAGTGAATACACCTTCGCGAATTTCGATGCCATCAACGGTAAGTCGATAGCGATAGCTTAAGTAGCCAGAAATAAAGCCGAACGTCGAGATGATGGCCGACACCATGATAAAGGCGAATGGGCCACCCTCGCGGCGCGATACAGCAACGCCGCCGATGATCAACGGCACCATCAGTCTACGCAGTATCCGTCCGGCATCGAACAGGAGGACGGCGGGGTGAAGGTGACACCACGCGGAATTCGACGTGTCGTGTAGTTCACTCGGCAAGCACATCGCCTTTTCGGCTCAACTCATCACGCAGGGCGATCGCGACCTCGGTTGGTAGCCCTGGAATTCGTGTACGAGCGGCGCGTGTGCCGGCTGTTCGAACCACCAGTGTCGTCAGACCGAGTAGTCGCTCGAACAGGCTGCTCGATGTGTCCACCTGCTGCACCCGCGCAAGTGGAACCGCAACGTATTCTCGGGTTATTACGCCACGTCGCACGAGCAGGTCGTGTTGGCGAAGCTGATATCCCCAACCTTTATCGGTGAGCAGACGTAGAACGATGTGAGCGGGAGGAACCAACCAGGCGAGCGATGGGCTGAATATCCAGATCTGCCAGACCTCTGCGCTCAGAAAGCCGAAGCTGCGCGCGATAACGAGCCCGGTAATCACAATCATCCAAAAGGTAGAACGACTCGCGAGCCAGACAATACACACACGGGGGCTCGGTCGCTCGAACGAGGTATCCGATCGTTCCGCCGCCGCGCTGGTTTTCAGTGGCGGTGCTTCAGGCTCAATACTCACGACGGTTACTCCGCCAGGGTCCAATGATCGTCGATTGTAGCCTGCGTTCGTACAGTTGGCGCGTCGGCGGGAACTGGTTTTGGCAGCGATAGTTTTGTATATCCATTGGGCAAAACGCGAAAGAGTCCCTTGACTTTGCGGCCACTGCCCCTCAATGTGCGCGCCGCGTGTCGAGCGCGCGGCACTCGTCATTCGATGAGTGTCACTTCGATACCCCACAAGTAAACCGTTTCCTCCTTATCGCGCGTGGGAATGAAGCAGTACGCAATGTCTTAGCGGCTCTTTGGCCGTATGCGTTGCCGATAGGAAAGAAAAACATTGAATCAAACTAATTTTGAATCCCTCGGGATCGGGGGAAAGTTCCTCCGTGCCCTGAAAGACGTGGGTTATATACAGCCCACCCCCATCCAGGCTCAAGCCATCCCTCATCTGTTACAGGGGAAAGACCTGCTGGGTGTTGCCCAGACGGGAACCGGCAAGACGGCTGCATTCGCGTTGCCTTTGTTGCAACGGCTGGATGATGAAAAATCACCCGCCAAACCTAAGCGTCCACGGGCATTGATACTTGCGCCCACTCGGGAGCTGGCGTTGCAGATACATGGTGAGTTCACCGTTTTCGGACGGTATACGAAACTACGCCACTCGTTCATTTTTGGCGGTGTTGGTCAGAATCCTCAGGTTAAGGCCCTGGCCAGGGGGCTCGACGTAGTCGTTGCCACACCGGGTCGTTTGTTGGATCTGGCCGCCCAGCGTCACATCGATCTTTCGGAAGTATCGATACTGGTGCTCGATGAAGCCGACCGCCTGCTGGATATGGGCTTCGTACATGATGTGAAGCGCATCGTCTCGCAGACGTCCCAGGACCGTCAGACACTACTGTTCTCCGCAACGATGCCGAAAGCAGTATCACTGCTTGCTCGAGACATCCTCAACGATCCGATTCGCGTGGATGTTTCACCAGAAGAGATGACGCTGAAAGAAATAGACCAGAGAGTTGTCATGGTTGGCAATGGCGACAAACAGCGGGTGCTTGAACATCTGCTGCATGGCGATGAAGTTTCCAGAGCTATCGTGTTTACTCGTACCAAACACGGTGCCAACAGAGTGGCCCGGAAATTGGAAAACGCTGGCATCGTTGCCGAAACCATTCATGGTAACAAGTCGCAGAACGCACGCCAGCGGGCGTTGCAGAATTTCAAGAACGGTGATGCCTGGGTGCTCGTAGCAACAGACATTGCAGCACGCGGAATCGACATTGACAACGTCTCTCACGTTATCAATTACGAGTTGCCTCATGAGCCGGAAAGTTACGTGCACCGCATTGGCCGAACGGGCCGTGCGGGAGCGACCGGTGTTGCCTATTCGCTTGTTGACCCATCGGAGCGCAGCCGTTTGCGAGCCGTGGAAAGGCTGATCAAACATTCACCGGTAGAAGTGGTAGTGAAAATACCGCCGCGAGATCCGGCGGAAACTGCCGTCTATGAAGAAAGTCGAGAAAACCGCAGGGCAGCTTCCTCTCGAGACGGATCTGATAACTCGAACCGGTCCGGTGGGCAACGCATTCGTAGTTCTGGCAGATCATCGAGCAATCAGAGCTACGGTGGGCAGCGCCGCTCACGGCGCAGAAGAGGTCAGCGCGCTGCATGAAGATATTCCTGACAAGTATCGTTCGATTGAGTTGAGCTGGGCACTGGGGTACAACAATCTGTCAGTGCTGTTGTACCATGAGGCAGCGTATTGATAGAAAACGTTTTGTGTTCGATGGAGCCGAGTTGATAAGCACAGATTTCTTACGTGTAACTGTCAGCTTGTTATTTATCACTAGCTGTGGAGGCGGTGGCTCGGGCAACTCAAGTCCGGGCGCAACTGTTGCCGCTGCTTCGCCACCCGCACCCATCGTGACCACAACCTTCGCCGATGTCACTGCAGGTTCTGGTATCTCATACCAGACCGGATTTGCAAATCCCATGGCGAACAGTGACGTCGCACTCATCGCGACGAGCGCCGCCGCTGCGGGAGACTACGATAACGATGGCGATATCGATCTGTTCATCGTTCGCGGAGACATCGGTCCCAATCTCCTCTATCGCAATGATGGCAACCTGGAGTTTCAGGACGTTGCCGCATCTGCGGGTCTGGCCTTCACCAAGTCCGCGACAGAAAACTATCGGCATAGCGGTGTGACATTTGCGGATATGGACGGAGACGGCGATTTAGACCTCTTCATGGGCGGGCTCGACGGCGATCCTTCAAAGCTGTTTCGGAACAATGGTGATGGCACGTTCTCGGATGTGACCACGGGTTCCGGCATCGATTTGCTGTCAGCGTCCTATAATTTATCCACGGCATTTGGAGATTACGATCTAGACGGTGATCTTGATCTCTCGATTGCCCACTGGGGTACTCCACGTGACTACGACAACCTCGGGGACACGGAGCACCTGTGGCGCAATGACAGTGACCTAACCGGGATAAGATTTTCCAGCGTCAGCGTCATAGCCGGGATTTCACCGAGCGTCTTGAATTTGCCGGACCCGAATACGAAGACCGAAACTTTTGATGTGACCTTCACGCCTACCTTTACCCGGATCGATGACGACTTGTATCCCGACTTGCTGATGGTGGGAGATTTCAATCGCTCACAAGTATTCATCAACAACGGAGACGGCACGTTCGACAACGTTACCGACGTAAACGTGATCGTCGATGGCAACGGTATGGGCTCAGCGGTGGGAGACTACGACAACGACGGGGATAACGATTGGTTCGTGTCGAGCATTTTCTCTGTCGCTAATGCGAAGATCGGAAACCGCCTTTACCGTAATCACATGGGCGCCTTCGAGGATGTTTCGGATGCCGCGGGGATACAAGACGGAGCATGGGGTTGGGGTTCTTGTTTCATGGACTTCGAGAACGATGGCGATCTCGATATCTACCATACCAATGGCTGGGCTTCCTCTATTGACGCCAGTAGAGCGTTTGTAAACTCAGGCGATGGGACGTTCGTTGAACGAGCCGAAGAACTGGGTATCGACGATGCCGAGATGGGTAGGGGGGTAATTTGTGCAGATTTCGACAATGACGGTGACGTCGACATATTCTTGCTGCACGAACGCGCGACGTTGTGGGAGAACCAGACCACCGGTAACAATTACCTCCGCATCAAGCTGCGCGGCGCACCCCCCAATACGGAAGCCGCAGGCGCGCGTATCTTGTTGACTAGCAATTCCATTACGCAGCTGCGAGAAATCATGGTAGGCAGCAATTTCGTTTCGCAGAATCCGACGATACAGGTTTTCGGACTTGGCACGGCCACCGAAGCCGATGTCGTCATCGAGTGGCCTGACGGACAACAAACTGCTGTCCTGGGAGTTGCGCACGGTCAGACACAGGAATTCGAGCATCCCGATCTGTAAGCGAAGTATTTTCGCTGAAATATTTGGATGAGTCCTTCGGTCTTTAACTCCCGGGTTTGGCGATTAGTCTTGAGGCGCATCAAGACCTGATCCGCAGCCCCCCGTTGCTGTCGACGTGCACCTTACGATCGCAGAATTCCTCAGAGGTCATGGCTGCCATGAGTTGTTTGTCTTCCGAGTTGACCCAGACACGTTTGCCTGCCGGTGATAAACAAGACACATGCGCGATGGTGGGTTCATCGTCTGAGAACATGACGGTATAGGATTCGACGGTTGCGTCACCCCGATATGCGGCCAGACATTCCCGGGAGGGGAGCGCGTCGATTTCGGGTTGCACATTCTTGAATTGAAAGTCACCTGCCGGGGGCTCGCTCGAGTAAACGCCATGGGCGTGT
>SMUZ01090060.1_pt1 | contig 13177 bp, 10 predicted proteins | sample 2456421 | NCBI WGS metagenome assembly SMUZ01 (sample SAMN11095932, study PRJNA526329) | marine sediment metagenome | biome: Marine sediment; feature: Surficial sediment; material: Deep marine sediment; isolation source: Hadal surficial sediment | place: Pacific Ocean | collected 2014-11 | depth... | reverse complement strand
TTGAGATCGGGCATTATAGTAGGAGCGCCTCTCGAGGCGCGACCCTAATTATTCGCGCTCCAAGGAGCGCTCCAACATAGGCCCGAATCTAGGCGGCATTCTGAAACTCGAGTCGGTCATCGACGACACCGACCTCGATGACGTCCCCGGGATTGAACTTACCTTCGAGGATCGCCTGCGCCAATGGGTTTTCAACCTGCTGCTGGATGGCTCGCTTCAATGGCCGCGCCCCATAAACCGGATCAAAACCGGCATCCGCGAGTCTGTCCCGCGCCGCATCCGAAAGGTGGATGCGCATGTCGCGCTCCGCCAGCCGATCGTGCAGATACCCAAGCTGGATGTCGACGATGCGGCGAATATGCTCGCGACTCAGCGGGTGGAATACGACCACATCATCGACCCGGTTGATGAATTCCGGTCGAAAGTGGGTGCCGACGACATCCATCACAGCGGATTTCATCGTTTCGTAATTCTCTTCGCCGCTCATTTCCTGGATCATTTGCGAGCCCAGGTTCGAGGTCATCACCAGAACCGTGTTGCGAAAGTCGACGGTGCGACCCTGGCCATCGGTTAGTCGGCCATCATCGAGCACCTGCAGCAGGACGTTGAACACGTCGGGATGCGCTTTTTCCACCTCGTCGAGCAGGATGACGGAATAGGGGCGGCGGCGAACAGCTTCGGTCAGGTAACCACCTTCTTCATAACCGACGTAACCCGGCGGCGCGCCAATCAGGCGGGCAACCGAGTGTTTTTCCATAAATTCTGACATGTCGAGCCGCACCATCGCATCGTCGGTGTCGAACAGGAAATTCGCGAGCGCCTTGGTGAGCTCGGTTTTACCGACACCGGTCGGCCCAAGGAACAGGAACGAGCCAATCGGCCGTTTTGGGTCGGACAATCCGGCCCTCGAGCGACGAATAGCGTTGGCGACAACCGTCACCGCTTCGGCCTGACCGACGACGCGCTCGGAAACGACGGATTCCATTTGCAGCAGCTTCTCTTTTTCGCCTTCGAGCATTTTCGATACGGGAATGCCCGTCCACTTCGAGACGATTTCGGCCACCTCTTCGTCGGTCACATTGTTGCGCAGCAGCGTGGTTTCCGGATGCTCCGCCTGCAGGGCATCCTCAAGCTGTTTTTCGAGCTCTGGAATGCGACCGTATTGCAGCTCCGACATGCGCGCCAGATCATTGGCGCGATGTGCCGTCTCGAATTCGAGGCGTGCCCGCTCAAGTTCCTCTTTGAGATGCGTCGTACCCTGCATCGCGGCTTTTTCCGATTTCCAGATTTCCTCCAGATCAGCGAATTCCTTTTCGAGCTCGCTCAACTGCGCCTCCAGATCTTTCAGCCGCTTGCGCGATGCGTCATCCGACTCTTTGTTAAGCGCTTCGCGTTCGATCTTTAGCTGGATGATGCGACGTTCGAGCCGATCCATTTCCTCGGGCTTCGAGTCGATCTCGATGCGAATTTTCGATGCCGCTTCATCAATCAGATCAATGGCTTTGTCGGGCAACTGGCGATCGCTGATATAGCGATTCGACAACGTGGCAGCAGCGACAATAGCCGGATCGGTGATCTCGACCCCATGGTGCACTTCATAACGCTCCTTGAGCCCACGCAATATCGCGATCGTGTCCTCGACCGTCGGCTCGCCAACGAACACTTTCTGGAAGCGGCGCTCAAGCGCCGCATCTTTCTCGAGATGCTTGCGGTACTCGTCCAGCGTCGTGGCGCCGACACAATGCAGTTCGCCGCGCGCCAGTGCGGGTTTGAGCATGTTGCCGGCATCCATTGATCCTTCTGCCCTGCCGGCACCGACCACCGTATGCAGTTCGTCGATGAACAGGATGATCTGACCTTCTTGCTTGGCGAGGTCGCTCAGAACGGCTTTTAGCCGCTCTTCAAATTCACCACGAAATTTGGCACCCGCGATCAGCGAGCCCATGTCGAGCGACAGGATCCGTTTACCACGCAGCCCTTCCGGAACCTCGTTATTCACGATTCGCTGTGCGAGTCCTTCGATGATCGCAGTCTTGCCGACGCCGGGTTCGCCGATGAGCACCGGGTTGTTCTTCGTTCGCCGTTGCAATATTTGAATCGTGCGACGAATCTCGTCGTCGCGGCCGATAATCGGATCGAGTTTGCCTTGTTCGGCACGTTCAGTCAGATCAATCGTGTATTTCTCGAGCGCTTGTCGCGCGTCCTCGGCGTTCGGATCGTTAACCTGCTGGCCACCACGTAATTCGTCAATCGCTTTTTCGATCGCGCCGCGCACTGCGCCTACCTGTTGCATGATTGCGAGCAGCGGCGACTTGTCGTCCATCGCCGCCAGCGCATAAAGTTCGCTCGAAATGTATTGATCGTTTCGCTCTTGGGCGAGCTTGTCCGTCAAGTTGAAAAGTTTGCTCAGATCATTGCTGATATGCACGTCGCCACCAGCGCCCTCGACTTTCGCCAATCGGTCAACGGCGTCGCCCAATTGCGAACGCAGCAAGTTGACGTTGACGCCGGATTTGGTCAGCAAGCCACGGACCGTGCCGCCTTGCTGATCGAGCAACGCCACCATAAGGTGCGCAGGTTCGATGAATTGATGATCCTGGCCCACGGCAAGTGACTGCGCCTCGCCAAGCGCCATCTGGAATTTGCTGGTCAGTTTATCCAAACGCATGAGACTCTCTCATTGCCGGTCTTGCCGGCTCTAAAACTCACCCAGAAATAGCGGCTAAATGACTGTTTTCAAGGGCTGGTCGCGCTCCGAGGAGCGCTCCTACAAAATTATTTCCGGTGGATGAAGCTCAGCAACCGACCAGTCTTGCCATCGCGACGATAGGAAAAAAATCGGTCCGCGTCGTCGTAGGTGCACAGTCTGTCGCCGTAGATTTCGCCAATGCCCATTTTCTCCAGGCGGGCCGACGCGAGGCCGAACAAATCTGCTTGCCACCGACCACGATCGTTTGCGACAAACAAGCCATTCTCATCGCCAGATCTCAAGCGAAATAGTTGTCGGACCTCGTCGCCGACTTCGAAAGCACCTTGAGATATTGCCGGCCCCAACCAGGCGATCACGTCGCTGGCAGTACTCGTCATGCGTGCCACGGTTGCCTCGATAACGCCGCTGGCCAGACCTCGCCAGCCAGCATGCACGGCGGCAATTTCCTGTCCATCGGTCGAGCACAGCAGCACAGGCAGGCAGTCTGCCGTTTGCACCACGCAGATATCACCGGGCTGAGTGCCAATAACGGCGTCCGCGTCCGGAGTGCCGCCATCAAAGTCCGCTGACCCCAGCAAGACTGCCCGAGCCCCATGCACCTGCTTGATGGCCTGAGGCTGTGCCGGCAGATTCGTTTCACCACCGTTTCGCAAAGTCGTGCCGGCGACGATATTGGCCGGCGCCGGCCAACTGGCCAGCAGAACTGCGTCGCTCATCTGGCATCTTCCCGTAGTGCCGCAAGCAGGTCCTCGAAATCCGCGGGTGGCGATACCTCAAGTTTGAGCACCTCGCCGCTGTCCGGATGCACGAACTCGAGTTCGGCTGCGTGCAATGCTTGCCGGCGGAAGCTGCGCAGCATCGCGATCAAAGCGTCGCCAGCGCCGGCTGGCAACGCAAGTCTGCCACCGTATGCAGGATCCCCAACCAGCGCATGCCGGCGGTGTGCGAAGTGCACCCTGATCTGATGCGTGCGGCCGGTTTCCAGTGCGACATTGATATAGGTATGTGCGGCGAAACGCTGCAGTACCGTGTAATGCGTCACGGACGGCTTGCCTTCGGACCGAATACTCATGCGTTTTCGATCAACAGGGTGGCGCCCTATCGGCTCATTGATCGTACCTCCACCGGTCAATACACCGTGACAGACGGCGACGTAGTGGCGTGAAATCTCGCGATCCGCGAGCAACCGAACCAGGAATGTGTGGGCCTCGAGCGTCTTGCCAATGAGCAAGAGTCCACTCGTTTCCTTGTCGAGCCGATGAATAATGCCGGCCCGCGGCAACCGGTCGAGCTCGGCCGCGTGATTCAACAACCCATTCATCAATGTTCCGCTTGGGTTGCCGGCGCCCGGGTGCACGACCAGCCCAACTGGTTTGTTAATCACAATGAGTACGTCGTCCTCATAGACGACGTCCAAAGCGATCGGCTCCGGCGCTGCCGCTACGCTGACTTCGGGCTCAGCCTTTAATTCGATCGATTCGCCACCCAATACCGGGTCTCGCGGCCGAGGTGAGCCCCCATCGACCTTTATCGTGCCTGCCAACAGCCAGGCCTTGAGCCGGCTTCGGGAATACTCCGGAAACATTTGCGCCAGCGCCCGGTCCAATCGTTGACCGGCGAATTCTTCGGGAACCGTCTTGACTTTGAGATCTGCGTTCATTGTGCTGCCAAGTCTACGGTATACTCGCCGACCGTAACGGCCCAGAGGCATGAAATCGTTGAATCTGAACAGCATTTTGATTCGGTACATTGAGCGGCGCGCACGCCTGATCGTACTCGCCACGGCCTTTGCCGTGCTCGCGGCCTGTGCCGGCAAGGATGAAGTACAGACGGAAATCCAGAGCCTGACCGAAGCGTACGAGAAGGCCCAGGCGTCGATCGCAGGTGGTAATTATCGCCGCGGCGTGCAGATTTTCGAGGCTCTCCAGGCGCGCTACCCGTTCAGCGATCTGAGTCGCCAGATTCAACTCGAACTCATGTACGCCTATTACAAGTCCGGGCAAAAAGAACAGGCCATTCAGACGGCGGACAATTTCATGCGCGAGAACCCGATTCATGCGCGTGTCGACTACGCTTTGTACATCAAAGGGCTGTCCTATTTTGAGGGGGAAGCCGGGTTCATCGAGCGTCGCTTCAAGAAAGACATCACGGAGCGTCCGCCCGTAGACGTCGATCTGGCCTATTCGACCCTGCGCAGACTGGTCGAGCGCTATCCGAGCAGCGACTATGCGCCGGATGCCCGGCAGCGACTGCTGTTTCTCAAAAACCGGATGTCAGCCTACGAAAACCACGTTGCCGACTATTACCTGCGTCGCGGTGCATTCGTTGCTGCTCTGAATCGTGCCAAGAGTGCGCTTGAGGAATATAACGGCGCCGAGGGCAATGCGCGGTCCTTGCAGATTATGGCCGATGCCTACGAACAACTCGGCTTGCACGATCTGGCCGCCGATACTCGACGCGTTCTGGCCGCGAACTTCCCGAACGAAAGTTAGCGTACAGCCTTCGGGCGTGGGGAGAATCGCTAGCCGGCGGGCGGGACGTTTGTCGACCGAAGTAAAGCGCAGCACAGCGAGCCATGAGGGAGACAAATGTCCCGTTTGCCGGTCATTCGCGCCTCAAGGGCCGCTCCTGTTACGTGTCAGGAAATTTGTAACCTGAGGTGATCGGGTAGCGCCAGTCCCGTCCGAAGGCGCGACTGCTGATACGCACGCCCGGCGGCGCCTGTCGACGCTTGTATTCGTTGCGCTTGACCATTTCCAGAATGCGAATGACCGTATCGCGATCGAAGCCTCGTTCAACGATTGCCTCAACGGACAAATCTTCTTCAATAAATGCCTCGAGGATTGGATCGAGAACATCGTAATCCGGCAGCGAATCACTGTCCTTCTGGCCAGGGCGCAATTCGGCAGATGGCGGTCTCGTGATCACCCGCTCGGGAATGACGTCACTAATCGAATTTCGATAATGTGCCAACCGGTAGACGAGCGTCTTGCTGCAATCCTTGATTGGCGCAAAACCGCCGGCCATATCCCCATACAAAGTTGCGTAGCCGACTGCCATCTCGCTCTTGTTGCCGGTTGTCAGCAACATGTGGCCGGTTTTATTGGAGATGGCCATCAACAGCAGCCCGCGGCAGCGCGCCTGAATATTCTCCTCGGTCACGTCCTCCTCGAGTCCTTCGAAAAGGGGGCCGAGCTGCGCGAGCGTGGATTCGTAAATCGGCGCAATTGGAACGACATCGTATTGCACGCCGAGACCCGCGGCTTCTTTCGCCGCGTCCTCCTGGCTCATTGTGGAGGTATATCGAAACGGCATCATGACCGCGCGCACACGATCCGCACCCAGAGCATCGCAGGCGATCGCAAGCACCAGTGCGGAATCAATGCCACCCGACAAGCCGATGACAACGCCGGGAAAGCCATGCTTTTCGACGTAGTCGTGCGTACCCGAGACCAGCGCGCGATACACGCTTTCCTCGGTCGGTAACGTCGCGACGACTTCGGCCGGATCGATATCGATGCCGCCAGCACCACCCGACAGCCCGATGCGATGCAGTCCTTCTTCGAACGGTGCAGCACGAAACACGATCTCACCGTTCGCCTGCATGACAAATGATCCGCCATCGAACACGAGTTCGTCCTGGCCGCCCACCATGTTGAGGTAGATCAAAGGCACGCCGGCTTCGGCAATGCGCGTACGCACGGCCTCCTCCCGGCGATGCTGGCTGTTCAGTTCGTACGGCGAGCCGTTGATTGTAATGATGCATTCTGCACCGGCCGCGCGCGCTGCATTGATCGGGCCGGACTGCCAGATGTCCTCGCAAATAGTCATGCCGATCGCGACGCCGTTAATCCTGAATACAGCCGCATCGCGACCTTTGGAAAAATAGCGCTCCTCATCAAATACGCTGTAATTTGGCAATAGCTGTTTACGATAGGCGCACAGCAGATCGCCGTTTCGAAATACGGCGCAGCTATTGTAAATGTGCTTGTCGATATATTCGGGAAAGCCAATAAGAATTGCAGTATCGCGAGTGGATTCTCGTATCTCGGCGACTGCCGCCTCCGTTTGCTTGCGCAGACCCGCATGAAACAGCAGGTCCTCGGGTGGATAACCGCAGATGCTAAGTTCAGGAAAAACGACGAGGTCGGCCTGCATTTCGTCACGCGCGCGTGCGGCATATTCGAGAATTTTCACCTTATTGCCGACCACGTCACCAACGTTCAGATCGATTTGGGCCAGGGCAACGGTCACTGTACTGGTCATGATGCTGTAGCCGCCTTGCACTTCGGGTTAGCCGCCAATGATCTCCCGCATTCGGGTACCGAGTTCGGCCGGCGACCTAACCGTTGCCACGCCAGCAGCGTCGAGCGCCTTGAATTTGTCGGCCGCCGTGCCTTTGCCGCCTGCAACGATAGCACCGGCGTGCCCCATGCGTTTTCCGGGCGGGGCGGTGACCCCGGCAATGTACGCAACGACTGGCTTTGAGACTTCCGACTGAATGAATTCAGCCGCCGCTTCTTCATCAGTACCACCAATTTCGCCAACCATGATGATGCCGTCCGTGTCCGGATCTGCTTCGAACAATTCGAGGCAATCGATGAAATTCATGCCGCGAACCGGATCGCCGCCAATGCCTATACAGGTCGTCTGGCCAAGGTCGTTGACAGTCGTTTGATAGACGGCCTCGTAAGTCAATGTGCCGGATCGAGACACGATGCCGACGCGTCCGGGCTTGTGAATAAAACCCGGCATGATGCCTATCTTGCATTGTTCGGGCGTAATGATGCCGGGGCAATTCGGCCCGATCAGCCTGCAGTCATGATCGCGCAACGCCGATTTAACCCGCACCATGTCCAACACCGGAATTCCCTCGGTGATGCAAACGACCAGCTTCACGCCGGAATCGGCTGCTTCGAGAATGGCGTCCGCGGCGAAGGGCGGTGGCACCAGGATCATGCTCACGTCAGCACCGGTCACTTCCACCGCTTCGCGCATCGTGTTGAAAACCGGAACTCCGACATGTTCTTGCCCGCCGCGACCCGGCGTAACTCCGCCGACGACGTGCGTGCCGTAATTAATGCATTGTTCGGTATGAAACGTGCCCTGGCTTCCCGTGATGCCCTGGCAAATGACTTTGCTGTCTTTGCTGACCAGGACGCTCATGTTTTCGATTTTCCGGAGACGGCAGCGACGACTTTCTTCGCTGCATCAGTGAGATCGACGGCCGAAATGATATCGAGCTCGCTGCTGGCCAGAATTTCACGTCCCTTGTCCACATTCGTTCCCTCGAGCCGAACGACCACCGGCACGCGGACACCGACTTCCTTGACCGCACTGATAATGCCCTCGGCAATATCGTTACAACGCACGATGCCACCGAAGATGTTGACGAGAATCGCCTTCACATTCTTGTTCGACAGGACCAACTTGAATGCCTCCGCCACCCGCTCTTTCGTCGCCCCACCACCCACATCCAGAAAATTGGCCGGCTCACCACCGTGCAGTTTGATCAGGTCCATCGTCGCCATGGCCAGGCCAGCGCCATTGACCATGCACGCAATATCGCCCTCAAGCGAAACGTAGTTGAGATCGTGTGCCGCGGCCTCGCGTTCCTTCTCGTCCTCCTGCGTAATGTCCCGCAGTTCGACGAGTTTCGGCTGCCGGTACAACGCGTTGCTATCGATGTTGATCTTGGCGTCAAGCGCGATGACGTCGCCGTCTTTAGTGACAATCAAGGGATTGACCTCAACCTGGCTCGCATCACATTCATCGAAAAGCCGATACATACGCTTGACGATGTCGTCAAATTGGCGCATCTGACCCTTATCCAGACCCAGCCCGAACGCAAGTTGCCGCACCTGATAGTCCTGCAGGCCCGCATCAGGTGCTATTGCGACCGTAAAGATTTGCTCCGGCGTTTCCTTGGCGACCTGCTCGATGTCCATGCCGCCGGCCGCTGACGCAATAAACGCAACTCGACTGGCCTCGCGATCAACCAGCATCGACAAATACAGCTCGCGATCGATTTCCGAGCCTTCCTCGATATAAACCACGTTGACGGGCAGGCCCTCCGGGCCGGATTGATGTGTGACCAGTTGCGTGCCAAGCATGGCATCGGCGTAGTCGCGAATTTCGTCGTCCGTACGAGCCAGCTTTACACCGCCTGCCTTGCCCCGCCCGCCGGCGTGCACCTGTGCCTTGACCACCCATAGGTCCCCGCCCAGTTCTTTGGCCGCGGCCACTGCTGCGTCCGGAGTCTTGACGGCCTTGCCACGCGGCACCGCAATGCCGTATTCGGCAAATAGTTCTTTCGATTGATATTCGTGAAGATTCATCGCTCGCTTTTCTTTATTGTCGGGTATGTGCGGCTGCGCACGGCCGTCATTCGGCCAAAAGCGCAAAATCCGGCATATTTTGTAGTAAAGCGATCGTTGACGCAAAAGCGATTGCACACAGGCATTTCATCAGGCAACAATTCACCCATGAGTCAGGCAACGACTGAACCTCACGGCAAGCGGACGTTTCGCGGCAGCCGGGACTCGCTTCTGCAGCGCGCTGCCGACGAACCCGATCTGACATGGCGGGTGCTAATCACGCTCAATGCCTTTCGAGTCCTGCTTGCTATCGGCATGCTCGCTCTGTTCTTTGCCGGAGACGATCCGCATGTTTTCGGTGACCAGTTCCCAACGCTGTTCTCGGTGACGGCGGCTGGCTACCTGGTATTCGCTGTTTTCTCTGCAGTAACTCTTTACCAGCGCTGGCTCCCGCCGGGCGTGCAATCGGTCACACAATCGCTGGTCGATATTGCTGCCATCGTCATCCTCATGCACGCGAGCGGCGGCATTGAAAGCGGCCTGGCCGGCCTGCTGATCGTTTTCATTGGCGCAAGCAGCCTTGTCTTGCCCATGCAATTCCCGGCCATTCTGGCTGCATTGGCCACGTTTGCGATCCTCGGTGAGCAATTGTATTCACAGCTCAGCGGCGCGATGACGGATGCCAATTACCCGGCAGCCGGCATCGTCAGCGCGGTCATATTTGCGCTGGCCCTGGCAACGCGACCGCTCAGCCGTCGCATTCAGGCGAGTGAGGCGCTGGCGCTGCAACGCGGCGTTGACCTCAGAAACCTGTCGCAGCTCAATGAATACATCGTGCAGCACCTGCGTGAAAGTATCATCGTCATTGATGTGAATAACGAAATTCGGCTCAGCAATACCTCAGCGACGCAATTGCTCGGCGCGACCGGGCAGGTGAGTGGCTTGCCACTCAAAAACGTATTTGAACCGCTAGACGACTACATTCAGAACTGGCGGCTGAACCAGGATCTTGACTCGCATCCCGAATTCACAGTCACATCGACCAGTAGCAACCTGCCCGTTGCCGCGCACCTGGCACCCCTTGGAAAGGACGGTGAACGCCGTGGCGCCGTGCTCATATTCCTCGAGGACCCAAGCCTCATGAATGAGAGAGTCCAGCAGTCAAAACTAGCGTCACTAGGACGGTTGAGTGCCAGTATTGCGCACGAAATCCGAAATCCTGTCGGCGCAATGAGCCACGCCGCCCAATTGCTCGCCGAGGCAGACAGCATTACCGACGATGACTTGCGGCTAACGGAGATCATACGAACCCATTCGAGCCGGGTCAGCCACATCATTGACAACATGCTGCAGCTGTCGCGACGGGAGTCGAGCCGGCCGGAACGCGTGTCGCTCAAAGACTGGGTTACGGATTTTGTGGACGAGTTTTCACGAACGCTGGAATTACAGGAAGGCGAGTTCACAATCGAAGACATCTCGGATGACCTGGAAGTCCGAATGGACCGCAGCCACCTGCGTCAAGTACTCTGGAATCTCTGCGACAACGCTATTAAGTATGCCAGTGAAGCCGGCGGCATCCTCGTTGAGATTCGAGGCGCCCGCCTGCAAGGCCAGGGCAGGCCCTATCTCGAGGTGCTCGATCACGGCCTTGGCATCGATGTCACCACGGCCGAAAAGATGTTCGAACCCTTTTATACTGAGCGACCCGGTGGCACTGGCCTCGGCTTGTATATCTCGCGAGAACTGTGTGAGTTGAATCGATCGACGCTGTTGTACTTTGACCGGCCCGGCGGTGGCAGCATCTTCCGTATCGTTTTTTCTGATCCAGACCGATGGGACAAAGGAAATTCACAGTGAGCCGACCTCAAGCGCTGATTATCGATGACGAACCCGACATCTGCGAACTGCTGGCGGTAACGTTGGGGCGCATGGATATTCAGACGGAGTCAGCCGGTGACGTTGCCAGCGCGAAACAGTTGCTGAGTTCCCGGACATTCGATATCTGTCTCACCGACATGCGCTTGCCGGACGGCGACGGGCTTGAGCTCGTCGAGTGGATACAGTTGCACGCAGCCGACGTACCGGTTGCGGTTATTACAGCGCACGGCAATGTCGAGACCGCCGTGCAGGCCCTGAAACTGGGTGCATTCGACTTCATATCCAAACCGCTCGACCTGAATCACCTGCGCAACGTTGTCAAAAACGCGCTCAAGATAGAAAGCGATGCGCCGGACCAGCCATCGCGCCTGCTTGGCGACTCGCTGCCCATGCGGGAATTACGGGAAATGGTCGACAAAGTGGCACGCTCACAGGCGCCCGTGCATATATCCGGAGAGTCGGGTACCGGCAAGGAGCTGGTTGCACGCCTCATTCACGACAGTGGACCGCGTTTTGACGGACCATTCGTACCAGTCAACTGCGGTGCAATTCCGGCCGAACTCATGGAGAGTGAATTTTTCGGCCATCGCAAGGGCAGTTTCACCGGCGCAATCAGCGACAAGATTGGTCTTGTACAAAGCGCTGAAGACGGCACTCTCTTTCTCGACGAGATCGCAGACCTGCCGCTGGCAATGCAAGTAAAGCTGTTGCGTGTGATCCAGGAAAAGACTGTTCGCCCGGTCGGCTCATCACGAGAAGAAATGGCCAATGCACGTATCCTCTCGGCGACTCACAGGAACCTTGGGCAAATGGTGGCGGACGGGCAGTTTCGTGAAGATCTTTATTACCGCGTCAACGTCATAGAATTGCACGTGCCGGCACTTCGCGAGCGTGGCGATGACATTGTGGTTCTCGCGGAATTTATATTGAACAAGCTGAAATCGACGGCGACTCTCGACAGCGAAGCAAGTGCTGCGCTCGCGGCCTATGACTTTCCCGGCAATGTTCGTGAACTCGAAAATATGCTCGAGCGTGCCGTGACGCTGTGTACGACCGGCACCATCAGCGAGGCCGATCTGCATATGCGATCATCGGCAAGTACGATCCGCGAGGCTCCGTCATTTACCGGCACTTTCCTCGGCAACCAGGTCGAGCAGGTACAGCGTCAGGCCATTCTCGAGGCGCTTGAGAAAACCCGTTACAACAAGACCGCCGCCGCGAAACTTCTGGGCCTGTCATTTCGACAGCTTCGCTATCGCATCAAAAAGCTCGGTATCGATTCGTAGGAGCGCTCCTACGGTGACAAAAATTGTCAGTTAGTGACAAAGACGGTCGTTATGCAGGCCAGAAAAAGCCTGTCTGTTAAGCCCGGCGAATCCCTACATTCGATAAAATTCTATATAAAATAATTAGTTAAGGTGGTTTCGGTCAACTTGGCACGAGGATTGCTTTTAATACGGTACTGGCGATCTCGCCGTATCTGAATGACATTCATTTTCATGGAGATAGACAAATGAAGAAGCAACAAGGTTTTACATTGATCGAGCTGATGATCGTAGTCGCGATTATCGGCATTCTGGCGGCAATCGCTATTCCGGCTTACCAGGACTACACGATTCGCGCCCAGGTATCTGAGGGCTTGAACCTGTCCGGTGGCGCAAAAGCAGCCGTTACCGAGTACTTCCAGGATCGCGGCACCATGCCGACCGACAACGCCTTAGCGGGCCTGGCGGCCGCTGCAGAGATCCAGGGCAAGTACGTTACTCAGGTCAACGTTGCAAGTGGTACTATTTCCGTCACATACGGCAATAGTGCGCATGCGATTATTACCGGCGCGCAACTCGATTTGGCACCTGATACCTCAAGTGCGGGTTCTGTCCAATGGACTTGTACTACTGGCACTCCAGTTATCGAGAACAAGCATCTTCCGGCCGCTTGCCGCACCTAAGGCTTTCGCTTAGCGCTTTCAGCTTTAGCAATAAGTCAGAAAGCCCCGGTTCGCCCGGGGCTTTTTTTTACCGGCCAAAACGACCGCTCCAAACCTCAAATGCCGTATTATCTTCCAGTGAGTACGTGCAAGGGTCGTAACAAGGTGACGTCAATGAAGAAATTCAGTGCGGGTTTCACTTTGATCGAATTGATGATTGTCGTCGCTATCATTGGAATACTCGCGTCTATCGCGATATCTGCCTACCAGACCTACACCGTCCGCGCCCAGGTCGCCGAAGCGCTGAATATGGCCGCAGGCGCAAAGACACCAATCATTGATGCC
>SMUZ01084390.1_pt1 | contig 13180 bp, 12 predicted proteins | sample 2456421 | NCBI WGS metagenome assembly SMUZ01 (sample SAMN11095932, study PRJNA526329) | marine sediment metagenome | biome: Marine sediment; feature: Surficial sediment; material: Deep marine sediment; isolation source: Hadal surficial sediment | place: Pacific Ocean | collected 2014-11 | depth... | reverse complement strand
CGATGCCGTCGTACCCGGCCAGCGCCGCGCCGCGGGACAGGCCGACGCCGGGATCGGACGGAAACACGATGTCGCACTGGGCGCCCGCCACGACCTTCCCGATCATGGCCGCATACAGGTCGGCGGCCACGGCGGCACCGCCGGCCGCCAGTTCGGCGCGGGCGGCGCTGGTATACCCGTCGACGATCAGAAACCGCGGCCCGCCCGTCATCCCGTCTTCCCTGTTCCCCCGCTTCCGCCGTCAACCGGCCAGGGCGTCGATGGCGCCGGGCAGGCTGGCGTGGCTGTCGCAGACGGCGTCGGCCGACGTGCCGTCCTTGTCGGCATCGCGCACGGCGGTGAACAGGACCGCCTTCATGCCCAGCGCCTGCGGGCCCCGGACGTCGTTGTGGTCGCGGTCGCCGACGTGGACCATCTCGGTCACCGCGACCCCCAGTTGGCCGGCCGCGGAACGGAACATGGCGGGGTCGGGCTTGGAACGGCCCACCTCGTCGGAAAAGGCGAAGCCGGCGAAATACCGTTTCAACCCGTGCGCCTCCAAAAGATCGCGCAACCGGGCCCCGGGCGTGAGGATGGTGTCGGAGACGACGCATAGCTTGTAGCGCCCCGAAAGCGCCTCCAGCGCCTCCCGGGCGCCGGCCACGGGTAAGGGCGGGATGTCCACCTCCATGCGCCCGAGCGCCTCGACCAGGCGCTCCTCGTCGTCGCCCGGCAGGGTGCGGCCGAGCCCCCCGAATATCACCGCCAGGCGTTCGGCGATGGTCCAGGTGATGCTGTGTTCCTTCCACAGGGTGTTGAAGGCGGCTTCCGCCACGTCGTAGGCGAGGCGCACGTCGTCGGCGGCGATGGACCGGTGGCGGTCGAGGGCCTCCCAGACCAGATGCCGGCGCTCGTCGGCCTTGGTGCGCAGCCCCTTGGCCTTGCGCCTGGGCTCGTCGGAATCGTCGCGGATGAGGGTGTCCCACAGATCGAAGGTGACGGCCCTGATTGCCTTGCTCACGGGGGGGCTCCTGCGTTCCAACGCCATCGCGGGGCGGTGATGCGCGCCGATGGTGGGGCAAGCGCCCGCCTGGGTCAATATGGGGGAAGGGTCGTCCGGCCGGGCCTTATGCCATCAGCGGGTGGGGCGCCAGTTGCCGGCTTGGCGCTCGGCCCGGGCGATCTGGAACCGGTTCATCCTCGCCGCCAGCTCCCGGCGGGCGCGGACGGGATCGAACCTCTGGTCCGCGGCCAGGGCCCCGGCCGCGTTGGGAACGGCCAGGGAATACCATTTGTAGGCTTCCACGTAGTCGCGGTCGACGCCCCCGCCGCCGGCGTAGAGCGCGCCCATCACGTACTGGGCGGCCGGGTGGCCCTGGCGCGCCGCCATCAGATACCAGGTGATCGCCTCGCCCGTGTCGTGGGGCACGCCGAGTCCGCGGTAATAAAGCCGGCCCAGGGCGAACTGGGCGTCCCTGTGGTTGCCGGCGCCGGCGGCCACGGCATACCACTCCGCGGCCCGGTAGGGGTCCGCTCTCAGCCCTTCGCCGTTTTCATACATCCTGCCAAGGGCGTACTGGGCATCCGCGTTCCCGTTTTTCGCCGCCCGGGTGTGCCAGCGGACCGCCGCCCGCAGGTCCCGGTCGACGCCCCTGCCCTCCCGGTAGCGCACCGCGATGGCGTTCTGGGCATGGGCGTCGCCCTTGGCGGACAACGCGTTGAGGACCCGGAAGCCGCCCATGTCGGCGGCCACCTGAAGATCCTCCAGGTCGTCGTCGCCGCCGACGGCGAACCACATGATCATGGCGCCCAGCAGGACGCCCGCGGCCGTGGCGGCTCCTTTACGGATCATCGGCGTGGTCTTTCAGCCGGCCTTGCGCCGGGATCGGGCACGTGTCCGCGCGCCGCCCGCCGTCAAAGCCTCCGATCATAGTTGTGATGGTTCTCGCCCACTCTCTGGTGGCGGCCGTTGTGCGGGTCGGGCCGGTCGTAGCAGGTGATACTGCCGAGCGTGCGGTAGCAGTAGACCGACGGGCTGGGGTTGAGCTCGTCTTCCTCGCAATAGGAGCGGCCCGTGCCGGCGCGGACGGAGGAGCAGTTCTTGCCGCTGGCGGCGGATATCACGTGGTCCTCCATGGTCTTGTCGGTGGCCATGAGGAAGGCCCCGTTGACCATGGCGTACTGCGGAAAGGCGCTGCACGCGCCCAACAGAACCACGCCGGCGATGGCGGCCGCAAATCGCATGAAAGACCTCTGCCAAGGCAAGCCCCGGGGCGGCCGGGCCCGCATTTTCCCGTTTCGCCACCATATACTTTTGAGGTTAAGGCTGGGTTAATACCAAGGAGCGTTGATCATGACCCATAGCCGTTGATCGCCGGCCCCTTTGCCGGTATCAAACGGGCTCAGCGGCCGCGCCCGTCCAAGGCCGCGCCGCCGGGCCGGGCCGGAAAGGAGGGAACCCATCATGGTGGCCAAGGAACCGCCGATTTGCGATTTCGGCCGCAAGGCCGTCGATTTCAGCCTCGAGGGCATCGACGGCAAGACCTACAGCCTTGCCGACATCCACGGCCCGAAGGGCACCCTGGTGGCCTTCATCTGCAACCACTGCCCGTACGTCAGGGCCGTGGTCGACCGCCTGGTGCGCGACCTCCAGGACCTCCAGGCCAGGGGCATCGGGTGCATCGCCATCATGGCCAACGATTATGGCCAGTACCCCGAGGATTCGCCGGACAACATGAAGGTCTTCGCCCACACCCACGGCTTCACCTTTCCCTACGTGATCGACGAGACCCAGGAGGTGGCGCGCGCCTATGACGCGGTGTGCACGCCGGATTTCTTCGGTTTCAACGCCGATCTGGAGCTGCAATACCGGGGACGCCTGGATTCGTCGGGCAAGGACCCGGGGCCGGTGGACGCCCGGCGCGAGCTGTTCGAGGCCATGTGCCAGGTGGCCGACACCGGCAAGGGCCCGGAGCGCCAGACCCCCAGCATCGGCTGTTCCATCAAGTGGCATGAAGCGGCATGAAGCGGCATGAAGCGGCATGAAGCGGCATGAAGCGGCATGAAGTGGCATGAACATCGGTAACCCCTTACGCCACCACCGCATTTGCCTTCCGCCCCAGGGAAGGATATTTTAAGCGCCAATGCCTTGGCCGGCGCCGCCCGGGCGGCATGACGCGCGACGTTGGAGGATTCCGTGGCCGACCCCGTACAGGACAGCCTGTTTCGCGAGATCGAAGAGGATCTGCGCCAGGAGCGCTGGACCAAACTGTGGAAGCGATACGGCAACTACGGCGTCGGCGCGGTGATCGCCCTCGTCCTGTCCGTCGCCGGGTACCAGGGCTGGCGCGCCTATGACATCGCGACCCGCCAAAGCGATGGCGAGCGGTTTGCCGAGGCCCTCACCCTGGCCGGCGACAAGCAGACGCAAGCGGCGGCAGAGGCCTTCGCCGGCCTGGCCGCCGACGCCACCGCCGGCTACGCCCTGCTGGCGCGGTTCCAGGAAGCGGCGCTGCTGGCGGAACGCGGCGGGCCGGCGGCGGCGGCCTATGCGGACGTGGCCCAGGACCCGGGGGTGGACGCGGTGTACCGCGACCTGGCCGTGATCCTGGGCGCATTCCATGAAATGAACGGACCCGGCGCCGGCGACCTGAGCGCCCGCCTGGCCCCGTTGACCGCCGACGGCAATCCCTGGCGCCACAGCGCCAAGGAACTCACCGCCGTGCTCGCGGCGCGCGCCGGTGACCGGACGAAGGCGCGCGCGCTGTTCACCGCCCTCGCCACCGACGTCACGGCGCCGCAGGGGATCCGGGAGCGGGCCGGCGAAATGCTGGCCATTCTCGGTCAATAGGGGATGGAGCGCATCATGGCGACGGGCGGCCGGGCGAAGAAGGCAGGACATAAGGGCCTGGTCGGCCGCATGGCGTGCATGGCGTGCGCCCTGGCGCTGCTCAATGCCTGCGAAATGATGGACACCATGTTCCCCGACGAAGAGGAAGTGCGCCTGCCCGGCGAGCGCATATCCGTGCTCATGCACGAGCGGGCGTTAAAGCCCGACCCCAGGGTCGCGGACGCGAAGATCCTGCTGCCCAAACCGTCGGTGAATGCCAGTTGGCCCCAGTCCGGCGGTTACGCCAACCACGCCATGCACCACATTGCGGTGGGCGAGGTGCTCAAGCCCTTTTGGACGGCCGATATCGGCGAGGGCGCCGACGACGACACGCGCATTGTCGGCGCCCCGATCGTTGCTGGCGGACGGGTCTTCGCCATGGACGCGGACACCAAGGTCAGCGCCTTCGACGCCAAGGCGGGAACGCTTCTGTGGGAGGTGGAGTTGACGCCCGACGACGAGGACGACGGGCACATCAGCGGCGGCATCGCCTATGCGGACCGACGGGTTTTCGTCGCCACCGGCTTTGCCCAGGTGATTGCGCTGGACGCCGGGGACGGATCCGAGATCTGGCGCCAGACCGTGGGCAGCCCCGTGCGCTCGGCGCCGACGGTCCGCGGCGGCCGGGTGTTCGTCGTCACCGTGGACAACAAACTGCACGCGCTGGACGCCGTCAACGGCGGTAGCTTATGGACCCACACCGGCATCACCGAGGTCGCCAGCCTGCTTGGCGGCGGCAGCCCGGCGGTGGACGGGGGCGTCGTCGTGGTCCCCTATTCGTCGGGCGAGTTGGTGGCGCTGAAGGTGGAAAACGGACGGCTCCTGTGGGCCGACTCGCTCGCCTTGGCGCGGCGCAGCGCCGCCGTCTCGACGCTGTCGCACATACGCGGCCGCCCCGTGATCGACCGCGGGCGGGTCTTCGCGCTCAGTACCGGGGGCCTCATGGTGGCCATCGACCTGCGCACCGGGCGGCGCATTTGGGACAGGGCGATCGGCAGCCTGGAAAGCCCATGGGTGGCGGGCAACTATCTTTTCGTCCTCAGCAACGACTCGGAGCTCGTCTGCCTGTCGCGCCGGAACGGCCGCATCCACTGGGTACGGGCACTGCCCCGCTACGAGGACGAAGAGGACAAGGAGGACCCCATCGTGTGGAGCGGTCCGATCCTGGCCGGGGATCGCCTCATCCTTGCCGGCTCTCACGGCGCGGTGTTGTCGGTGTCGCCGTACACGGGCAAGATCCTGGGCAGCGAGGAGATGGCCGACGGCATTCCCGTGGCCCCGGTGGCCGCCGACCGCAGCGTCTATTTCCTTACCGACGACGCCGAGTTGCTGGCCTACCGCTAGGGGCCTACGGGCCCGGACCATGACCTTCACCGTGGCGATCATCGGCCGCCCCAACGTGGGCAAGTCGACCCTGTTCAACCGCCTCGTCGGCAGGCGTGAGGCCATCGTCGACCGCACGCCGGGGGTCACCCGCGACCGCCGCGAAGGCGAAGCGCGCCTCGGCGATCTCCGCTTCACCGTCGTCGACACCGCCGGTCTGGAGGAGCCCGCCGGCGACGTCCTGTTGACGCGCATGCGGGCCCAGACCGAGACCGCCCTCGAGGACGCCGACGTCGGCCTTTTGCTGATCGACGCCCGCACCGGCCTGATTCCGCTGGACCATCACTTCGCCGACTGGCTGCGCCCGCAAAAGACGCCGGTGATCCTGATCGCCAACAAGTGCGAGGGCCGAGGCGGGGGCGCCGGTTTCCTCGAGGCCTACGCCCTGGGCCTGGGCGATCCCCTTCCCATTTCCGCCGAGCATGGCGAGGGCATGGCGGACCTGTGGGACGCGCTGGCGCCCTACGCCGCGCAGGCGGCCACCGCCGAGGCGCCGGAACCGGCACAGGCGGGCGCCGGGGCCGAAGACGGGCCGCTGCAACTGGCCATTGTCGGCCGGCCGACCGTCGGCAAGTCCACCCTGGTCAACCGCCTGCTCGGCGAGGAGCGCATGGTGACCGGACCGGACGGCGGTGTCACCCGGGACGCCATCTCCGTCTCCTGGACCTTCGAAGGGCGCGCCATCCGGCTCATCGATACCGCCGGGCTGCGCCGCAAGGCGAAGATCACCGAAAAGGTGGAGGGGCTGTCGGTGGGCAATACCCTGCGCGCCATCCGCTTCGCCCACGTGGTCGTGCTGGTGATGGACGTCCAGGCGATCCTGGAGAAGCAGGACCTGAGCATCGCCCGCCTGGTCGCCGAGGAAGGCCGGGCGCTGGTCATCGCCGTCAACAAGTGGGACGTGGCGGACGACCGCAAGGGCGCCCTCAGGCGCCTCGCCGACCGGCTGCAGACGTCGCTGCCCCAGCTGCGCGGTGTCGCCGTGCTCACCTTCTCGGCACTCACCGGGGACGGCGTGGACAGGCTGTTGCCGGCGGTCCTGGGGGTGTTCCAGGTGTGGAACCGGCGCATCGGGACGGCGCCCCTCAACCGCTGGCTGGCCGATGCGGGCGAGCGCCACCCGCCGCCCCTGGCCGGCGGCCGGCGCAACCGCCTGCGCTACATCACCCAGGCCAAGGCGCGCCCGCCCACCTTCGTGCTGTTCGCCAGCCGGCCCGAGGAGCTTCCCGAATCCTACCGGCGCTACCTGGTCAACGGCCTGCGCGACGCCTTCGACCTGCCCGGCGTGCCCGTACGCCTGCACCCGCGCAAGGGCGACAACCCGTACACGGAGGGCCGATAAGGCGGCGCTGAGTACCAGGTCGTGTACCCGTAAACGAGAGTTGGGTCGGCGGCGGGGTGCCGATGTCGGCTTATATGAGGCGTTTGCTGTCAAGGTGGATTTAATCTGCGTCGCATGACCGGGTACCAATCAAAAGCGCGCGCTGGCGAAGCGCCCTGACCCAAACGGGTTTTCCCGACCCCCGGTTGCGCTGCCGTGGTATGACGTATTAAAGTTCCAGGGTTAAGGGAGGACAGGACCGCTCCGAAGACAAAGAATCACAATGCGGCTCTGCTAGGGTTTGGGAGGAACCATGAGAAAATCGTTATTGAAGCGGGGCTCGGCCCTGTTTGCTTTTCTGTGTGGAATCGGGGTGATTTCGTCTGCCGGGACGGTTTCGGCGGAAGAAGTCAAAAAGGCGACTCTCTATGGCAACATGACAGTCGTCACCCAGGACATGTTGAATCGTGCCGGAGGGGATGCGAACAATTTCCTGCACACCAACGGCAACTACAGTCAGACGCGTTATTATCCAGCCAGCCAGATCAACACCGGCAACGTCAAGAACCTACGCCCGGCCTGGATCTTCCAGACCGAGGTCGTGGAATCTCAGGAAACGACGCCCATCGTCGTCAATGGGGTCATGTACATCACCACGTCGTTCAGCCATGTGTACGCACTGGATGCGGCGACGGGCGAACAAATCTGGCATTACAAGCACAAGATGGGCCCGATCACGACCTATTGCTGCGGCCCCAACAACCGCGGCGTCGCGGTTTCCGGCGACAAGGTCTTTCTCGGCACCCTGGACGCCAAGCTGGTCGCCTTGGATGCCAAGTCCGGCAAGGTCGTCTGGGAAAAGCAGATCGCCGACCCGGAAAAAGGTTATTCCGAAACCATGGCGCCGACCGCCGTCAACGGCAAGATCCTGATCGGCACCAACGGCGGCGAATACGGTGTCCGCGGTTTCGTCAAGGCCTACGACGCGGAATCGGGCAAGCTGCTGTGGACGTTCTATACGACGGCCGAGAATTCCGTCGGCGTGTGGGCCACCCACGACGCCACCGGCCGCGACATGCTGCGCGACATCAAGGCGGAAAAGGCGGCGCTCAAGAAACTGGGCGATCCGTACAAGACCCTCGGCGGCGGTGTCTGGCAGAACCCGGCCGTGGACCTGGAAACCAACCGCATCTACTTCGTCGCCGGCAACCCGTCACCGGACCTGGACGGCTCGGTCAGGCCGGGCGACAACCTGTACACCAACTCGCTCATTTCGGTCGATCTGGACACCGGCAAGTACATCTGCCACTTCCAATACATCGCTCACGACGTCTGGGACCTGGACGCGGTCAGCCCGCCGATCATCACCCAGGTCAAGGACAAAAACGGCAAGATGGTCAAAGGCGTCCTGCATGGCGGCAAGACCGGCCATGTCTATGTCCACAGGGCCGATGACTGCAGCCTGATCCGCTTCTCGGAAGCCATGGTCCCACAGGAAGACATGTGGGTGCTGCCGACCAAGGACGGCCAGCGCATGCTGCCCGGCGCCAACGGCGGCGTCGAGTGGTCGCCGATGACGGTCGATGCCGGGCTTGGCCTCGTCTACGTCATCAACCTGCACCAGCCGATGACCTACCACGTGGAAAGCACGCCTTACCCGGGCGGCAAGTTGTGGCTGGGCGGCGCGTTCAAGGTCATCCCCGGCGAGGAACAGTGGGGCAACGTTTCGGCGGTCGATTACAACACCGGCAAGATCCGCTGGAAGGTCAAAACCCAGCAACCGATGATCGGCGGCATCATGGCCACGGCCGGCGGCCTCGTCTTCACCGGCGAGGGCAACGGCCTGTTCAAGGCCTATGATTCGAAAACCGGCAACCTGCTCTGGAAATTCCAGGCGGGTGCCGGCGTCAACGCCCCACCGGCCTCCTATACGGTGGACGGCAAGCAGTACATCGTGGTTGGAGCCGGCGGCAACGTTCAGCTCAACTACAAGCGCGGCAACAACATCATCGCCTTCACGCTTGCCGACTGACGCCGGCACGGCATACTCCAAAGACGGTCGCCCGTACGGGGGCGGCCGTTTTTTCCGTTGCGGGATAAACGAGGACTGAATGAACGCCAAGATCCCCTTCGTTTTGGGCTTCCTGTTCGCCTTTGTCACGGCCACCGCCCAGGCCGATGAATACGCGGCGTTGCGCGAGACAATCGAGGCCTGTGCCGGCTGCCACGGGGAACGCGGTGCTTCCAAGGAAGACGCCTTTCCCATACTGGCCGGTCAGGAGCTTTACTACCTCTATGTCCAGATGAAGGACTTCAAGAGCGGATTACGCAAGAACGAGATCATGCAACCTGTTTTGGCGGACCTGAAGAAACAGGACCTGTTCGCGCTGGCCAAATATTTCTCCGAACAGAAATGGCCCAATATCGGCTTCACGGGTGATCCGGAACGCGTTCTGAACGGGGAACGGGCCGCCAACGCCGGCCAGTGCGTGGCCTGCCATTTGGGCAGTTACACCGGCAACAGCCGCGTTCCCCGGCTCGCCGGGCAATATCCCAACTACCTGGCGAAAACCATGCTCGATATGAAGAGCAAGGCGCGCAACAATGCCACGGCCATATCGGCTCTACTGTCCACGTTCAGCGAGAGCGACATTTCCGACATGGCGGAATACATGGGCAATATGTGACGGCGAATTGCGTGAAACGGGGACGGGCATCGTCAATTCGCTTCGCCAAGCGCCTTCAAAACGGCGTCACTCCCCGCCGCACGGGCCAGGGACGTGGCCGTTATTCCTTGCTTGTCTTTCAATTCGGCGTTGGCGCCGGCCCTGAGCAAAGGACCGATCACTTCCGCGTGCCCCCTTTCGGCGGCGATCATCAGGGCCGTCCGGCCCCGGTTGTCCCTCAAATTCAGTTTGGCGCCCCTCTCGAGCAACAGAGTAACGGTTTTCAGGGCTTCGTCGGGCGGCACGTCATTGCTGTAACCGGCGGCCCACATGAGGGCGGTGAGGTCATTGCCGTAGGCCTTGTTGACGTCGATTCCGCTATCCAGGAGTGTCCGGACGATCCCGGAAAAGCCCTTCCCCGCCGCATAGAGGATGGCCGACTTGCCCGTGTTGTCGGTGATATTCGGGTCGGCCCCGTTTTCCAGCAACAATCGGAACGTGTCCTCGTCGCCGTTGAAGGCGGCTGAAGCCAGGGGCGTCAGGCGTTTCTTATTCAACAGGTTTACGTCGGCGCCGGCCTTCAACAACACCTTGACCGACTTGCCCTTGCCGGCCTTGGCCGCCCGCAAAAGCGCGGTACTGCCGCCAAGGTTTTGGTGATTTACGGCTGAACCGGCATCGAGCAACACCCGCACTGTCTTTGCGCGGCCCGAAAAAGCGGCCAACAAAAGGGCTGTATTTCCGAACCGGTCGCGTGCCTCGATGGAGGCACCGTGTTTGAGGTAGGCGACGACGTCCCGGGTCCGCCCCTTTTGCGCTGCCTCGAACATCTGGAAATTCAACATGCGGGCGTCTTCGGAGGGTGCCCCCGTCAATTGCGCGGCGCCGCCCGACGCCTGAGCGAAGACAAGAACCGCTCCCAATAAAACGTTCCAGCGCATTCATCGTGCTCCGTTTTCCCCGCCCGCGGATTCTAAGGATTTTCCCAAGTTGATCCAGTTCGCACCTCGTGGCGGCGCGTATCCATGTCTATAATCGTCCGCCAAAGGAGCAGACCGTGAACAAATCCGCCCCCGATACCTCTGAAATCGTCGCCCAGGCGGTTTCCGGCCTGGGATTCAGCTACGGCGCCAAGCCGGCCCTGGCTGACGTCAGCTTCAATATCGCCGCCGGGCCGTTCAAGGTTCTGTTGGGGCCGAGTCCGGGGCCGATCACACAGATGTCGATTACCGCCACTTCGGGGAAGGCCGCTGAGATGATGAAGCCTTGGGGGTACGCCTTGTTGGTGGGGATGTTGCTGACTGCCGCTGCCCCCGATGCTGCGACCGCCGGCAGCGGCCAGATCTACGTGACCAACGAGAAAAGCAGCACCATTTCCGTTCTCGATATCGCCACTTCCAAAGTCACGCGCACCTTCAAGACCTGCAGGCGGCCGCGCGGCATTCACTTCAGCAAGGACCGCAAGCAATTCTATGTCGGCTGCGCCGACGACAACGTCATCGTCGTCTACGAGACGGCAACCGGAAAGTTGATCAAGCGCATCCGCGGCATCGAGGAGCCGGAGACCTTCGACCTGTCGCCCGATGGCAAGACCCTTTACGTCTCCAACGAAGAGGACGCGACCGCGACGTTCGTCGACGTGGCCAGCGGCAAGGTCTTCGCCGAGGTCGAGACCGGCGAGGAGCCGGAAGGCGTTCAGGTGACGGCCGACGGTTCCACCGTCTACGTTGCCTCGGAGGCCGCCAACTTGGTCCATGTAATCGATACGGCGACGGCCAAGGTCACGGCCGATATCGTGGTCGGCACACGGCCGCGCCGCTTCGCCCTGACGCCCGACGAGAAAGAGCTTTGGGTGTCCGCCGAGTTGGCCGGCCAGGTCGATATCATCGATACCAGAACCAACCGGACGACCGGCGATATCGTTTTCAAGCCGACCGGCTTTCGCCGCAACGAGGTCACGCCGGTCGATGTGTTGATGACCGCTGACGGCAAGACCGCCTTTGTCGCCCTCGGCCGCGCCAATCGCGTTGCCGTTGTCGATGTCGCCAGCCGGCAAGTCACGGATTACATCCTGGTCGGCAAGCGGCCTTGGGGGTTGGCGCTAAGCCGAGACGACAAGACGCTTTATGTCGCCAACGGGCTGTCGGACGATATCTCGATCATCGACGTGGCCAGCCGGAAGGCCTTGAAGTCCGTGCCCGTCGGCATGGTGCCTTACGGGATCCTGATCGACGATTGAAGCGATGATGCGGACCTTGGCGGCTTTCCTACTCATCGTCGCCGGCGCGGGCGTCCTCGGCGGCGATCGGTCGCATGGGGCGGAAGCGACGCCGTTCCCGATCGGTTATCTGGAAATTACCGACGACCCGCGCTACGGGGAAAAGCGCGCTTACGCCCGTATCCGGGTCAAGCCGCACGACCGGCCCCGGCCCGGCGCCGAATTGGCGGTCCGCGGCAGCCGCATCCTCGGCCGCGCCGTGAAAATGAAATTCAGCCTCGATGTTGCCGAGGGTAGGACGGCGGCCGATCTGATTTCCGAGGTAGAGCGCCTATGGACGGCGGGGATCAGGTTTTTCCTGATCGACGCCGACGCCGCGGTTGTGAACGCCGTCGCCGAGGCGACGAAGGGCCGCGAATTGCTGCTGCTCAACGTCTCGGAACCGGCCGATATCCTGCGCGGGACCGGATGCCGGGCCAATCTGGCGCACGCCATCCCGAGCCACGCCATGCTGACCGACGCCCTGGCCCAGTTTCTGGCCGCTAGGAAATGGCGCGACGTTTTGGTGCTTAAAGGGCCGCTCCCGGTAGACGCCGCCTTCGCCCAGGCTTTTGAGGCCTCGGCCCGGCGGTTCGGCGTCCGGGTCGTCAAAGCCCGGGATTTTGTGCTCGGCAACGACCCCCGCGAGCGCGAGAAGAACAACGTCGCGCTGATGACGGCCGAAGGCGATTACGACGTCGTTTTCCTGGCCGACACCGAGGGCGAATTCGGGCGCTACGTGCCGTATCAAACCATCCTGGCGAGCCCCGTCATCGGCACCGAGGGGCTGATTGCCGAGGCCTGGCACTGGGCCTGGGAGCGGCACGGCGCGCCGCAATTGAACCAGCGCCTCGAAAAGTACGCGAAACGGCGGATGACCGGCACGGATTGGGCTGCCTGGGCGGCCATCAAGGCAATTGTCGAGTCTGCTGTGCGGACCAAGTCGACCGATTTCAAGACCGTTCGCGCCTACTTGTTGGGCGACGAGATGACGCTCGACGGCTACAAGGGGACGCCATCCAGCTTCCGGCCCTGGGACAACCAGCTTCGCCAGCCGGTCCTGCTCCGTACCCACAACGCGGTCATCGGGCGCGCGCCGATCAAGGGGTTCCTGCACCCGACCGAGAACATGGATACGCTGGGGTATGACCGCGGTGATCGGAGATGTCGGCTTGGTCAACGAAAGTGATGAAGCTTTGTGCTGTTTGTCGGCGTACCTGCTTAGGGAGTGCGTTGTCTGTAGACCGTCCACCGCATCACAAGCAGACGTAAAGCGGCCCCATCTCGATGTCTGCTTTCAGGGGTAAAGCGGACGTAAATCACTGTGTGGCTGAATGTCCGCTAATAGCCATAAGCGGACATTCGCTAGTTCGCCGGGTTCTGCTCGGCGTGCTTGGCACGGATGGCCTTGGCGCGCGTCTCCATCCTTGCCGCTTCCGCATCGCGACCAGTCTTGCGTAGTAGGGCGGAATAGTTCTCCAGGCTCGTGGCCACGTCCGGGTGCTCCGCGCCCAAAGCCCAGGCCGCCTTCGGTGTCCACCCATTGTCCGTCGGCGTCCGGGCCCCGGTGGCGCAGACGCGTCCTCGACGCGGCCAGGAACTCGGCCGTACTTCGGGTGCTGCCGGCGATGCCGCACATGGACTTTCTAATCCACGGGCTTGTCGAACTCGGCCACCAGGCACAT
>SMUZ01001108.1_pt1 | contig 13256 bp, 15 predicted proteins | sample 2456421 | NCBI WGS metagenome assembly SMUZ01 (sample SAMN11095932, study PRJNA526329) | marine sediment metagenome | biome: Marine sediment; feature: Surficial sediment; material: Deep marine sediment; isolation source: Hadal surficial sediment | place: Pacific Ocean | collected 2014-11 | depth... | reverse complement strand
TTTCTTAGGTATGGCAATTCAACTGGGTTCAGTTTATTTCCTTGTTGAATCATTATCTATTTACTATATGTTGGCTGCTTTAATTTCAATATCCATTGCAGGAGCTATTAATTTCATAATTAATCGTAGCTGGACATTTGGGGTAAAATTTTAAAATTTTTGAAAGGGGAATTATTGTTGAATCCACGAACAAGGAAAAAAGTTGAGATTATTGCTTTACTTTCCGTCATCTGGTTTGTAATTACCCTTCCATTACCATGGATTTTAATGGCGTCACCTGAAGCATCTCAAACCCAACTAATTATTATACTTCAAATTACTGCAATGATATCAGTTCCTTTTGTTATTCTTGCAGTAGTTTGGACATTAAAACCAGAGTTAACTACCTAACCTTTCATCCAAGGTTGATTTTCTAAATAATCAATTTGTTTTATTAGTTCTTCAATTTTTTTTGTTATAGCCGTTACAGATTGGAATTGTTCAAACATTTCCTGTTCCTCCTCTTTTGAAAGCACGGTTTTTTCAGCCTTATCAAAAAACTTTTCTTCTTTTGCCATATGATCATTTAAGTAAATTGAATAGGTTCTAAGGAATCTCGCAACTGGTTCTCTAGCATCATCTCCATTTTTCCATCTTTGTAGATGCTTTGAGATATTTCTAGCAATTCTATTTCCGAATTCATGTTCGATTAAAAATGTTCGAATTTCTTTATTGAGAGTTCCATAACTAGCAACACATGGAAAATACAAACTTTCCTCTCTAGAATAATGAATAGAATCTAGAAATTCTGAGATAACTAAACAAATTATATCAATATCTGAAAATGGGATAGATTTTCCTGCGTATAGGTTGTGATAGCATTTGTTGACAACCTTCTCTAATCGTTTAATTTGCTCATGGTCTTTGCGTAAAATATTTGATGCACTCAATTAGGGTTAATGTAATATGTGAGGTTTTAAATTGTATATCTTCCTTGACTTATTCTTCTTTTAAATAGACAAAAAAAAATAAGCAGGCGTTGATGAATCTAATTTTTTTTAGCATCTTAGATATGGTAAATTCTTATTTCGAAGAGCATCCCCTTCCTCAAATTCCTGCAGAACAGTTAGATTCCAATTTTTTCATTCGAGGACTAACTAACTTACAAGAAGCTATTGGAGGTTTTGCTGGACAAGATTCAATTGCATCAGCCCATGTTGTACTTTTAGCTGCTGGTGTTACTATTTTTCTTGGAGTAGCAGGAGAGGCTTTTTTCAAAAAAACTGGAATACCTGATATTGCATTTTTGATGGTTCTAGGGGTAATCATTGGACCAGTGTTAGGTATCATTCAAACTGATACTGTTCTTGAGATTGTTCCTTACTTTGCGGCTCTTGCGTTAATAATTATCATGTTTGATGGTGGGCTTAATCTTGATATCAAACAGATTATGAAAACAGCTCATTTTGCATTGGTACTTGCTATTTTGGGATTTATTTTATCGATGGTTATTGTTACGATGATAGCACACTATGGTCTTGGATGGGAATGGCTTGATAGTATATTACTTTCATCAATTGTGGGTGGTAGTAGTTCGATCATAGTTTTTAGTCTAGTACGACAAATTCGTGTTTCAGAGGAAACAAAGTCAATGCTGAGTTTTGAATCAGCGTTGACGGATATTTTGGCAACAATTGTGGCATTTATTATGTTTGAGGCTGTTTTATCTGGGCATTTTGATCTTGAACTTCTTGGAGTTACCTTTGGTAATGCAGTTACAGTTGGTTTACTTCTTGGTTTAGGTGTAGGAATTCCTTGGATGTATGTTACTACAAAGTTATCAAATGCTCAACACTCATACATGTTAACGTTAGGAATTTTGTTTGTACTTTTCTTTTTGGCAAGGTCATTTGGAGAATCAGGTGCTTTAACAGCACTAGTATTTGGATTAATGTTAGGAAATAGATATAGACTTTCAAGATATTTAAAATTCAAACTTCCAGATATTTCCACTGATGACACAATGCATAATCAACTCACATTTCTAGTTAGATCATTTTTCTTTGTGTTTGTTGGATTATTAGCAAGCTTTGGCCAAATAGAGTACATCATTTTTGGTATAATTGCTACACTCATAATTTACTTTGGAAGAACAATTCTAACAAAAATTTCATTAACAAATAAATTTTCGCAATTAGATAGAAAAGTAACCTCAGTAATGATTCCACGTGGGCTTGCTGCAGCAGTATTAGCAACTTTCCCTTTAACTCTTGGTTTACCTAATGGAGAAGCTTATCCACAAATTGTATTTTTCATTATTATGGCATCTGTAATAATTACCACAGTAGGTCTTGGACGAGCTAAAAAAATCCCTCCCCCTGAAAACTTGGAAGGGGGATTTGTTAAAAAAGAAAAAGAAGACTAGTTTCCAAAATAATTCATCAAAAACCTCTTGCCAGAATGGAATGAATCCATCAGGAATTTTCCAAAATGGTTTACTTGTACCTTATAGATAGTCCTTCCTTGTTATAGGTAAGAAATTCGTAGCATACTTGATGTATTCAGAGATAATTCAAAATGCAATACGTGATCCCACATCAGAAGCTGCATCTGAAATTATGTCAAGTATTACCCCCGATTTGGTTAGCGGTATACTACCTTCAGTTTTTGGTTTCATAACAAATGGAAGTGAGTCATCAGAAGTTATGGCAGAACAAACAGTTGATGAAATTCTAAATGTAGTTGAAACAAAATTTTTAGGCGATAGTGTAGATTTTGCAATAGAAAATTTTGGTCAGAGAATTATTGATATGCTTACAGGAGACATAATGTTAAGTATTTTTGAGCGTGTTGCTATGATGGTAGTAAATGGTACTACTTAGAAGTTTTAAATTTTGAGAAGTTAAAATTATAAATCAAGTAATTCTTTTAATCCTTTGTATCGATTTCTTATTGTTACTTCAGTAACATTTGCAGATTCTGCGATATCTCGTTGTGTTTTATCTTCACCGTTTTTGACACAGGATAGATATAAAGCTGCGGCTGCTAAACCCATAGGATCTTTGCCTGCTGAAACTTCTTTTTCTTGTGCCCTTTTTAAAACCATGATGGCAAAACGTTTTGTTGGTTCGGCAATACCAATTTTGCTTGCGATTCTTGCAACACACTGAACAGAATCAGTTACTGGCATCTTAAGATCAAGTTCTTTTACTAGTAATCTATAACATCTTGCAATATCTTTTCGTTTGATATTTGCTGCAATTTCAACATCTTTAAGGTTTCTTGGAGTTGAAGTATCACGACATGCTGCATAAAGCGCCGCAGCCATTAATGCAGAAATCGATCTACCTCTAACTAGGCCTTTTTCTAATGCCTTTCTGTAGATGTATGCTGCTTTTTCTATGACAGCGTCAGAAATTGCTAGTTTATCTTTTAATCTATTAAGTTCACTAAATGCTTGTCTAAAGTTTCTATCAATTGGTTCATGAACTTGACTTCGACTATCCCAAGTTCGAAGGCGTTCAATTGTACTTTTCATTGTTGCAGATAATGGTCTTCCAGCTGCGTCTTTGTTTATTGGATTTATGATAGTAGCAAGTCCCATGTCATGCATTGTAAGGGACGTTGGAGGACCTGCTCTTGCCCTATCCCCATGCTCATCCTGAGTAAAGGATCTCCATTCAGGACCAGATTCTTGTAATTTTTCAGACATTACAAAACCACATTTTGAACAAAAAGTTTCTCCAGATTCATTATCAGTAACCATTTTGCTCTTACCGCAACGTTTGCACTTTTCTTTAGAATCATCTGTCTGAGTCACCATAATATATCTAGATTAATTGTATCATATTTGGGATTTATTAATCAACAACTTGAGAGTGCTCTTGAAGGGTGAATTTAGATTCAATTATGATGACTGTCGATTTTTACTATAAATTGATTAGAGATTTATTTTTGGATATTATATTTTGCCTTTAATTCATCTTCAAAAAAGAATTTTTCTTCAAATGCAGGTTTAAGTTCATCTAACCAAATTGCTTTTTCATCATACTCTGCAAAAAATGGTTTTTGAACCCAATCTGGATTTCTTCCTTGTAAAAATCTTAGAGAAATAACTTTTTTGCCATTAATTATTGGAGTGCCATCTACCAAAACCTTCCCAGGAGTAGCAGACATACTTGGACCTCTTACCGTTCTACCTAGACCACTTACTTTTTTGTATGCTTCTCTAAAAAGTTCATATGCTTTAACTAGTGAAATACCAAAATAATGTTGAGCACCAGTATCTCGAACTACAAACATGTAATACGGAATACATCCAAGTTGAACCTGCTTTCTCCACATTTCTGCCCACATATTTGCATCATCATTGATATGAGCTAACACTGGAGATTGTGTTCGAATTTGTGCACCTGTATTTCTAACAAGTTTTATGGCCTCTTTAACTGAACCAGTTGATAGTTCTACTAAATGGTTAAAGTGTGCCATTATTGCAACATGTTTTCCCTTGTTAGTAATTCTTTCAAACATTTCTAGAGATTGTTTAGCGTCATCATCTGTTAGGAATTTGTAAGGCCAATATGATAATGCTTTAGTTCCTATTCTAATTGTTTTAAGATTTGCAAGATCAGCTTCAAGTAATGTATCAATATATGATGAAAATATTTTAGCTTTCATGATCATTGGATCTCCTCCAGTGAACAAAACATCAGAAATTTCAGGATGCTCTCTAAGATATTGAACTAATTGTTCGCCTTCTTTCATAGCAAATTTCATTTCATCCATTCCGACGAATTGAGGCCATCTAAAACAAAAAGTGCAATAGGCATGACATGTTTGACTTTGGCTTGGAAAGAAAAGACAGGTTTCTTTGTATTTGTGCTGCATTCCATAAAGCTTTGTTCCATCTTTTAGAGTAGGAACATTAAGCTCCATTTGACCAGCAGGGTGTGGATTTAGTTGCAATCTAATTTCGTTGGCAACTTCTTGTATTTTTTTTCTATCAGCACCTTCCTTTAATGTAGAAGCCATCTTTTCATAATGATGAGGTAAAAGCATTTCTTTTTGTGGGAATGTTAAAACATACATTGGATCATTTGGGATGTTGTTCCAATCAATTAGTTGTTCTACAACATAGTTATTTGTTTTAAATGGAAGAACATTTCCTACTACTTCCATCTCAAACTGTTTTTCTTCTGAAATTTCTTGAATTTGTGGAAGGTCTCTAAAATTTGGTAAAGTATAAGTTTTGATAGATGGGGATTCAGTTACATCCCATACCGATTCTTGTTTTTGGTGTTGAGAGGTCATGTCCTATATAGTCACTTTTTCCCTGTTAAAGGTTGGTTGTAAATTATTTTTAAACAAGGTGATAGTCTTGATAACCTTTGTATTCAAGGCATTTTCATTATCAGATTAGGTATTAAGGATGGTTGAAGAAGAAGTCTCAAGTATGTCAGTAGGTGAAATTGGAACAGTCACTGAGCTACTTGCCTCAAATGAATCCCTTCAGATTGGCTTTGCAATAATGATAATAGGAATGATTGTAATAGCAGTAATTTATCACAGGTTTTCACATTGGGTTAGAAAAAAGAAAATTAGCTATGCGCGTCCACATGTTTCTAGATTTATTCGAAAAGCCATACTTCCGTTTTTTGCTGTTGCGTTGATTTCAGCTACAAATGGTTACATTCAGTCTTTTGAAGTATTTGACGAAGAATTAGAGATAATTGACGGGGAATTAACTCCAAGTGGTGTTTTTGCTAAGATTTTAGATACTTTCAATATACTTGTAATTGGATGGACGGTAGCACAGCTAATACCAATCGTATTACTAAAACGTGAGAAATCAAGTTTAGAGCAAACAGATTATGAAAGTTGGAATGCATTGCATGGTTTCCCAGATGATGAAGGGGATCTATTCTATAAGTGCTTCAAATGGATTCCACCAAAAACAACACCTTATGATATGGAAGACAAGGAATTTCAAAAACTATTACAAACAAAAGAAGGTCTGCAATTCCTCGAGAAATATCGTACCTCTAGAGGATTGTCTGTTGGTGGATATGAAAAATCAGTTGAAGATCCGTTTGAGGAATGGAAAAAATCAGAAAGAAAAAAGTATGAAAAATATTATGAAAATTGTGTCACTGGAAATAACCAGACTGGACAAAAGTTAAGACCGGGTGTTGTACCAGAACAAATCTATCCAATAGATGTATGGCGAGAACAAAAGAGACTTGGTAATTATGAACCAATGATTCCAAGTGCAAGACCACCTGGATATTCAAAGAAAAAACAAGAAGGAGTTCCCAAATCAGCAAAACAGATTCTGCCTATTGGAATTTTCTTTGTAGCAGTTCTTGGTGTTATCACATGGTGGGGAGTGGACCTGATAGTTTTGGCCACGGCTACTGGTGGCATTTCACTTGGTGTTGGACTTGCATTAAAAGAGACGATGGAAAATTATTTTGCCTATATCATGATTAGAAAGGACAAAGTAGTCAAAGTAGGTGACAGAGTCACACTACCAAGCGGATACAACGGTCTGATATACAAAATTACGCCTAGAGTTACCTACGTTAGACATGGTCTCAATGAATCTTTAGCAATTATTCCAACAAAACAAATTGTCTCAGCTGAAATAATCAACTTTACTAAAGAATTCAAGCTCGTACCAGCCTCAATTGATGTCGGAGTTTCTTATCTAAATGATCCCAAACAAGTTGAGGCAGTTTTAATCAAGATAGGTAAACGTGCCATGAATGAGGTTAAGGATGGAGTTGGTCATCACCTAGCCAGACAGAAAAGATGTCCGTATCTTGATGAACACAAACAAAGCTGCGGTTGTGATAAGGAACTCAATGTTGATGTAGGTGATGGACCAACTATAAGATTTAACAACTTTAGTGACTCTTCACTTGCTTTTGGACTACGAGTGTTTGTCAGAGATTATGGTTCTCAATTCAGAATGAAAAGTGATATGCGTGCCATCATGTATGAAGAATTCAAAAAGTATGATATTAGAATACCATGGCCAATTCGAACTGTTTACCAAGGAGACGAAAAAAGAGAGGCTAAGGAGATTGGACAACTAGATAAAAAACGAGATAAATTGATTGATAAATATGGACTTGGTAAAGAGTCCGGCTCTGCAGAAGACGACTAGCTCTAAAATTAATTTCTTAAAAATTTCTATTACCAATAATTTTTACAAATATTTGATTCTTCAAGTCATCAAAACTTAAGAGTGTCTTTTTTCTCGTTTATTTGTTGACAACATTTACAGTAATTAGTGAAAAAGCATCAGAAGATTTAGCAAAAAAATTATCAAAAAAAATTAGAGCAAAATATATCAAATCTGAGCTTACAGTTTTCCCAGATGGAGAAAGTAAAATTACTATTAGCTCTAAACCAAAAAAAGGTAGTATTATCATTGTACAATCAACATTTCCACCTGTTGATTCAAACTTGATTAGAGCTCTTACCCTGATTTCAAAGGCAAAACAATATTCTCCCAATGTAATTGCCGTAATTCCCTACTTGGGATATGCTAGACAAGACCAAGAATTTCTTCCAGGCGAGATCATAACAATTAAGGTAATTGCAAATTTGTTTAAGGCTTCTGGAGCCTCAAAAATTATCGTAGTTGATATTCATAGTAAAATTGCTTTGAATCAATTCAAAATTACATCAAAAAATGTATCTGCAGTTCCTAATTTAGTAAATTATTTTAAAAAATTGCAACTAAAGGAACCGCTTGTAGTGTCTCCTGATTTGGGTGGAGCTTCTCGTGCAAAGGAGTTTGCTAAACATTTTGGAACTAAATACATTACATTAAAAAAACAAAGAGATAGAAAAACTGGTAAAGTTTTGATAAAATCATCTGATCTAAAAGAGGTTAAAGGACGAGATCTTGTTCTGGTGGATGATATGATAAGTACTGGTGGTAGTATTATCAAAGCCGCACAGTTTTTGAAAAAACAAAAATGCAAACGAGTTTTTGTTGCATGCACTCATGCTCTGTTAATGAATAATGCTGAAAAGAAAATAAGAAAAGCTGGGGTATCACAAATAATTAGTGCAAATACCATTCCAGGTAATACTGCATTAGTAGATGTTTCTGGAATAATTGCAAAAGCAATTGTATGAGGATGTTTTAAAAAGATTATGAAACTAGTATTTCTAGGAACGTCTGCTTCTCAACCAACTCCAGAGCGTGCATTAACATGCATTTGCTTAGAAAAAGAAGGAGAAATTCTAATGTTTGATGCAGGTGAAGGTTCACAAATTTCTTATCTAAAATCAGGTCTAGGATGGAATAAAAAAATGAAAATCATAGTAACACATCTTCATGGTGATCATTGTATTGGTATTCTTGGATTACTTCAAACAATGACATTGCAAAAAAGAACAGAACCTATGGAAATTTATGGTCCAGACGGAATTGAAGAGTTTATTGCTGTAAACATTAAGGTATTAAATTTTGGATTATCATTTCCAGTAATGATTACTGTTATAAAAGAAGGAATTATCGTAAACGAGAAAACTTTCACTATAAACGCTTGTGAAGCTGATCACTCTGTAAAGTCTTATTCTTATCTATTTCAAGAAAAAGATAAACCTGGTAGATTTTTTCCTGACAAAGCAAAAGAACTTGGAGTGCCTGAAGGTGAATTGTGGCATAAACTTCAAACAGGACAAGATATTCAGGTCGGGGACAAAACTGTAAGATCATCTGATGTGTTAGGTGAAAAAAGATCTGGTAAAAAAATTGGAATTTCAGGAGATACCAGACCAACAAAAAAACTTGAAGAATTCTTTAAAAATTGTGATTATCTAAGTTTTGACTCTACATTTTTACATGAATTACAAGGCAAAGCGCTAGAAACCCATCATTCTACAGCAAAAGAAGCTGCACAACTTGCAAAAAATGCAAATGTTTCTAATCTAATTTTAACTCATTTTTCTGCACGATACAATGATGAATCAGTTCTATTAGAAGAAGCAAAAAAGATTCATGGTAATGTGATTGCTGCAAAAGATCTTTTAGAAATTGAAATAATATAAGAACTAAATTGTTTGAATTAATAGCTGATAAATTAAAAAATGCAAAAAAAATTGTTTTTGTAACTGGCGCAGGAATTTCACAAGAAAGTGGTATTCCAACTTTTCGTGGAACAGATGGATTATGGAGAAAATATGATCCTATGCAGCTTGCAACAATTGATGCATTTTATGATGATCCAAAACTAGTGTGGGAATGGTATGAAGATAGAAGAAAAAATATACTTCAAGCAAAGCCAAACCCAGGTCATTCTGCTATAGCAGAACTAGAAAAATACAAGGAAGTTACTGTACTTACTCAAAATATTGATGGGTTACATCAAAGAAGTGGTAGCACTAAAGTTCTAGAACTTCATGGGAGTATAATTAGAATAAAATGTTCTGTATGTAATTTCAAAGATAACATTCCAACTAGTTTTGACGAACTTCCTCCAAAATGCAGTAGTTGTAACAATATTTTACGGCCAGATGTTGTCTGGTTTGGAGAGTCCTTACCTCAAGATGTTTGGAATCAAGCTATTTTCGAAGCAAAATCATGTGACGTAATGATAATTGCTGGAACTTCACTTGTAGTATCTCCCGCAAACACATTACCAGTTTACGCTAAACAAAATAATGCCTTACTTGTTGAGATTAATCCTGAAGAAACAATAATGTCATCTGAAATGGATCTTTCTTTAAAAACTACATCTGCTAAAGCGTTACCAAATCTTATTACTATATTTGAAAATTGAAATTAAGTTCTGGCAAACATATTGTTGATAGTATTTTCAATTTTGTTTCCTGTTTTTTGAAAATTTTGAACTAAAGAATTTCCAATTTCATTAATCGAAGTATCTTTTAGATTAGAAAAGCCTTGTTCAGCATTTTCTTGAAGAGTCGAACCTTTAGAAAATTGGATTATATCATAGGGATAGATTAATGCTACTCCGGCAACTAATACAATTCCAATAATTAATAATTTGATTATCATCTTGAAACCTATTATCTAGATAAAAAATTGTTTTTTATTTCACAAGTAAAAAAAAGTGATCTAATTAGTAGTAATTTTCCTTATTCAAATACAATAATAAACTATTCTCGATTAAAGATTAGCCATTCTATTACTGTATCAATATTTTTGGAGTTTAGAATAATCTTTATTGGCCCTAAAGGAGACTCTTCTGATTCACTACAAAGCGCTACTGTATTAGCAAAAGCAGCTTGCTTGTTTAGATAAAACCAGCTAGATTCATCTCTTAAATTTTGATTTAACTGACGACGATAAGCATTTTTACTTTTATGGGAATGGATCGCTTCATAAATTTTTTTCAAAGATTCAAGACTTGTTGAAGTTGCTTTTAAGGATTCTTTGCTAATTTTTACATCTACATTAACTAAAACATTGGTAATGGCTTGTTCTACTTTTTTAGGATCTTCAGTTGGGTTAATGGAACAAAAAGCATCAATCTTACACGACACATCAGGTGTCTTCATTTATTTTTGCCAGCCTTGAATTATTTTATAAGCTGTTTCAATTAGTTCGTCAATAGTTAAATTATTGTTTGAAATGCTTTCATCAGCTAATGCAATTGGTGTACTAATGCCTACTCCAATTTCTCTAATATCTCGTTCATTGAAGTGTTCTCGATTTTGTGGATCATCTGAACGCCCTCTATCACTCAAAAAACTATAACGAGTATCAGTTGATGCATGAATTGAAAGGAGTTTTACAGTTCCAATTTTTCGTAATACTTGGATTTCTTCGTTAGATCTTATTCCATCAATTATAAGAACATTAGAAATTGAATTTTTTATTTTATCACAAATTAACTCAGCTACTGCTCCTAGACCATTTTTTTCTCGAAGCTCAAGCATTAGTTTTCCTAGATTTTGACCAGTCGGTTCTAGGTTTAGTTTTTTGGCTTCTTCTCTTACTGCATCACCCATATTGATAATTTCAAAATTTTTTGATTTCAGACCATTTGCAATTGTAGATTTTCCGGCACCAGGCATTCCAGTAAGACAGACAATTAGCTTTGACAAGTTCAATGAAACTTACATAATCTTGTCTATGAAGCTACCGGAAATTATTATAAACACATTATCAAAAAACTTTTAATGCGAACTTTTGTTGCAATGGAAATCAACAGTCAGGATATTTTGAATTCAATAAATGATGTTCGATCTAGACTCAGAATAAAAGCAAAACCAGTATCAATAAAGAATATTCATTTTACAATGCATTTTCTTGGAGAGGTTTCTGATGAAATGTCACAGAAAATACAGGAGGAATTGAAATCAATTGAATTCGAACCTTTTGAAGTTTGTATAAAAGGAATTGGAACATTTCCCAAACCGAGTTTTCCACGAGTAATTTGGGTAGGTACAGATGAAGAAGGGGGTAAAAGGATGAGTGAACTCGCTTCAGCTATATCAAAAAAACTATCAAATTTAGGATTTAAAAAAGACAAGCCGTTCAAACCTCATGTTACAATCTTTAGAGTTAAAAATAAGATTGGAAACATCTCAAATGAATTGAAAGAATATGAATCACATACATTTGGAATTCAGAGAATGTCTGAAATAAAATTCAAAAAAAGTGTGTTAACTTCTGATGGACCAATATATTCAGATTTACAGGTGGTAAAAGCTAAACAATGAAACAGATTATTGAAAAAGCAAGGATATTATCTATTCCTTCCAAAAAATTGGAACAAGAAAAAACTAATGTTGCCAAGCTTGCTTTTAATTTAGTCAGAAAACAAGTTACAAAATATTCTCAAATTACTGGTGTAGAATTTGGAGGTTCATATGTTAAAGGTACATGGTTACCAAAAAAAGCTGATATTGATATATTCATAAAATTTGAAAAATCTACAACAGATAAAAAATTCGTTGAAATTTCAAAAAAGATTGGTTTTGAATCTATGAAAAAATTCAAACCTTATGTGAGATATTCAGAACATCCCTATGTTGAAGCAAGAATTAAAGATACTAAAGTAAATGTTGTTCCTTGCTATGATGTTAAAAAAGGCCAGTGGCAAAGTGCTGCTGATCGTTCCCCATTTCACACAAAGTTCATGTTAGAATCATTAACTGGGGTCATGAAGGATGAAGTTAGACTACTCAAAAATTTTCTTAGTTGTAATAAAATCTATGGTTCAGAAATTGCAAAACAGGGAATTAGTGGATATGTAACAGAGGTTTTAGTATTACATTATGGAAGTTTTCAAAATGTGATAAAATCTATTGCAAAGCTAAAAAAGAATCATATCATTGGAAAACCCACGAAAAAATTTGATACCTCAATTATTATTATTGATCCTATTGATAGTAATAGAAACCTAGGTGCTGCAATTTCAAATGAAAACCTTGGAAAATTTATTCTTGCATCAAGATCATTTATGAAATCACCATCTATATCATTTTTCAAATTACAACATAACCCAAAGATCTATAAGAACAATTTAGAAAATTCAATCTCAGTTAAATTTAACTATAAACAAAGAAGTCCTGATATTATTTGGGGTCAAGTAAAAAGAGCAGCAAATTCATTAGCAATACAACTAGAAATTGAAGGATTCAAGGTTTTAAGATATGCAGGTATTACAGATGAAAAAAATGAGGGCTGTTTGATATTTTTACTACAGTCTTTAACGATAGAAGAGAGTTTCCTCAGAGACGGACCTGATTTCTTTTATGAATCCGAATCTGAGACATTCATAAGGAAAAATTCAAAAAATAGTATGATGTGGATTGGTTCTAATAGAAAGATATTATCATTACAAAAACGCCGACAAAATGATATAAGTTTATTTTTAAAAGATTTATTGAAAAATCATCTAAATAAATCAGGTATTCCTAAAGGATTAAAGGCAGATATCAAAAAAGGATTCAAAGTTATGCCTGCAAAAAAAGCTGCAGGAAAATCCATTAAAGAGGCAATTGCAGAACTTGTCTCAACTGATGCAACAATCCTTTCTTTCAATTAACAAGCTTTCAGAAAAACCATATATTACAATTATAGGATATCCAAATGCAACAAAAAAACAAGTGCAATTAAGAATAGCACAAATGAAGAAACTTGGAATCAAAAGTGTCTCTTTTCAAGGCGATTTAAAATTAGGTTCTATTAGCATTTTAGGAAAAGGATATGTTGGAATTGTTGTATTAGCAAAGAGACAAAATAAGATTGTTGCAGTAAAAATTCGTAGATCTGATTCACAAAG
>SMUZ01058975.1_pt1 | contig 13290 bp, 10 predicted proteins | sample 2456421 | NCBI WGS metagenome assembly SMUZ01 (sample SAMN11095932, study PRJNA526329) | marine sediment metagenome | biome: Marine sediment; feature: Surficial sediment; material: Deep marine sediment; isolation source: Hadal surficial sediment | place: Pacific Ocean | collected 2014-11 | depth... | reverse complement strand
TGGACGCCGCTGTCGCGCTGATTCGCGACCGGATCATCCCGGCGATCGGCGACGAGTTTCAGATCGAGGTATGGGGCTTTGGCGAGACGCTCGCCCTCGTGGACCTGGCGAGCGTGCGTGCCGAGGCCAGACGGAGCGATCTGAGGGCGGCGCTCGACGCGGTCCAGACCCACTATACCGACCGGTCCGTCGCCGGCATCGTGGTGGTGTCCGATGGCGGGGACACCGGCGGCGCCGCACCGCCGTGGACCGGGTTGCCGGTGTTCACCGTCGGCGTCGGCGCGCCAGCTGTGTCGCGCGATCGTGAGGTGCTCGACCTGACCGCCGGGCAGGCGGTCGTCGCCGAGTCGGTCGTCGACCTCAGTATCTCGGTGGTAGGGCACGGGTTCGGTCTCGAGCCGTTCGAGGTCCGCGTGCTCGAGGACGGGCGACTGTTGCGCGTGCTCCAGGTGACGCCCCCGGCCGACGGCGCGGTGGTGCGCGACGTGGTGCCTGTGTCACCGAAGTCGGAGACCGCGACGCTCTACACGGTGGAGATTCCCCTTGACCCGACGGAGCTGGTGTCGGGGAACAACGCGCGGAGCGTGCTGGTCCAGCCCGCGGGTCGTCCGCGGCGTGTGCTGCTGGTCGAAGGGGCGCCCGGCTACGAACACAGTTTTTTGAAACGCGCGTTGCACGACGACCCCGGGATCGTGGTGGACGCGGTGGTCCAGAAGGGGCACAACGAGCGCGGCGAGCCCACGTTCTACATTCAAGGCGCCGCCGAACGGACGCGCGCGCTTGCGAGCGGGTATCCCACGACGCGCGAGGCGCTCTTCGCGTATGACGCCGTCATTCTGGCCAACGTCGAGGTGGGGCTGCTCCGCCCGGCGCAGATCGAGATGACCGTGGCGTTCGTCGCCGAGCGCGGGGGCGGTCTGCTGGTCATGGGTGCGCGATCCTTCGAGAGCCGTGGACTGCGTGGGACGCCGCTCGAGACGTTGCTGCCCCTGATGCTGCGGGACCGCGGGGGCGCCGGCGGTGTCGGGCTCCCGGACAGGGCCGGCACGTCGCACCGGATCGCGCTGACCGCCGACGGCGAGACCCACCCGATCATGCGTCTGGGCGGCAGCGTCGCGGAGACACGGAGTCGATGGGACGTGGCGCCGGCGCTGGGGAACATCATTCCACTGGGTCCGCCGCGCCCGGGCGCGACGGTGCTGGCGACCACGACGGGCGAGGCGGCCGCTGCGCGACCCCTCATCGCGATTCAACGTTTCGGACGCGGGCGTACCATGCTGTTCGCCGGGGAGGCGTCGTGGCGCTGGAAGATGCTGCTGCCGTCAACCGATCAGACCTTTGACATGTTCTGGAAGCAGACGGCCCGCTGGCTCGGCGCGGAGGCGCCGGAGCCGGTGATGCTGCGGGTCGAGGGCGGTCGTGCCGAGGGCGACACGTTGCACATCGACGTCGTCGTGGCCGATGCGGTGTTCGCGCCGGTGATCGACGCCGACGTCCGGGTACGCGTGACGGATCCTCACGGCGATACGCGAGAGGTGTCGGCGACGTTGGTGGCGGGCGGGACCGGCCGGTATGTCGCCGAGGTGGAACCGACCCGGCGAGGGGTGTATCGGGTGACGGCGGTCGCGGACCGCGGCGCGGGCGAGCTCGGTCGGGCCGTGACGGCGGTGCTGGTCGGTGGGGCGGACCTGGAACTGGCCGATCCGCGGCGTCAGGATGCGGTGCTGCGACGGGTCGCGGAGGCTTCGGGTGGACGGTTGCTGGATGCGGCTCGGATCGATGAGCTGGTGGGCGCCCTGCGTGCCAAGGCCGCCCTAGGGCCCCCGACGGTGCACGATCTGTGGGACACCCTCTGGGGCTTTCTCGTCGTGGTTGGTGTGTTGTGTGGTGAATGGGGGTTGAGACGTCAGTGGGGGCTCCGGTGACGGGCGGTGGCCCGTCTGTGGTGTGGTCGGCTCGCTGCGTCCGGGTGTGCGTCGGCGTCCTGGCGGTACTGATGACGGGTCTTGGCGCCGGCCCGGTGCTAGCGCAGGACCAGTACACGCTGCTGGTCAGCGGCGCGTCCGGGGGGGCGCGGTTCAAGGAGAACCACGACCGTTGGCGTGCCACGCTGGTCACCGCCCTGCGCAATCATCCGGCGTTCGACGACGACCACTTGATCGTGCTCGCCGAGACGCCTGGCCCCGGCGTCGGACGTGCGTCTCGCGAGGGGGTCCGTCAGGCTGTCGCACAGCTGGCCGGGCGCATGGGCGAGGACGCCGTCCTGTACGTCGTGCTCATCGGTCACGGTTCGTTCGACGGCATCGACGCGAAGTTCAACCTCGTCGGCCCAGATCTCGAGGCGGCGGCGTGGGACGCGCTGCTGAGCCAGGTGCCGGGCCGGCTGGTGTTCGTGAACACGACGAGCGCGAGCTTCCCGTTCCTGGCACGGCTGGCGGGGCGGGGCCGGACGATCCTGACGGCCACCGAGTCGGCCGTGCAGCGTTACGACACCGTGTTTCCGGAGTTCTTCGTGGAGGCGTTCGTCGCGCTGGCCGCCGACCGTGACAAGGACGGCCGTGTCTCGATCCTCGAGGCGTTCGAGTTCGCGAGCGTCGGTGTCCGGCAGTGGTATCAGCAGCGGGGCCGGCTGGCCACCGAGCGGGCACTGATCGACGACAACGGCGATGGTCGCGGCACCGAAGCGGGGCAGCCCGGTCCGGATGGGTCGACCGCCGCGCGTCTGTATCTCGGCGCCGGGCTGGAGGAGGCCGAGGTCGTCACCGACCCCAGGCTGGTTCCGCTGGTGGCCAGACGGCAGGAGCTCCGGCAGGTGGTCGACGTGCTGAAGGCCGCGAAGGCGGACATGCGCGCGGAGGCCTATCTCCGCGATCTGGAGCGGGTGTTGATCGAGCTGGCCCGCGTGTCTCGGCAGATTCGCCTCCGCGCGTCCAGGTGACGTGTCGAGCGCCCACAGCCCAAAGCCAGCAGCCGAGAGCAGCCGGGTCGTTCCAGGCTGCGCCGTGTCATGCGATGCGCCAACTGCCAGACCGAGATCGCCGACAACGCCCTGATCTGCTTCCGGTGTGGCGCGGCCACCACCGAGCGCCGGCGCGAGCCGGCCACGGTCCAGCGTCGACCGGTGTGGCTGTGGGTGGCTGTGCTCGGATTGGTCGCGCTCGCCCTGGTCGTCGATCAGCAGCTCGAGACACCGGTGGCGCGCGTCGTCGCGGCACTTCTATCTGGCGTCACGGTGGTCGCTCTCTTGTGGCGACGCCGAGGACGGTAGTGCGATCGCTGTACTAGCAACGCTGGGCTGCGGTTGAGTATGATCCCCGCGTCGGTTCCACACGCAGCGCTTCCGAACCCAACGATCCTCATGGCCCAGGCCAGCCTCGACGTCACCGACCAGCTCGGTCGCCGGATCGTGCAGATCGAGAAGGACCCGTTTGTCATCGGCCGCCGGGTGACGAGTGACCTGCACCTGCCGAGCGGGGAGGTGTCGCGTGACCATGCCGAGATCGCCAGCGCCGGCGACGGTTTCGAGCTTCGCGACCTTGGCTCCCGGTATGGCACGTTCGTCAACGGCGAGGAGGTCAAGACGCACCGCCTCACACATGGTGACCGGGTGAAGCTGGGGCGCAGCGGCGGCGTCGAGCTCGTGTTCCTGCTTGCAGATGCCCCCGCTGAGGACACCCGCAGCGTCTCGGCGGTCGGTGAGATGCACCACGTCGCCGTACTGCTCGAGGGGCTCCGGGCCCTGAGCTCCGGCCGGGTGCTGGACGATGTCCTGGCGTTGGTCATGGACTCGGCGATCTCGGTCGGCGGCGCCGAGCGCGGGTTCATCATGCTGGCCGGTGAGGACAACGTGCTGGAGTTCAAGGTGGGCCGCTCGCGGGACCGGGTCACCTTGCCAGGTAACAGCTTCAAGACCAGCCGCAAGATTCCGGAGGAGGTGTTCCGGACCGGGCAGGTACGCATCGAGGCGGACCTGCTCGAGGGCGATCTCGCCGCCCAGCACATGGGCACGGTGGCGCTCGGCATTCGCAACGTGTTGTGTGTGCCGTTGCGGCTGGTGCGCTACGTCGAGTCGGTCGAGAGCACCGCCGAGGACCGGCGGGTCGGCGTCCTCTACCTCGACAGCCGAGAGAAGGGCACGCTGCTGTCGGAGGGGACCCGCGCGACGCTGGAGACACTGGCCGCCGAAGCGGCGGTTGCCATCGATAACGCCCAGCTGTACCGGGCTGCCCTCGAGAAGGCGCGGCTCGACCAGGAGATGGCCACGGCGGCCGAGATCCAGCAGGCGCTGTTACCGACACGCAACCGGGCTGGCGGGTTCTTCGATGCGGCGGCCGAGATGCTGGCATGTCGATCGATCGGCGGCGACTTCTTCGAATACGTCGATCTGGCCAACGGAGGGTTCGGCTTCGCGCTCGGCGACGTCTCTGGCAAGGGGCCGCCGGCGGCGCTGCTCGGCGCCCTGCTGCAGGGAAATCTGGCGGCCCAGACGACCATCGCTTCCGGTCCGGCGGACGCGTTGAGCAGCGTCAACGCAGCGCTCATCCGCCGGGCGATCGCGGCGCGGTTCGTCACCTTGTTCTACGCGGTGCTCAGCCCAGATGGACAACTGACCTTCTGCAATGCCGGCCACAACCCCCCGTTTCTGGTCGGACGCACCGGTGTGCGTCGGCTGGAGACTGGGGGCATGCCGCTGGGGCTGTTCGAAGGGACGCCGCTCGAGGAAGAGACGGTCACGATGGAGCCGGGCGACTTCGTGGTCACCTTCTCCGACGGCGTGTCCGAGGCGTTCAATCCGGACGGCGAGGAGTTCGAGGACGCCCGGATTCTCAAGAGCATCGAGGGGGCACCGGCCCGCGATGCTCAGACCCAGCTGGAGCATCTGTTCTCCAGCGTGAAGACGTTCACGGCCGGCACTGCGCAGAACGACGACATCACCGTCCTGGTCGTCAGCTACCGCGGTCTCTCTAGCGAGTAGCCCGGGTCTCTCTCACACCCGACGGACTGCTAGCGGTCCCCGATCGGTACGTAGTCCCGCTGGGATTCCCCGATGTAGATCTGGCGTGGCCGGGCGATCTTTCGCGTGTCATCGCAGAGCATCTCTTCCCACTGGGCGATCCAGCCGGCGGTGCGTCCTATCGCGAACAGCACCGGGAACATCGCTGGGGCGAAGCCCATCGCCTGGTAGATCAACCCCGAGTAGAAGTCGACGTTCGGGTAGAGCTTGCGTGAGACGAAGTAGTCGTCCTGGAGGGCGATCCGCTCGAGCTCGAGCGCGATGTCGAGCAGCGGGTCACGACCGGTCACATCGAATACCTGGTCTGCCGTAGCTTTGATGACCGTTGCGCGCGGGTCGTAGGACTTGTAGACCCGATGCCCGAACCCCATCAGCCGCCCTTCCCCGTTCTTCACGCTTTTGACGAACGCCGGCACCTGGTCGACCGACCCGATGCGCTTCAGCATCCGGAGCACCGCCTCGTTGGCGCCCCCGTGCAGCGGGCCGTAGAGCGCGGCGGCCGCGCCGGCCAGTGAGGAATACGGGTCGGCGTTCGAGCTGCCGATGTTGCGCATGGCGCTCGTGCTGCAGTTCTGCTCGTGGTCGGCGTGCAGGATGAACAGCACATCGAGTGCGCGCTCGAGCACCGGGTCTGGCCGGTAGACCGGCTCGGTGCGCTTGAACAGCATGTTCAGGAAGTTTCCGGTGTAGCTGAGCTCACTGTCCGGATAGATATACGGTTGGCCCACACTGTGCCGGAACGCGTAGGCGGCGATGCTCGGTACCTTCGCAATGAGTCGCAGGGTCTGTGTGCGCCGCGAGGCCGGGTCGTCGATCTCCTTGGCCTCGGGGTAGAACGTCGAGAGAGCGCCGACGCTGCTGAGGAAGATGCCCATGGGATGGGCGTCGTACCGAAACCCCTCCATGAACTTCTTGATGTTCTCGTGCAGCATCACGTGTCGCGACAAGTCCTCGCGCCACGTCACCAGTTCGGTCTCGGTCGGCAGATTGCCATCGAGCAGCAGATAGGCCGTTTCGATGAAGGTGCCCTGCTCGGCCAGCTGTTCGATCGGGTATCCCCGATAGCGCAGGATGCCCTTGTCACCGTCGATGAAGGTAATCGCGCTCCGGCAGGACGCCGTGTTGAGAAAAGCCGGGTCGTTGGACATCAGTCCGAAATCGTCCGGGTTAACCTTGATCTGCCGGAGATCCATGGCTCGGATCGTGCCGTCGGTGATCGGGATCTCGTACTGTCTTCCCGTGCGGTTGTCAGTGATGGTCAGCGTGTCAGCCATATCTGTTGAGCGTGTTCGAGAAATCAGCCCGCCGTCGCCACCCGCCTCCGCCAAGGCTCCGGCGGTCACGAGACATCGGCGGACCCGCCGACGCTCGCCGTTCGCTGATACTCGGCGAGCGAAGACGGGAAGTCTGCCAGCATCTCAGAGGCGTCCGTCCGTGTCGTCCTCATCAGGCACGGTCGTGGCTTCTCCAGCCACGCGATACCGCCCGTCCACCCAGTTCCCGAGGTCGAGCAGCTTACATCGTTCGCTGCAAAACGGCCTCCACTCGGGATCGACCGGCTGTGTCCGGCAGTGCACGCAGACCGTATGACCCATTATGACAGTGCGTCGGTGTACGCCGTCCGTCGCCTGTGCGGCGAATCAATTCTAGTGCCCTGTCCGAGAGATACGCTACATAATTCCCGGGCTGGGCCATCCCGCCTGGCGACGGTGCGCCGCGGTCACACAGGCCCACTGTGCTCTCTCGTCGCGCCTTGCAGGGGCCCGGCGCGGCGTTGATCTCGCCGACCCGCGGTGCAACGCGCGACTTTCACCACGGGCTGCCAGGTCGAGTCCGATGGTCCGGTCGAGGTGCGACGCTGCACGGCGGTTTACTGTCCGGTGACCCGCATCTCCACGCGATAGAGCGATCTACGCGCCGTGATGAACAGGGTGGTGCCGTCCGGTCCGCCGAAGGCCAGGTTTGCGGGAGGCTCCGGTATCGCGATCGAGCCGATCTGACGTCCGGTCGGGTCGAAAATGGTAATGTCCTGCCCCGTCAGATACAGGTTGCCCCGGTCGTCCATCGTGATGCCATCGGCTCCCTGCGACACGAAGAGCCGCTTGTCGTGCAATGAGCCGTCCGCCTCCGGGCGGTAAGTCCAGAGGCGACCGGCGCCCTGGTCGGCGATGTAGACCCGGGACCCGTCCGGCGTGCCGACAATGCCGTTCGGCTGTACCAGGTCATCGGTGACTCGGAGCAGCGTCGTGCGGTCGGGTGACAGGTAATAGACGTGGTTGCCCTTGATCTCCTGGTCGTCGGTCGGTCCGTAGCGGGGGTCGCTGAAATAAATCCCTCCCTTCGGGTCCACCCACAGGTCGTTGGGGCTGTTGAACCGCTGTCCTTCGTAGCGGTCCGCGAGAATCGTCAGCCGGCCCTCCTGGTCGATCGCGGTCAACTGCCGGTTGGCCATCTCGCAGACCAGCAGCGTGCCGTCGAGGTCGACTCGCAGCCCGTTGGCCTGACCGGTGCGCTCGCGGAACACCGTGATGCCGGTCTCGGGGGACCAGCGATGGATCCGTTCGTTGACGATGTCGCTGAAGTACAGGTTGCCGTCGGCGTCGGCCGCCGGACCCTCGAGGAACCCAAACCCGGTCGCGACGCGCTCGACCTTGGCTCCGCGAGCGATCAGGGCGCTGTCCTGGCCCAGGAGTGTGATCATGGACAGCGCCGCCAGCACTGTCGCGCCGATGAATCGAGCCGTCATGCGTGTGTCCGTATCAAAGATTCCCCACTCGCCCCCGCGTAGCGGGCTGTGAGAAACAATCGGCTAGCGAGGCTCCGCCTCGCTAGTCGTCGTCGCCGCCGGCGAACCCGTCGTCGTTCCCCCCGTCGGACATCTCCTGCTCCAGCGCCTGGTCGAAGTCGTCGCCGAGATCCTCACCCATCTCGCTGCCCATCTTCTTCATGAACTGCGCGACGCTCTGTGGGTCGTTCTCGTCCACGCCGGCGAAACTCGTGGGGTCCGCCAGGGCGTCGAGCCGCGCCTCTTCGGACTTCGGCATCGCGAACCGCGACACCAGCTTGACCAGGTCGGCGCCACCGCAGTGCGTGCATCGCACCTCGCCGATCCGCGTGCGTACCAGGACCAGCGCGGTCGTCTTCTTGCGGCAGGTCCGACACCCGAACTCGAAGATGGGCAAAGGCGTATGCTCTGAGAAGTCAGAAGTCAGAAGGAACTAGGGGCTTCGCGTCATCGGTTGTTCGTCGACTCGGCTGGGCGGCCAGCGTCGTCGACCCCGCTCGTTGAATGATGCCCTACTTCCGTCCATTCTGCCTTCTCCCTTCTGACTTCCGACGTCTTCGGGTCGACACACCGCTTCACGCTCCGCCCCGCAAGATCCATCCCGCAACCGCGCCACCCAACACCAGCCAGGCGGAGTTGGGGCGCACGATCAAGAGGATCGCCGCGGCGACGATGGCGAGGCCGGCGGTCGGCCCGTCCACGATCGCCGAACGTCCCAGGTGCCAGGTGACTGCGGCCATCAGGCCGAGCGAGGCGACGACGACGCCGTCGAGCAGAGCCCCGGTGAGGGCCGAAGCGCGTAGCCTCGGGATGAGCGGCTGCGAGACCGCCACGAACAGGAAACCGGGGGCAAAGATACCGATGGTGGCCAGCGCGGCGCCCACCCACCCGCCCAGCAGATACCCGATGAACGTGGCGGTGGTGAACACCGGCCCCGGTGTGATCTGACCGACCGTGATGGCGTCGATGAGCTGCTGGTCGGTCAACCAACCCCAGCGGTCGGTGAGGTCGGCGCGCAGAAACGCCAGCAACACGTAGCCGCTGCCGAACAGGATCGACCCAACCTTCAGGAAGAAGAGCGTCAGCCGGGTCAGCGTGACCGGCACGTCGACCGCCGCCACTGCCTGCGCAAGCAGCGTGCCCCCGGCGCCGAGCGTCGCGATCGTCCCCGCGAGGATGCCTGGCCGGCCCAGGCGTGCGCCCACCATCACGATGCCGCCGAGCGCCAGCAGGACGAGCTCGTTCAACCCCGCCAGGGAGAGTCCGACCGCCAGCACCCCGATCAGAGCAGTGGCCGGTCCCTTGATGGCGCTCACGCCGAGCTTCCACAGCGCCTGCGCCACGATCGCGATGATGACCGGGCCCACGCCGTACATCAGCCATCCGACCTGCGGCGTGTCTCCGTAGCGGACGTAGCCCGAGGCGATGACGCCGACGATGAGACACGGGGGCAGGATGAAGCAGCCGCCGGCCAGCAAGAGCCCCGGCAGCCCACCACGCTTGTAGCCGACGTGGATCGCCATCTCGGTGGAGTTGGGCCCAGGAATCAGGTTGGTCGCGGCGAGCAGATCGAGGAACTCGGCGTCCCTCAGCCAGCGGCGTCGTTCGACGACCTCGTCACGCAACATCCCGATGTGGGCCGCCGGGCCGCCGAACGCGGTGACGCCAAGCCGCAGGAACAGTCCGGCCAGCTCGCCGAGAGATCCGCGCCTCGTCACGGCGGGATTCTACACGGTCGGCCTGACCCCGCACTGCTACGATGGAGCGATGCTCAAGGTTGAGCTGCATACGCATACCGCCGACGACCCGGAGGACTTCGTTCCCCACACGGTCGAACGGCTGGTCGACCGTGTGGCCGAGCTGGGCTACGACGCCATTGCCATCACGCTGCACAACCGGCAGCTGGATGTGGAGCCGTATCGCGACTACGCCCGGTCCCGCCACATCGTGCTGATTCCCGGGGTCGAGCGGTCGATTGTCGGATGTCACACCCTGCTCATCAACTTCCCGGCCGCGGCCGCCGAGGCAGTGCACACCTTCGATGACCTGGCGACGTTGAGAACCGAGAGCGATGGTCTGGTGATCGCCCCCCACCCGTACTTTCCGGTGCCGAGCTGTCTGCGCCAGGAGCTGGACCGGCACCCGGATCTGTTCGACGCCGTCGAGTTACATGCCCTGTATTCCCGTCGTATCGACTTCAATCGGCGCGCGCTCGCCTGGGCGCGGGCGCACGGCAAGCCGCTCGTGGGCAACGGCGACATCCACCGGTTGGGCCAGCTCGGCACCACCTGGTCGCTCGTGGACGCCGAGCCGGACCCCGCCGCGATCTGTGCCGCCATCAAGGCGGGTCGCGTCGACGTGCGGACCGCGCCGATCTCTTTCCCGCGGATGCTGTATCTGCTGGCGACCGTGATGCCCAGTGGCATCCTGCACACACTCGGCGTCGGTCGTACCGGGTGAGGCGCGGTGCGCGACACGCTGTTCGGTGTGGTGTTCGGTCTGGCGGCCGGGCTGTTGCCGGGTCCGCTGCGGGCGCTCGTCATCCAGCAGACACTGCGGCACGGGCCGGGCGAAGGGATCAAGGTAGCGGCGGCGCCGTTGCTGACCGACCTACCGATCGTGGCGGCGGCGCTGCTGGCGGTCAATTGGCTGGCCGACGCGGATGGCATCCTCGGTGCGATGTCCCTGTTGGGCGCCGCATTTCTCGGCTATCTCGCCTACGAGAGCGTCACGACCGACCTCGCAGCGCACGACGGCCCGGCGAACGCACCCCGTTCGCTCCAGAAAGGCGTTGCCGCCAACCTGCTCAATCCCCACCCGTACCTCTTCTGGTTCACGGTTGGCGCGCCGACGCTGCTGGTCGGGCGCGGCCGGACGGTCCTGACCAGCCGCGCCTACGTGCTGCTGGTCCGGGCGCTCGGTGTCATGCTGCTCGTCTTCGCGCTGCTGTTTCTCCGCGACGGCCTGCGCTACCTCGGCGCGTGAGGCGGGTGCTGACGACTGAGACAAGCACGGCGCCCGCGCGACGAGCTGCGACCAGCCCGGCTAGCAGGCTGCGAAAAAACGCCAGCCAGGGCGCGCGACAATGCGCGCCCCGCGGCCGCGGCGTGGGGCGAGGGGGCCCCACAAGCGGCCGCGGGGGGGTCGGGGCGAAGCCCCGTCTGAGTACTAGTCGCTCGCCGCCCCATCCAGGAGCGGCTCGAGCGGCACGAGCTCCGCGCCGTTCTCGGTGCAGACGGCATACCGGCTGTTCTGGCCGACGTACATCGACACCCCCGCGTAGTCGCCGGTGGTGTTCAAGACGTAGAAGGTGACGCCGAAATTCGGCAACCCTCGACGATTGAGCAGACGACGCTCGACGGTGTTCTCCTGGATGCGCCGCAGCCCGGCGAGACCGGCGTCCTTCGGGGTCATGCCCTGCCGCAGGAATTCGGTGATGAGGAAGGACGTCAGATTGTAGAGGTTCGCCTCGCCGCGACCGGTGGAGCCGACCGCGCCCACCTCGTTGTCGAGATAGAGCCCTGCGCCGAGGATTGGCGAATCGCCGACACGGCCAGGAATTTTCCAGGCGAGACCGCTCGTGGTGGTCACGCCGCAGATCTGGCCGTCCGGGCTGATGCCGTCGCAGTTGATCGTGCCGTAGCGCTCGTCCTCGGTGAGGAGCCCTGCGGCGAGCAGTTCGGCGTCCACGTCGCGCCGCGCGTGCTCGCGGTCAGGATGCAGGTAGTGGCTCGGGTCGATTCGCCGCTTCCACTCCAGCCACATCCGGCGTGACCGGTCGGTGTTGAGATCGTCCTCGATCTCGAACCCCATGTTCCGCGCGAAGATCTGTGCGCCCGGGCCGACCAGCAGATGATGATCGGTCTGGTCCATCACCGCCTGTGCCACGTTCGATGGTGTGCGCACCCCTTCGAGCGCGGCGACCCCGCCGGCACGGCGTGTTGGGCCGTGCATGCAACAGGCGTCGAGCTGCACCACCCCGTCCGCGTTGGGTCGGCCGCCGTAGCCGACGCTCGCGTCCTCCGGATCCAGCTCGACAATGTTGACCCCGGCGACGAGCGAGTTCAGCACGTCGTCACCCGCTGTGATCCGTCGGAACGCCAGCTCGACGCACGTCTCGCTGCCGCCGTTCCGGAACCGGTTGCCGTTGGCCGACGAGATGACGACCGGTCTGACCGACTGGCGTGTGCGGACCGCCGGCGCCCGACCGAACGCCGCCCGCGGCGCGGCGGCGGCCAGCCCCGCGGCGGTGCCTGTGACAACGAACTCGCGGCGAGTGATTCGGGCCATGTCTCTTTCCTTGCCGGGGATGGTAGCAGGCTGCTAGCAGCCCGTGGTGAAAGTCCCGGTGCATTCGGCCGGCGCTGCATCCGCCCTGCCTGCGTTGTTTCTCGGTCGAATACTGCCGGTCTGCTCCCTCGTCTCGCCTTGCAGGGGCCCGGCGCGGCGTCGATCTCGACGACCCTCGGTGCGACGCGCGACTTTCACCACGGACTGCTAGCCGATCACGCGCTGGACGGTCCAGACGATGCGGGTCGCGGCGATCGCGAGGGAGGCAGGCACGACCACCCAGCGTCGATACCAGTCCTGTTGCTGGACCTGGAACACCGCGCCGAAGGCAAGCGCGATCACGGTCAGCTGCCCGCCTTCGACCCCAAGGTTGAAGGTGAGGAGCGCCGTCACGAACTCGGAGCGTGGCAGCCCGAGCTCGGACAGCACGCCGGCGAATCCCATCCCGTGGAGCAGCCCGAACCCGAACACCAGGGCCACACGCCAAGGCTGTAGCTCGCGGGTCACCAGGTTCTCGATAGCCACATAGGCGATTGACAACGCGATCAGCGGTTCGACGATCGACGGCGGCAACGCGAAGACACCGTAGATCGTCAAGGCCAGTGTGATGGTGTGTGCCACGGTGAAGGCGGTCACCTGAAGCAGAATCAGTTTCAGCCGGGGACTCAGCAGGAAGATCCCGAGCACGAACAGGATGTGGTCCAGCCCCTTCGGCAGGATGTGGGTGTAGCCGAGCTGGAGATACTGGCCGGATACCTGCAGTCGGGTCAGCGGCTGCAGGTTGGAGAGCACGAACGCCTCGCTGCGCTCGCCGGTTAGGAGCCAGCGAGTGACCGGCATACCCCCATCGACCGAGAGGGTCATCGGGTACTGGTCGACCACGAGGCTGTAGGCGAACTGAAATCGCTCGACGCCCGGCGGGACCGGCCCCCGCAGACGGAAGGTCCCGGGCTCGCCCCACCCCATCGGCGCGGCCGGGTCGTGTGCGGCTGGGGCGACGTATTCGATGTGGTCGACATCGACCGGGACCCCATCGAAGAACACCCGCACCTCGTCGCCGAAACGCGCCGTCAGCCCAGCCAGCTGCCGGTTACGTTCCTCGAAGTCGGGGATCTCCAGACCGGCGCCGGGTGCCAGCATCAACCACAGCCAGTCAGGGTCGTTCAGGATGTCGATCTGGTAGATGCCGTCGGAGAACGTC
>SMUZ01001598.1_pt1 | contig 13318 bp, 13 predicted proteins | sample 2456421 | NCBI WGS metagenome assembly SMUZ01 (sample SAMN11095932, study PRJNA526329) | marine sediment metagenome | biome: Marine sediment; feature: Surficial sediment; material: Deep marine sediment; isolation source: Hadal surficial sediment | place: Pacific Ocean | collected 2014-11 | depth... | reverse complement strand
GTTGGTCGGGTCCCGTGGCGCTAGAAGGTACCTATCAGACTGACCCGCTGACAACAGCCACACAGTTCAGTTTAACTTGTGCCGGAAACGGTGGAACAACGACCCGCAGTGTTCTTGTAAAGGTGATCATGGATCCTGATCCCACGCCAGACCCTGACCCGACGCCGGGTCCAACCCCGACGCCGGATCCAACCCCGACGCCGGATCCGACGCCGGTACCTGCACCGACGGTCAATCTTGTTGTTACCGACGAGTCCGTTATCAGCGGTGACAGCGCGACCCTCACGTGGACAACCCAGAATGCCAGTAGCTGCACGGCAAGTGGTGGCTGGTCCGGTAACAAGGGCACATCGGGATCCGAGACAGTGGGTCCATTAACTGCGGATACGACATTCACTTTGTCGTGTACAGGTAGTGGCGGTGCCTCGATCGGCTCAGCCACCGTTTCGGTCGCTCAAGACCCCGCGCCGACACTCAGTTTTTCGGCAACAGATGTTGTTGTGGACAGTGCAGCTAACACTACCCTGAACTGGAGCAGCCAGAATGCCAGTAGCTGTACGGCTAGCGGTGGCTGGTCTGGTAGTAAAGGCACATCTGGCTCAGAGGTTGTGGGTCCGATATCGGCCAATACCACCTATAGCCTCACCTGCACCGGAGACGGGGGCAACGCGATGTCGATGCTCACCGTTTCCGTCAACGGCGTACTTCAGTTGACCTGGGTTGCTCCGACCGAGAACGTCGATGGCAGCGCCTTGACGGATCTTGCTGGATACAAGATTTACTATGGCACCCAGTCGGGAAACTATTCTGACTCGGTGGATGTTAGTGATCCAGGCGCGACCCAGCATGACCTGACCGTTCCGATGGAAACCTATTATCTGGCCATGACGGCGTTGGATGCTGACGGAAACGAGAGTGCGTACTCTAACGAGGTTGTCAAAACCCCCATCTAGCCTACCGCGCAGACTCCTAGCCTGGGTTATTTAGCGTGCAATGGCGGTGCATGCTGTTATTGACTCCGACGTTCCACACACCGACGCTAGGTCGTCGTGCTACGAGCGCGATATCACGGCCGCTCGCGGCTCTATGGAATTTACGGGGTATTCGCCATGAGCAGAAAATACGAAAAGCTCGATTGGGATCGCGTTGATCACGAGTATGGGCCGGATCTGATCCTGTTCCGCACGCGCTTCGATCACATGCGCAACCCACGCAACAACGATGTACTCAGACGCCTGGTGCTGGAATCGGTCGACTGGGTGAACATGGTCGCGCTGACTGCCCAGGGGCGTTCGGTCATGGTGCGGCAGTATCGGTTTGGTGCGGGTTACACCACGTTGGAAACGCCGGGTGGGATGGTGGATCCGGGCGAAGACTCGTTAGCGGCTGCGCAGCGGGAATTGCGGGAGGAAACAGGCTACACCGGCGGTATTTGGCGCTATCTTGGCGCGGTAGAGCCGAACCCGGCCTATCACAACAACCTGTGTCATCACTGGCTTGCCGAAGGAGTTGAGGCGACTCAAGCGTCCGCACCGAGCGATAGTGAGGTCATCGCGGTGGAATTGCTGGACGCCAGCGCAGTCGCTGAAGCGGTGTGCTCCGGCGAGATCAAACACGCGCTGGCCCTTTCCGTGCTCTCGAGGGTGTATTCGCTGTGGCCTTTACCCTTCGTACAACCCTAATAATCCGGGTTTGGCGGGGCATTGAGCGAGGTACAGAAATTAGTCACAATAGCTAACCGAAGCCACCAAGATTTGGGAGTTATCGAGGCATGAGTGAGAGTGGCGCTATCGATTTCTCAAGCCCAGGAGAGTCTTACTCGAAGCTGCACCACCTGGAAGATCGCGAACCGGTACTTACGGGCGCGTCGTTATTGCTGGTCGATGACAAACCGGAGTTGTTGAACAGCCTTTATCAGTTGATCAGCTTGCGTGGCTACAGAGCCGACACCGCGCTCGGCGGTCAGCAAGCCCTCAATCTCCTGGCCGACAAACACTATGACGTGATGCTGCTCGATCTCATTATGCCTGGGGTCAACGGTCACGACGTACTCGACTATGTGGCCAAGCAGAAGCTCGATTGCAAGATCATCGTTGTCAGCGGAGACGCAAGCTTCAGCGGCGTGAAGCATGCACTGCACTGCGGGGCTTTCGACTTCGTGAAAAAGCCCTACGAAGCAGGTGAGCTGGTTGCAACCATGGAAACAGCCCTGCGCCAATGCCACCTCGAATCTCAGAATCGCCACATGGCCGCACAGCTGGATGAGTCCGAGAAACTGCACCGGTTCATCGTCAACAGCTCGCCTGACCTGGTGTATATGCTGGATCGCAATGGTTGTTTCACTTTTATCAACGATCGGGTGGAGAGTTTGCTCGGGTTCAGCAAAGAAGAACTCATCGGCAAACACTACAGTGAACTCGTTCACGAGAATCATCTGGAAGCGGCGAACAACGTTTTCAACGAACGCCGTACCGGTGACCGAGCAGTTGCCAACCGGGAGATTCGTTTAAAAAGCCGGATTGGGCTCAAGGGGGCACAGTTGTTTCACGACCAGGCGGTATGGATGGAGTTGACGGCGGAAGGCGTTTACTCGGATCCCAACGAGCGTACCCGCGATCACTTTCTAGGCACCATCGGTACAGTACGGGACATCAGTGAGCGTAAGGAAGCCGAAGAGAAGATCAACTTCCAGGCGTATCACGATCTGCTGACGCATTTGCCGAATCGTGCGCTCTTGAGAGACCGGCTTTCGCTCGCTATCACCCAGGCGCGGCGCAACAAGCGAAAGCTTGCGGTCATGTTCCTCGATCTCGATCGCTTCAAGCTTGTCAACGATACGCTCGGGCACAGTATGGGCGATCGGTTGCTGAAAGCTGTGGCCAATCGATTACAGAGCTGCCTGCGTCGCGGCGATACGCTTGCGAGGTTTGGCGGGGATGAGTTCACGTTGCTGTTGCCGGAAGTTCGTACTCGTGACGACGTCGTCGTCATCTCGAGTAAAATTCTCGATCGTCTCAACTCACCATTCATCATCGACGGTCACGAACTGTTCGTCGGTGCAAGCATCGGTATCTCGATGTATCCGGAGGCTGGCGATAGCGAAGAAACGTTGATTCAGAATGCCGATATCGCCATGTATCACGTAAAGGGTCGCGGCAAGAACGGTTACCAGTTTTTCTCCGACGAGATGAATCACCAGTTCTCCACGCGGCTGACCCTCGAGCGCGAGTTGCGCAACGGGCTCAACCAGGGTGAGCTCAGGGTGTACTATCAACCCCAGGTATCGCTCGCTACCGGTCGAATCAGAGGCTTTGAAGCACTCGTGCGCTGGCAACATCCGTCGCGCGGTCTGGTTGAGCCCGCAGATTTCCTGCCGGTTGCCGAGGAAACCGGACTGATTACTCAGATCGACGAGTTCGTCCAGCGCCAGGCGTTCTCGGATGTTGCCGAATGGCACCAAGCGGGGTTGGGTGACGTGCACATATCTGTGAACCTGTCAGCGACGCAACTCGAGCAGGAAAGTTTTGTGGATCGATTCGTAGGGACTATGGAAACTGCCGGACTCGAGCCGACCAGCGTAAAGCTCGAGCTGACTGAAAACATCCTGATGCAGGACATGGAAGTCATTATCCCGAAGCTCAAAGAGATGCGCCGTCTTGGGGTCAACATCGCCATAGACGACTTCGGTACGGGCTATTCATCGTTGAGCTACCTGCAGCAGTTCCCCATCACTACGTTGAAGATCGATCGAACCTTCGTTTGTGATATCCGTGCCGAACATGGTGGGGCGAGTATCATCAATGCAATCGTTGCAATGGCACGGGGTTTGAATCTCGACCTCATCGCAGAAGGTGTGGAAAACCGCACGCAGCTGCGTTACCTGCAGGCTCAGGGATGTAGCGAAGGTCAAGGTTTTATCTTCAGCCGTGCCGTCCCTGCTGCCGAGGTGAAGGAACTGCTGCGGAGCGATCCGTACCAGAAACTGGTTCGGGAGGAACAGACGGAATCCGCTGCCACCGTTTGATGCGCCTTGCATGAAAGGGTTCACTACTAAAATCGTTCACAGCGACCGCCAGGATGTGATCGAACACGGATCGCTGCAGAAGCCCATTCATGCAACGGTTGCCTATGGCTACGACGATGCTCGCGACCTGGCAGCCGTATTCCAGGGGAAGCAGCCGGGGTTCACATACGGCCGCCAGGTCAACCCGACCGTCGAGGCGCTGCAGACAAAAATCAGCCGCATGGAAAACGGTTTACAGACCGTGTGTTTCAGCACAGGAATGGCCGCCATCGGCACTATGTTGTTTGCACTGTTGCGAAGCGGTGATCATTTCGTGTCGAGTACGTTCCTTTTCGGAAATACCAACAGCCTGTTCTCAAGTTTCGCCACGCAAGGGTTGAAGGTGAGTTTTGCAGATGCGACAGACGTCAACGCGGTGGCGGAAGCAATCACCGAGCAGACGAAACTGGTGTTCGTGGAAACCATTGCCAACCCGCGCACTCAGGTGGCGGCGCTCGACGAAATCGGCGAACTCTGCAAAAAACGCGGGCTGATTTATGTAGTCGATAACACGATGACCTCGCCGTATCTATTTCAGCCTGGCGATGTGCATGCGAGTCTGGTGGTCAACAGTTTGACCAAATACATCGGTGGACATGGCAATGCGCTGGGTGGCGCCATAACGGAGATGGGTTGTTTCGATTGGAGCTCGTTCGAAAACATCTACGCCACTTACAAGACGGGTGCACCCCAAACGTGGGCGATCACCCAGATCAAGAAGAAAGGCCTGCGCGACTTCGGAGCATCTCTCGGACCCGAAGCGGCCCACCATATCGCGGTTGGTGCGGAGACACTGGCGCTGCGCATGGAGCGGCAGTGTGCCAACAGCCAGGCGATGGCGGAATATCTGCAAACACATCCCGCAGTCGGTCCCGTTTATTATCCCGGGCTGCACGACCACCCGCAACACGCGCGGGCCAAAACACTGTTCCGCTACCCCGGTGCGTTGTTCAGCTTTGAGTTGATGCCAAACACTGATATCTGGGATTTCTTGAATCGTCTGAAAGTGATCATCAAATCCAGCAACTTAGGCGATAACCGAACGCTCGCGATACCCGTAGCGCACACGATATATTTCGAGATGGGTCCGGAGCGCAGAGCGAGCATGGGTATCGATGAATCGCTGATTCGTATTTCTGTCGGTATCGAGGAAATCCAAGACTTGCTGGACGATCTGGCCGAAGCGCTTTCGACAATGGGTTGACCGGTTTCCTTTTTTTGGGGAGGAGGGAAAGATATGGACCGATTGGCAGGTAAGGTGGCAGTGATCACCGGCGGCGGTGGAGGCATCGGTCGAGCGGCAGGCGAGCTGTTCGCTGCGGAAGGCGCGGATGTAGTGTTGGTCGACATAGATGAAATTTCGCTCAAAGAAGCTGTTCAGGGAATAGGTAGTAATCGCGTGAGCTACTTTGTTGCAGACGTCACCAGTGCCGATGACAATCGTGCCATGATCGCATGTGCCGACGAGCGTTATGGCGGGGTAGATGTATTCCTTGCCAATGCCGGAATTGAAGGGGATGTGAAGCCGATCGTGGACTATGACGAATCCCGTTTCGATCAAGTGATAGCAGTGAACGTAAAAGGGGTTTTTCTCGGTTTGCAAGCGAGCATTCCGGCACTTACCGCCCGTGGTGGTGGTAGTATCGTTATCACCTCATCAGTTGCCGGAGTAACCGGAGGCCCAGGCATCGCGCCTTACGTGACAAGTAAACATGCGGTGATCGGCCTGATGCGCTCCGCTGCCAGGGAGCTGGCAGGTCAAAATATTCGCGTCAATACGGTTAATCCTTCTCCGGTGGAGACAGCCATGATGCGCAGACTCGAAGAAGGATTTTCCCCAGGCACAGCTAATCAAGGCAAGGAGATGATTAAATCCCGTATTCCGATGCAGCGATATGCCGAGCCTGAAGATATTGCCAAAGTCATGCTTTTTCTCGCAAGTGACGACAGCGCCTGGGTCACAGGTTCTGTTTACATGGCGGATGGTGGCAACACTGCCTGATCTGTTTATCTGTAGAGCAAACATAGGACCGATAGCTCATGGCCGACGCACTACTCCATACCCAGCTCAATCTTCCCAATCGCCGCTCGGGCAAAGTGCGAGACCTTTATGACGTGACGCTCGACAATGGTGAACCGGCTCTATTGATTGTCGCAACCGACCGGGTTAGCGCCTTCGATGTGGTCATGGCCAACGGCTTTCCAGGTAAAGGGATCGTGCTCACGCAGATTTCTGCGTTCTGGTTTGATCATTTCTCGCAGGATGTGGATCATCACCTGATTTCGACCGACGTCGAAGACGTACCTGAATTGACGGATGCCGAACGCGTCACGCTGCGTGATCGAATCATGTTGTGCCGGAAGACGGATGTTGTGCCGATAGAGTGTATCGCCAGGGGATATATCACGGGCAGCGGATGGAAAGATTACCAACGTACGGGTTCTGTTTGCGGCATCGTGTTACCGGGCGGGCTCCAGAACAGCGACCGGCTGGCTGAACCGCTGTTTACACCTTCCACGAAAGCGGAAACAGGCCACGACGAGAACATCAGTTTCGACGAAGGTGTGGAAGTTGTGGGTCGGGAACTCATGGAGTGGCTGGGAGAAACCACGTTATCGCTCTACGCCCGTGCCCGGGATTATGCGATGGACCGAGGCATAATTCTTGCGGACACCAAGTTTGAGTTCGGCATTACCGCACAAAGTGATACACCGTTGTTGATCGATGAGATATTTACTCCCGACAGTTCTCGGTTCTGGCCCGCGGATCAATGGCAACCGGGTGGCGAACAACCGAGTTTTGATAAGCAGATCGTGCGTAACTACCTCGAAACCAAGGTGAGTGCTGGGCAGTGGGATAAAACCCCGCCGGGGCCGGTACTGCCAGATGATGTGGTCGCTAGAAGCATGACTCGTTATCTCGAAGCATACGAACGCCTGACCGGAGAGCCTCTCGAACTGGATCGACCCTAAACTTATTGCGCGAGGTCGACCAAGTCGTTGAAACCGTAGGGTGCGTAGGGTCCAATCACAAGTTGCTCGAGTACACCCTTGCCCGCTTCTTTACGCCCTTTAGATCCAGTGAGCGTCACATCGCAGATGGCTTGCACGTGGAAATTGCCCGGCTCCGCGTCTGAAATCTTGTCGAGATCGTAAACTTCGAAGCCGGTGTCGAGTTCGCCGTGATAGAGCCCGTGGCCCCACTCCGGGTGGCCGTAACCGAGACCTTTCATGTAAAAAGTCTGTCGGGGGGTCATGTCGAGTTTTAGTGTTTCCGCAGATTTGCTGGTCAGATAAATTTCCGCATAGGCGGCGATGCGAGTGCCGGACTTGTACTGCACCTGACTCTCAGCATCGGACATGTGTTCGATCTCGCTGGAACTCGCCCAGTTGCCGCTGCTATTCCAGGGTTCACCTTGGGCGTTTGCGTTCAGGTGATAAAAAGTTGCCCCGTCAGGAAAATTGATGGGTGCCCACAACCAGAAAAACTGCGGGGAACCTGCGTCGGGATTTTGCTGCGGATCGCGCATGCCCACACTGCGGATACCCCAGGACCGGTCGCGAGTACCCCAGTGTGATGTCTGATCCAGCTCAAAACGCTCGCCGTTCACCTCCAGCCAGCCGTTGTAGCTGCCATTTTGCGTCAGCCTCGTCACGTCCATCATCGTCTGGCTGCCGATGTGTCGACTGAAACGCGGTTCTTCCAGCACCGGCGTCCTCGCGTTGAAACATACGTCGGCAGTGAGGCCGTTCGCCTCATCGGTGCAGGTGACTCGCAGTATGTTTAGCGGTTCGATTACTTCGATCTCCACCGGGCCGACTCGTGTGTCGAGCCGCTCCATGTGCATGGCTTTCGAAGCGTGTACGTTGTACTGCTTGTTTCCAGTGATGACGCAGAAAGAAGCATCCATAACGTTCAAGTACGGATAGACGCCAAGCGATGCTGCGAAGAACAGCTCTCCTTCGAGCGCATAGCCGTTGAAGAAGTAACGGTCGTAGAAGTTTCGATTGGTGCCCGAGTAAGCGATTGGCTCTGGAGTTTGATGGATTGGATAGTCGTCGGCTTTTGTTAACATCGGCTTCTCAGCTTAACTGAAGCGAGGAACTAGGTTACCGGTGGACTGGGAGTGCTACAAGAGACTGTGTGATGAGCCGAATTTTTGGTCGCGCTGGATGCTCGAGCAGACGTTGGAGCTGCTCGAACACGCGGAGGTGTCGAAAGCAATCAAGCATGCGATGGTTCGGGCGCCGTTAGCCAAACCCGTCGATCACCGCGGCGGGCGCGCAACGGATATGTTCGAACTGTCACTGACGTTAACCGAAGCGATCAAGGTGAGCGAATTGGTAACAGAGGCGATAGCTGGGGGCAAAACCACAACTGGCACCAAAAATCGAGGGTTTGGAGGGTTCCGTGAGGCTTGGGAAGAGTATCGACGCTTCCTGGGTCCAAGCTAGGCGATTCAACGCAGTGGTATCCTATTACAGTGGAGAGAAAAAAACATGGGCAGCGCCATAACGACAGTCCAGGAATTGATCGAAGGCTTCAATGCAATCGACATGGAGCGTTGCCCGTGATGGGTACGTTTGAAGTTAAAGACGCCAAAGTGACAGCATGGAGTGACTATTTCGATCTGAATCAATTCCAAGAGCAATTTGCTAAAGCCATGAGCGGTTGAATTTGTTCAGCAAAGTACTCGTCGCTAATCGTGGCGCCATCGCAAGGCGCATTATCCGCGCCTGCTCGGAACTCGGTATTGCGTCGGTTGCCGTCTACTCGGAAGCCGATGCAGGTGCTCCCTACCTCGAAGAGGCGAGCGAAGCTCATGCCTTGGCCGGTAATACCGCAGCCGAAACTTATTTGAACGCTTCAGCCTTGCTGAAGGTTTTGCAGTCGAGCGGCGCTGACGCATTACATCCAGGCTACGGGTTCCTGGCGGAGAAAGCGGATTTTGCTCGATCCGTCATCTCAACCGGTGCGGCGTTCATCGGCCCAGATCCGAAATGGCTGGCAGCGATGGGAGACAAAGTTGCGGCGCGCAAACTTATGGCGGACGCGGGCTTTCCGGTGTTCCCGGGTAGCGAGCCCCTGGAAAATCTGGATCAGGCGTTGGCAGCAGCGCAGATGCTCGGCTATCCACTTATGCTGAAACCGTCTGCCGGTGGTGGTGGTATCGGAATGCGGGTTGTGCGCGATGCCAAGGAATTAAAGAAAGGTTTCGGACTGTCTCAAAAGATGGCGATGGCGGCGTTTGCCGATTCAGGCATCTACCTGGAATCTTACCTTGCGACTCCGCGCCATGTGGAGTTTCAGCTGTTGGGAGATAACGATGGTCGAGTAGTACACGTCCACGAGCGTGATTGTTCAATACAACGGCGCCATCAGAAAGTCATCGAGGAGTCTCCGGCACCGGGCCTTGACCGGGGGGAGGTCAAGGTGATGGCTGATCGTGCGGCTGAGACGGCTGAACGGCTCGGATACAACAACGTCGGGACCTTGGAGACACTGCGTGATACCTCCGGAGGCTACGGATTTCTGGAGATGAACACACGGATTCAGGTTGAACATGGGGTTACCGAGGCAGTGACGGGGTTAGATCTGCTGGCAGAGCAGATTCGGCTGGCAGCGGGTGCACGCCTGCCCGTCATACCTGAACTACGAGGGCACGCGTTGGAGGCAAGGATCTATGCGGAAGATCCTCGCAGCCATATGCCATCGACAGGTGTATTGCAGTTGTTTCGCTATCCGGTACTTGAAGGAGTACGGGTAGAGACAGGTTACTGTGAAGGCCAGGCGGTCACCCCTTACTACGATCCCCTCCTCGCCAAAGTCATCGGTTGGGGCGTGACCCGGGAACAAGCCATCGGCCGAGTGCTGATTGGCTTGCGCGCGTTTTCTGTGCAGGGGGTGAAGACCAATATCCCATTGTTGACCCGGGTGCTGGAGGACGGTGAGTTTCTACGCGGTCATGTGCACACGGGATTTCTCCAGGACTTTTTATAAAAACAACTTAACGGAGGTTATATGGCGCGGCACGAAGTCGAAAGTGAAGTACAGGGTAGAGTATGGAAGATAGAAGTATCAGTCGGCGATCGCGTCGAAGAAGGGGACGTATTGTTAATCCTCGAGTCCATGAAAATGGAGATTCCGGTGGAAAGCACGATCACCGGGTCAGTTGCAGAGCTTCGTGTGAAGTTGGAGGAAGCGGTTGAAGAGGATCAGGTGCTTGCCGTGCTGGAAAGCGACTAGGAATCTTTTCTACCGCGCAGACTCCTAAGTGAGATGTCACGTTTCAGGGTACTCAGACGTCTATAAAGTGAGTTCACTTTAAAGAAGATTGATATGTTGAAGAAGCTGCAAGCGATCACTGGCCTCATATTCGCCACGTTCGTAGCCGTCCACCTGCTGAATACCTGGTTGGCGGGCCTTGGCCCTGCTGCCTACGATGGCGTCCAGGTGGCGCTGCGGCAGGTTTATCAGTTCATTTTTGTGGAGGTGCTGATACTTTCGGCACTATTGGTGCATGTCGTGGCAGGGGTCATGCGCATAGTCAAGGAACCGAAACGCACCTTGACCATCCGTGCCAGGGTGCACAGGTACGCGGGCTTTTTTCTGATGCTGGTTATCCTGGGGCACATCCTGGCGGTACGAGGCTCATCGATGTTCTTTGACGTCTATCCTGGATTTGCGGGTCTCGCTTTCTCAATCGAATTCCTACCGGGATTTTTCTATCCTTATTATCTTCTGCTGGGAGTGGCCGGCTTCTACCACGCGCTCAACGGCTCGGGTATTGCTCTGCAACGATTAAGCGGACGTTTGGGAGGGCTCGGCTGGCGTTTTGTACTCCCGCAGCGTCGCCTTGCCCTTGCGTCGAGCGTCGCAGCGCTCGTTATGGTGGTGTCCTTGCTCGGCTTCGGTGGTGTCTGGTTCGACGTCGGCGATGTTGCTTCCAGTGATTTTGCCCGTTTAGCCAAAGAGTTGCTGGGTGTCGAAACGACACCTTGAGAACCGGAGTCTCGAGGACAAAATCCTTGAGTACAGGAGCCTTGAGTATTTAACTCTCGAGAATCTGGCATACCGCATGCTTGGCTCAGTGGCGGATGCGCAAGATGTTGTTCAGGAAGCAAGCTTGAAGGTTTTCAAGCTGGATAAGCAACCACGCAACCTCCAAGCCTATCTCTTTCGTGTTGTGACCAACCTTGCTCTGGATCGGTTACGCCATGAGAAAGCGATGCGTGCCCACTATCATGGCCCCTGGTTACCCGAACCGCTGCCTACCGATCAAATCCCCTTAGCGGAGCAGAAAAAGTTGCTCGATAAGCTCATCCTTGCCGTCGCAGAAGAAGATCTGCATGCTCTCGTGAGCCTGTTTTCCGACGACGCGGTGGCTTACACCGATGGTGGCGGTATCGTAAGCGCGGCGATTCGCCCGATTACCGGCCCGCAGCGCATTGCCCAAGTGATGTTACATCTTGCCCGGCGAGCGGAGATTGAAGGCGCGATCAGCTATCGGGAAGTGGCGCTCAACGGTGGGGTTGGTCTGCTCATACACCAGAACGGCGAATTGCATTCCTGCGTACAACTGGACGGTGAAGAGGGCTACATCACCCGCCTGTACGTCATGCGTAACCCTGAGAAATTGGCCGGTATGGTCACCCTTTCCGGTTAACAACCAGACACAGACTCCAGATCTGCCTCACGTGCGTATGTCCCCATCGCCGTGGTAACTTAGTGAACTTGACACGGTCTGCGATCAACGGGTTTCGATAAGCGATTATTTACAAGGGGAGAACATGACAGACCTGGTGACTATAGAGAAATCAGGCGGCATTGCTGATGTGCGGCTGAATCGTCCTGACAAATACAATGCTCTGAACCCAGACATGTTCAAAGCCATCATCGAGGCGGGTGAGTCGCTTGCTGAAGCGCGGGACATACGCGTCGTAGTACTCTCCGGCAATGGTCGCGGGTTTTGCGCAGGGCTTGATATGGGCAGTTTCCAAGCCATGACCGGAGGTGGCGCTGCGGCTACTTTGCTGGCCAGCGACGAGCGACCTGAAAACCATGCGCAACGGCCAGCCTACCTGTGGAAGAAGCTGCCAGTTCCAGTGATTGCAGCGATACATGGCGTTGCCTATGGCGGCGGTTGCCAGATCGCCCTCGGGGCGGACATTCGAATAGCCGCCCCGGATGCCAAGCTTTCCGTCATGGAGATCAAGTGGGGGCTCATTCCGGACATGAGTATTACTCAGACTCTCAGAGATATTGTCCCTCTGGATGTTGCCAAGGAACTCACGTTCACTGGTCGCGTGTTGAGTGGTGAAGAGGCTCTTGAACTCGGTCTGGTCACCCGGGTTGCGGAGGATCCACTGGCTGCCGCCATGGCGCTCGCGGAGGAAATTGCCGCGAAATCGCCCGACGCTGTCCGGGCAGCGAAGCGACTCTTCGAAGAGAGTTGGCATGCGGATGCGCGAACGGGACTCGAGTTGGAGGCGGGTATGCAGTCCAAGCTGATCGGTTCGCACAATCAGATCGAAGCCGTCAAAGCGAACTTTGCAAAGCGCGCGCCTGTTTTCGAAGACTGATACAGAGGCCATCAACGGACATGAGTTGGGAAAAAGAAGTCCTGGAGCTGGAGCGTCGTCGGCACCTGGCCAAACAGCAGGGTGGCAAGGAAGGCATCGCCAAGCAGCATGCCAGAGGCAAATTGACGATCAGAGAGCGCATCGATGCGGTGCTCGACGAGGGCAGTTTTCAGGAGCAGGGCCGTGCGTCCGCGACGCCCGAATACGACGACAACGATGAATTGCTGGGTTACGTTCCCGCCAACTATGTCGTGGGGTTCGGCAAGATAGAGAAACGCCGTGTCGTGGTGGGAGGCGAAGACTTCACCTTAAAAGGTGGGTCGCCCAACGCTGCCGGGTTGCGTAAGAGCGTCTACGCTGAACATCTCGCGAGTCAGTTTCGAGTTCCGCTGGTACGGATGCTCGAAGGTGGTGGGGGCAGCGTAAAAGGCAGTGGCAGAAAAGGTGGCACGGTGGGTGAGCCCGTTTTCAGCCAACCTCGCTTCAAGATCATTGCCGATGCCATGACAGAAGTGCCCATCGCCTCGGGCGCAATGGGGGCGGTAGCCGGATTCCCCGCCGGCCGGCTGGTCGCATCCCATTTTGCCGTGATGACCCGTCATACCTCTCAGGTACTCATCGGTGGTCCCGCGCTTGTAGAGCGTGCGCTCGGTATTCGTTTGACCAAGGAGG
>SMUZ01029717.1_pt1 | contig 13344 bp, 10 predicted proteins | sample 2456421 | NCBI WGS metagenome assembly SMUZ01 (sample SAMN11095932, study PRJNA526329) | marine sediment metagenome | biome: Marine sediment; feature: Surficial sediment; material: Deep marine sediment; isolation source: Hadal surficial sediment | place: Pacific Ocean | collected 2014-11 | depth... | reverse complement strand
TATCTCGATTTCCACCTTTGCCCGCGCCCGGACGTGCTCAACGAAATCCGGCTCATCCTCGAGCAGGTACAGCGCGACCTCGGGGTGCAGGCGAACCATGACTCGTCGTTCTTTCTCCTCGCTCGCCACGCGCCGAAGTGACCGGTCGAGATGGCGCGCCACCACTTCCGGCCTGAATACCCATCCCGTCCCACCGCATCCGGAGCATTTGGTGGACATGGAATCGACCAGACCGGGGCGGACCCGCTGGCGCGTCATCTGGATCAGCCCCAGCTCCGACACGCGGTAAACCCGCGTCCGGGCCCGGTCTCTGGCGACGTGGGCCCGCAACTCGTGGAACAGCTTCTCCCGGTGGTTCTGGTGTTCCATGTCGATGAAGTCGATGACGATGATCCCGCCGATATCACGGAGCCGAAGCTGCCGCGCCACCTCCCGGGCGGCCTCCAGGTTCGTCTTGAGAATCGTCTTATCGGGGTCCTTCCTCCCCGTGTAACTCCCCGTATTCACGTCAATAGAGACCAAGGCTTCAGTTTGCTCGATGATGATATAGCCGCCGGTTGGCAGATCGACCCTCGTGTTGAAGAGATGCTCGATCTCCACCTCCACTCCTGTCTTGTCAAACAGAGAGTCGCCTTTGTCGCGATAGAGATGCACGCGCTTGACCAGATCCGGAGCCACCTGTTTCAGGTATTTTTGGATCTCACGGTGGAGCTCCTCGGAGTCCACATGGAGGCTGTCCACCTCGCTGCTGAATAGGTCGCGGATGATTCCCCGGGTGAGGGAGGCCTCTTTTTGTACCAGCGCTGGGGGCTGGCTCTCGGCGGCCTTCTTCTCGATTCTACTCCACAGCGAGAGCAGGGATTTGAGCTCACGGTGAATCTGGTCCTTCGTCTGATCTTCCGCAGCCGTACGACAAATCACGCCACCACTGTCCTGAGGCAACAGATCCCTGATGATCTTGCGTAATCGTGCGCGTGCCTCTCGGGATTCGATCTTCCGAGAGACGCCGATTCTCGAGGCTGATGGGAGGTAGACGAGGAATCGACCGGGTATCGATATTTGAGCCGTCACACGACACCCTTTGGTGCTTATCGGCTCCTTGGTAACCTGGACGAGTATGTCCTGTCCCCGCGAAAGATGGTCTTGGATGCTGGGTGCCCGGCGTGACGGACGGCGGTTGTTGCCGTTGTCCTCTTCATCGAACTCGACTTCTTCTTGTTCGATCAGATCGGACGCGTGGAGGAACCCGCTCTTCTCGAGGCCGATGTCCACAAAGGCGGCCTGCATCCCCGGTAGCACCGCTTCCACCCGGCCGTAATAAATGTTGCCAACAATTCGCTCCATCTCTGGTCGATCGATCAGTACTTCTACGAGGCGATCATCCTCCAGAATAGCCACACGCGTTTCGCGCGGGCTCGAGGCCGTAATGAGTATTTCGCGTTTCAAAGTTGCTCACCTGCGCCATGGCCAATGACTGGTCGACGGGGTTCTCGCCCGATGCCAGGATCGCCATGACCTTATGGATTTTGATCAGAGGCACCACGGACTCATCGAGCTTCAAGGCCGCCTGAAGCACCTCTGTTGGTTTAACTGAACCGCCACCGCCCGTGGCCACGGTGAGAATCACCTGGTCAGGAGCTGTAACGGACAATTCGCGGACGAGTGGACGAATGTCCACATGCTTCACCCTTCCCTTTCGACTGCGCTGGATGACGACAGACGGCGTTGCCAGGAACTCAGACATCGCCCGCTCGAGCTCGCCAAATGCCAGCTCGAAGGGAGGGGACGGTAGATCTGCGACGTAGACGCTTTCCGCAATCTGTGCATTCAGAGCACCCACGCCTACGGGCATGACCGCCGCCACAAAGAAATCGACACCGGGAGCGCTCGAGGCGTTGAGGAGATCAATCAGGCCCAAAAGGGCCTCCTGGGGCCATGGGCCGTCCAGCTCGATGTCTATCCACTCCGAGTCGGAGGTCCAGCCCAGCGGGAGCGACGGACCCGCAGAGAGCTTGGGCCGGGGAGAGAAGCCCTCCGAGTAGACTACCGGCAACTCGGCCCGTCTGAAGGTGCGTTCGAGCTCCCGAAGTAGGTCCAGATGGGAGATGAAACGCACCGGGTCGCCCTTGCGATATCCGAGCCGTACTGTGCTTCCCCGGATGCCCTGGAGTAGGCCTGGAGCACTCTCCGGGGACGGGGACGCCGATTCCACCTGCGCCGCCGCCAACAGGTTCTTCATCGCGTCAAAATCGCAGACGCCACACGCTGAGCACCGCTCGTGTTTGCATTCAGGGGTTTCTCCTGCCCGATACGCCTTGTGTCGCTCCTTGAGAAAGTACTTCCGATCAATCTTGTAAGTTACTATTTCCCAAGGCAGTTCCTCATCCTCTGCTCTCTCCCTGAAGCTGTCCTGCAACGTGAGGCCTGCATCCTCCAACGCCTCCAGCCACCTGTCGAAACGGCAGTGTTCGCCCCATCCGTCGAACCTGGCCCCCCGCCGCCAGGCTCCCTCTATTACCCGTGCGATCTCCCGGCCCCCGCGGGAGATGATGCCCTCGATGGCAGTGTCTGCCGTTTCATGGTAGCGGATGGTCACTCCTTTTCCTCTCAAACGGGTCCTGACCCAGGCCAGCTTCTCGCGGGTCGTCTGGATGTCGTCTTGCCGCTCCCACTGGAAAGGTGTGTGGGACTTGGGAACGAAGGGGGAAAAGCCCAGAGTGATATTCCGGCGCCCCGGGTAGCGCTTGAGAATCGCTGTTATCTTCTCGACCAACTGGGCCAGTTCCTCAAAATCCTCTTCGCACTCCGTCGGATGGCCGATCATGAAGTAGAGCTTCACGCTGGTCCAACCAGCCGACATTGCCCGGTCTACGGCCGAGAGAATGTCTTCCTCCGTGATCCCCTTGTTGATCACGTCACGCAACCGCTGGCTTCCGGCCTCCGGAGCGAAGGTGAAGCCAGACTTCCGCACCCGACTCACCGCTTCGGCGAGCCCCACGCTGAAGGCATCCGCCCGCAATGACGGCAGGCTGACGCTGACTCCCTTATCGACCATCGCGCGGCTCATCTTGTCGGTGAGCTCGAGGGAGCGGGAGTGGTCAGCCGTGGACAGAGACAGAAGTGACACCTCCTGCCAGCCCGAGTGCTTGATTCCTTCACGGGCTATTTCCACCGTTTCGTCTACATCGCGCTCCCGGGCAGGTCGATAGAGGTACCCCGCTTGGCAGAACCGACAGCCTCGCATGCAGCCACGCATGACCTCGATGGGCAACCGGTCGTGGGTGGTTTCGGTAAGGCTGACGATCATTTCCCGGGGGTGATCTTCGGGCCGGAGCACGGGCACCTTCCGGGATACAACCTGGCGCGGGAGTCCCACGGGCGCATCCGCCTTGGGCCGCGGCGTGCTCCCACCTCTCGGGACTTCATACAGCGAGGGTACGTAGATGCCGGGAACCTCCAGCGGGAGGCGTCGCAAGAGACCCTGCCGGGATTCTCCCCGTTCCCGACCCACGCTTTTCCAATCGGCGATGACCTCCAGCACCTCCTGGAGAGCGTCCTCTGCGTCGCCTATCAGGGCAAAGTCCACGAAAGGAGCCAGGGGCTCGGGGTTGGAGGCGCAGGGTCCGCCGATGCAGACAAACGGGTGTCCCTCGGTCCGCTCTGACTGCTGGATGGGGATCTCAGAGAGGTCCAGAACGTTCAGGAGGTTGGTGTACGTCAGCTCCGATTGCAGCGTGAAGCCGAGAATATCGTACTCGCACACAGAGCGCCGGTGCTCCAGCCCCCAGAGGGGCAGTCCCCGCTTTCTGAGCTGTTCCTCCATGTCCGGCCAAGGGGCATACACCCGGTCCAAAAGCCACCGGGGGTCCCGATTCACGATGTGGTAGAGGATCTGGGTGCCCGTGTGGCTCATTCCGACTTCGTACGCGTCGGGATAGCATAGGAGGAAACGCACCTGGGTGGTTTCCCAGTCCTTCCCGGCAAGACCGATCTCGTTGCCCACGTAGCGGTTGGGCTTGGAGACGAGCGGAAGGATTTCAGAGTTGAGTAGGTTCTGGAGGTCCTGCGGTGAGAGGACAGCTTTCTTCATGATGGCCTAAAGGTAAGCAGGGTGAGGACTTACTGCCACCCTGGAGGCCGGCTGCAGGTGCTCCATCCAATGCCTCTCGATATCTCCTGCTGCCTCTTGGGTGCCTCTTCTGTCTCCGCGCAGTCGCTACAGTTGAACCAAGTCCCCGAGCAGCTGCCTAGCGATGACGATGCGCTGGATTTCGCTGGTCCCCTCCCCGATCTCGCACACTTTGGCGTCTCGCATCATGCGCTCAACCGGGTATTCGGTCGTGTAGCCGTAGCCGCCGTGGAGCTGGACCGCTTTTATGGTTGCCCGCATGCACAGCTCCGACGCGAACAGCTTGGCCATGGCGGCCTCTTTCTTGAATGGCTTCCCGTTCTCTTTGAGCCATCCGGCGTGATACACCAGATGACGCGCGGCCTCGATCTCGGTGGCCATGTCGACCAGCTGGAAATGGACGCCCTGAAATGCCGCTACGGGCTTGCCAAATTGCTGGCGTTCTGATGTATACGCCAAGCTCTCGTTCAGGGCGCCCTCGGCAAGACCCAGGGAAAGGGCGCCAAGACCAATCCGGCCCGAATCGAGAGTCTCGAGGAAGTTGGCGAACCCGCTGCCTTGCTCGCCGAGCATGTCCTCCTTGGGGACGATGGCATCCTCCAGGATCAACTCACGAGTATCGGACGCTCGCCATCCCATTTTGTCTTCTTTTTTCCCGGCGCTTACGCCCGGTGTTTTCTCCAAGCCCTCAGCATGTCCGATACCAACTTCCCGGGCGCGATCGAGGTCCACAGTGTCCTTAGATACGATGAAAGACGTAATCCCATCTGTGCGCTTGGCCGGGTTCGGATCCGTCCGAGCGGTCACACAGAATATTTCGCCCACACCGGCGTGCGTGATGAACACTTTCGATCCATTGAGAACGAAATGGTCGCTCTTTTCCTCGGCGAACGTGGCTGTACCACCGGCATCGGAGCCCGCTTGCGCTTCGGTCAAGCCGAACCCGCCCAACACCTGCCCTGCCGCCAGGAGCGGCACGTACTTCCGTTTTTGGGCTTCGGTGCCGAAGTTGACGATCGGTGACGTGCCCAGCGTCGTGTGGGCGGATACCGTGATTGCGTGGCTGACGTCGACCTTAGCCAGCTCCTCGATGATGATCAGGTAGGAGATGTAATCCAGACCGGCACCGCCAAGCTCATCCGACCACGTAGCGCCCATCAAGCCCAGTTCGCCCATCCTCTTGACTGTCTGCCAGGGAAACTTGCTTTCGAGATCGTGTTCCCGGGCGATGGGACGGATCTCGTTTTCGGCAAAATCCCTCACCATCTCGCGAATTTGGTGGTGCTCTTCTTTCCAATAAGGGAAATCGGTCATGTGTGAATATAGAGCGAGAGGTGTAGAGAGGCAGAAGTGCAGAAAGCTAAAGAGGCATCAAGATGCCTCAGTACCAATTGCCCTACCGTAGCCCCTTGGGTGGACCCAGGATCTCGTGCATCAGGATGGCCTGCCGGAGACTCTTGGGGTTGAGTATCTCACGACCCCGTGAGGCGGTACGCTGTATCTGTGTCTGCCTAAACTCCCTCACGTACTCTTCGTGAAATGCGTCGTGGCGCTTTTCGGCATCAGATACGATTGCCTCATCGACGTACGGTTCTTCCAAGGACACCACACGGGGCATTTCCCGACCAAAGGAATCGCGTTCGCCTACCGTTGCGATCTCGGGTGCCTGCTCCGGCGCCTCCAGCTCCTCACCGTGCTGCTCTACCTCGAGGCCCAACTGGCGGAGGATTTCCTCCATTCGGGTGGGCACCGGTCCCGAGTGTGACGGGTCCAGGGATGGCTCCACCCGGGGCACCCGGGGTCTCTCGGGCAGGCTAGGTATCTGGCGATCCGGCTGGGGGCGTGGCTGGCGAGTCTGGGGCAACTTTTTCTTTTTCTTCCCCAGCAGCGTCGACAGAAGGCCCGAGCCGATCAAGAGCATGAACAGGAGGTCGCCGAAGTCCACGGGGCTACTTGTCTTCCTCCTCGCGGTCGGCTTCGGGTTCACTTGCGAGGCTACGCCGCATTGCCGTATCGCTTTCGACGTTGCGATAGCGCAGCAAGTCCATGATACTCAGGTTGCCGCTTCGTAACGCGTCGGACATGGCGAGTGGTACCTCCGCCTCCGCTTCCACTACTTTCGCCTTCATCTCCTGCACCCTGGCCTTCATCTCTTGCTCTTGGGCAACCGCCATGGCACGACGCTCCTCGGCCTTTGCCTGCGCGATGCGTTTGTCGGCTTCGGCTTGGTCGGTTTGCAGTTCGGCGCCGATGTTCTTGCCTACATCGACGTCCGCGATGTCGATAGAAAGGATCTCATACGCGGTTCCCGCATCCAGGCCCTTGGCCAGGACCGTCTTGGATATTTTGTCTGGGTTCTCCAGCACCGCTTTGTGTCCGGTGGAAGAACCGATTGTCGACACGATGCCTTCACCCACCCGTGCCATGATCGTTTCCTCCCCGGCACCACCGACCAGCCGCTCGATATTGGCGCGCACGGTGACCCGCGCCACTGCAATCAGCTGGATGCCGTCCTTCGCCATCGCCGCAACGCGCGGCGTCTGAATCACCTTCGGGTTGACAGACATCTGAACCGCCTCGAGCACGTCGCGTCCCGCCAGATCGATTGCCGCCGCCTGCTTGAATCGCAATTCGATACCTGCTTTGTCCGCCGAGATCAGAGCCCGGACCACGCTGTCCACATGGCCACCTGCCAGGTAGTGGGCTTCGAGTTCGTTGATGTGCAGCCTCAAGCCGGCTTTCGTCGCGTTGATCAGCGGCCGTACCACTCTGGCGGGAAGGACCTTTCGCAGTCGCATTCCGATGAGGGTCCCCAGGCTGATTCGGACTCCCGCGGCCCAAGCTTCGATCCACAACCTGACCGGGACAAAACTGAACAGCATCCACAGGAGAATGATGCCGATGACCAAGAAGAAGATCGCTGCCGGTCCCAACACCTCGAGGATTTCCATTCAAACGCCTCTATCCATATTCAAGGAACGTTCTCTTAACGTGTTCTCTCTGTTTCGTTTGACGGCCGTCACAAAAGCTCTACTACGTGCCGGTAGCCCTCCGACCGAACTACTCTGATGCGTGCTCCCTTGTCGATGAAGCCCACCTCCGATACCACGTCCAGGCGCTCACCCCCGAGCACGGCCGTTCCCGACGGATGCAGGTCCGTGGCTGCCACGCCTTCGGCTCCCACCAGGTCCTCACGGGCAGCGGATGCGATGTACCCCGTGGCTCTGTCTGTGGCGGTCATCAGGAAAATACCCCTACCGCGTGCCGGCAGATGTCTCACCAGCAGGTAAATCGACGCTATGACCATGATCCCCGCCGTGGAGATGACCCCGCTCGCCCGGACGACATCGGGCCAGGTGGGCAAGTTGCCGATCAAGGCGAGAAACACGGCACCACCGATACAGAGGATACTAATGGCACCCGCGATTCCAAAGCCCGGCACCACAAACACCTCTATGCCCAGGGCGATGAGTCCCGCGCCCAGAAGCATGACCTCCTCCCACCCAGCGAGACCGATGAGCAGGTGACTTCCGAAAAACGCCGCGAACGACGTCAAACCCACGAAGCCCGCAAGCCCGAAGGATGGCGTCTTGATCTCGATGATGAGGCCGAGGGTGCCCATGGACAGCAGAATGGGTGCGACTATCGGGTGCGAAAGAAAGCGCACGAGTCGCTCCGCCCAGTTGATTGTTGCTGTTTGGACCGTCGCGTCCGCGAGATGTACCTTCTCGAGCAGATCCTCCAGCGATGCGACTTCGGCGGCGGCGAACCCAAGATCGACGGCCTCTTTTCCTGTCAGTGTGAGGAGCTTCCCTGCTTCGACGACTCCTTCTACCTCCACCGATTCATCCACCATTGCCTCGGCAATTCGCGGATCGATCCCGCGGGCTTCGGCCAGAGCGCGAAACTCACCACGCATGGCACTTACTATTTTTTCGGAAGCCTTTTGCCCGGCACCGATCACCGGCGTGGCTGCGCCAATCGACGACACCGGTCCCATAAAGACCGAATCCGCTGCCAGCGCGATCATCGCGCCTGCACTCCACGCATGAGCGTTGACGTACGCGTACACCGGGATTGTGCTTTGGGAGACTACTTTCACAATTTGCTGGGCGGCGTCGACCCGCCCGCCGGGAGTTTCCAGTTCGAGGATGACCGCACGGGCCCCCGCCTCTTCGGCTTCGCGAATGGCTCGTGCGATAAACGGTGCCAGCCCGAGCTCGATGACTCCCGTCACCGGTACGAGGTACACCGTTTCCTGCTGTGCGGACGCCGGGGCCGGGCCCAGCACCGCGCCCCACACCGCCACCCCGAGGATCGTTCGGCGAATCATTTCGCCCTCCATGGCATCGAGTTTCCCACCCGCCAATTACTAAGGTAGACCGGGCGGTCTACCAGCGATAGGACGGGCCACACTCCCTTCGCAGTCAAAATATGTAGATTGAGGATGGAGCGCAGACTCGTGTCGATTGGGTCGTCGCTTGACCGTTCAACCGGACGATTTGACCACTCATGGATGGCGAGTTGTTTGCCTGTACGGAGCCGATGAAACTCCGTCGGCCTGTTGTTCGAGGAGGTACAGTGAGGCAAGAGCAGAACCTGTGGACGATCATTGCAACCGTGCTGCGGGCGGCACCGCTGCGAACGAAGGTTCTCGTAATGCTCACTCCGCTCCTGCTCATCGTACTCACCGCTGCGGTGGTCATAGACCTTGTCGGCAGCAGCCAGCCGGCGGCATCGGTACTGGTGTGGAGCCTCATCCTCGGAAACGCCGGCCTGCTCCTGTGGAGCTTGGCCGCTGTTCTGCACGCCGCCTCGGAATCCAAGTCGCGGCGTCGGGCAACTGCCACGACAGCCAACGACCTCTTTCGGCGCATTTGGCAGTCCTGCCTACAATTCACCGCCAGCCTTCATGCCGAAGGTGAAGGCAGGCAACTCCACGACATCGTCTTGGTACTGCCGGTCATCAGTGTCTCAGCGGGTTTCCTACTGGCCGTCGCCACCGGCATCTTGATTCCGTCGATACCCGACTCACCGCTCCTCCTATTGCCCGTGCTGATGTATGCGGGATTCGTCATGATGGCGATATACACGGTGAGCGATACGATGCGGTTTCTTTACCGCTACGCGCGCGAGCAGGTCGAGGTGGCCACCGAGGCGCAGAATCATGCCACCGAAGCCCAGCTTGCCGCCCTGCAAGCACAGCTCAACCCTCATTTTCTCTTCAATGCATTGAATACGGTGGCGTCGCTCGTGCGGACGGATCCACCTGCCGCAGAGGAAACCGTAGGCAACCTCGCACACGTTCTGCGCCGCACCTTGGATCGTTCCCGCCGCACGTTGGCCACGCTCGATGATGAGGTGGACTACCTCCAGGCATATTTGTCAGTCGAGAAGGAACGATTTGGCGATCGGTTGACCGTCGAATGGTCGATTGATCCTCGTACTCTGCCGCTCAAGATCCCACCCATGACATTGCAGCCACTGGTGGAGAATTCCTTGAAGCACGGAATCGGGGGACGTCTGGAGGGTGGCAAGCTCACGATACGGTCGACGCTGGAAGGCGGCTCTCTCGTGCTCCAGGTGGTGGACGACGGCGCCGGATTCTTGCCCAACTTCCGCGAAGGCACAGGCCTGCGCAACCTTCGTGAACGCCTGGACACCCTCTACGGCGATGACTCCGAGCTTCGCGTGAGTACTGCCGGTGAGGGCGCCACGGTGACCGTGCGCTTGCCCGTCAACGGAAAGGAACAGGATTGACGATGCGCGTGCTCGTGGTCGACGACGAGACCGCTGCCCGCCGACGGCTGTCGATCATGCTGTCGGAACTCGACGTTGAGTTGGTGGGTGAGGCCGCGAACGGGCTTGAAGCCTTGCGGTTGGTTCGAGAACGCAAACCGGACGTGATCTTGCTCGATATCACGATGCCCGAAATCGACGGATTCGATGTCGCGCAACATCTCGCCGAGCCAAAACCCCTCATCGTGTTCCAGACCGCCTTCGACGAATATGCCCTGGAGGCCTTCGAGCACGAAGCGATCGACTATCTGGTGAAGCCGGTAACGCTAAGCAAACTTCAACGCGCGATGGAGCGCGCGCGCGAGCGTTGGGAAAGCGCAAGGAGCCAGGAACTCTCACGAGACGTGCTGCGCCAGCTACGTTCGTCCCTCAAGCCTGCGAGTGGAGCACCTTCTCGGGTGCTGGTGCGGGAGCGGGGCGGCCATCGTCTCGTGTCCTTCGATGAAATTCCCCTCTTCAGAGCTCACCAGGGAACGGTGCATGCTTTGACCAATAGCGGCGAATATCTCACCGACTACACGCTTGCCGACCTCGAGCAACGCCTGGGAACGGCATTCACACGACCCAACCGCTCGGAATTGGTCAACGTCCAATGGATTGAGCGCATCGCGAGCAATGGGGACGGATCCGCCACGCTGACCCTGCGAGACGGAACTTCGATTCACGTCACCCGTCGACGCGCGGCAGACGTCAGGCAACATCTGGAGCGGTAGGTGATATTCCCCCCTACTGCCACTCGGTTGTGACCTAGGTCACGCCAAGAGTTATATATTGTGATCTCGGTCACAGAATCCGTCCTGGACTGCGGGGCCGATTGTGACCGGGGACACGACGGCCGGCGCTAGACTTTCGTAAGTTACAGTGGGTCAGATACTTGCAGGTGCCGGAATGGTAAAGGTGTCACACAGACTACGGGTATTTAGCATCGCGGCCATCATGCTCGTTGGCGTGGTGGGAGAAGCCTTGATCTTGTTCTTGGGAACCGATCCGGTCTTACGACTTCGCGTGGGCATGTTCTTGCTTGCCATGATTGCCTGGCCGCTCTTCTACGCCGCCCGACACTTTCCCGCGGGCGGTGCCGTCCTCGGCGAACCGGCTCGGCGCCGTTTTAGTCGGCTCCGGAGATGGACCAGGGAACTGCTACGCGAGATCAGCCGTCTGAACTGGACGGTTGTAGATGTTGATCGAGGGTTTCGTAACCGTGAAGCCGCCAAGATCGAGATCGATACCATCGAGACGCGGCTCTATGAGATCATCGAGGAGATCAAAGACGCGGCAGGGCATCCGGATCTCGAGCCCGAGAAGGGGCACGAGCTAGAGATCGCGCTGCGCCGCAAGACGGTGCCACGCTGGACTCCGGACCCACAGACCAGTCGGTTGGCCGAACCGGCAGCACCGTAACGCATTCCTTGCGACGTCCGCTTCAGGAACGCCGCTAGCGAATTTCCGCCCCGCCCCCGCTCCCGCCCCTCCGGTCGTCCTCCACAAACCGATCCCGCGCAGGCATCATTACCATGGGCAACGTTTGGGCGTTCATCACCATGTCTTCCGGCACAATCCCGTTCATGAACAACAGCACCGCAACAAGACCATAGACCTCGTCCGGTGCGAGCGTTCCGGGCGTACCGAACGGCATCGTGCGGTAAACGTAGTCGTACAGCGTCGTGGCATACGGCCAGTAGTTTCCGATGGTGGATCGTACCGACGGATCGCGTCCAAAGGGAAATTCGTCATCGGCCACTCTTCCGACCAGAAGATCGTAGGGACCTTCCGTGCCCGTTGCTCCATGACAGCTGGCGCACTTGGCAGCATACAACTCGGCACCCTGCTCCACCGTTCCGCTCCCTGGAGGCAGGCCCGTGCCGTCGGGCATGACATCGATGTCCCACCTCTCGATCTCTTCCACGCTGGGCTCCCGCCCCAGGCCAAACGCTCCGATCCGGCTGTGGGCGGCAACGTCCTCTCGTGATCCGGAGCAGGAGAGCGCGAGGAAGGCGACGGCGATCGTGACATGGCCTCTAATGGTCACCATTAGTCCGCGAACGCCACGGCGCCCTCCGCGTTCACACTCCAAGCGCGGATGCCGTTGTAGTGGTAACGCGTACCGACCCCCCGAGCGTCGCGTAGCTGCTGCGTGGAGGGTTGGACGTAGCCGGTTTCGTCTACCGCCCGGCTCATCAACGTCGCCAGCCCGCCATCCCAGTTCCACAAGAACCGGAATCGCGTAATGCATTTCGCAAGCACCGGCTCCTGGAGTTGAGCGGGTTCCCACTGCCCTCCTCCGTCGGTGCTAACATCCACCCGCACTATCTTTCCGCGGCCGCTCCACGCGACCCCCGTGATCTCATGCCAGCCGCCGCCGTTCAAGACTGTGGGATACGCCGGGTACGTGATGAGTGACTTCGCGTCCATCTCGAAGCTGAAAATGCGGGCCGTGCCGTCGGCCAGCGGATCGGAGTATTTAGACGTCTCCCATCGGGTCATGAACGGCCGATCCGACAACTCGATCCGGCGAATCCATTTCACGTTTGCGTTTCCCTCCCAACCAGGGAGGAGAAGTCTCGCAGGATACCCCTGCTCGGGACGGAGGGCTTCGCCGTTTTGGCCGTAGGCGATCAGGGCATCGTCCCAAGCTTTTTTGGTGGGGATGCTTCTGGTCATGACCGCTGCATCCATCCCCTCCGCCAGGAACCATGTGGCGTCTTCACTCGCGCCGACCTCGCGAAACAACAGAGAGAGAGGCACGCCCGTCCATTCGCTGGTGCTCAGCAGGCCGTCGATCTGCTGCGGGGTCAGGTTTGCCCTGCGCCGCCCGTAGAACGCCGCTCCACCGTTTCCGGAACATTCGAGAAAGTGTATCCGGGACTCCGACGGAAAGCGCTTGAGGTCTTCCAGGCTGAACGACAGCGGTTTCTCAACCATCCCGTGAATGAGAAGAGAGTATTGCTCAGGAACAATCTGAGGAACGCCGGCGTGATGGCGTTCGTAGTGGAGATCGGAAGGTGTGATGATGCCGTCCAGGTCCTGGAGCGGCGTGCGGGATACTCCGCCGGGCGAGTTGGCAACGAGACGCGTCGGTCGCTCGGACGTCGCGCGTCGTCCGATTGGGCTCGCCGGCCGGCCCGGTACCTTGGTGGGATCCGAACCGGTTTGCCCGGCGGCACCCTCGGCTCCCGGCTCGACCGCCATGGCGGGGGTGTGCTTCGCCATGGCCGCCCCCGCTACTCCGGCGGCGCCAGCCAACAGAGCGCGGCGACTGATCGCCGTAGCGGAAGAATGTTTTGGGTCGGACATGGGTCTGGATTCTCCAAAATCGAGAGGGAACCCAAAGGTGCACCGTACGGGAGCCGGGGGCCAGTTCGGGGGCCCTCGAGCGGCTCTCTCCGGAGGCGGGGGCGTTAGGGGGAGGAGGGAGG
>SMUZ01082589.1_pt1 | contig 13356 bp, 8 predicted proteins | sample 2456421 | NCBI WGS metagenome assembly SMUZ01 (sample SAMN11095932, study PRJNA526329) | marine sediment metagenome | biome: Marine sediment; feature: Surficial sediment; material: Deep marine sediment; isolation source: Hadal surficial sediment | place: Pacific Ocean | collected 2014-11 | depth 0-1... | reverse complement strand
TCGTCGTAGTTCGGCAGGTTGAAACTGATCGGCACGGAGTCGTCGTTCAGTTTGAGGTGTGACGGTTGGTCTTCCTCATGATTGGTGCTCGATGCGAATACCGATGACAGCAGATCAAAACTGATCACGCCATCGGGTTTTGGATATTCAATTTCTGGTGCGTCGCTCGCCTTCAACAGGGACTCGTGATCAGGCAAGGTGTTGCGCCACGTGAACGGTAGTTTGCCAAAGAAGATATTCTGGTCGACAAACGCGAACGCCGCGCCCCAGAATGTTCCCAGCTTCGCCAACGCGGGCCCGAAATTGCGCCCGCTGTGCAACTCCTCATATACCCACGATGCTTTGACGCTCTGTTCGTAGTCGCCCAACTCCGACTGACCGGTGTCTCCAGAAGACAGCGCTTTGTGAACGCTTTCGGCAGCCAGCATCCCCGTCTTGATCGCTGTGTGCGCACCCTTGATCTTGACACCATTCAGGAATCCGGCATCGCAACCCACCAGCATGCCGCCCGGGAAACCAAGTTTCGGCAGCGACTGGAGCCCACCCTTGTTGACGGCCCTGGCACCATAGGCGATACGCTTGCCGCCCTCGAGATATTGTCGAATCTTCGGGTGCTGTTTCCAGCGCTGGAATTCCGCAAACGGAGTTAAGTGCGGATTCGCGTAATTAAGCGCAATAATAAGTCCCAGAAATACTTGCTTGTTGGCAGCGTGATATAGAAACCCGCCGCCTTCGGTGTGATTGTCGAGTGGCCAGCCCGCCGTATGCACAACGAGTCCTTCGTTGTGCTTGTCCGCATCGATCTCCCATATCTCCTTGAGCCCGATTCCATAGTGCTGCGGGTCGGCGTCTCGCCTCAGGTCGAATCGCTCCATGAGTTGCTGCCCGAGATTGCCGTGACAGCCCTCGGCGAAGATCGTGTACTTGCCGAGCAACTCGTAACCCGCCTGGTAGCTCGCCTTTCGTTCACCTTGCTTTCCAACCCCTAAGTCGCTGGTCGCAACGCCGGTTACGCGTCCCTGGTCGTCGTACAGGACCTCGGACGCCGCAAATCCCGGAAACAGGTTGGCGCCAAGGCCTTCCGCCTGTTCGCCAAGCCACTGGCACAAACGGCCAAGACTGATGATGTAATTGCCCTTGTTATGCATTGGCCGCGGCACAAACAGCCCCGGCGTACGAATCCCTTTCTCCGCACTCGTCAGGTAATAGACGTCGTCGCCTTTGATTTCGGTTCTTACCGGAGCGCCCATCGTTTTCCAGTCCGGGAACAACTCGTTCAGGCCGGTCGGCTCGAAGACGTTGCCGGAAAGAATATGGGCACCGATTTCGGAGCCTTTCTCGACCACGACCACCGACAGATCGCTGTCAAGTTGCAAAAGGCGGCAAGCTGCGGCGAGCCCTGACGGCCCGCCACCAACGATCACCACATCGAATTCCATGGATTCGCGTTCTGTTGTCATAGTATTGTCACCCTGCCCACACGCCTGTGGCGCAAGAGAGGATATATGGAAATTTGAACGTTCGCGAGGCCTATGAAGAGAGCCTGCGACGCGACAGTCACCATCGCGATGCAGCGCAAGAAACGATTGTCGCGGACCTCGATGCACTGCAACGACGCTTGCAAGCTGATGCTCCTGGCTGGCGCCGATGGCTGGGTTTATTCAAAACAACACGACTGGCCGGAAATGACCGTGAGTTGGGGCTTTACATCTGGGGTGGTGTCGGCCGCGGCAAGACGTTCCTCATGGATCTGTTTTTCGAATCGTTGTCGATCGAGGCAAAAAAACGAATCCATTTTCATCGCATGATGCACGAGGTACACGACCGACTCGCACAGCTCGGTGATATCGAAGACCCGCTCGACCAGGTAGCCGACGATATTGCGCGCGATACGCGCGTCCTTTGCTTCGACGAGTTTTTTGTCAGCGATATTGGGGACGCGATGATTCTCGCCCGATTGCTGCAAGGATTGTTCGCGCGAGGCGTTACGCTCGTCGCAACATCAAACTCGGCACCGGATGACCTGTACCGCGACGGCCTGCAGCGCCAGCGATTCCTGCCGGCCATTGAACAGCTCAAAAAGCACACGCGCGTTGTCTGCCTGGACGGTGACACCGACTATAGACTGCAACTATTGCAGCAGGAGGGTACTTACCTGTCGCCCGATGACGCCTTGGCGCAAAGCAAACTACAACATTATTTCGATGAAACGGCATCGGGCAAGGTTAGCCAGGATCGGAGTCTGCGCGTAAATGGACGGGACATTCCGACGCGTGCATGTGCCAAGGGTGTTGCATGGTTCCAATTCGAGGATATATGCGATGGGCCGCGCAGCCAGAATGATTACATTGAAATAGCTCGCTGGTTTCCGGTTGTGATCGTCTCCGAAGTTCCGGTTTTTGACGAGACACTCGAGAACCAGGCACGTCGTTTTATTGCGCTTGTCGACGAATTCTATGATCGCCGTGTCAAGCTGATTGTCTCAGCGAACGCGGATGCCGTTGACTTGTACCGCGGCGGGCGACTCTCGTTCGAGTTTGATCGTACCGTCAGCCGACTTGTTGAGATGCAATCAACCGAGTATCTGGCCGCACCGCATCTCGCCTAGCGGTTGTACGCAGGATCGATACTGGTTACTGTTGAAAGCATGACAGATGAACTGATTCTCGAGGACTTTTTGCCGTATCGGCTGTCCGTGCTCTCGCATACTATCAGCACTACGATCGCCAACGTTTACGAGAAGCGCTTCGGCGTCTCGATTCCGGAGTGGCGAGTCATTGCCATCCTCGGACGCTTCCCCGACCTGTCCGCGGTAGAGGTCGCCGATCGGACAATGCTGGACAAGGTTGCGGTTAGCCGCGCGGTGACGAAGCTCATCAGAAACGGTCGCATCGACCGTCAGTTTGCCGATGCGGACCGTAGACGTTCGATTCTCAACCTGTCGGACGAAGGCAGGCAGGTCCACGATGAAATCGCTCCCCTGGCACTGGCGTTCGAGCATGACCTGTTGCAGGGTATCAGCGCGGAAGATTACGACACATTCAACATTGTCATCGAGCGATTGCTCGCCAAATCGCGCCTGCTCGGCACGCCGCAAGGGTAAGAGAACTATTCGCGAATCTCTGAACGAACGCGTATCAGTTCCGGGAAAAACTCAATATCGATTGCTTTCTTGAGAAAGGACACCCCTGACGACCCGCCGCTACCACGCTTGTGGCCTATGATGCGCTCAACTGTCTTCATGTGATGAAATCGCCAGAACTGAAAATTATTGGCAATATCCATTAGCGCTTCACACATTTCGTAATCATCCCAGTACGCGTTGCGGTCCTCGTAAATCAATTTGAGCGCCGCGACGACACGGTCATCCTCATCGCGCACCTTACTGAAATCCCGCTTCAACACCTGTTCAGGGATGGGCAGTCCTTTGCGCGCGAGGTAGTGAAGAAATTCCTCGTAAAGGCTCGGGGCCTCCAGGGCAACCACGAGCCGCGCATGCCATTCGGGCTGCTGTTCATAGACCACCATCGATGAGCGACTCTTGTTACCCAGCTTGAATTCCAGGATCCGGTATTGGGCCGACTGAATACCGGATGCCTTGCCGAAAACGTACCGAAACTCGGAGTACTCGCTTGGAGTCAGCGTATCCAACACCTGCCACTGTCCATACAGCTGTGTCTGTATATGCCGCACCCGGGCCAGGTTCTTTACGGCGGGTCGCATGTCGTCCGCACGCAGAAACTCGATCGCGCGTGACACCTCATGAATTAACAACTTGATCCACAGCTCAGCAACCTGATGCTGGATGATGAACAGCATTTCGTCATGGTGCGGGGGATCGCTCAGCGGTTGTTGAGCACCTAGCAGCTTATCCAGCTGCAGATACGCCGTGTAGTCATCATCGCGTGACAGGTTCGTGTGTATTGAGTCTTCAAGCTTGCGTTTTTTCATGATTTTGCCATTGTATAATGCCGCCGCTACGAACGGCAGCGATTCCTGCCGGAGACATTGCAGTGACGAAGAAAAAACAACGCCGGGGTAGCGATCGAAAGGACGAAATCGTCCGCGCCATCCTGTCCGCCCGGGTCAAGTCGAAAACCTTGCCCTCGGGCGCACAATCCCGGATGTACCTGAGCAACTACTTCGCCGACGTGCCGGTAGGCGACCTCGCCGGCAAATCGCCGAAAATAATGGCGCAGATTGCCTTTGGGCACCTCCAATTTGGAGCACGGCGCCGCAAGGGCCAACCCAACATACGAATTTTCAATCCAACCGAGGAAACACACGGTTATACATCGTCGTTCACATTCATCGAGATGGTCCACGACGACATGCCGTTTATCGTCAATTCCGTCACGACAGCAATCAACCGACATGACCTGACCGTGCACATCACGGTTCACCCGATAATTCGGGTGCGGCGCGACAAACACGGCATCATCGAGGGTGTCGCCGATCTCGATTCAAACAAAGGGCAGCGGGAGTCATTCGTTCGGCTTGCGATCGACCGGGAAGCGGACTCGCAGGAATTAAAAAAACTCGAACGGGAAATTCGAAGGGTCCTGGCCGACATCAAGCTGTCCGTGCGAGATTGGCACAAGATGCGCGAAAAAATGGTCAAAGCGCATGAATCGTTGAAGTTCGTACCCAAGCGCATCGACAAGAGACTGCTCAGTGAAAGCCAGGCGTTCCTGCAGTGGCTGGCCGATGATCATTTCACGTTCCTCGGTTATCGGGAGTACAAGCTTTCGAAGCGCAACAAGAAAGTATTTCTCAAGCCCGTCGAAAATAGCGGACTGGGATTGCTGTCGCGTAAAGATCGAGCCGGTCGCACGATTGAGCTCACGGACGATATGCGCCGGCTCACGCGTTCGAAAGATTGGCTCATACTGACCAAATCCAATGCGCGATCGACGATTCATCGCCACGCCTACCTCGATTACATTGGCGTCAAGCTGTACGACAAGAACGGGAACGTGAGCGGCGAACAACGTTTTATCGGATTGTTCGCCTCAGCTGCTTACAGCGAAGCCCCACGTAATATTCCGCTGCTGCGGCACAAAATTGACCGAATTTTCGAGAGAGGCAAGATCGAACCGCTCGGACATCGCGGCAAGGCATTGCTGCATATCCTCAATACCTATCCGCGCGATGAATTGTTTCACGCATCAGTGAAGGACCTGGTCCGGACAACAATTGGAATACTCAATCTTCAGGATCGGCAACGCGTCGCGTTTTTTTTGCGTCGCGATGCGTTTCGCCGATTCTTTTCTTGCCTGGTGTATGTTCCCCGCGAAAAATACACAACTCTGATTCGCCGTAAGATCGAAAGCATCCTGATCGACGCACTCGCCGGGGCATCGGCCGACACCAGCGTCCAGATCTCGGATTCCGCGCTTGCGCGTGTTCACATCGTTGTTCACACGCCGTCCGGCGAACGCCCACGCATCAGCATTCAAAAAATTGAAGCCGCCATTGCCGAGGTCGTGGTCACGTGGTCTGACAAATTGCGCGACCAACTCGTCGACGCCTATGGCATCGATGCAGGGCCAAAGTTGTTTCGAGCCTACCGCGATGTCTTTCCCCCGGGATACCAGGACGATGTCGACCCGCTTGAGGCATGCAGCGACATCAAGCGAATTGATGAAATGCTGTTAACCGGCAGTACGCAATCCGTTGACCTGTATAAGCCCGAAGGCAGCCTGCCCGGTCATATGCATTTCATGGTTTATAGTTTCGGTGAACCAATTGCATTGTCCGAGGCGCTACCGTTACTTGAGGATATGGGCGTCGATGTCTACACCGAACACCCTTACGAGGCAACACTCCAATCCGGCGAGACGCTGTGGATACAGGACTTTCACCTGCGCCATGAGTCCGAGGCGCCACTCAATATTGAAGACGTCGAAATTCGATTTGAGGAATGCATTGCCGCGGTCCTCGCTGGTCGTGCCGAAAGCGACGGGCTGAACCGGCTCATCCTGAGTGCGCATCTCGATTGGCGCGAAACCTCGCTGTTGCGCTGTTATACGAAATACCTGCTGCAACTCGGAATGCCATTCAGCCAGGACTACATGGAAGATGTTCTCGTTGCGCACGCGTCGTTCGTACGCCTGCTCATTGATCAGTTTAAATTCCAGTTCGATCCGGATCTCTCGAAATTGGCACGCAAGAAAAAACTCGATTTGCTGTTACCGAAGATGCAACGCCGGATCAACAAGGCAAAAAATGTCGACGAGGATCGAATTCTGTCGGCTTTCGCTGGTGCGATGAATGCAACATTGCGCAGTAATTATTTTCAACATGACGCCAATGGCGATCCCAAGTCCTATATCTCTATCAAATTGGACTCAGGGGCTTTGCGCGAGGTGCCATTGCCACGCCCCAAGTTCGAAGTATTTGTGTATTCAACCGAAGTCGAGGGTGTGCATTTGCGCGGTGGCGATATCGCGCGCGGCGGCATTCGCTGGTCCGATCGCAGGGAAGATTTTCGCACCGAAGTACTCGGGCTAATGAAGGCGCAGGTCGTTAAGAACACCGTCATCGTACCCACCGGCGCCAAGGGTGGATTCTTCCCCAAACGAGCGCCAATCGGCGATCGCGACGAGGTGCTGGCTAACGGTATCGATTGTTACAAGACATTCATTTCCGGATTGCTCGACATCACGGACAATGTTGTCGACGGAAAGGTCGTAACGCCCGACCGGATCGTGCGCCGGGACGGCGAAGACCCGTACCTGGTTGTCGCCGCGGACAAAGGCACCGCAACATTTTCTGACATAGCGAACGAATTGTCGGCGGACTATGGTTTTTGGCTCGACGATGCTTTCGCCTCCGGCGGCTCGGCGGGTTACGACCATAAGAAAATGGGCATTACCGCGCGCGGTGCCTGGGAAGCTGTCAAGAGACACTTTCGCGAGCAGGGGCTGGATACGCAGAAAGACGCCTTTACAGTCGCGGGTATCGGCGACATGGCCGGCGATGTTTTTGGCAACGGTATGTTGCTGTCGCGCAAGATCAAGCTTGTTGCCGCGTTCAATCACATGCACATCTTCCTGGACCCCGATCCGGACATGCCAGCGAGCTTTCGCGAGCGCCAACGCCTGTTCAAGAAACCGCGATCGAGCTGGTCAGATTACAAGGACAACTTGATATCCAAGGGCGGAGGCGTTTTCTCGCGGCAGGCGAAAACCATTCGCCTCAGCACCGAGGCGCGCAAGTTACTCGATACCGACGCAAGGTCGATGCAGCCCGACGAGCTAATCAGCGCGATCCTGCGCATGCCAGTCGATCTGCTCTGGAATGGCGGCATCGGCACTTACGTCAAAGCGAGCACCGAGAGTCACAGTGACGTCGGCGATCGCAGCAACGACAACTTGCGCGTCGATGCGAACGAACTGCGCTGCAAGGTCGTCGGAGAAGGCGGTAACCTCGGTTTGACTCAGCGTGCTCGCATTGAATTTAGCCTGGCCGGTGGGCGAATAAACACAGACTTCATTGATAATTCGGCGGGCGTCGACAGCTCGGACCGTGAAGTTAACATCAAGATCCTGATGAGCGACGTCGTCAAGAAGAAGAACATGTCGCGCGGCAAACGCAATGAGTTTCTTGCATCAATGACGGACAACGTCGCCGAACTGGTGTTACGCAATAACTATCTTCAGACGCAATCCATCAGCATGAGCGAAATTCGTTCGGTCGAGCGCATCGATGAGATCGCGCAGCTGATTACAAACCTCGAAAGCACCGGACTCCTGGATCGTGAGATCGAATACCTGCCCGAAGAATCGGCGATTGATGATCGCCGTGCGCGCAAGCAGGGATTCACGCGTCCGGAGCTTGCCGTTGTGCTGAGCTACGCCAAGATCGATCTGTACAACGGCCTCATCGACTCGGGTGTTTCCCTCGTGGATTTTCTCATTATCGACCCAGTGCGTTACTTCCCAACGGAACTTCGACGTCGCTATTACGATTTTATACCGGGGCACCGACTGAGTCGCCAGATCCTGGCGACGCTGATCGCCAATGACGTCGTCAATCGAATGGGCCCGGCATTCGTAAAACGCGTGCAGGACGATACGGGGGCGGATATCGTAACGATCGCCCGTGCCTATACCGTGGCGCGCCAGATATGCCGCACCCGAAGATTGTTCCAGAAAATTGAGTCACTCGACAACGAGATCCCTGCACGGGCACAAATGTCGATGATGTTTGAGGTAAGTCGCACACTGCGTCATGCGTGTTATTGGCTAATCGAGCAATTTGGCGACGATTTGCAAATCGAATCGACTGTGGAACGCCTCAAGGAGAGAATGACAAAAGTCTATCGGCGCACGCCGGCGACCCTGTCACCATCCGCAAGAGAACGACAAGAGAAAGCCGCTGCCGAGTACATCGACATGGGTGTTTCCGAGTCTCTCGCAAATCGCATGTCGGCGCTGTTGCTGACGCGTGTGGCACTCGATATTGCGGATCTCTCTTTCATCAGCAAACGTGATGTTCTCGATACCGCCAAACTCTACGCCGCGCTTAATCATCACCTCAGTTTATTCTGGCTGCACGCCGGTGCTGAAGACCTCGCAGTACAGGGTCGCTGGCAAGCCGTGGCTCGCAGCAATTTGCGCGAAGAATTTTATCGGTTACGTCGCGATCTCGCGCAGCGCCTCCTCGTCAAGCGCGGCAAACGACCACTATCTGCCTCGTTGGATAAGTGGCTAGACGAGCACGATGAAGCAATTGCACGATTCCGTAACATGATCGATGAGATGAAGCTACGAGGCGATTTTGACTTTGCTACTCTTTCCGTAGCCGCACAAGAGCTGCGCGACCTCATATCAGCCTGAATCAAAGACACCCGGAGAATTCATGGCGGGCAAGCTTGTACTATGCCGACACGGCCAGAGTGACTGGAACCTGAAGAATCTATTCACGGGCTGGATTGACGTCGATTTGACTGAGCAAGGTGTAAAGGAAGCAGTTGATGCGGCACGAACGCTAAAAGATTCAGGCTACGAATTCGACGTCGCCTTTACATCCGTTCTCACGCGTGCAATCAGAACGCTTTGGTTGATGCTCGACGAGATGGACCGCATGTGGCTGCCCGTTATTCGCGACTGGCGACTGAACGAGCGTCATTACGGTTCGTTGCAAGGGCTCAACAAATCAGAAACCGCGGCGAAATACGGCGATGACCAGGTGCATATCTGGCGCCGCAGCTACGATATTCTACCGCCGGCGCTGGATGCCGGCGATGAAAGCCACCCGACTCACGACCCGCGCTACGCCGGCATTGCCAATCTTCCGTCCTCGGAATCTCTTGCGACGACATTGGATCGAGTACTGCCGTGCTGGAACGAAATTATCGCGCCCGAATTGCGCGCTGGAAAAAACGTACTCATCGCGGCGCATGGCAACAGCCTGCGGGCGCTCGTGAAAATGCTCGATGGAATTTCCGACAATGCAATTACCGGTTTTAATATTCCCACGGGCGTTCCCCTTGCCTATGAGCTTGACGACGAACTCAAACCCGTTTCTCGTGACTTTCTTGGAGATCCGGAAACTGTGGCCAAGGCGGTAGCGGCGGTCGCCGCGCAGGGCAAGGCGAAATAAGTACTAGACCTGATCGGAAGGATGCGAGCGTTTGCTCCTGCTGCCCGCTTTCACAACTCGCACAAGACCTTCTTGCGCCGTCGATGCGACGAGCTCGCCGTCCTCACTGAATAACTGACCCCGGGAGAAGCCGCGCGCGCCGGATGCGCTTGGACTGTCCATCGCGTACAGCAGCCACTTGTCGATATGTACTTCGCGATGAAACCAGAGCGCATGGTCGAGACTGGCCATGATGACCGCCCCTTTATCGAACGGCAGATTGTGCGGGATTGTGCTTACACCCAGTAGTTCGTAGTCGGATACATAAGCCAGCAGGTTTTGATGCAGCGCGGAATCGTCGGGCAATGAATCAACGGCGCGAAACCACACGTTTTTCATCGGCGCCTCACGCGCATCGGCCGACACTACCGGACGAATCTCGAACGCGCGCTTGTCTGCCATATGCCGGCGCATTTTCTCGGGCATCTTTTGTACATTGTCGCTTTCCACTTCGAGAATGTCTTTGCATTCATCCGGCCCGGCCACATCCGGCATGCTTGCCTGGTGTTCGATGCCAGGCTCGGGACCCTGGAACGATGCCGCCAGGTTGAGAATTGGCCGGCCGTGCTGAATCGCAACGACGCGTCGATTGGAAAAACTGCCGCCGTCGCGGGCTCGATCGACCTCGTAGACGATCGGTGCTTCCATGTCACCGCGACGCAGGAAATACGCATGGAGTGAATGCGCGACCCTGCCCTCTACCGTGTGTTGTGCAGCGGAGAGCGCCTGTCCGAGTACCTGGCCGCCGAACACTTGCGCGCTTCCGATGTCCCGACTCTCGCCCCGAAAAATGTTTTCTTCGATACGTTCGAGCCTGAGGAGCGTAATCAGATCATCGAGAACAGGGTGCATCGTGTTCAGAGGCTGGTGGTTCCGCCGTCAACGAGCACACCCGTGCCACTGACAAATGCTGCATCGTCGCTGGCGAGAAACAACACGACTTTCGCGATATCAACGGGTTCACCCAACCGGCGCGCAGCGGAGTTGGCAATGCAAAAATCACGCAATGCCATGTCTTTTTTGAATACGTCCCGACTCGCAGGCGTCATGATCGCACCAGGCTGCACATAGTTGACAGTGATCCCGAAACTACCGGTTTCTGCAGCAAGCGCTTTTGTTGAGGCGGCCAGGTCTTGTTCAGAAGTTGCAAACGAACCAGCACCCTCCGCAGAGAACACGCTGCGCAGGAACCCAATGTTGATAATTCGCCCAGCCGGGCTCTTCTTCAAGTGTGGCAACGCAGCGCGACAAATCGACATTACGAGAGCCGAACGTAATTCGATAAGGACGTTGGCTTCCTCGTCACCATCTGAAAGCGGCGCATCCGGTTGCGGCGGAAAGTCGTTGATCAGAATATCGATACCACCGAGACGCTTAACGGCCTCTTCGACAAGCGCGGGCATGCGCGCTGCGTCGTTGAGAACGGTAGAGTGCCCGTCGATTCCTTTAACCGATTTGAAGTGCTGTTCGACGCCACTGTTGACCGTGTCGACCGCCAATACCCTGGCACCGTGTTTAACCAGCGTACGTGCCGACGCTTCGCCGATGCCACCCGCAGCATGCGTGATGAGCGCTTTCAATCCGTAAAGGCGTTGCGGGTCGGACATGTTCTCTCCTGATGATCGGCTTTGCAGCCGTCAGACTCTACTCGGGGAACTGATAGTCAGCAAATTGGCGCCGCAATTCAATCTTCTTGACCTTGCCTGTCGCCGTGTGTGGCAATTCATCGACAAAAGCGACGTCATCGGGTTTCGACCAGGTAGCGACCTTGCCCTCATACCATGCCAGCAAATCCTGCACGCTGGCTTCCTTGCCGTCTGCAATTACAACAACGAGTAGCGGTCGCTCGGTCCATTTGGGATGTGCAATGCCAATCACGGCGGCCTCTGCGACAGCCGGATGGCCCATCGCGACGTTTTCGAGTTCAATTGAACTGATCCACTCACCGCCCGACTTGATCACATCCTTGGTGCGATCGGTGATCGCCATGTAACCCTCGGAATCGATCGTTGCCACATCGCCAGTGCCGAACCAGCCATCCTCGGTATGCGCGTCGGCCGTACCGTCGAGCTTGAAGTAGTCGCTGCATACCCAGGGACCGCGCACCTGCAACGCACCGTAAGCAACGCCGTCCCAGGGCAGTTCAGCGCCATCATCGTCGACGATTCGCATTTCGACCCCGAATATGCCGCGCCCGGCTTTGGTCGCGAGATCGAGCTGATCCTGATCCGACAGGTCTTCGAGCCCGGCTTTGATGCAATTGATCGTGCCCAGTGGACTCATTTCAGTCATGCCCCAGCCCTGGCGCACTTCGACATCGTGAATATCGCGAAAGTCGCGAATCATCGATTGTGGGACCGCCGCGCCACCGATAACGGTTCGCTGCATCTTGTCGAGTCGCTTTCCGTTTTGCTCGCAGTATTGCAATAACGCCAGCCAGACCGTGGGCACACCCAGTGCCAGGCTCACGTCCTCTGTGTCGAGCAGCTCATAAAGCGTTTCACCGTCTCCCATTTTGGGGCCTGGGTAGACAATCTTGGTCCCAGCCATAACGCACGCATAGGGCGTTCCCCAGGCATTGACGTGGAACAGCGGCACGACCGGAAGCACGCAGTCGAGGCTCGACAAACTCATGACGTCAGGCGCAACTCCGGCGAAAGCATGCAATACGGTCGACCGGTGATCGTAAAGCACACCTTTGGGGTCACCCGTCGTGCCCGACGTGTAACAGAGCGCCGATGCGGATCTCTCGTCGAGATCCGGCCAGTCATACTCGGTCGACTCGGCCGCCAGCAGCGTTTCGTAACAGACAACATTGCTGAGTGATGTCTCGGGCATGTGTGCCTCGTCCGTCATGACGATGAAGCCTTCGACGCCGTCGATTTTGTCACCTAATGATTCGAGCAAAGGTACGAACATCACGTCCGTCATGATCCAGCGGTCCTCAGCATGGTTGATGACGAATATCAGTTGTTCGGGGAACAGCCGGGGATTGATCGTGTGGCAGACGTACCCTGCCCCGCTGATGCCGTAATAGGCTTCAAGATGTCGATAGTCGTTCCAGCAGATCGTTGCGATTCGATCTCCGTGCTTAAGACCAAGTCCATCAAGCGCACTGGCCAACTGTTTGGCCCTGGCAAAACATTCTCGGTACGTATATCGATGACGTGGGTTGTCAGCAGTTATCGACACGATCTCGCGACCGCCGTGATTCTTCGCGCCGTGCTCCGCAATCGATGAGATCAACAGCGGCGTACCCATCATTAATCCATGCATAACGATCCTTCCGGATTTGTCGAGTTTGCCGGCCGTAATTTAACAGAAATCTCAATGATTGCGCGGCTTTGACGGTTTCTGCTTACATTTTGAAATCGACGAACCGTGCTATCCTTGCCGCAATGTACGCGTTCGGCATACCGTGCCATCGGGGGGAAAATGAACAGGAAATATCAGACTGTAATTAGGCGTTATGTTGGACTCGGTCTTACGATGCCCGTCGCGATATTGGGTTTGCTGACCGGTGCAACAGCTACGGCGCAGACGGATTCCAACGAAATATTTGAAGAAATTATTGTCGTTAGTCAAAGGCGTGAACAGAACATCCTGGATGTGCCCATTGCGGTGAGTACGCTTTCCGGTACGCAGCTCGCAGAGGCCGGTATCAAAGATGTGTGGGACCTGCAACAAAACGTACCGAGCCTCCGTATG
>SMUZ01010529.1_pt1 | contig 13357 bp, 11 predicted proteins | sample 2456421 | NCBI WGS metagenome assembly SMUZ01 (sample SAMN11095932, study PRJNA526329) | marine sediment metagenome | biome: Marine sediment; feature: Surficial sediment; material: Deep marine sediment; isolation source: Hadal surficial sediment | place: Pacific Ocean | collected 2014-11 | depth... | reverse complement strand
TGGTGATCACCATCTGCCAGGCGCTGCAGGACACGGTGGTCGCCATCGGCGCCGGCGACCGGGCCATCCTGATCGAGAATGTCATGGGCGGTGAGGTGGCCGCTGCCGACGTGTCGGTGCGTGTGCGGGAGCAGCGGGGCATCGCCGCGTCGACACCCCTCGTGCTCTATACGGGGACGTTCGAGCCGTATCAGGGGCTCGATCTGCTGTATGGGGCGGCGGCCCGCCTGAAGACGACCCATCCGGCAGCTCGGATCCTGATCGTCGGAGGAGACCCGGATCAGGTGACGGCGGCACGCGTCGCGGCGGAACGCGACGGGCTCCCGGTGATGTTCACGGGCCGGCGGCCGCCAAGCGAGATTCCCGCGTATGTGGCTGCGTGCGACATCCTGGTGTCACCGCGTACTGCTGGTACCAACACCCCGCTGAAGCTCTACTCCTATCTCCGGTCCGGCCGGCCGATCGTCGCGACCGATCTCCGCACGCACACACAGGTGCTCGAGCCGGGGACCGCCGTGCTCGTCCCGCCGGACCCGACGGCGTTCGCCGCGGCGATCGGGCGGCTCATCGACGATCCCGCCGAACGGGAACGCGTGGCGACAGCGGCCGCGGCGTTGGCGGTGCGCAAGTACAGCCGGGCGTCCTATGTCGAGCGGACACGCGAGGCCTACGCGCGACTGCTCGGTGCCCGAGCGCTGCCCGCTGAGGCGGTCGCCGTGACCGGGAGCGCGACCGCGCCATGAGGGTGCTCGTCACCGGGGCGACCGGGTTCACCGGTGGCTGGCTGGCGCGTCATCTCGCCGGTGCGGGGGATGAGGTGCGTGCGCTCGTGCGGCCCGTCAGCCAGGGGCGGGCCGATGGACTCCGGGAGGTCGGTGCGCAGATCGCGACCGGCGACCTGGGGGACGCACGGTCGCTCGAGGCGGCATGTCGGGACGTCGAGGTCGTCTACCATATCGCCGCGACGTACCGGACGGCTGGACAGCCCGCGACGGCGTATCGCGAGGTCAATGTCGAGGGCACGCGGCGGCTGCTCGACGCGGCCGAGACGACGGGTGTGCGACGCGTCGTGCATTGCAGCACCGGCGGTGTGCATGGGCACATCGAGGATCCGCCCGCCACCGAGGCGGCGCCGCTCGCGCCTGGCGACGTCTACCAGGAGACCAAGCTGCAGGGAGAGCGGCTCGCGCGGGCCCGCGGTGAGGCGACCACGCTGGAGGTGGTCGTGGCGCGCCCGATCGGGATCTACGGCCCGGGCGATACGCGGTTTCTCAAGTTGTTTCGCGGCATCGCCAGGCGGCGGTTCCCGATGCTCGGCGACGGCGGGGTCTACTACCACCTGACCTACATCGAGGATCTGGTGCAGGGGTTCCGTCTGTGCGGGACGGTACCGGCGGCCGCCGGCCGGACGTATCTACTGGTTGGGCCACGCTACACCACGCTGAAAGAGCTCGTGGCCCTGATCGCGGCCGAGCTGGCTGTCAGTCCGCCGCGTCTCTCTTTGCCGGTCTGGCCGGTCTGGCTCGTCGGTGCGCTGTGCGAGCTGGTCTGCGTGCCGCTGCGGATCGAGCCGCCGTTGTATCGGCGTCGCGTGGAGTTCTACACGAAGAGCCGCGCGTTCGACGCGTCGAGGGCCAGACAGGAGCTGGGGTTCGACCCGCGCGTGGACCTCCAGGAGGGGATCCACCGCACGGCGGTGTGGTACCGGGACCAGGGGTTGCTGTGATGCGGATCCTGTGAGCGCACGATGCCCAGTCGCCGACTCAACGTCGTCCAGATCTGCGACCACCTGGGGTGGACCGGCTCGCGGATGCACGGGGTCAAGCGTCTCTTCGCGTGGATGATCCCGCGTTTCGACAGCGAGCGGTTCAACGTATCTCTGATCAGTTTGCGGAAGCGGGACGAATCGGAGGACAACCTCGAGCGGTTCGGGATCGACGTCACGTATCTGGACCGGGGCAAGTTCGACCCGGCGACGTTGCCGGCGCTGCTACGGGTGGTCGATGAGAAGCGGGCCGACATTCTGCACATGCACGGGTACGGCGCCACCACGTTCGGCCGGGTGGTCGCCGCGTGGCGCCGGATTCCGACCCTCCTCCACGAACATGCCAACCTGACCGCCACCCCCTGGTTCCAGCAGGTCGTCGACGAGCTGCTGATGCCGTTCACCGATCTGGCGGTCGCGGTCTCTCGTTCGACGGCCGAGTTCGTCATCAACGCGCGGCGGATTCCGGCCGGTCGGACCCAGGTGGTGTATCTGGGCGCGCCCCTCGAGGAATTCGGTCGGTCCCGTTCGACGGAGGACATCCGGGCGGCTCGGGCGGCGCTCCGAGTTCCCGAGGGCGCCTTCACGGTCGGGACGGTCACCAGGCTGATGCCGTCGAAGGGCAACCAGTATCTGATCGCGGCGATCCCGGCGGTGCTCGCCGCCGAGCCGGAGACGCGCTTCTACATCGTAGGCGAGGGGGAGCGACAGGCAGAGCTCGAGGCGCAGGCGCGGGCGCTCGGGGTGGCCGACCGGGTGACCTTCGTCGGGTTCATGCGCGACGTGTCGGTTGCCTACGCGGCGTGTGACCTGGTGGTGTTTCCGTCGCTGTGGGAAGGGACGCCGCTGACGGCGTTCGAGGCACTGGCGATGGGACGTCCGATCGTCGCCACCGACTGCGACGGTCTGCTCGACATCCTCACACCGGACAGTGATGCTCGCATCGTGCCCCGGCGCGATGCTGCTGCCCTGGCGGAGGCGATCATCGCCCTCCGTCGGGACCCGGCGACCCGCGAGCGGCTGGGCCGGCAGGCCAGGAAAACCGGCGCGACGTACGATATCGGAGCGTTCGTCCGGAAAATGGAGCGGCTCTACGAGCTGATGTACGACCTGTCGCGTCGCACCCACCGCGAGGGGGTTGCGAAGGCCGATCTGCGCTTCCTGTCCAGGGCTGCCCATCCGACGGGGGACGCGCAGTCGTGAAGGTGGTTGCAGCAGGGGGCGATGCCCTCCCGCCTTCGCCAAGGCTTCGGCGGGCAAGCAGGTGTCTCCTGTCTCCTGCCTCCTGTCTCTTATAGAACATTCGAGATGATCCCGTCCGATATGATCAGCCCGATGGAGCCGACTGCCGCCAGCGCGACCAGCGACGAGGCGACAAGCTCGCGCTGGCGGGACCCGGGTCTGATGGCGGCGGTCGTGCTGTTGGTCACCGGGTCGTTCGTGGCCCTCTCGATCGATGTGCCACGGACGCTGCTTGGCGTCAAGGGGGACGAGGCTACGTATGTGGCGATGGCATTGAGTCTCGCGCACGACGGGGACCTCGTCTACGAGCGTCAGGACGAAGAGCGGTTTTTCTCGATTTACAACGGGGGACCGTCGGGCATCTACCTCAAGAAGGGTGTCCGGTCGTTCTATGCAGTGGACGGCACGTTCCCGTACATCCATCGCGACACCTACCCCGAAGGCCGCGACGACAGACTGTATTTCGCCAAGGCCTACATGTCGTCAGTTTTCGCCGCACCCTTCGTGTGGGTGGCCGGGGTGAACGGGCTGCTGTGGTTCAATGTCGTGCTGCTCGTGGCGGTGGTGTTCTGCGCCTATCGTTTCGTCGCGGCCCGGGCGCCGGTCTTGGTGGCGCTGCCCTACGCCCTGGCCTTCATCGGCGCCTCCATTGCCCCACTGTATCTTGTCTGGCTATCCTCTGAGGTGTTCAACTTCGCCCTCGTCTTCTTCGCGTACTTCCTCTGGTTCTACAAGGAGGTTGCCGCGGCCCCGACGACTCGGATCGGGCGGTGGCTCCGCAGCCCGAGCAGTGACCTCGCCGCCGCCGTCCTGCTCGGCTTGGCCGTGTTTTCCAAGGTCAATACCGCCTTCCTTATCGCGCCGCCGGTAATTCACCTGTGGAGGCAGCGCCGGTTTCGACATGGTGTGGCCATCGGGTTTCTTGCCGCCGGCGTCTCCTGGGCGGCGTTCGGGCTGAACGCCGCAATCACCGGAGAACTCAGCTACCAGAGTGGTCTCGACCGGAAGTATGTGATCGGCGAATATCCGTTCGAGCCTGGCGCCGACTGGGATGACCTGGGTGGCCGCACGGCGACGAGTGGTACGTTCGTGGCGGTGGACGACCGTTTCTCACTGCTGCCGCGCAACATGTGGTATTTCCTGTTTGGGAGGCATTTCGGCTTTGTCCCGTTCTTTTTCCCCGGTGTTGTCGCGGTGGTGCTGCTGCTGCGCGCCCGGGGTGAGGCGCGGGAGTGGCAATGGGTGACGCTTGGAACGGCGGCGCTGGTCGCGGTGTTTCTCGCCGCCTGGATGCCGTATACCTGGTCCGGCGGCGGCGGACCCAGCGGCAATCGCTACTATCTGACCGTCTACCCGCTCTTTCTCTTCTTGACACCGTCGCTCAGGGGCCTCGCACCGGTCATCGCGGCCTGGGTGGGGGGCTGGCTGTTCGTCGGGCAGATTCTCGTCAACCCGTTCGTGTCGGCCAAGCAACCCTATCTGGCGCCGGCACGGGGTGTGTTCCGGTCGCTGCCGGTCGAGCTGACCATGGCGCTCGACCTGCCGATCATGCTCGATGCCCCCCGCGCGCGGGTGATCTACGGCGACAACCCGACGATGCAGCTCTATTTTCTGGACCACAATGCCTCGTTGCCAGAGCCCCCGGGGATCTGGATCGCCGGAGAGCGCCGCGCCGACATCATCGTGCGGACGCCGATGGAGCTCGAGGCCATCACCGTCACGGCTCGCTCCCCGATCGCCACCGTGGTCTCGATCGATATCGGGGCTGGCGCGGGCCGGATCATGCTCCAACCGGAGGTGCCCGGTTCCGTCACCATCCGTCCAGGTGGGGTGTACTCCAGGCGTAGCTGGGCTTACCTGATGGAGGTCACGACCAGTGACGGGTTCGTGCCCCGACTTCTCGATCCTGGGTCGGACGACCCCCGGTTCCTCGGCGCGGCGATCAGTCTGACGGCGGTTCCGGCGGGGGGACGGTGAGACGGATGCTCGAAGGAGGCAGGAGGCAGGAGGCAGGAAGGACCGGTGGGCGGTGCCGACCTCATCAGTCATGTATCTGCGGGCGCGGGCGGTGCGGCGCTCGATGTCGGGACGATTGACACGGTGGCACGCGTAGCGGTCGTCACGTCGCATCCGCTGTTCGCCGAGGGCGGGCACCTCGTCATCGCCGACGGGCTGACGGCGGCGTTACGCGACGCGGGACACGACGCCACCGTGATCCGGACACCCCAGAACCGGTTCGGCCGGCAGGGCGCGGCGTATCTGGCGACGTGGCTGACCGATGTCGGGCTGACGCACGACGGGACGCCGGTCGACCATGTCGTCAGCTTCCGGTTCCCGAGCTACGCCGTGCGGCACGCCTCGCATGTCTGCTGGCTCAACCATCGGATGCGCGAGTACTACGACCAGTGGCCCCGGTTCAGCGGGCCGCTGTCATGGCGCGGGCGGGTGAAGGAGCGGCTGCGCCGGCGGGTGATTCACGCGGCCGACCGGTATCTGCTGACCCGCAACGTCCGGCGTGTGTTCGCGCAGTCCCGGACGATCCAGCGCCGGCTCGAGCGGTGGGGCGGCATCCCGTCGGACGTGCTGTATCCACCTCCACCGCCCCGCCCCTACCGCTGCGACGGCTACGGGGACTACCTGTTCGTGGCGTCGCGGCTGTCGCCGCTCAAGCGCGTCGGCCTCGTGCTCGAGGCGCTGGCGCACCCGGTGGCCGGCGGTATCCGTTGCGTGATCGCGGGTGACGGGGAGGAGTGCGAGACTCTCCGGTCGCGGATCAACACGCTGGGGCTGGGCGAGCGGGTGCGCCTCGTGGGGACCGTCGGAGAGACCGAGCTGGTCGATCATCTGGCACGCTGCCGCGCGGTCTGCTATCCGCCCAGTGCCGAGGACTACGGTCTGGTCACGCTGGAGGCGTTCGTCTCGCGGAAAGCGGTCATTACCTGTGTCGACAGCGGCGGCCCGGCTGAACTGGTGCGCTCGGACGAAGACGGGATGGTCGTCGAGCCGGACCCGGCATCGCTGGCGCACGCCTTTCGGCGGGTCATGGACGACGCCGCGCTGGCCGAACGGCTCGGCGCCGCAGCGGAGGCACGCGCGCGCGAGTTCACCTGGGATAGAACGATTCCACGGCTGCTGGTCGGCTAAACTCTCCTGGACCCGGGATCTGGGATGTGGGATCTGGGATTCGGGCTGGACGGCACTCCTGACGTCGATGCGCCGGCCTCTTGCAACGACGCAGACCCGGATCTCGAGACCCGGATCTCGAATCCCGCCCTGGTGTGCCTCAGCCGCGTGATGGACCACTGCTGAAGAAGGCACCTGCTCGACCAGCGGCGAGAATCCCTCGATGCGAGCCGTCGTACAGCGTGTGACCTCGGCACGGGTGGCCGTGGACAGCCGACGGGTGGCTGCCATCGAGCACGGGCTGCTCGTGCTCGTCGGCATCGCTCGCGAGGACGACGCAACCGATACGGCCTACCTCGCGAACAAGATTGTCGGGCTGCGCGTCTTTGAAGATGCGGGCCATCGGTTCGATCGGTCAGTGCGGGAGATCGAGGGGGCGGTGCTCCTGGTCTCGCAGTTCACGCTGTATGGTGACTGTCGCCGGGGGCGACGCCCCTCGTTCGACCAGGCGGCGCCGCCGGTCGAGGCGAGAGCCGTGTATGAGGCGCTGGTCGTGGCGTTGCGTGCGCACGGCGTGCCGGTCGAGACGGGGGAGTTTCAGGCGCATATGACGGTCGAGTCGGTGAACGACGGCCCCGTGACGATTCTGCTCGACAGCCGCAAGGTATTCTGAGGTCGTGCCGGCCGGCGGGGCTTCGCCTCGCCGGCCGAGCCGTGCTCAGAGCCCCGCGACGCGGGGGCTAGACTCCTTGAACGAAGGCCGTCGTGGTAAGCGCGCTAAAAACACGATCACAACGTGACTCAGTTGTCACGACACACGTTGTTCAAGCAGTCTAGTCGTCTGCTCGTCGTCGCGTTGGCAGGCGAAGGCCTGCTTGGCGGGGTGGCCCTCGCGTGGATCCGGCTGCGCGGACTTGGCGTTGAAGCCGGAGACCCGGTGGCGGGGATCGGGTTGGGACTTGGGGCAGCGTTTCTGCTGGCCCTGGTCAACTACGCCATCTTGCGTCTGGCTCCGCCCATCCACCCCGTGCGGGCGATCCGTCGTCTATATCGGGAGACGCTCCGGCCGATGTTCGCCACGGTGAGGCCGCTCGAGATCGCGGGCATCAGCCTGGCCGCCGGGGTGGGTGAGGAGCTGCTGTTCCGAGGCGCGGTGCAGGCCGAATTCGGGTTGGTGGTGGCGAGTGTGCTGTTCGGGTTCGCGCACATGGGCGGCCGGAGCTCGCTGGTCTTCGGGTTGTGGGTCGCCGTGATGGGGTTCGGGTTGGGCGGGCTCGCGCACCTGGCCGGTGGGCTGCTGGCCCCGATCGTGGCGCACGCCGCCTACGACGCAATGGCGATCAGTTACCTACGGTGGGCTGCTCATGGGGTGTAGACGATGACGCGATGGGTGACGAGTGTGGGATGGGGGGTGCTGGGGCTGTGTCTGACGGCCGGTCCGGTGGTCGCGCAGCAGCGGCCGCTGCTGACCGAGGACCCCGAGACGATCGGCGAGGGGTTGATTCTGCTGGAAACCGGGATCGATCACGCCTGGGCCCAGACCTTCACCGTCTCGGGGCTAAAGGGCAACGTGCTGCGCGGCCCGCTCCTGGGGTTCAGCTTCGGGATGGGATCGAACGCCGAGATTCAGATCGACGGGGTGTCGGTCAGCCGCCTCCGGATCTCCAATCGGTTCGACGCGCCGCTGTCGAACGTGGTCGACGTCAGCGGAGACACCACACGCAGCTTCGACGACATCGTCGTCGGGGCGAAGGTCAAGATCGTCAGCGAAGGGGCGCGTATGCCCGCGATCGCCCTGCGGTTCGCGACGCGACTGCCGAACGCGAGCAACGAGAGTGGACTCGGGCTCGACACGATCGACTTCTTTCAGTCCATCCTTGTCGGCAAGACGATGCAATCGGTGCGCGTCGTCGGCAACATCGGGCTCGGGATCCTCTCGGACCCGACCCGTGGCGACCGGCAGAACGATGTGTTGACCTACGGGTTCTCGCTGGCTCGGGCGTTCGCTGAGGGCGCCGAGATCGTCGGGGAGATCAACGGGCGCGCCAGCACCCGCCGTGGCGTGGCGCCGCCCGGGACGGAGAGTCGCGCCACAATGATGTTCGGGCTGCGCTACACGCGTGGCACCGTGCGATTGGACGGGGGTCTGTTCACCGGGTTGACGTCGCGGGACCCGCGTCTGGGGCTCACCGGTGGGCTCACCTGGGTGTTCGTGAGTCCGTTGAGGCCCTAAGACGCATCCTGAGGAGCACCCAAGTGATCGATCTCATCAAGGCTCACGCCTACGGGAACGACTTCCTGTTCGCTCCGATCGAGCAGACGGACGACGCCGAACGCGCTACGCTCGCTCGGCGTGTGTGTGACCGACACAGCGGTGTGGGCGCCGACGGGCTGGTGTTGTACGCGACGACCGCGGCAGGGGCGACGATGACGTTGTACAACGCGGACGGCGGGGTGGCCGAGGTCTCGGGGAACGCCGTCCGCTGTCTGGCGGCCATCATCGCCCAGAGGAACACGAGTGCTCGCGAGGTGGTCATCGAGACGGCCGCCGGCGCTATCCCGTTGACGCTGGTGGGGCCGGCCGGAGACCGGATGACGTTCGAGGCGTTGATGGGACGGCCGACGGGTCTTGCTCAACGCTCGCTCGAGGTCGCCGGCGAGCTGGTCGAGGTCGTGGAGTTGTCGGTGGGGAACCCGCAGTGCATCGTGCTCCAGGGGCCGGTGGACGACGCCCGACTGCAACGCTTGGGCCCGGCACTGGCGACGCACTCCGCGTTCCCGGCTGGGTCGAACGTCGAGCTGGTCGAGGTGGAGTCGCCGTCACGGATCAGGATTCTGATCTGGGAACGCGGGGTCGGCCCGACGGCCGCGTCGGGTACCGGGGCGTGCGCGAGCGCCGTGGCAGCGGCCGCCTACGGCGGCGCGTCGCGAGATGTCGACGTGGTGTCACCCGGCGGCACGCAGCACGTGACCTGGACCGACGCGGGCATCCGGCTCACAGGCTGGGCCGAGGTCGTCCTGACCGGCCGCTGGCACGGCTGACCCGATCCCAGGCGACCCACACCACTCCCGTCATCCTGCGCGGCAGGCTTTTCGCTGTGTCACTGCCTGTCGGAGTGCAGGTTTCTCGTACTTTGCAGCCTGGTCTGTCCCTCTGCAGCGTTTCCGGCTGTGTGCGGTTCTTGCATAGGACGTGCAGGGATGCAGGGACCGCGGGTCCGGCGCGGGGCGCTCCGCGACCGGTATGGTACGATGAAGTCACTTGCTCCTCACGACCGACCCCGCGAAAAGCTCGAACGTCTCGGGCCGTCAGGTCTGGGCGACAACGAATTGCTGGCCGTGATCCTCGGTCATGGCTTTCGTTCCGCAAGTGCGATCGAGGTCGCAAATCGCGTGCTGGAAGCGGTGCGCGGCGTGCACGGGCTGACGCGACAGTCCCAGGCCGATCTGCGCCGTCTCAAGGGGATCGGCGCCGCCAAGGCGTCGCAGATCCTGGCCGCGGTCGAGTTGGGCCGTCGGACGCTGGTCCGCCAGCCGGAGCACCGCGTGCAGCTGGGGTCCCCACGTGACGTGGCGTCGTATCTGCTGCCGAGCTACGGTGCGCGCCCGGTCGAGCAGTTCGGTATCGTGCTGCTCGACACCAAGCATCGGGTGTTGAAAACTGCAGTGCTGTCGGTCGGGACGCTCGACGCCAGCTTGGTCCACCCACGCGAGGTGTTCCGGGAGGCGGCCAGTGGCGGGGCGGCGGCGATTGTGCTGTTCCACAATCATCCATCAGGCGACCCGACACCGAGCAGCGACGACGTGACGTTGACGGCGCGGTTGGTCGAAGCGGGGCAGCTGATGGGCATCGAGGTGGTCGACCATCTGGTGCTGGCTGACGCGAGATACTGTAGCTTCAAAGAGATGGGGAGGCTCTAGCGCGTGGGTCGCATTCTCTACTTGGACTGTTTCTCGGGCGCGTCGGGCGACATGCTGATCGGCGCGTTGCTCGATGCCGGGCTGCCGTTCGACACGCTGCGGACGGCGTTGGGCAGTCTCGCGCTCGACGACGAGTGCACGGTGTCGGCGGAGCGGGTCAGCCGGTCGGGTATCGCGGCCACCAAGTTCACGGTGGTCGAGACGACCGGCGACGCCGGCGGCACGCATCGGCACCGACACCTCACGGGTATCACCAAGCTGGTGGAACGGTCGGCACTGTCGGACCCCGCCAAACAGCGGGCCAACCGGTTGTTCCGGCGGCTTGCGGAAACCGAGGCGACGATCCACCAGATGCCGGTCGAGAAGGTGCATCTGCACGAGGTCGGGGCGCTCGACTCGATCGTCGACATCGTCGGGGGGGTGTTTGCATTCGAATGGTTCGGCGCCGCCCGGATCGTCGCCTCACCCCTCAACGTCGGGAGCGGCACAGTGACCTGCGACCATGGCACGATGCCGGTGCCGGCGCCGGCCACCGCGGCGCTGGTCTCCGGTGTGCCGGTCTATGCGGCCGGACCGCCGGGAGAGCTGCTGACGCCGACCGGGGCATTGCTCGTGACCGAGTTCGCGGGTGAATACGGTGTGCTGCCGGCGATGCGGATCGAGAAGATCGGGTACGGCGCCGGCACACGCGACCCCGCGGGGCACCCGAACGTGCTGCGGGTCCTGGTCGGGGAAGAGGCGCACGACGGCGGGTGGGACCGGGTGGCGGTCGTCGAGTGTGAAATCGACGACATGAACCCGCAAATCTTCGGGGTGCTGATGGACCATCTGTATGCCGCCGGTGCCGTCGAGGTGTTCTATACCGCCGTGCAGATGAAGAAGAACCGGCCAGGTACGCACGTCACCGTCCTCGTGCCGCCGGGTCGTCGCGAGTCGGTCAGTGCAACCCTGTTCCGCGAGTCGACGACCATCGGCCTGCGCCACGCCGAGGTGACCCGCGAGACGCTGCGGCGCGAGCTGGTGCCGGTGTCGACCCGGTTCGGCGAGGTGCGGTGCAAGGTGGCGCAGCGTGGGGCGGCGGTGGTCAACGTCGCGCCGGAGTTCGACGATTGCGTGCGGCTGGCCGAACAACACGGTGTGTCGGTAAAGGAGGTCCACGCCGTCGCGGTCAAGGCGTATCAGGATGCTGGTCTCTTCGAGTCCGTCCCTGCCGCACATCCCGAACAGGGTCGTCGAGCGGAGGTGTCGAAGGACTAGCAGTCCGTGGTGAGTCCCCGCGGAGCGCGCGCGTGGGGTTCGGGGCGCAGCCCCGACTGAAGAGGGCGCGCACGTGCGCGCCTCGCGGGCGCGGAGTGGGGCCTTGGGGGTCCCCGCGGAGCGCGCGCGTGGGGTTCGGGGCGTAGCCCCGTGGAGGTAATGATGGCGCGGTTCTATCTTACCACCGCGATCGACTACGTCAACAGCCGGCCCCATCTGGGCACCGCGTACGAGAAGGTGACCGCGGACGTCATCGCGCGATATCGGCGTCTCTGCGGGTTCTCGACGCACTTTCTGATGGGCAACGACGAGCACTCGCAGAACGTCTATCAGCGGGCCCTGGAGCTGGGACTCGAGCCGCGGGTCTATTGCGACCAGATGGAGCAGGTGTTCCGCGATGTCTGGGCCAAGCTGGCTGTGTCGTTCGACGACTTCATCCGTACGACCGAGGAGCGGCATCGAGTGGCGGTGACCACACTCGTGCAGCGGATCGCCGATGCCGGCGATCTGTACGAAGGGGAGTACGAGGGCTGGTACTGCGTGTCGTGCGAGGCGTTCAAGCCGGACAAGGACCTGGTCGACGGCAATTGTTCGATCCATCAGACCAGGCCGGAGTGGATCAAGGAAAAGAACCACTTCTTCCGCTTGTCGAAGTATCGTGACCGGCTCCTCCAGCATTACGAGGCGAACCCGACGTTTCTGCAGCCTGACGCGCGGCGGAACGAGATGCTGCGTCTGCTGGAGGGAGGCCTCGAGGACATCTCGGTCAGTCGGACCGGCCAGAGCTGGGGCATCCCGCTTCCCTCCGACCCGTCGAGCGTGGTCTATGTGTGGTTTGACGCCCTCATCAACTACATCGCGGCCGTCGGCTACGGCACCGACGACGAACGCTTCCGCAGGTGGTGGCCGGCCGACTTGCATGTGGTAGGCAAGGACATCACGCGGTTCCATGCGGTCGTGTGGCCGGCGATGCTCATGAGCGCCGGGCTCGCGCTGCCCAGGCGCGTGTTCGGGCACGGATGGGTCAACTGGCAGGGCCAGCGGATGAGCAAGTCGCTCGGTACCAGCGTGGACCCGCTCGACGCGGCCGACCGTCTCGGGCCCGACCCGCTTCGGTTGTATCTGGTCAAGGAGATCGCCTACGGCCACGACGGGGATTTCACCTGGGAGCGTTTCGAGGAGCGCTACAACGCCGATCTGGCAAACAACTTCGGCAACCTGGTGAATCGTGTCGCCGTGATGGCCCACAAGTATCGTGGGGGACGGCTGGCGCCGGTGCCGGGTGCGACCCCGCAGCTGGCGGACCGCGCGGCCGACGTGGTGCGTCGATACCAGGCGGCGATGGATGAGTACCAGCTGCACATCGGCATGGCGGCGGCATTCGACTTGATCGACGCGACCAACGAGTTCATCACGCGGTCGGAGCCATGGGTCCTGGCCAGGACGCCAGACCGGCGCGCCGAGCTGGACCAGGCGTTGTTCGAGATGGCCGAGGCGGTGCGGATTGCGGCGATTCTACTGTGGCCCGTGATGCCGGCGTCGTGCGCCGAGATTCTGCGACGGATGGGGCAGGTCGGGCCAATCAGCGAGATCCGGTTCGATCGGGATACGGCGTGGGCGGGCGGGGAGCGGCAGATCGTCAAGGGGCCGCCGCTGTGGCCACGGATCGAGGCTCCGGGTGCGGTCGCCGCCGCACGGGGTGGCGTGACGGCATCGACAGGAGCGGGTGACACGATGACGGACGAGACAGAGCCGGCGGCGGCGTCTCCGCCGCAGGAGGACGGAATGGCGCCGGCGGGTGGCACCGCCGAGACCACCACGGCGGCCGGGCCGGCGGAGGCGCCGCGGGTGTCGTTCGACGACTTCATGAGAATCGAGCTGCGCGTGGCGAAGGTGCTGGCCGCCGAACCGATCCCGAAGTCCAAGAAGTTGCTCAAAGTGACGGTCGACACCGGGTCGGGGGAACGGACGATCGTCGCCGGGATCGCGCGGTCGTACACGCCGGAGACGTTGATCGGGCGCTCGGTGGTCATAGTCGCTAACCTCGAG
>SMUZ01012992.1_pt1 | contig 13360 bp, 23 predicted proteins | sample 2456421 | NCBI WGS metagenome assembly SMUZ01 (sample SAMN11095932, study PRJNA526329) | marine sediment metagenome | biome: Marine sediment; feature: Surficial sediment; material: Deep marine sediment; isolation source: Hadal surficial sediment | place: Pacific Ocean | collected 2014-11 | depth... | reverse complement strand
GGATCCGACCTTTAAAATAGAAACCGATGAAGAGACCAGCCAAACCGTGATTTATGGGATGGGTGAATTGCACCTTGAGATATTGGTTGATCGTTTGTTGCGCGAGTTCAAGGTTTGTGCAAATGTTGGCAGGCCTCAGGTAGCATACAGGGAAGCCATAACTAAAAATATTCAAGCAGAAGGCAAGTTTATTCGTCAGAGTGGTGGCAGGGGTCAGTATGGGCACGTTGTTATTGAAGTTGAGCCTGCGGAGCCAGGTGTTGGGTTTGAATTTGTTGATAAAATTGTTGGTGGCACTATTCCGAGAGAGTATATACGTTCTGTTGGGCAGGGTATTAAGGAGGCGCTCACGAATGGTATTATCGCAGGCTATCCTCTGGTGGATGTAAGGGCAACGTTGTTGGATGGCTCCTATCATGATGTAGATTCTTCTGAAATGGCATTCAAGGTTGCCGGTTCCATGGCTTTGAAAAATGCTGTTTCCAAGGCTGGCCCGGTTTTGATGGAGCCGATTATGGATGTTGAGGTTGTTGTGCCTGAAGAATACATGGGCGAAGTGATGGGGGATTTGAATGGCCGGCGCGGTAAGATTCGCGGCATCTTTCCGAGGAAAGATGCGCAGGTTATATCAGCCTCTGCACCTTTGAGCGAGATGTTCGGCTATGCAACCAGTTTGCGGTCATTGACACAGGGTAGAGCTATTTTTACGCTGCAGTTTGCGAAGTATGATGTTGCGCCTAAGGCGGTTTCTGAGAAAGTTCTAGAAAGCGTAAATGCAGCTTAACTGTAGAGTCTTGTAAAATTAAATTTGAAGTTTAAGTTTTATCGAGTAGTGCGAATTAGACAAATCTGGAGGTAAGATCATGGCCAAGCAGAAATTTGAACGAACTAAACCACACATTAATGTGGGTACTATTGGACATGTTGATCATGGTAAAACGACGTTGACATCTGCGATCACTTTGGTTTTGAATAAAAAGGGTTTGGCGGACTATACGCCGTTTGACTCAATAGACAATGCTCCTGAAGAGAAGGCTCGAGGGATAACGATTGCAACCGCGCACGTTGAGTATGAAACGGAAGGTCGTCACTATGCTCATGTCGACTGTCCCGGTCATGCGGACTATGTAAAAAATATGATTACCGGTGCGGCTCAAATGGATGGAGCGATTCTTGTGGTTAGTGCTGCAGACGGTCCGATGCCGCAAACCCGTGAGCATATTTTGCTTGCGCGTCAGGTTGGCGTTCCATACATTGTTGTCTTTTTAAATAAAGTTGACCAGGTGGATGACCCGGAATTGCTTGAATTGGTAGAGCTTGAATTACGCGAATTGCTTAGCCTGTATGAATTTCCCGGCGACGATATTCCGATTATCAAAGGAAGCGCTCTTGAGGCATTGACGAGTCCTGATGATGAAGAAAAAACCAAAGCCATTATAGAGCTAATGCAGGCTGTTGATGATTATATTCCAACCCCGACTCGTGAGGTTGATAAACCTTTCCTTATGCCGGTAGAGGATGTTTTTAGTATTACTGGCCGTGGTACGGTTGGCACTGGTAGGATTGACCGGGGTAAAATTAAGACCGGCGATAACGTTGAAATTATTGGCCTTGGCGCTACAATGAAGAGCGTAGTAACAGGTGTTGAGATGTTTCGCAAATTGTTGGATTATGGCGAGGCTGGCGATAATGTTGGTTTGCTGCTTCGGGGTGTCGATAAAGAGCAGCTTGATAGAGGCATGGTTGTCGCTGCACCGGGTTCTATTACTCCGCACACTAAGTTTAAGGGGGAAGTCTACGTTCTAAAGAAAGAGGAGGGTGGCCGGCATACGCCATTTTTTAACGGCTATCGTCCGCAATTCTATTTCAGGACCACCGATGTTACCGGTATTCTTAAATTAGATGAGGGCGTGGAAATGGTTATGCCTGGTGACAATGTGAACATGGAAGTTGAGTTGATTTCACCGATTGCTATGGAGCAGGGACTCCGCTTTGCGATTCGTGAAGGCGGTCGAACAGTAGGTGCCGGAGTTGTTGGCAACATTATTGAATAATAAGTGAGCGACAATAAAAGGGAGCGAATTTAAGTGGTTGGCCAGAAAATCAGGATAAAGTTAAAAGCCTACGATCATCGATTGATCGATAAATCTACGGATAAGATAATCAAGACCGCGAAGGCTACGGGAGCTGCGATCTCGGGTCCTGTGCCTTTGCCCATAAAGCGTTCCCTTTATACGGTGCTCCGTTCGCCTCACGTTGATAAAAAATCTAGAGAACAATTTGAAACTCGTATTCATAAGCGTTTGATAGATATTTTGAATTCTACGCCAAAGACAGTTGATGCTTTAATGAAATTAGAGCTTCCAGCAGGCGTTGATGTTGAGATTAAGGTTTGACGAAAGTTAAGGATATTAAGTAGGCATGTCTGGAATAATCGGTAGAAAAATTGGCATGACGAGGGTGTTTGATGATGCCGGCAAATCGGTTCCTGTTACTATTATTGTGGCTGGGCCGTGTTCGGTGACCCAAATAAAAACCGAAAAAACTGATGGATATGATTCAATTCAAATTAGCTTTCTTGACAAGAAAGAAAAGAATACTTCAAAGCCAGAGATGCAGCATTTTGCTAAAGCGGGGGTTAAGCCTAAAAAGATAGTAAAAGAACTCAAGGGTTTTGTTGATGCTGAGAAATTGAAGTTAGGGGATAACGTTACGGTTGAGATTTTCGAGGAAGGGCAAGGTGTGAGCGTTACCGGATTTTCGAAAGGCAAGGGTTTTCAAGGCGTTGTAAAGAGGCATGGATTCAAGGGCGGGCCAAAAACCCACGGGCAAAGTGATCGCCTTCGAGCGCCGGGTTCTATTGGCCAATCTGCATATCCGGCTCGTGTTTTTAAGGGGATGCGGATGGCTGGCCGAATGGGACATCGTAAAGTGACTTTAAAAAATAAAAAGATTATTAAGATTGAGCCTGAGAAAAATATTCTTATGATTAAGGGTCCTGTGCCCGGCCCCAATAGCGGCTTGGTGCTAATTAGGAAGTGAGTTGGATATGGAATTGGAAGTCTTAAAGAAAAATGGTGGTTATTCGGGAGCTAAGGTAAAGCTTCCTGATGATGTTTTTAATATTGACCCGAATGAGAGTGCCGTTTATCTAACCATCAAGGCTCAAAACGCAAATGCCAGACAGGGTACAGCTTCAACGAAGACCCGGAGAATGGTGAGTGGCGGTGGGAGGAAGCCTTTCAAACAGAAGGGACGAGGTGCAGCGAGAGCGGGGACGATTCGTTCTCCGTTGTGGGTTGGCGGGGGCCGGGTTTTTGGACCCCAGCCTCGTGATTATAATATGAAGCTTCCCAGGAGAGTAAAATTGCTTGCTCGGAAATCCGCTTTTTCAGACAAAGCAAAAAATGATAAAATTAAGATAATCGAAGATTTTAAGTTGGAACTTTCCAAAACCAAAGAAGTCTTCTCAATTCTTAAGTCTCTGGGTTTGGATAACCAAAAAACCCTATTGCTTTTATCTGATTATGATGCAGACATTTTAAGGGCTGGCAAGAATATTCCCAAATTGGAAATCAGGGTTGCAAGAACCGAGTCTACTTATGATTTGTTGAAATGTGATACAGTTCTTATTCAGCAAAGTGCAGTGGATAAACTGGCGGGAGCGGTCAAAGAATGAAATCCCTCGACGCAATTTTGATTAAACCTGTTCTAACCGAAAAGATGCTTCAAATGCAAGAGGAGGCTCAGAAATACGGTTTTCAAGTAGCTCCTCAAGCAAACAAAATTGAAATAAAGAAAGCGGTCGAAGGCAAATTCGGTGTCCTGGTTGACAAAGTTCATACCGTGAACGTGAAGGGTAAGATGAAGCGAATGAACACTCGCCGGGGGCTGACTCGTGGCAAGCGTTCCGATTGGAAAAAAGCCGTAGTCACTTTGAAGGAAGGCTATACGATAGATTTATTTCAGGAGCAGTAAGGATTAGTCAAAAATGGGAATTAAAACTTATAAACCAATAACACCTGGACTTAGACAGCGTTCGGTTCTCGATTTTGAGGAGATTACTCAAAGTAAGCCTGAGAAATCTCTTTTGCGGCCTCTTCGTAAAACAGGTGGCCGTAATAATCACGGGCACGTGACATTGAGGTTTCGTGGTGGCGGGCATAGACGGGCATATAGAATCATTGATTTCAAGCGAACAAAAGATGGTATACCTGCCGTGGTTGCTTCGATTGAGTATGATCCAAATAGATCTTCAAATATTGCACTTCTAAACTATCGGGACGGTGAAAAACGTTATATTGTAGCCTCTTTGGGTTTGAAAGTTGGTGACGAGTTGATGTCCGGAGAAAAGGCTGAGATTCGAGTCGGCAATTCTCTCTCTTTGAAAAATATACCTCTGGGAACTCTCGTTCATAATATTGAACTGGTTGCCGGAAAAGGCGGCCAGATGGCTCGTGGGGCAGGAACCTATGCCCAGTTGGTTGCAAAAGAGAGCGCATATGCTCAGCTAAAACTACCTTCCGGTGAAGTTAGAATGGTTAGGCAGGAGTGCCGGGCGACGATTGGTCAAGTTGGTAACGTTGATCATGAAAATGTTTCGATTGGTAAAGCGGGTAGGTCCCGATGGTTGGGGAGGAGACCTCATGTCCGGGGTGTCGTTATGAACCCGGTTGATCACCCAATGGGTGGTGGTGAAGGAAAAAGCTCGGGTGGCCGGCATCCATGTTCGCCGTGGGGGAAACCTGCGAAGGGTGGAAAGACTCGTCACAAAAAGAAATCTGACGACTATATTGTTACAAAACGAAAGAAAAAATAGGTAAAAAATATGCCGCGTTCAGTAAAAAAGGGCCCTTATATTGACGAGAAACTTGAAAAGCGTATTCAGCTTATGAATAAATCAAGTCAGAAAAGAGTGATTAAGACTTGGGCCAGGCGCTCAACGATCACGCCGGAATTTGTAGGGCACACCATAGCGATTCATAACGGCAACAAGTTTATACCGGTATTTATTTCTGAAAATATGGTGGGTCATAAGCTCGGTGAGTTTTCGCCGACTCGCACTTTTAGAGGGCATGGCGGTAAATCTGCAGAAAAGTCATCGAGGATTAGATAGGATTAAGTATGGAAGCACGCGCAGTCGCAAAATATGTAAGAATGTCTCCTCAAAAAGCGAGACGAGTGATTGATTTGATTCGTGGCGTGGGGGTGGATAAGGCTTTGAACGTTTTGCATTTCACTCATAAAGCTGCGGCACAACCGATTGAGAAAACCCTAAGATCTGCCGTTGCCAATATGTTAAATAATGAAGATGCCTCCAAGGTTGACCCGGAAAATTTACTGGTTAAGGAGGCGTATGTTGACCAGGGGTTTTCATTTAAGAGATTCAGGGCAGCTTCCATGGGGCGTGCCATGCGTATAAAGCGCCCCACGTGCCACATCACGATTGTGGTTTCGGCAGTAGACAATCCATCGGAAAAATAAAGAGCGGAGGTAACTTGGGACAAAAAACTCACCCGGTTGGAATACGTTTGGGAATCATTCGAGATTGGGAATCCAATTGGTTCGATGAGCGTGGGTTTGCGGCGAAGCTTGAAGAAGATTTGATGCTTCGCAAATATATTCGCAGTCGGCTACAAAACGCCGGCATTTCAAGAATTAGCATCGATCGAACACCGCAAGTAATTACTCTGTCAATTCATACAGCGAGACCGGGGATTGTGATCGGCAGAAAGGGTTCTGAGGTTGATAAGCTAAAAGAAGAATTACAACGTCTTACAAAAAAGGATGTTCAATTAAATATCAATGAAATTAAAAAACCAGAATTGGATGCCTATTTGGTGGCTGAAAACGTTGCTCGGCAATTGGAGGCGAAGATTCCTTTTAAGAGAGTAATGAAGAAGGCTGTCATGAGCACTATGCGTATGGGTGCTGAAGGGGTAAGAATCGCATGCGCCGGCAGACTGGGCGGCGCTGAAATGGCGCGGCGTGAAAACGCCAGAGATGGTCGCATTCCTCTTCATACATTGCGCGCTGATATTGATTACGCCAGCTTAACGGCCAGAACCCCTCACGGCGCGATCGGCGTGAAGGTTTGGATTTGTAAAGGCGAAGTGATAGGCAGTTAGGGAGACGAATTTATGTTAATGCCAAAACGGGTAAAGTTTCGCAAGCAGCAACGCGGCCGGATGAAGGGCAAGGCTGTTCGGGGTTCGAAGGTTTCTTTCGGCCAGTATGGCTTAAAGTCAATGGCGCCTGCGTGGGTTACATCTCGGCAAATCGAAGCTGCACGTGTTGCAATGACTCGTCATATTAAGAGAGGCGGCAAAGTTTGGATTCGAATTTTTCCCGATAAACCTGTAACTGTGAAGCCTGCCGAAACCAGAATGGGGAAGGGAAAGGGTTCCCCGGAGTATTGGGTTGCCGTGGTAAAGCCTGGAAGGGTTCTGTTTGAATTGAGTGGTGTTCAGGAAGAGGTAGCCAGGGAGGCGTTCAGGTTGGCGGCTCATAAATTACCGTTTAATACTCGTTTTGTAAGTCAAGCGGATTTTGGTGAATAGACTATGAAAATGCATGAAATAAAAGAGTTGACCAACGACGAAACCGAATTACGGTTAACCGATTCATTGGAAGAATTGTACAACCTTCGCTTTCAGCATGCGATGCATCAGTTAGACAATCCCAAAAGATTGAGCGAGGTTCGAAAAGATATCGCTCGGTTAAAAACGGTCTTGCATGAGTACGAGTTTGGAATGCGAGCCTCGAAGGAATCGGTGACGGGTAAAGAGCAGGTAAAAGAGGAAAAATCAAAATAAGATTGGATCAATATGGAAAAGCGTGGTCGCAGAAAATCAAAGGTTGGTAGCGTCGTTTCGAGCAAAATGAACAAGAGTATTGTGGTGTCAGTCGAACGTTTAGTAAGACACCCATTATATGGAAAATATTTCAGGAAGACATCCAAGTTTATGGCGCATGATGAAGAAAATCAGTGCCGGGTTGGCGACACGGTCAAGATCGCAGAGACCCGGCCCCTTAGCAAGTTGAAAAGATGGCGTCTCGTTGAAGTAGTCGAAAAAGCCAAATAAATTGTCCTATTGGTGAGGAGAAGATGGTTCAGCAATATACAAGGTTGATTGTAGCAGATAATACGGGTGCAAAAAAAGTCATGTGTATTATGGTGCCCGGTGGTACCAAAAGAAAATATGCACATGTTGGTGATTCTATTATAGTTTCGGTAAAGTCCGCAATACCTGGCAGTGCGGTTAAAAAAGGTGAGGTTAGTAAAGCGGTCATCGTGCGAACAAAAAAAGAGATTCGCAGGTCTGATGGTTCATATATCAGGTTTGATGAAAATGCTGCGGTTTTAATCAATGATCAAAATGAACCGAGGGGTACGAGAATTTTCGGGCCGGTTGCTCGTGAACTTAGAGACAGGCAGTATATGAAAATTGTTTCTTTGGCCCCCGAGGTTCTGTAGAAATATTAGTGGAGAATTTTAATGCACGTTAGACGGAATGATCAAGTGTTGGTGCTGTCGGGTGAATATCGCGGCAAGAAGGGCAAGGTTTTGAAAATTTTTGCTGATCAAAATAGGGTAATCGTTGAAGGCATTAGTTTTATTCAACGCCACATGCGCCCTTCAAATAAAATGCCGCAGGGCGGTATCGTCAAAAAGGAAGCGCCCATCAATGTTTCAAATGTAATGGTCATCTGTCCCAAGTGCAATACTCCGACTCGCATCAAAAGAGAGTTTCTGGGGAAAGAGGGAAAGAATTCACGAAGAAAAGCAAGAGTTTGTAAAAATTGCAGTGAGATGATTCAGGAATCAGCCTGATACCTGCGTCAATAAAAGGAACTGAGTTGAAATGGCGAAATACGAGCCAAGATTAATTGCTGCATATAAAAAGAATATTGTACCAAAGCTGATGAAACGATTCAGCTATCAGAATGTGATGCAAGTTCCAAGATTTGAGAAGGTGGTTGTGAATCTAGGTGTTGGCGAGGCTACACAAGATTCTAAGCTTTTGGACAAATCGATTGAAGATTTGCAAGTAATTTCGGGTCAAGTGCCTCTGGTTACGAAAGCGAGAAAAGCCATCTCCAATTTTAAAATCAGAGAAGGAAATAAGATCGGTTGTAAAGTTACTTTGAGGCGCTGGCGAATGTACGAATTCATCGATAGATTGATCAATATCGACATACCCAGAGTTAGAGATTTCAGGGGGCTTTCTGATCGTTCATTTGATGGCCGCGGAAACTACACGCTTGGTATCAAAGAGCAAATTATTTTTCCCGAAATCGATTACGATAAAATCGATCGTGTTCGCGGAATGGACATAACCATTGTAACGTCTGCCCAAAGCGATGAAGAGGCTTATGAGCTTTTAGCCGCTTTCGGGATGCCGTTTAGAAAACGAAGTGAATCACAGGGTTAATTAGAAGGGTAAATTCTTGGCAAAAAAATCTTTAATTGCAAAGCAGAAAAGAGAGCCTAAGTTTCAAGTACGAAAATATAATCGGTGCTCGAAATGTGGGCGGCCGCGCGCATTTCTGCGAAAATTTGGTTTGTGTAGAATTTGTTTTCGTATGTTGGCCTTAGAAGGAAAAATTCCCGGGGTTACAAAGGCGAGTTGGTAAAATTTGAGGATATTTTAAAATGAGTATGACGGATACTGTAGCGGATTATTTAACCCGAATAAGAAATGCTAAAAATGCCAGGCATCATAAAGTGGATATACCGGCATCTAATATGAAAAAAGAGTTATCAAGGATCCTCAAAGATTATGGCTATATTAAAGATTATTTACTTATTGATGACAAAAAAAGCGGATACATCCGTATTTATTTAAAATACGATACGAATGGAGACAGCGTGATTCGTGGTCTTAAGAGAATCAGTACGCCGGGTTTGAGAAGATATGTTAGCAGTAAGGAAATACCGCGGGTTTACAATAATCTAGGCATTGCAATTCTCTCCACTCCAAGGGGGGTGGTTTCTGATCGCGATGCAAAGAAGTTGAATGTTGGCGGTGAAGTTGTGTGCCATGTTTGGTAGAATCTGAAGCTAGGAGAAATCAGTGTCACGAGTTGGGAAAAATCCGATTGGTCTTCCCGAGGGGGTTGAGGTGAAAATTAACAAGGGTACGGTTGAGGTGACCGGACCAAAGGGGAACCTTTCAGGTGAAGTGAACCAGGATATTAAATTAGATATCAAGGATGGACAGCTAACTGTTTCCCGTCCCAATGACAGCAAGTATTATAAATCGTTGCATGGGCTTTACAGAAGCCTTTTGAACAATATGGTAGAAGGCGTGACAAAGGGTTTCGAGAAAAAACTCGAAATCGTAGGCGTTGGCTACAAAGCGGAAATGAGCAAAGGCCGTTTAAACTTACAGCTTGGATATTCACATTCAATTGTTTTTCTACCGCCAAAAGGTGTTGAGGTAGTGGTTGCCGATCCAACCAATATAAGTGTGCGTGGAATCGATAAGCACTTGGTTGGCCAGGTGGCCGCAAAAATTCGGTCTTTCCGGCCCCCGGAACCTTACAAAGGTAAGGGGATCAAGTATGTCGATGAATACATACGCAGAAAAGCCGGAAAGACGGCGGCCTAAAATGATATTTCAAATTCAAGGGACCCACGATGTCAGATAAGAATAAAGTTAAAAACTTTCGCAGGTTGCGTAAAAAGAAGCGAATTCATAAAATCGTTTCAGGAACAAGTGAAAGACCGCGCTTGGCTGTTTTTCGTAGCGCGAGAAATATTTACGCGCAGCTAATAGATGATGTCGCTAATCGAACTTTGGCCGGAGTTTCTACGCTTACCCCTGATCTTAATGGCCAGGTTTCTAAGGCGAAAGGCAAAGTCGATGCTGCTAAGCTGGTTGGCAAGGCTATTGCCGACAAGGCAAAGGCGCTCAAAGTTGAAACAGTGGTGTTTGATCGGGGAGGGTACTTATATCACGGTCGGGTTAGGGCGATTGCAGAGGGTGCTCGTGAGAATGGACTAAAATTTTAATACCTGGAGAAGCTAATTGAATAATAGAGCCGCAAAGATTAATCCTGGTGAAGTAGACTTAAAAGAGCGTGTCATTCACATTAATCGCGTTGCTAAGGTTGTTAAAGGCGGACGGCGTTTTAGCTTTAATGCCATTGTGGTTGTGGGTGACGGTAATGGGCATGTCGGGACTGGTTTGGGCAAGGCAAATCAAGTGATAGATGCTATATCCAAGGGTTCTGAGAATGCTAAGAAAAATTTGGTTCGAGTGCCACTTATAAAGGGAACGATTCCCCATACCATAAATGGCAAATTTGGAGCGGCCAAGGTTTTTCTCAAGCCTGCGTCACCTGGAACCGGGGTTATTGCCGGAGGCGCAATTAGGGCAATCGTAGAGTCGGTAGGAATTCAGGATATTTTAACTAAGTCCATAGGCTCCGCTAATCCTCACAACATCGTAAAAGCAACGATGAAAGCTTTATCGGAATTGATGGAAGTCTCTTTCGTCGCACGTCAGCGGGGGTTGACCATAGACGAAGTTTTTAATAAAGTAACAGTATAGGTTGTAAAAAAACATGGCAAAAAAGAAGCAGCTCAAGATTACACAATTTAAAAGTGTTATCGGACGCCATTTTAAACAAAAGCGGACTATCGAGGCCTTGGGGTTGGGAAAGTTGCATCGTTCGGTGGTTCATGATGATACGCCCCAAATTCAAGGCATGATAAGAAAAGTCAGCCATCTTGTTAAAGTTGAAACAGTTTAGAAAAACGAGGGAAAGATGGATTTAGGTTCTTTAAAGTATGCCCCGGGTTCAGTCAAGAAGAAAAAGAGAATTGGCAGGGGACAGGGTTCCGGCTCAGGAAAGACAGCTGGAAAGGGACATAAGGGTCAAAGATCGCGTTCCGGCTCAAAAATTCGGCCGTGGTTTGAAGGCGGTCAGATGCCTTTGCAGCGTCGGGTTCCTAAGCGCGGTTTTACCAACATTTTCAAAAAACAATTTCAAATTGTTAATTTAAAAGATTTAGAAAGAGTTAAGAAAGCTCAGGCAATTACTCCTGAAGTCCTTTTTGACTCGGGTGTGATTAACAAAAAAAACATCCCTGTAAAAATATTGGGAGAAGGGGATCTAAAAAAAGCGATGGATGTGTCTGCTCATGCTTTTAGCGTTTCCGCAAAAGAAAAAATTGAGAAATCCGGAGGAAAAGTAGTCGTATTATGATGCAGGGGTTCCAAAGTATTTTTAAGATTCCGGAGTTAAAGCAGAGAATCATCTTTACCTTGTTGATTCTCATTGTTTATCGTATAGGGGGTCACATTCCCGTACCGGGCATAAACAGCGAGGCTCTCATGGCTTTTTTCAATGAAGCGAGCCAGGGCCGGGGACTCCTCAGTCTTTACGATTTATTCGCAGGAGGGGCGTTTAAACGTGCGACTGTTTTTGCTTTAGGAATTATGCCGTACATCTCAGCCTCTATTATTATTCAACTCCTTGGCGCTGTTATGCCCTATTTCCAAAAACTTCAAAAGGAGGGCGAGGAAGGCCGCAAGAAAATCACTCAATACACGCGTTATGGAACTGTTTTGATATCCACAATGCAAGCTTATGGCGTGAGCGTGTTTCTGGCAAGTATCAAGACCAGTTCCGGTATGCCGGTTGTTCCCGACCCCGACTGGTCTTTTAGACTGTTAACTATGATAACATTGGGCGCCGGGACGATTTTGATCATGTGGCTTGGAGAACAAATTACAGAGCGTGGCATTGGTAACGGTATCTCCTTGATTATTTTTATTGGGATTATTGCTACCTTTCCGAATGCGCTGCTGGATGAGTATCAGCAGCTCAGCAGTGGAAATCGCGGCTTAATAGCAGAAGTTGTTTTGTTTGGGTTGATGATTGTTACTATCGCTGCGGTTGTTGCTTTGACTCAGGGGACGCGCAAAATTCCGGTTCAATATGCTAAGCGGGTTGTCGGCCGGAAAATATATGGCGGACAAAGCACCCATATCCCACTAAGAGTGAATACGGCGGGTGTTATGCCAATCATCTTTGCTCAGTCGATTATGTTCGTGCCCCAGACTGTGTTGCAGTTTTTTCCCAACAGCGATTTCATGAATACTGTTTCAAGATATTTTGATTTTGAGTCAATGGTTTATTGGATTATTTACGGAACCATGATTATTTTTTTCACTTACTTTTATACTGCTATCGCTTTCAATCCGGTGGACGTAGCTGATAATATGAAAAAAAGCGGCGGATTTATCCCCGGCGTGAGACCCGGTAAAAAGACCGCTGAGTTCATCGACAATATTTTAACAAGAATTACACTTCCGGGTTCTATCTGCCTGGCGGTAATAGCGGTTTTTCCGTATATTATTACCAGATTTGTACCTAATATGTCGTTTAACTTTGCTTCTTTTTACGGAGGCACATCTCTCTTGATTATTGTTGGTGTGGCTTTGGATACTTTGCAACAACTTGAATCACACCTACTGATGCGTCATTATGATGGCTTCATGAAAGGAAGCAGCAAAATAAGGGGAAGGCGTCGAATGTAATTTTAGCTCGACATCTCAGTGAAGAAAAAATGATTCATATACGTAGTAAGCGGGAAATCGAGTTAATTAGAAATAGCTGCCGGGTAGTTTTAGCCGCGTTTGATTTTGTTGAAAAATTGATTGAGCCTGGCGTCGAAACCGGTTTTTTAGATAGACAAATAGAAAAGTTTATAAAGTCAAAGGGAGCAAGACCCGCATTTAAAGGATATAGAGGTTTTCCTGCGAGTTCATGCATTTCAGTAGAAGATGAAGTTGTTCATGGGATTCCAGGAGAAAAAATACTTAAGGACGGTGAAATAGTCAGCATCGATATTGGAGTGGAATGTGAAGGTTTTTTCGGCGACAGCGCAAAGACTTTTGCAGTAGGCGAGATTTCACCAGAAAAAAAGCACCTGATGAGTATAACCAAACAATCTTTGGATGAAGGTGTAAAAGAAGCCAATTGTGGCGCCAGGTTATCCAATATTTCTCATAGAATTCAAACTATTGTTGAGGGTGCAAATTTTTCGATAGTGCGAGAATTAGTTGGCCACGGTATTGGCAAGAAGCTTCATGAAGACCCGCAAGTTCCAAATTTTGGCCCTCGTAATTCGGGACCAAGGTTGAGAGAGGGTATGGTTTTGGCCATCGAGCCGATGGTTAATTTTGGTGATTATGAAGTAGAAACGTTAAACGATAAATGGACGGTTGTGACCGCAGATGGCTCACCATCAGCGCATTTTGAATACACGGTAGCCGTCTCCAATAATGGACCTGAAATTTTGACTCCCTATGACTGATGGCTAAAGAAGCGCCAATTAAAGTAG
>SMUZ01023702.1_pt1 | contig 13366 bp, 9 predicted proteins | sample 2456421 | NCBI WGS metagenome assembly SMUZ01 (sample SAMN11095932, study PRJNA526329) | marine sediment metagenome | biome: Marine sediment; feature: Surficial sediment; material: Deep marine sediment; isolation source: Hadal surficial sediment | place: Pacific Ocean | collected 2014-11 | depth 0-1... | reverse complement strand
GTCGAGACCGGCGGGTTCTTCGCACGCACGCACCGCTTTGCGCGACGCGCTATCGATCGGGTGGCCAACGCACTCGTCGGGCACTACGTGCTGCTCGTGGAACAGCCCGATGTGGCACCGGGCAGCCACCGCATCGAGGTCGAGTTGGTACGACGCCAGGGCAGCGTGTTCGCGCGTAACAGCTATGTCGACTGACCCCGTCCGGTGTCCGCCACCACGCTGACAAGATACAGGGAGTCTCGAGATGCATCGACGTTGTCTTCTGCTGATAGTCGCGACCACGATGCTGCCGCTCACGCTGGGGTCCGGCAGCGTGCGAGCCCAGTCCTCTGACGATTTCGTGCCGGTGACCGACGCCATGCTGCACGATCCGGCGCCGGCCGACTGGCTGATGTGGCGCCGGACGCTCAACAGCTGGGGCTACAGCCCGCTCGACCAGATCGACCGTGAGAACGTCGGTGAGATCCGGATGGTCTGGTCGCGCGCGCTGCGGCCGGGCCTCCAGCAGGGCACCCCGCTCGTCTACAACGGCGTGATGTACATGCCGAACCCGAGAGACGTGATCCAGGCGATCGATGCCGAGACCGGCGATCTCATCTGGGAGTATCGCCGCGACCGTCCTGACGACCTTGCGGACTACATGATCGGGAGCCTGATCGACACCAACCGCAACCTCGCCATCTACGGCCACCTCATCATCGACACCAGCGCCGACGAGTACGTCTTCGCCCTCGACGCGACGAGTGGCGAGCTGGTCTGGGAGACCCAGATCCTCGACTACACCGTGCACCCGGCCAATCAGACCTCCGGCCCGATCATTGCGAATGGCAAGGTCATCTCGGGGCGGAGCTGCGCACCGAAGGGCGGACCGAACGCCTGTGTCATCGTCGCGCACGACGCGACGAATGGCGAGGAGCTGTGGCGGCGGCGTCTGATTCCGGCCCCGGGTGAGCCGGGGAACGAGAGCTGGGGCGACGTGCCCTTTGAAGATCGCAAGCACGTCGGCGCCTGGATGGTGCCGAGCTACGACCCGGCGCTGAATCTCGTGTATATCGGGACGTCGGTCACCTCACCCGCTCCGAAGTTCATGCTCGGGGGGATCGACCGGAAGCACCTGTATCACAACTCGACGCTCGCGCTGGATGCCGACACCGGCGAGATCATCTGGTACTACCAGCATCTGAACGACCACTGGGATCTCGATCATCCGTTCGAGCGGTTGTTGATCGACACGGTCGTGGCACCCGACCCCGCGGCGGTCAGCTGGATCAACCCGCGGCTGCGAGCCGGCGAAGAGCGGAAGGTCGTGACGGGCATCCCAGGCAAGACCGGGGTGGTCTATACCCTCGACCGGGAAACCGGCGAGTTTCTGTGGGCGACGCCGACCGTCACGCAGAACGTCATCAGCCACATCGACGGCGCCACCGGGGCGGTGACGGAGAATGCGGAGGTTGTCTTTTCGCGGGAAGGTCAGGAGGTCCTGGTCTGTCCCACCTTCGCGACCGGCGGCAAGGATTGGGAAGCCGGTGCCTACAGTCCCTTGACCAAACTGATGTATTACCCGCTGCGCAACGCCTGTGCGCGCATGATGGCCACCACCACCGGAGGGCTCGCGCTCTACGCGCTGGCGAAGCGCGATCAGATTGCACCGGGCACCGACCAGGTCGGCACGGTGCAGGCGATTTCCGTGGAAACCGGGGAGATCGTCTGGAGGTACGAGCAGCGGGCCGGCACGACATCGCTCGTCGCCACCGGGGGCGGACTGGTGTTCGGTGGCGATGGGAACGGCCGGTTTCGGGCCCTGGACCACGAGACGGGCGAGGTGCTGTGGGAGATCAATCTGGGTTCGTCGGTCACGGGATTTCCGATCGCGTATGCCGTCGGCGGACGCCAATACGTGGCGGTCAGCACCGGGACGTCGCTGAGCTCACGGGACAACATGCGTCTGACGCCAGAGCTCCGCCCGACGACGGCGAACAACCTCTTCGTGTTCGCACTGCCGAACTGACGCCGAGTCGCCGGACTGTCACCACACACTGCTAGGCGAGCAGGCCAAAGATGCCGCCGGTGTGGATGAAGAGCGGCCGGGGACCGAACCGCTCCGGCTCACACAAGAGCGCGCGGAAGGCCTTGCCCGTGTACACCGGGTCGAGGATGAGCCCGCTGGCCCGCGCGACCGACTCGATGTCGGCCGCTTCCTCGGGCGTGCCGAGACCGTAGCCCCGGCCTTTGTAGCCCTCCACGACGCTCACCTCGTCGGCATGCACCCTCGGCAGGTCGGGCCAGCGCTCGGTCGCCTCGGCGCTGATCCGTTCGACGACAGCCTGGAAGTAGGCCGCGTCGTCGCACACCGCCACCCCGTGCAGCGGGACATCGAGCCCGCGGCGGCGCAGGCCGATGGCCAGCCCCGCGAGGGTGCCGCCGCTGCCGGTGGCGCACACGATCGAGGACGGCGGTGTGTCCCACTGCGCTGCCATCTCGTCCACCGCCCGGATGTAGCCCCAGGTGCCCAGGGCGTTGCTGCCGCCCTCGGGGATGACATAGCCGTCGGAGCCGGCCGCGTCCGTCATGAGGGCGAGACGGTCACCGTACTGCGCCGGCGTGATGAAGCGGACCTCGGCGCCCACGATCCGGTCGAGCTTGAGGTTGCCGGTGGCGGCGTCGTCAGCGCCTGGAGGCTCGCGTGTGCGGAGGAAGAGCAGGCAGCCGAGGCCCAGACGCGCAGCAGCGACGGCGGTGGCCCGGCAGTGGTTGCTCTGGACGGCGCCGCAGGTCAGCACCCGGCGGGCGCCGCGCGCCAGGGCCTCGGCCAACAGATACTCGAGCTTGCGAGCCTTGTTGCCCGAGAGCGCCGAGCCGGTCAGGTCGTCGCGCTTGACGAGCACCGTCCAGCCGTCACGGATGCGGTCGAAGCGCTCGATGGGCGTGGGCAGCCGGGCGAGGCTCAGTCGATCGGGCTCGGTGCGGGTCGATGCCATGGCTGTCCAATCCAACAGCAGGATCGTAATTGGGGCGAAGCTGACGGATCAAGCGAGGGCGGTGACGAGGTCCAGCCACAGGTATGATCGGGTGACGTTCGGTCGGATAAGGCGGATCGAATCACCCAGCAGTCCGTGGTGAAAGTCGTGCGTCGCACCGAGGGTGGCGATGCGCCGATGTGGCACGGCGAGACGAGGGAGCATACCGGCCGTATTCGACCGAGGAACAATCCGCCTGTGCCACGGCTTCGGCGAGACCTGACCATAGCCCGAACATGAACTGGCCGGGCGGCGGCTGGCGCAGGCAGGGCGGATGTAGCGCCAGCCGAAGGCATATGACTGCTTGGACCTTCGAAGAATTCAGACTGACCAACGAGCGCTGATTCGAAAGCCTGGGTGCGGCGCTCGCCACCCAGCTGCGTGCGGTGGAAGCGGTCTCGGTGCGGCCAGCGCCACATCATCAGCGCGCGCGCCGAAAACCACAGCACCAGGACGAGCCAGCGTCCATCCATCCTCCAGGATCCTAACTCCCAGTGATGACTAGCCCGATCGCGACACCGTCCGCAGGGCGGGTCGTGCGCCTCTCGCCGCTGGGAGGCTGCGGTCTGGTGGCGATCTTCGCACTGAGTCTCATCGCGTTCGGTTGCCTTGACGGTGTTCGACAGAACCGATCGTTCCAATGGTCGTTCCTCGGCTCCGGTGTCCTGCTGCTCGCCTGGAGCGGTGTGGTGTTCGGCTCGGCTCAGCGCACGGGTCGAATCCTGGCGTTGGAGATTGCCTTGCGGAAGCAGCACTTCGTGCAAGCGATCGCGCAGGGAGTCTTCCTGCTCTACTGGGGCTGGTACTGGCGCCAGGTCTACGACTCGGCCTTTCTCATCGCCGCCCAGCTGGTCTTTGCCTACGCGTTCGACATGCTGCTCTGCTGGTCGCGACGGGACACCTACACGTGTGGGTTCGGTCCGTTCCCGATCATTTTCAGCATCAACCTGTTTCTCTGGTTTGCGGACGACTGGTTCTACCTGCAATTTCTGCTGGTGGCGCTCGGCTTCGTGGCCAAGGAGCTGATCCGGTGGGACAAGGGGGGACGGCGCGTCCACATCTTCAATCCGTCGTCGTTTCCGCTCGCGGTCTTCTCGCTCGCCCTGATTCTGACCGGGACGAGCGACCTCACGTGGGGCCAGGACATCGCGACCGCGCAGTTCTATCCCCCCCACGTGTATCTGGTGCTCTTTCTGGTCGGGTTGCCCGGACAGTACCTCTTCGGCGTGACGTTGATGACGATGTCCGCCGTGGCGGTCACCTACGTGTTCGGCCTCCTCTACTTTGCCGCAACCGGCACCTATTTCTTCTACGATTCGTACGTCCCGATTGCCGTCTTCCTCGGGATGCACCTCTTGTTCACGGATCCGTCCACGGCGCCGCGGACCGACGTGGGACGCATCATGTTCGGCGTGCTCTACGGCTTGAGCACCGTGGCCCTCTACGCGCTGCTTGGTCGTGCCGGCGTGCCCCCTTTTTACGACAAGCTGCTGCAAGTGCCCGTGCTGAACCTCTCGATTCAGCTGCTGGACCGCATGGCGCACGCGAAGTGGCTGCGCCGGTTCGATCCCGCGGCGCCTGGCCGCTCCCGTGTTCCGCACCAGCGCAATCTCGCCTACATGGCGCTCTGGGCGGTCGTGTTCACGGGCATGAGCGCTGTCCAGGGCGTGGGCGACCGTCATCCCGGCCAGTGGGTGCCGTTTTGGCAAGGGGCCTGCAGTGACGGGCGGCCCCAGGCCTGTCGGTATCTCGCAGATATGCATCTGAGGTTTTGCCGGAGCGGTTCGGGATGGGCCTGCAACGAAGCGGGTATTCTGCACGTCGCGCTGGCCCGATCGGGTGAGGATCGACGCCGGCTCGACCCGGCAGGCGCCGCGGGAGCGCTTGGGCGCGGGTGTGATCTTGGGTTTGGGCCGGCGTGCCAGAACCTCACCAGGCGGACCTCGGGGCTCGGCCGCTTCGCGCAGGCACAGCCAACGCTGGACGACTATCCGATCATCCTGCGGGGCAGCAAGGGGCCGATCGCAGACCGCTCGCCCGCGGCCCTCTATGCTCGGGCCTGCAGCCAGGGCTGGGCCGACACGTGCGGCCGGTCCACCGAGGACATCGGTGAATAGGTGTCGAGCGAGGCGTTGCGGCCAGCTTCCGCACCCGCGGCGTGCGCTTTGACACCGTGCGGCAGCGCGCGTATAGTTCACTTTACTTGCAGAGTCAACTGGTGGGGACAGCCGTGCAGGCGCAGGAGGCAGCAGCGGTGCGGAGCCGCGATCCAGATAGCGAGTTCCGATGTCAGGAGGTATGGAGATGAGGCGTCGACTGCTCGAGTCGCTCGGTGTCGCAACGGCGCTCGCAACCGTCATGGTGCTCCTGAACCTCACCGCAGTGTCGGTGGGAGGGCAGGCGCCGAGTGAGACCGCGTGGGGGCATCCGAACCTGGAGGGCATCTGGCTCGATGTGTACGCCACGCCCTTCGAACGGGCGACCGAGCTCGGCGATCGAGAGCTTGCCACCGCCGAAGAGCGGGCCGCACGGGACCAGGCCCGGATGGTCAACCCGGGGCGTAACCGGCGCGGGGAGGATGGTCGACGGGACGTCGCCGGGGCGTACAACGCCGTCTACACGTCAGCGAAGCCGGCGGGCCCACGCACCTCGCTCGTCGTCGATCCGCCGAACGGGAGAATTCCCCCCATCACGGCGGAGGCCCAGCGGCTGATCGACGACCAGCGAGAGTGGCGCCTCATGCTCTTGCAAAACACCGAGACCTGCCGGTCCGGCGCGCGGGGCTGTGCCGGCGGGGAGTATGGGCCGCCGTCGCCGCGCAGATTCGATATCGCTCCCTTCTACAATACGGGTCGCATGAACCGCCACGACGGCCCCGAGGATCAGAGCTCGGGCGACCGGTGCATGTCGGGGCGCACACCCGATTTCAACGGGTTCCGTCGCATCGTGCAGGGCGCGGATTCCATCGCGATCGGCTATGACACCGGGCAGGGCCAGGGATTCCAGCGCGTCATCTACCTGAGCGGGAGCCATCCGCGCAGCCAGATCCGTCTGCGGCACGGGGACTCACGTGGCCACTGGGAGGGCGATACGCTGGTCATCGAGACCACAAATTTCTCGCCCAAGTTCCTGTTCCGTGGTTCGGGTGAGCACCGTCGGCTCGTCGAACGGTATACGCGTGTTGACGAGGACACGCTCGCCTACGAGATGACGATCGAGGATCCGACCGTGTGGACGGCGCCGTGGACCATCCGGCAGGAACTGAAGCGTCAGAGCGATGAGCAGAACCGGATCTACTACGAGCCGCGGTGTCACGAAGGGAACTACGGCCTACCGGCGTTGCTCATCGGCAGGCGTGTGGATGAGCAGGCGTTCGCGGAAGGGCGCGGCCCGAATCCGTTCTCCATGGACACCGCCACGTGTGTGACTGGCCTGGAGGAGTGAGTCACGTCGGCGCCACACGCAGACGACACCACCGGCTGCCGAACAAGGAGCGATGATGCGAAACCGGTTCAGAGGCTCGACAGTTGTCACGGCACTTGCCGCTGCCACTGTGGGTGCCGTCATCGCGGTTGCGGTGACCGGTACCGCCGGCCAAGGCCAGGCGCCGCGTCCGGCGCGGACCCCCGACGGCAGGCCGAACTTCAATGGCGTGTGGCAGGCCAACAACGAGGCGCATTGGGACCTGGAAGCCCACGAAGCGCGTGCGGGTATGGTGATGCAGCAGGGCGTCTACTCGTATGAGTTCGCCAAGGTGCCCGCGGCGCCGGTGGTGGCGCTCGGCGCCGCTGCCGGCGTGCCCGGGTCATTAGGAGTGGTGGAGGGTGACGGTCGGATCCCGTACAAACCGGAGACGCTCCGCATCAAGCAGGAAAACTCCGAGCACTGGATCGACCGCGACCCCGAGCTCAAGTGTTACCTGCCGGGCATTCCGCGGGCGATGTACATGCCCTATCCCTTCCAGATCGTCCAGGGCACGGACAAGATCCAGATGACGTTCGGATTTTCGAATGCCGCGCGCGTCATCCACCTGAACGACGTCACCGGCCCCCCGGACTATACCTACATGGGCCATTCGGTCGGACGGTGGGAAGGGGACACGCTGGTTGTCGATGTGACGGAGTTCAACGGTAAGACCTGGTTCGACAGGGCCGGCAATTTCCATAGTGCGGCCCTGCGGCTGACCGAGCGCTTCTCGCCGATGACGCCAGACGTCATCTGGTACGAAGTGACGATCACCGATCCGGAGACCTTTACCGCCCCCTGGACGATTGCCATGCCGCTCTATCGCCGCCTGGAGCCCAATGCCACGGTACTGGACTATCCCTGCATCGAGTTCGCCGAAGAGTTCATGTATGGGCACCTTCGCAGGGAGCAGTTGGTCAAGCGATGGGAAGGCGAGACCATGATCGTGGAAATCACGCGCAAGGTGCCGCCCGGCGATCGCCTCCATGAGTGGTATCGGAGGTAGCGAGCGGATCGGTCGCACGGTCGCGGGCCAGTCGAAGCTTCGTCGGATGCCATGAAGAGCTCGACCCGAGAGGCAGCAGCGGGAGGGAGGGTGAACCCATGAGAGCCAGACCCATGATTGTGGGCGTGAGTGTAGTCGCCGGTATCTGTGTGGGGCTGGTCGGCACCGCCGTGCCAGTGGTGGCGCATCACGCGTTTGCGGCCGAATTCGACGCGAATAGCCCGGTCGAGTTCAGCGGCACGGTCACGAAAGTAGAGTGGATCAATCCTCACGTCTGGATCCACCTCGACGTGAAGAAGGACGACGGCACGGTGGAGAATTGGGCATTCGAAGCTGGGACCCCGAACGTGCTGTTCAGGCGGGGCTTCACGAGGAATTCGCTCTTGCCTGGCACCGACGTGCTCGTCGATGGGTATCAGGCGAAGGATGGCACGAACCGGGCAAACGGCCGAGACATCACGCTCGCCGACGGGACCAAGCTGTTTCTCGGGTCGTCTGGCACTGGCGCCCCATGGGAACTGGCGCGCCCCGGCGTCGACACCGTAGATCCTCCTCGGTGATGTGCTGAGCGAGCCTACCTTCCTCGACTCGAAGGACGCTTCAAACGAGGTCTGGCCGCTCTAGAACCGCGCCTGGAGATGTCCACCGATGCGACAGAGCGGAGGGAGCCCCCGGCGCAGGGAGGGCGGATACAGCGCCAGCCGACTGCAGCGGGACTTTCACCACGGGCTGCGAGGGAGGTTGGGGATGAGCCGTCGACGTCTCGGGACACTGGGAGCCGTTGTCATCGCGATCGCCGTCGGAGCCGTGTCCACCCCGCGCGCCCATGCCCAACCCCAGACGGCGGGAACGGATGGGGCGACGGTGCCACGCACGCCGTGGGGCGATCCGGATCTGCAGGGGATCTGGAACAACTTCACCATTACTCCGCTGGAGCGCCCGGCGAATCTCGCAGACCAGGAGTTTCTGAGTCCAGAAGAGGCCGCTGCTCTCGAACAGCAGGTCGCCGACGGCATCGCCCGCCAGAACGCGCCCAGCACCGTGAGAACCGAGCCGCTGCCGGTGGGTGGAAATGTCGGTGCGTACAACAGCTATTGGACGGAACAAGGCACGAGGGTCGTGCGGACCAGACGCACGTCGCTGATTGTGGATCCGCCGAATGGCCGGTTGCCTCCCTTGACAGCAGCGGCGCTCGACCGCATCACCTCACCGGCGAACCGGCGTCTTGCCGATGTGAGAGACGGACGGGTCCCGGCCAATGGGCCGGAGGAGCTTGGACTGAGCGAACGGTGTCTCTGGTATCGCGGGATCCCGTCGTTTCCGACCGGTTACAACAACAACTACCAGATTCTGCAGAATCCGGATTTCGTGCTCATACTCCAGGAGCACATCCATGACGTTCGCGTCATTCCCCTGGACGGGCGTCCGCATCTCGCGCCGACCATTCGTCAATACGTGGGGAGCTCTCGTGGCCGGTGGGACGGCGACACGCTCGTCGTCGAGACCACCAATTTGAAGGGGGCGTTCATCAGGCGGTGGAACCGTCCGGAACACTCGCTGTCACGCGGCGATCTCAGTGACGCCGTCCACGTGGTTGAACGCTTCACGCGCATCAGTCCTGACACGCTCGACTACGAGTTCACGGTCGACGATCCTGGCACCTGGACGCGGCCATGGAGCGGCGCGCTGCCGATGAGCCGCAGTGACGGTCCGATCTACGAGTTCGCGTGTCACGAGGGCAACTACGGGTTGCTGAATATTCTCGTTGGATCGCGTGCCCAGGAGAGCGCCGCCGGGCAAGGCAAGTAGGGGAAGGTATGCCTTTGATCGCGGTCGGATCGGTCGTGCGGCGCCCTGTCGGTCACCCTGCCGGGTAACCCAGCACTCGGCCGCCTCCACTGACCCTGACCGGCTGGCCTGCGTCGAGCGGGAGGCCAAGGTCCTTGCCCATGAGAGCGTCCGACTCCTCTGGAGGAACCCCGATGCGCCGACTCACGCTCTCGCTCGTGCTCGTCTGTCTCACCGTCGCGGCTGGCGCGGCGGCACAGGTGCAGCCCGCGACCATCACCGGGCCGATCGCGGTCACCGTGCCACCAGGCGATCCCTCCCGCGATTTTATCTTCTCGACGTCGGCGATCGACCTGGCCGGGTACGGCTATGTCGAGGAGGAGTTCTTCATTGAGGGTACCGCCAACCGGTACACGACGCCGGAGCTGGCCACGGGCCGCATCGTCGACGGCGGCCATCCCTACAAGACCCGCCTCGTGGTGCGGCGTCCGGCCTCACCCGATCGCTTCAACGGCACGGTCGTGGTCGAGTGGAACAATGTGACGGCCGGCCGCGACCTCGACATCGACTGGTTCCAGGCGGGCGCATATTTCGTGCGTAACGGCTTCGTCTGGATTGGCGTCTCGGCGCAGCGCGTCGGCGTCGACCATCTGCGACAGTGGAGCCCGGCGCGCTACGGATCGCTCGACGTGACGCATGACGGGATGATCGAGGACGACGCGTTGTCGTACGACATCTTCTCGGCGGTCGGACGAGCCGTGCGTGACCCAGGGGATGTCGACGTGCTGGGTGGGCTGGACGCAGCGCGCCTCTTCGCCACCGGCCACTCGCAGTCGGCCAGCCGTCTCGCGGTCTATCTCAACAGCGTCCACCCGCGCGACCCGGTGTTCGACGCCGTGGTCGTCCACGGGGGTGGGCGCCGGATCCGCCAGGACCAGGACGTCAAGATCTGGAAGCTGATGGCCGAAGGCGACATGGTCAGCCGGGCTGACATCCGCCAGCCTGACACCGACACCTTTCGGACCTGGGAGGTCGCCGGTTCCTCGCACGTCGATATCTTCTTCCGGATCGAATCATCGCGGGTCGCGGCGCTCGAGGCGGGCCGCGAGCTGGCGACGGCCGAGACCGGCATTCCCGACTGCGAGCGCCCCGCGTACAGCCGCGTCCCGTTTCGGCATGTCCTGCACGCGGCGTTCGACCACCTCGTCCGCTGGGTCGAGGACGCGACGCCGCCGCCGACCGCGCCGCCTATCGACACCGCCTCGGTCGGGCCACCCGCGGTCTTCGCGCGCGACGCACGCGGCAATGCGCTGGGGGGTATCCGGCTGGCCGCGCACGCGGTCCCCACCGCGACGAACACCGGGACCAACACCGGCAGTCAGCGCTTTTGCCGGCTCTACGGTACGCACGAGCCGTTCGACGCCGCCACGCTCGCGCGGCTCTATCCCAGCCCCGAGGTGTACGTCGATGCGGTCAAGGCGGTCGTGGCGGCCAACCTCGCGGCGGGCTACATCCTCGAGCACGACGCCACGGCGACGGTGCGTGAGGCGGAGCGATCCGACATCGGCACGCCCTACGGCGCCATTGACGGCAACCATCTGAAGGTCTATGTCGAGGAGCTGACCGCGGTCTCCCGCCGCTACCGGGACGCCGGCCACCAGTTCTGGGGTCGGATCATCGGCACCGCGGCCGATGCCGAGAACGCGGCCTGGATGGCGGACAAGCTCCGCGCCGCCGGCGTTCCCGAGGTCCGGACGCAGAGGTTCGACCTGGCACCGCAGTGGATGCCGCGGTCGTGGTCGGTGACGGCGGCGGCCGGCGCTGGGGCGATCGTGCTCCGGACCGCGCAGCCGGCGTACAGGACCCCCGGGACGCCGGCCGGCGGCCTCGACCTCGAGCTGGTCTATGTCGGACTGGGCACCGAGGCGGATTTCGCCGGCCGCGACGTGGCCGGGAAGGCGGCGCTCATCACGAGCATGCCGATGCGTAGCACCCTCCGGCACTCCGCCACCGTGAACGGCGCGGTACGACGCGCCGACGCCTTGGGTGCCGCCGCTATTCTGGTCAGCGTGGCGCTGCCCGGGAACCTGCGGACGCAGTTCTATCCGACACGCACCGAGGCGCCGACCTTTTCTCTCGGGCAGCAAGACGGCGACGCGCTCCGAGCGATGGTCGAGTCGGACGGGCCGGCACCGCGCGTGCACGTCGACCTCGACGTCGAGATGGTCGAGGGACTCCAGACGGCGAACGTCTGGGCGACGCTGCCCGGCATGACCGACGAGAAGATCGTCATCGTCGCCCATCGCGACGGCTGGTTCGAAGGGGCGAACGACAACGCGGCAGGCGTCGCGACGACGGTCGTCCTCGCCGAATATTTCGCCTCGTTGCCGAGGGAGCGTCGCCGCCGGACTCTCCAGTTCATCGGCACGCCAGGTCACCACAACAGCGCGCGGGTCGGGGTCGAGTGGATTGAGGACAACGCGGGCACGGTGCTCGACAAGACAGTGCTGCTCATCAACGCGGAGCACACCGGCGCCGTCGATCTCTACATGTTGGGGAACCGCTTCGAGTGGTCCAACCGTCCGGCCGCGTTGATGTGGGGCGTGAGCGGGAGCCCCGCGCTCAGAGCCATTGCGACCGAGGCGTACGAGACGTTCGGGGTCTCGACCCTGCTCGACGCGGGGGGGCCGGTGGGCGAGATCAGAGGGCTGGAAGACATCGTGCCATCGATCTGGCTGATCGACGCGCCGGAGTATTTCCACTCCGACCACGAGACCGCCGCGACCGTGCCGGCCGAGGGGATCGAGGCGGTCACCCGCGCATTTGCCAAGATCATCGACGAGGTGAACGCGCTCGACGTCGAAGAGCTGCAGCGGCCGTGAGGCGACAGTGGAGACGCGCGTCTGGGGCCTGGGTACCCACCTCGGGCACACGAGCCTGCCGGGTCGGTGTATAACCGGGCTGATCCGAGCGGCCGATACGGACATCTCGGTTCGACTAGGCGAAGATAGCCGCCCCAAAAGGAGTCTGTGATGCGCCACCGAAGTCTTGCTGCACGATCTGTGCTGGGCATCGCGATGCCCGTGCTCCTCGCCGTGGGCGCGGCGCCGACGCTGGTCACGTACGGCCAGCCAAACGCACGCAACGAACGTGTGACCCAACTGGTCAGTCTGCTCGATGAGGACAAGGCCGTCTTTGGGGGCTTGGTCAACTTCGCTGGCGTCGGCAATGCCCCGCTGGACGCGATGACCCATTCTCGGGACAGCAACATCGATCTCGTCATGTACGATCTGGAGCACAGTCCGTTCGATGTCGCCAAGCTCCAGACGTACATGCAGTTCTTGCTGGATCCAGGCCCGATCGCGGACGCCGGCGAGGTCAAGGCAGCCAAGACGGTTATCGCAAGGATCCCGGCGTATGGCCGCGAGCTCGACTCCAATACGTGGATGGTCAAGAACGTTCTCGACGCTGGAGTTCATGGCGTCGTCTTTCCCCACATAGAAACCGTCGAGCAGGCGTTGACCGCCGTGCGCGCCATGCGGTACCCGCAGGACCCTGGGGCTCGTGACTTCGAACCCGAGGGCATTCGTGGCTCGGGGGCATCGGTCGCCGCGCGCTACTGGGGCCTGTCTGTCCCGGATTATATGGAGCAGTCAGACATCTGGCGGTTGGACCCCAACGGGAATCTGGTGCCCTGGTTCATCATCGAGAACAGGCTCGGGGTGGCCAATGTGCGCGAGATCGCCCGAGCGCTCAGCGCACGCCACATCGGTGCCGTGCTGTGGGCCGGGACCGGGGACCTGGGCGCTTCCTACCAGAACGACCAGGCAGCGGTTGCGAAGGCAGTCGATGCCATTCTCGCGGCGGGGAAGGAGTTTGGTCTTCCCGTGGCCTTGAACGGCACCGCCGACCTGAAGCACCGGATGGAGCAAGGCGCGCGCATCTTCATGGGGGGCGCGTCGGCGGCGGCCAGGCGGGAGGCGGGGCGGTAGCCACTTAGCCCTATCACGTTGAGGGCGAACAGCCTCGGCGGAACCGGCCGGTGCAATGGATGCCGCCCAGGGGATTGGGGGGCTGCATCCGGGACGGG
>SMUZ01019318.1_pt1 | contig 13367 bp, 10 predicted proteins | sample 2456421 | NCBI WGS metagenome assembly SMUZ01 (sample SAMN11095932, study PRJNA526329) | marine sediment metagenome | biome: Marine sediment; feature: Surficial sediment; material: Deep marine sediment; isolation source: Hadal surficial sediment | place: Pacific Ocean | collected 2014-11 | depth... | reverse complement strand
GACCATCTGGGCCCGTGCTGTAAAGATCGAAGTCGGAATTGATCGGGTTGAGATTTTGGTCTTTGCGTACCTGCCCTTGAACGTTGCCCCCGCCGTCTATGCGCAAGTACACATATGGTCGACCCCACGGATCGGTCATTCCATCTAAACCCACATCAGTGAGATCATCAGGTAGATTGAAATTCTCGGACACGAAACGTTCTATCGCCATGTCTATCAGCATGAGATCGCTTCCCGCATCGGTTTGACGAGACCTTTCAACGAAGTCGGAATAGAGCGGCAACGCGATTGCGCTTGAGACTGCCATGATCGCCAGTGCGATCAGCACTTCAAGAAGCGTGAATCCTTTCATCGGAAAACCGACTGCTGTTACTACATATGAAGTCTAGTATTGGCGGATCTCCAGAAGAAGATACGGTGGTGCCAAAATGTGACGCGGGTACCAGGGTGACGTGATGAACATAACAGAGTTTGGTGTCTAGGTCGACGTTCTCGGCCTTGGCTCAGAGGTGGTTTCTGAACCAAGGGTCCGAACACGCTACCCAACTGCCTGAGGTCGCTGATTTTGCGAAGGTCCGTTCCGTGTATTAAAAGCAGCCACTTTCTAGGCATTCTCACCAGCTGATAGCGCGTGAACTTAAGCTAAGTACTTGATTTTTATAGGCTGGCGAAGTTGGTACGATGGTTGCCTATGGATGTGAAGAAGAGGATGTGAAGAGGTAAAGAGGATGTGAAGAGGTAAAGAGGTTATGCAGGGGTTGCTTAAGGATCAGAGCCTTACTTTGCACAGAGACAAAACCGGGTGGAGGTTTGCGTCATGAACGTTGGTTATATCGTGTTTTCGGGAGCCTGCTTGCTTGTGGGCTTGGCTTTCCAATACGGTGATTTGGGTGTTGACGACAATGATGATGATGTTGTCGACGACCCTAGCAGCTACTCCAGACCGGTCGGCGAGGATTGGCAGGAAAGGCAAGCCGCAAATTCTGCTTACGTGGTAACCCTGAATGCGGGCGCGGATCTGAATGACGTTCTCAACTTATTAGGTGAACCAGATTTTTCCCAAGACTTCGACAACAACATCAAACTCTTGATGTATCGGACTCGCAGTGAAACGACTGACTTTCTCACCACCCATGATGAAACGGCGGTTCTAATATTTCGAGATGATCGTCTAATCGGCAAAAACGATTCTAAGGACTGGTTCGGTGGTACTCGGGCGCAAGTAAACACCAGCACCTATGCAACGGAACAGGCCGAAAACAATCGCAAGATTGGCGAACTGGTTATGGGTGAAAGCCGCTTATCCATTATAAATAAGCTCGGAAGACCAGATTTCATTGACTACCCTGCCGAAAATATGGAAATACTGTCCTACCGCACACACTCCCAATCGCTTGATGGATTCACTAGCCGGGAGGAAGCAACATCTCTGCTACTCGACGAAGAGGGGCTGCTCGCCAAAACCATTCCGGGTCGACAACACCCCGGGTAACAGTAATGTTGGCGGTCCTGACATCCTCTTCGCATAAATAACAGAGCAACAATTCTTGAAAGCGATTGTATTCACAGAATACGGATCGACGGATGTGCTTCGATTGAAGGAAGTCCCTACACCTGCCCCCAACGACGATGAGGTCCTGGTAAAAATCCATGCGGCTTCCATAAACGATTGGGACTGGGCGTTTATGCACGGTGAGCCTTTCTTTACGCGGTTCTTTACCGGTTTCCTGAAACCCAAACCAACTATTCAAATACCCGGCTGTGACATCGCGGGACACATTGAAGCGGTTGGCAAAAACGTAGTGGGATTTCAAGCCGGGGATAACGTGTATGGCGACTTGTGCCAGAGTGGTTTTGGTGCGTTCGCAGAATATGTCTGTGCACCGGAAACGGCGTTGGCACTAATGCCGCCCAGCATGACTTTCAACGAGGCAGCGTGCATACCTCAAGCAGCAATGTTGACTGTTCAGGGTCTCTTTGACACAGGGAACCTGCAAGCAGGACAAAAACTGCTTATCAATGGTGCCGGTGGTGGTGTAGGGACCTTTGGTGTACAGATCGCAAGAACAATCGGTGTTGAAATTACCGCGGTTGATAGCTCGATGAAACTGGATATGTTGCGCTCGCTTGGCGCGGATCATGTGATTGACTACATGGAGGAAGATTTCACCCGGAACGGACAGTGTTACGATCTTATTCTGGACACCAAGACGACGCGATCAATGGGCGACTACTTGCGGTCATTAACTCCGAGTGGAATCTATGTCACCGTCGGGGGTTCTATGCCGCGAATCTTGCAGGCTCTGTTCTTGGGGTCATGGATATCTCGAACCAGCAAGAAGAGGATTCAAATCGTGGCACTGAAGCCAAACAAAGATTTGGCTTACATGAACGAATTGTTTGAAGCGGGCAAAGTAACACCTGTGATGGATGGACCCTACGAATTGCGCGAGGTTCCTGAAGCGCTGCAGTATTTTGGAAAGGCAGAGCACAAAGGGAAAGTTGTAATAACAGTTGCTTAAACCCGGTGGTTAGAGGCTCTCGCTGCATGAGGCTGAGTGCTGTGCATTGACATTGAGACTCGCAGATCAATGCATTGGCTGACAGGATTGAGCGACGAACAATACCCATCGGCGGATCAGCCCTGAAGGGTGACGTGGGCGACTCCGCTCTTGCTGATATTGACGTTGGTCGGGCTCCCGAATACTTCGACCTCTGCGGGACCGGACGCCTCGCCTGTGATCGACTCATGCCGTCGCATGTCACCAGCGGCCATCGAATCTTCGGTGTGTTCCATTCCCGAGCGGTCGTAGCAACCCTAGTAGTGTGTCACTCGCAAGTTACGGAAGTAACCAATTGTGCCCATACCAACCCATACACCGATACCGCCCGTTCACGCACGTAAAGCAGATGCTTACTGTGGGGTCGGGCACTAATAAGTGTGGGGACACCGGTTGATCGCGATCGGTCAGATATAGCCAGAGGCACTCCATCCAGAGCTTCTGGTCCTGCGGTTGCGGTTTAAACTCAATGTAGCGACCTATCTGATGGTGAGAGCGCATCAACATCCTTAAAAATTACTCCAGGCAAATTGCGTGGCGCCGGTTCCAGAGCGCGCAGGGGGCGCAGTTACCGCCCCTGATACCTGGGTTCGCGTTTTTCCAGGAAGGCTAGAAAAGCTTCGCGCGTGTCGGCACTGGCACCGGTGCGGCCATGGCGCTCCGTTTCCAGTTCGATGTAGTCACGCAAATTCATGTTTTCTGCGTTCACGAAATTCTTCTTCATTTCACCAATCGCTAAAGGTGCTGACCTTGCGAGCCTTTCGACGATGGCGGCGATCTCATCACGGAACGTTTCATCGGAGAAAGTTCTCGCAACGAGACCAATACGCTCCGCCTCGTCGGCGCCGAACTTGCCGGGGAGGAAGTAGAGTTCCCTGGCTTTTTGTGCACCGAGGATGCGTGGCAAGAGCCAGGGGCCTGCCATGTCTCCGGATATCGCAACGCTCAGGAACGCTGAATTGAATGTGGCGTGGGCGGTGGCGTAGCGTAAATCACACGCGCAAGCCCAACCAAACCCCGCACCAGCACAGGCCCCGTTGATTGCCGCCACGGTAACTTTGGGCATTTCGTGGAGAAGTGATGTGATGTGGAAATATTCCTTTCGATTGGGTTCCTGTTTTTCACCGCTGCTGTATGCCTTGAGATCAGCACCAGGACAGAAGCCTCGGCCCGCACCTGTCAGTAATACCACCCGAACGTCCTGATCGAGTGTGACTTCGCTAATACACGTATGGAGTTCGCGCATCATCGTATTGGTGATGGCGTTCAAATTGTCCGGTCGGTTGAGCGTAATGGTGGCTCGATTGTCGACCACCTCGTACAAGATAGTTTCGTAATCACTAGACATGGCACTGTATCTCAGTCGATTGTGAGAGGAGATGGTGAATGAAATTGTACTTTATCATGTGGTTCGACCTTACTTGAAATCCGATCGGGACTCTCACAGATGCGATTCCTACGACTCGAAGGTTTACTTCGGCGTGGCCGGGAGAACAATATGAAATTTCACGTTTGCGTCGCGATACTTGTTGTAATTATGGGTTGTTCGCGCCCCGGAGAATCTGAATCTATGCCGTCCACTGATGAGCCGTCTCCTCCACCCGAGCTGCGCGCTGAAGTCCCAGACGGTGGAGCGGGCCCTGATTCAATTGAGTTTGCCGGCCTCAACGAACCGCGTGGTGTTCGCGTGAACAAACCGACGAATACGCCGGGTTATGTTCTGTTCACGCCGTTCTTATCTGATATCACTTATCTCGTCGATCGTGAAGGCCGGGTGGTGCATGTTTGGAAGAGCGACTTTGCTCCCGGTAGTGAGTATCTGCTGGAGGATGGCCAGCTGATGCGTGGTGCGCGCCTACCGGAAGTGCCGCGATTCAGTGGCGGAGGTCAGGGTGGTCGGATCGAAAAACTGGGTTGGGACGGCGAGCTGACCTGGTTTTTCGAACTCGCGGATGAATCTCGTCTGCTGCACCATGATTTCCAGCCGATGCCCAACGGTAATATTCTCGCCATAGCCTGGGAGGCGAAACAACCTGAAGAGGCACAAGCCGCGGGACGGGCTCCCGAGCTGATACCACGCGCCGGTCTGTGGCCGGACCTGATCATTGAAATCCAACCCACTGCGGAGGGTGGCGACATCGTCTGGGAGTGGCATGCCTGGGATCACATGATCCAAAGTCAGGATGCGTCAATGCGCAACTATGGTGAACCGCGAGATCATCCGCGCAAGATCGACATCAACGCTGGTCCACCCCTGCCCACTCTTAGCGCCGAGGAACTCAACCACCTCAAGGCAACCAATCGCCAACCTGGCAGTGCAACGCTGGAAGATCGCGGTTCCGACATGTTTCATTCCAATGCGATCGACTACAACGCCACGCTCGATCAGATTGTGATCAGCGTTCGATCGCTCAGTGAAATCTGGATCATCGATCATGACACCACCACGCAAGCGGCGGCGGGTCCCGCAGGGGATCTGCTATTTCGATGGGGTAGTCCGAAAGCTTATGGTTATGAGATGTCTGAATCTGCTGGTCTGGGTCATCAGCACGATATTCGCTGGATACCAGAAGGTTATCCGGGCGCAGGCAATCTAATGGCCTTCAGTAACGGGGTAACCGATGCGAGCCCACCCTATTCGGAAGTTGTCGAGTTTGTCCCGCCCATTGATGACAATGGCCGATATCCCCTGGGCACGGGGCAGCCTTTCGGTCCGGATCAAGCGGCGTGGACGTACTCAGACAACGGTTTTTTCAGCCCTTTCGTTTCCGGCGCCCATAGAATGTCGAACGGAAATACGCTGGTGACCTTCGGACCCCAGGGCCGTTTCGTTGAAGTGACGCCCGCAGGGGAGATCGTCTGGGAGTACTGGACGCCTTATTCCGGCGAAGTGAGAATGCCTGACGGTTCCTGGCCACAGCCTGGCGCACCGTTCGTGTATGCGACTTTCCGGGCCACGTTCATTCCTGCCGATCATGAGGCTCTCGCAGGACGCAATCTCGAACCTCTGGATCCGCAACCGGCTGCGAGTGTATTGCGGGAGGAGGAACTTGCACCCTTTAGAAAATGATTCCAAACCCGCCGCAGCAATGGTGCGCTCGTTCATCGAGGAGACTCAGACCGTCATTCGCTGACAAACACGCCAAATCTACTCTCCAGAGGACGCTTTCTCCTTGGCATACCACTCCCGCTCCAGCAACCTCGCGCCACGAAGTGTGTTCCCCATTGCGTAGTTACCTTCATGGCAGGCGTATTCGTAGCTGTATGCCTCGGTCTTCGGCCACAGGAGTTCGCCGCCATAGGAAGCTGTGTAGTCGGGATCTTCTACCGTGAACTGGTAGAGCAAACCCTCGGCACTCACGGGGCTGAATCGCTCAACGACGCGGAGACCTTCTTTTGGCACGTTGGGTAAGGCGAGGAAGTTGGTTGTCTCGATCACCAGTGTGTCACCTTCCCACCAGCCGATCGAGTCACCGGAGAGCGAGCGGATATGGGACGGTTGATGCTGGGAGTCCATGCGCACCACTCGCGTCCAGTGCATCCACTCGATGTTGATCATGAAGTGGGTGTCTGTTTGTACGATGGTTTTAAGGTTGTTGTAGGGCAGTGGGCGAATGGGCACGCTGGCGGGGGGTTGGTAAATGCAGCGCACACCCAGGACAAAGGTCTCAGGGCCGTCGTAGGGTGTGTCTCCCGATTCCAACCACCACGCTTCGCCCAGGTTCTTCCAAGCGAAACGGGGTGCTGCTTCGCGCTGTTTTTTTGCGACTTCCGTGAGCTGCGGCATGCGACCGTTGGCAGGCGCGGTGAGGATCGAGGTGCGGAACTTACCGTCGATAGCGAAGCCCTGCGAACCCCAATCGAACCAGAAGTCGTTGTAAGCGCCGACGTTGCCGCCGGCCTCTGGAGCTTCGCGATCAGGATCGCTCGGCTCGGCCTTGGTTGCACGTGATTCTGCAGCCTTTGATGCCATGGCATTCGCCTCATCCTGGGTCAGGAAGAGTCGTTCCCCCAACTCCTCTGGCCGCTGGAAGGGAGTGAGGCTGGAGATGTCGTACCTGCCGCTGAAGTCCGGCTTGCCATTTGCGGTTCGAGGGATGTCGCGCTCAGCACAGAAGGCCGTGGGGGCTGTCGCGGCTAGCGCCAACAGGGTGACGATCACGATGGAATTTGTTTGCATGGGGCCTCCTCTCGAAGGGCGCTTGGTTAAACGAAGTCCTGATCTTAGCTGTAGTTCGGATAGGAAACACAAGGATAGTAAAAACAGACGTATGATGCACCCGTTTGGCCTGTAATCTATTTAGAAATCAGGTTATTGCGTGCGTATTGTTCTAAGTTATCCCAATTTCCAATTTATCCTGTATTCGTACATTGTGGTTACAAGTGCATTTAACAAAGCTCCTTCTTATATACAGGCACTTATGACTGTCACGCTAACTATTAACAATCTAACCCGGGAACTTGATCTGGATCCAGGCACACGGCTCATCTTCGTGCTCCGCGATGAGTTCGCTCTGAACGGTGCCAAACTGGGGTGCGGGTTAGAACAATGCGGTGCCTGTGTGGTGCTGGTGGATGGCCAGCCCACCTACAGCTGTACCAAGCCAATCGGTGAACTCGCAGGCAAGCATATCGAAACGGTGGAAGGCCTGGTTGATGACGACGGTCATCTTCACGCTATCCAGGATGCGTTTCTGGAGCTGAATGCAGCGCAGTGTGGATACTGCACCGCGGGTCTGATCATGCGCGTGAAGGCTCTGCTGAGCGACAATCCCAAACCGTCTCGGGCTGAGATATGTGCAGCACTGGACGGTCATCTGTGTCGGTGTGGTGCGCACCCGCGCATTATCGATGCAGTTGCAAGCGCAGCCGCCAAGTTGCGGGTTCGCGAGCGTTGAGTTTGCCCGCGAACATCGAACGTACCCCAAGACTGGACCGTTGGATTCGGGTCGAGGAAAACGGCACGATCATCGTGAGCACCGGCAAGGTGGAGATCGGGCAGGGTATCAAAACCGCGCTCGCGATGATCGCGGCGGAGGAACTCGACGTGTCTGTCCAACGCATTCGTGTCCAGACGGCAGATACCGAGATCACGCCGAATGAGTTTGTCACCGCCGGTAGCATGTCGATAGAGGACAGTGGTAGTGCGGTGCGTGTGGCAAGCGCGACCGCAAGGCAAATACTGCTCGAGTTAGCGGCAGAAAAATTGGACGCTGATGTGAGTTCCCTGACGGTCGAAGACGGGTTTGTCACGTCGACGGAAAGCAACGAGCAGACTGATTACTGGTCGTTGCACTCTGGTAATTTATTCGAGGTCGACATCAATGAGGTGCCGTCGCTCAAAGATCCACATACCTATCACACCGTGGGTACGAAGACGACGCGTACCGATCTGGTTGCAAAGGTACGGGGCGATGTGGCCTTCGTGCAGGACCTGCGCTTGCCGCACATGTGGCACGGGCGGTTGATCAAGCCACCGACTGCAAACTCGACACTCGTCGAGTGTCCTGATGTGATCGATCTGCCAGGTGTGGAAATCGTGCGAGACGGCAGTTTTGTGGGTGTGGTCGCGCAACGTGAAGAGTTGGCGGTCACGGCAGCGCAGCGACTTGCGGCGCGGGTTAAATGGCAGAGCGAACCGTTAACGCCAGCGATGTTGGGTATTCCCGCATACCTGCGCACCCACGTGTCGAAAAGCCTGCCCGTTGTCAACGGAATGCCACTCGACGAGCCCGTGGCCGAACATGTCCGGCCCATTGATGCGGTGCAGACGCTCGACGCCTCCTACTATCGGCCATTTCAGATGCATGCATCGATTGGTCCGTCGGTCGCCTGCGCGCAGTTCGTGAATGGCAAGCTCACAGTTCACTCCCACAGCCAGGGTGTCGAGTTGTTAAAACGTGCACTTGCCGATGTATTGGACTTATCGCTGGATCGGGTGCGCGTAATTCACGCGGAAGGTGCGGGTTGTTACGGCCACAACGGTGCCGATGATGTGGGGTTGGACGCAGCGCTCTTAGCAATCGCGATACAGCCACGGCCGGTAATGGTCAAATGGACGCGTGCTGATGAACATGGGTTCGAGCCTTACACACCGGCGGCCGTGATCGACATGCAAGCAAGTCTCGATGGGGATGGTCGTATCATTGATTGGTGCCATGACACGTTTAGCTTTTCGCACAATGGACGACCCAGACCCAGCCCGGGTCATACCAACCTGCAGACGGCATGGTGGCGGGGAAAGCCGATAACACCCGTGCCGCGGCAACCGGCAATGATGGCCGAGGTGGGCATTCACCGAAACCTTGAGCCGATCTATACGTTGCCGCATAAACGTCTGGTGAAACACTTTGTTGCACATAGCCCACTTCGCACATCGTCGCTGCGAAGTTTGGGCGCGTTCGCCAACGTGTTTGCGATCGAATCGTTTATGGATGAACTCGCGCATGCCGCCGATACGAATCCGCTCGAATTTCGTCTCGCGCATCTTGAAGATGACCGTGCGCGTGAGGTGTTGGATCTCTTGCACCGGCGCGCACCCGTATTGTCGCCGGATGACAACGCCGGCCGTGGAATCGCCATGGCGCGCTACAAGAATCGGCAAACGTACTGCGCGGTGATGGTGGACGTACACGTCGACTATGACGGGCAAGTGCGATTGGATCACGCGGTCATCAGTGCGGATGCAGGGCTCGTCATCGACCCGGATGGGCTCGTCAATCAACTGGAAGGTGGTTTCATTCAAGCCGCAAGCTGGGCATTGAAAGAACAAGTGACATGGGACCATGAAGGGGTGACGAGCCGCGATTGGGAAAGCTATCCGATCCTCACCTTCAGCGAGGTGCCTACGATTGAAACCTATCTAGTCGATCGACGTGTGGACAAAGCGATGGGGGCGGGAGAGGCGAGCACCGGGCCGACACCGGCGGCGATCGCCAACGCGATCTTTGCGGCGGTGGGGGTTCGCGTGCGGGAACTTCCGTTTACGCCAGAGCGAGTGAAACATGCGGCTGGGTAGTTCGACTTCAACGAGGTTCTACCCACGGTTCTCTGATACTATAGGTAAACATTGTTGCATTTAATGCAACTTCCGCGAACCAGATCAGCAACACGCCATGTCCCTGCGACTTCTGAAATATGCCTTCATTGAGGATTACGCCGAACCTCGATACTTCAATACGCCGGACTCCCTTGGCGATAGCTACGACGTGGTCATTATCGGCGCGGGGGGGCATGGTCTCGCCTGCGCCTACTATCTGGCCCGGGACCATGGCATCCACAACGTCGCCGTATTGGAGAAGGGTTATATCGGGGGCGGCAACACCGGTCGCAATACAACTATCATCCGTTCCAACTATCTCACCCCTGAGGGGGTGCGGTTTTACGATGCCAGTCTGAGTCTGTTCAGGGATCTCTCCGCGGAACTCGAGATCAACCTCTTCTATTCCGAGCGGGGTCATTACACCCTGGCCCACAGTGACGCCACCTTACGCACCGCGCGCTGGCGTGCCGAGGTCAACAAACACCTGGGCGTAGACAGTGAGTTGGTTGGGGAGGAGCACATCGCCAGAGCCTGCCCGGAACTACGTCAGGATTGCGGCGGCAACCACCCGATATTGGGTGCTCTATACCATGCCCCGGGTGCGGTGGCCCGGCATGATGCAGTGGCCTGGGGTTATGGCCGCAAGGCAAGTCAGGCAGGGGTTGAGATCCACCAGAAGACCGAAGTTGTGGGTATCGAAACCCAGGGGGGCCGGGTTAGTGGTGTGGTTACCAACCGCGGCACGATTCACACCTCTACCGTATTGTCTGCGGTAGCCGGTCACACGCCAGGCGTGTTGAAAATGTTGGGGCTCTCAAGCCCCATCGAGATTTATCCACTGCAGGCCTGTGTCACCGAACCCATCAAACCGTGGCTGGACACCATTATCGTTTCCGGCAGCCTGCACCTTTATATCAGTCAGAGTTCCCGCGGCGAGATGGTCATGGGGGCTTCCCTGGACCCGATGGAACTGCATTCCCGCCGCTCCACGTTCGAATTCGTGTCGTCGTTGTGCGATCAGGTTCTGGATCTGTTTCCATTTCTGAGTGAAGTCAAAATCAACCGGCAGTGGGCCGGGATGGTGGACATGACGCCGGATTTTGCGCCGATCATGGGAACCACGCCGGTCGCGGGGTTTTTTCTGGATGCCGGGTGGGGCACCTGGGGGTTCAAGGCCACACCCATCAGCGGCAAGACGATGGCCAATACCATCGCAACCGGCCAGAACGATGAACTCATCACTTCATTCAACCTGTCGCGCTTCGAGGACTTTCAACTGGTCGGCGAAAAGGGTGCCGCTGCGGTGGGGCACTGAAGATGAAAATTATCCATTGTCCAGTGATCGGTCCGCGACCCCTGACGGAGTTCACCGTGGTCGGGGTCAGCGCGCCGGAGCCGGAAGACCTGGGGGGGATGAGCCCCGGGGCCTGGGTGTTCAACCGGGACAGTGTTCCCATGGAACGTACCGAATGGTGGTACCACGGCGCCACCCAGCTGTGGTTCAAGGTCCGACGGCATACCGGCGCCGATCGGATCGTCGGGGTAGAGCTCGCGAGAGCCAATAAAAATGGCTAATCGTCTCCCACCACAGCCTGGTGAATGGATCGACCGCAATACTTCCATCAATTTCACCTTTGAAGGCAAGTCGTATCGGGCTTTTAAGGGCGATGTCATCACCAGTGCCCTACTTGCGGCGGATCAAGTACTGATCGGCCGAAGTTTCAAATATCACCGACCACGCAGTGTGTTGTCGGCTGCCAATCACGATGCCAATCTGTTGGTTGAAACTGCAACTCGAACCAATATCCGGGCGGATGTTGAACACATCGAACCCGGCGCGAGCTACCGGGCAGTGAATACCTTTGGCGGGCTGCGTTGGGACGCTGGCAGGTTGATGCAGCTGTTTTCCAAGGTGTTACCCGTCGGGTTTTATTACAAAACCTTTTACAAACCGAAAGCTTTGTTCCCGATCTGGGAAAGACTAATAAGGCGTGCTGCAGGTCTTGGCACTGTGAACAGACTTGCGCCGACTCGACGCTGGTCCCGGCGGAATCGATTCTGCGATGTGCTGGTGATAGGCGGAGGGGCGGCGGGGCTAGCCGCGGCCCGCACTCTGGCCGGTCGATCGCTGGACGTGATTATTGTGGACGAAAATGCGCAACTCGGGGGTGCTATACGCTACCAGGGCCAGGCGCAGCCAACCGTCCAGAGTTTCATTGTGCAAGCTCTGGAAAAATTTACCCTTGATGAAGGTATCGAAGTCTTGACCGGGTATTTTGCCGCAGGTTTTTACGCGGACAATAGCGTCCCACTGGCAGGCCCGAACGGGATCATCCATGTCCAGGCAAAGTGCGTCATCTTTGCCACGGGGTTGTACGAGCAGCCCGCCGTTTTTCGCAATAACGACCTGCCGGGGATCATGTTGGCCAGTGGCGTCCAGCGTCTGGTCCACCGCTACGCTATCGCACCGTTTACCTCCGGGGTGGTGCTGGCTGGTAACAGCGACGCTTACCGGGTGACCCTGGATCTCATTCAGGCGGGTCTGACTATCACCACCATTGTTGATATGGGCGATCCCCAGGCGCGCGACGATCTTTGCGAGCAGGTAAAACGGCAAGGTATCGAGGTGATTGCGCAAGGCAGCGTTATCTCTGCACGGGCGCAACGTGGCCGGTTGGCGGGTATCAGTATCCGAACCGAAGCTGGCAACACCGAAATAGCCTGTGACGGGCTGTTGATGAGTGTGGGCTGGGCACCGGCGGCGGGACTGCTGTATCAAGCCGGTGCCACGATGGAATATGACGAGACCATCGGTCAGGTAGTGCCCCGGGAGCTTCCCAGCAGTCTGTTTGCCGCGGGCAGCTTGAACGGTGTGTTCGATGTTGACGCGCGACGGGCAGACGGAGAAGCGGCAGCATCCGAAGCCCTTGTGCGCCTGGGTCTGAACCCACCCGCCACGCCCCGCCCGCCGCGAAGCGACGAGTGCCATTCCCACCCTTACCCGATAACGCCTCACCCGAGAGGCTGGGATTTCGTTGATTTGGATGAGGATCTGCAGGTTAGGGATTTGCGCACCGCCTGGCGCGAAGGTTTCGATTCTGCCGAATTGATGAAACGTTATGCCACCATTGGTATGGGGCCGAGTCAGGGCAAAACCGCGAATATGAATGGCGTACGAATCCTGGCCAGGCTCAACGAAGAATCCGTGCAGGCCGTCGGCGTGACGACGCTGCGTCCGTTTACCCATCCGGTACCCATGGGCATGCTGGCGGGGCGGCGTATTCGCCCACAATGGTACACGCCGATGCACACTTACCATCTTGCCAACCAAGCGGATCTGATGGAGGCGGGTACCTGGATACGACCACGGAGTTATGCCCAGGGAACACCTGAGTCCGCCATTGTCGATGAGTACAACGTTGTACGAAACGGCGTCGGCATCATCGACGTGTCTACCCTCGGCAAGATCGAGCTGTTTGGTGCCGATGCGGGCGCGTTAATGGAGTATGCATACACCTGCAGCTTCGCCAAGCTGCGCGTAGGCATGACCCGCTACATTTTCATGGTTGATGACAGCGGCACCCTGATAGACGACGGCGTGGCGGCCCGCATCGCCGCCGATCATTTTTACATCACTGCCACAAGCTCTCATGCCCAGGCGGTTGTGCGCCAGCTACAGCTTTATGCCGTGCAACTGGGCTTGGATGTGGCCGTGGTCGATCGTACGTTCCAGGTGGGGGCCATCAATCTGGTGGGTCCCTATT